>Ga0105160_1000402_pt1 | contig 20943 bp, 16 predicted proteins | sample GXS110809BmetaG_FD_89591 | JGI IMG/M metagenome (GOLD analysis project Ga0105160, IMG submission 89591) | Hot spring microbial communities from Gongxiaoshe hot spring, China to study Microbial Dark Matter (Phase II) - GXS 110809B | ecosystem: Environmental > Aquatic > Thermal springs > Hot...
GAGAGATGCATAATCGACCTATCAAGAAACCTCTACGGCGCCTTCACCAAACACCTCAAAATAATGGCCCGGCAGATAGGCTGGGGAATGCCTCTCAGAAAGATCTACGAGGACTTCGCCAAACGCACCTACGGCTGGCTCGAGAGGGCCGGTGTCTTCATATTGATAGACGCAATAGATGTCGGCGGAGGTGCACCGGAGACATTCGAAGTCCTCGCCTCCTTCTCAGAGGACCTAGAGGAGATCGAGAGACAGAAAAGAGCAACGCTCAAACCGCTCATGATTATCCCATACCTAACAGCAGTACTACTCATCGTCGTCGTAATCATACTAGTCTCATTCATGAAGGGCCTACTAAAGCTAGCACGTCTAAGCATCTCCTCCGCAGAGTTCATTCACTTCTTCCTCCCACCCGTCATAATCATCGCCGTCATAAGCGGACTAGTAGCAGGGAAAGTATCAAGCTCAACAATAGCAGGTGGATTCAAACACGCAGTAATAATGGCTGTAATATCGCTACTCGCGATATGGCTCTCGGGAAGTATATCTGTGGGGTTGTTCGAACTACAGACTACTCCATAAGCTCAACAACGCCGCCGATAATATCGATACGCCTCTTCTCTTTCAGATAGCGCATAGCCCTGATGATCACGTCTCTGGGATATGGAGTCTTCACAAATACCTGCCAATACGGAATGGGGCCACCCCTCTTAAGAATGGCCTCAACAATATAGTCCGCTACCGGCTTAATATCCTTCTCCAACTCCTCCATACTCTTGTTCTGAACAGCCATCTGAGGAGAGCCCGAAATACCAGAAGAGGCGGGAGAGGGCGCGACAACAGCCTCCACCCTCCTCGCCATAGGAGTCGGAGGCCTCTTAACAGTAATCCCAGCCTCAGCAATCAGCTTCTCCGGATCAGAATAGTAGGACAGGATGATGCTAGCTACCTTGTCATTATCTGTAATCTTATTCTCACGCATCCATTCGAGAAGCTCCTTCCGCCTCCAAAGCTCAAGCATCAAGTCCTCCTTACTAACACCATTCATAAGCGAGATATTCTCGATCTGTAGGCTGTTAGCGAAGTTAACCCTGAATGTATCTGTGACCGGGTCCCACTCAGCTATCTTCCTATACCTGTGGGCGTCCTCGACCTCCCAGATGAATCTGACACGTCTGCCGAAGAGCTGCGTCTTCCCGCGGAGCTGCACTCTCTGAATAAGAGCCATGGCGTCAAGCAGCGAGATATGAGTCTCGGGGATATTCATCGGCGGGCTCATAAGCCGTTTAACAGCGCTCTCAACATCCTCGGCGTGGACAGTAGTCAAACCTCCATGCCCAGTCGCGATAGCCTGGAAGAGGACGAAAGCCTCCTCACCTCTAACCTCACCCACTATCAGGTAGTCGGGCCTATACCTCAGGCTCGTCTTAACCAGGTCGAAAAGCTCGACCGCGCCCCTCTCAGTAGAGCCGAGACCATAACTCTCCCTAGTCACGAATCTGACCCAGTTATCCCTTGGAATGTTGATCTCAGCGGTCTCCTCGCAGGTGACTATCTTCATCCTCGGCTTAATGAACGTGGTGAGCGCGTTCAGCAGAGTTGTCTTGCCGCTGCCAGTCGCGCCTATAAGCATCAGGCTGGCCTTGTTCTCGATGAGAAGCCAGAAATAGGCTCCCATCTCGCTGTTCAGAACATTGCTGACTATCAGCTCTGTGACGCTGAAAGGCCTCTCTCTAAACTTCCTAATGGTGAATGTGCTTCCGCGGGGTGATATCTCCTCCCTAAAAGTAGCCGCGAGCCTGTGCTTGCCATAGATCATGGCATCGACGATTGGGAAGGCGGATGAGACATGCTTTCCAGCCTTGTGCGCTAGGTGTATGATGAAGTCATCGAGAGCCTCCCTATCCGTGAAGGATATGTTAGTTGGCATACTCTCAAAGTCCCTGTGCCAGACATAGATGGGAATGTAGAGGCCGTCGCAGGATATGTCCTCCACCTTGTAATCCTCCATAATCACGTTGAGAGGCCCGAAACCCATAAGGTCCCTATCAATATAGTAGAGGATCTTCTCCACCAGCTCGTCGGATAGTGAGGGGAGACCTACCGCCCTCCTATACTTCTTCATGACCCTTAAGGCGGTGTCGTGGATGATCTTTTTCGTCTCTTCCTCCTCACCGATCTTGGGGATGTCAAGCTCTTTTGTCAGAATATCCTTTATCTTCTCAAGCGCCGTCTCCTCCTGCTGCGTCAGGGGGTTCTCAACAACGAAGTATATCGGCTCAACGACCCTTCCAGGTGGTGAGGCTATAATGACCTCGGCATACTTCTCTGTCAAAACATACCTGTCTAGGATCTCGAAGGTGGGGTTTAGAGGCTTTACATCAATTCCTCTCCACTGCTTAACTATCTCCTTCTCTCCCTTCTTCTTTTTCTCCTCCTTGACCTTTACCTCTTTTTTAGCATCCTGAACCAATCTTAAAAAATAAGTAATCCATATGGATTATAAAAGTTTTGCAATACAGTGCCTGTGGTTGTGGTATAAATGGGTTCTTAACAGTCGTTGAGGCTGAAAATCTGATCCTATTCTACGGTTCTCGAGGGTTTGGGGAGGGTTAGTTAAGGTATCTTGCGCCGCCTATTGTGAGGATTTTATAGAGGATTGTCGCGGAGACCCCCACGTACGCCAGCATGTTGGCCATTAGGAATATGGTCGGTGAGCTTGCCAGCGGCTCGAAGAGTCTGACGATGAGTATGGGGAGGGAGAGGAGGATTGAGCCCGCTAGGGGTATCAGGATGTAGAGGAAGGAGCCGAGGGAGAATGGTGAGGGTGCCAGCCTCGTGATGAGTGAGACGAGGATTGAGAGGGTCGAGCCGAAGCATGACATGGCCAGGAGCAGAACTAGGTCGACTAGGAGGAATGGAGCCTCGGCTGAGCCGATGGAGACTAGGCCATAGAGAAGCAGTGCGAAGAGGAATGTTACTGTGAGATACGCTAGGTAGAGGCCTGAGACATAGTGTCTCACGCCATTCTGTGAGAGGCTGATGACCCATGTGTTAGGTCTCTCTGATATACTCCAGTTTATCGCGAGCAGGGCCGGGAGGAGGGGGATGTAGAGGGTGATCATGGTCAGCTCCGCCAGCTCGGGGAACTGGGCCACACCCACCAGCCTAGGCAGGGCGGTGTTTGCCAGCGTCAGGAAGACGAGCACCATCACACCAGTCCAGAGGCTGCCCTCCCTAACAATCCTCACAAGGTGAAGCCTATACATCAGGGAGAGGTGGCCCCGGGCAGAGCTGAGCCCGAAGAATCTACCAACACCGGGGAGCCTGAAGTATTTTGAGAGCCTGTTGGGGGGCTCCATCAGAACCGAGTGTAGGAGAGGCGTGATGGAGGGGTAGAAGTTGGACTTGGAGAGGTGTAGGTATGCGAGGACCAGCAATGCGAGGTAGGGTGGAATCAGTAGTAGACTAGTGCCCGGGGCCTCTATCGCTGATGAGATGATGACGGCGGGGTGTAGTGTTAGGAACTCGGGTGGAGCTATGCGAAGCGCCAAGAGGACTAGAGGCGTCAAAACTAGAGCCATCAGGCCCCAGCCCACCAGCTTCACACTCCTCTCACCTATACTCGTCCTTGAAACACCCAGCACATGGGAGAGCAGGATGGCCATGACGGTGGCAGAGATGTAGAGGGGGAGAGCCCTGCCGAGGTAGCTGAGATGGTGGGGATAGGTGATTATGGCCAGCATGAGGGTGGTCGGTGGGACTATGAAGAAGCCCAGCAGGAAGAGCTGGAAGAGCAGGTCCACCAGCAGATAGATACGTGGCTTCACACTGGATGTGAGGACATAGTCTATCTCGTATGGGAAGGCTGTAACCCCTCCCTTAACACCCAGGAAGACCCCAACAGCAAGTATAATGGTCACGGTGACCTCAGAGAGAATGCTAAGGAATCCTCTAGGGCCACCGCCCGCAAGTATGCCTGTGAATCGGAGCATGAGTGAGACTAGGCCGATTATGAGGAGCCAGAGGAGGTAGACGGCGGCTAGGGAGAGGATGTTCCTGGGGGAGTGTCTCAGCTGTCCCAGATACTGTTTAAGCTTGACAGTTAAGAGGAGGAGGGCTAGGCGCGTCAAGTCCTTTGCCTCGAGACTATGTTTAGGAAAGCCTCTTCGAGGGATGCCGGGTCTCTCAGGCCTGCCAGGCCTCTAAGCTCCTCCAGCGTCCCCGAGGCCAGCTCCCGGCCCAAGTGAATAATCGTCGCCGAGTCGCAGACCCTCTCAATAGAGTCGAGTAGGTGGGTGCTTACGAGGACAGCCCCACCATTCCTCGCCGTCTCCCTCATCAACATCTTCGCGACGCTCTGTGCCTCAGGGTCAAGCCCGTTGAAAGGCTCATCAAGGATGAGAATCCTGGGGTTATTGACTATAGCCGCTGCGAAGGCTATCCTCTGCCTGACACCCTTCGACAACTCGTAGATGAGCTTGTCGAGATACCGCCCTAGACCAAACAACTCCACGCTCTCTGAGACCCGCCTCATCAGCTCCCCTTCTCCAAGTCTCTTAAGCCTGGAGTTGAAGATTAGGAACTCCTCCGTCGTCAGGTACTCTGGAAGGGCAGGATTCTCCGGGAGATATCCGAGAAAATCCTTATACGCCGTGTCGGTGAGGACTGAGCGGCCTGCGATTAAGACCTCACCCCTCTCAGGCCTCAAGAGCCCCACCACACACTTAATTGTCGTCGTCTTACCAGCCCCATTCAGCCCTAGTAGGCCATGCACTCTACCCTCGCCGACGACCAGGTTCAGCCCCCTGACCACCGGCTCACCGTTAAAACTCTTCCAGAGCCCTGCAACCTCAATCAAAGCCCGACCCAAGCCCCACACTTCACTTGTAGAATAGACACATGCGGCCAGCTATAACCCATTCCCAACGTTCCAAGCATAAATTAGAGTCCTCTGACAGATTCAGACGGGCCCGTGGCCTAGCATGGATAGGGCGCCGGCCTGCGGAGCCGGAGGTCGCGGGTTCGAGTCCCGCCGGGCCCGTTCCAATTACACTAACAGATAGATGCTATCGCGTTATCCTAAATGTCCGGTCGCTTGTGTCTTCCCCTGTTTGCCCTAAGCTATCTGTTACAACCACTTTGATTAGGCCGGAGCTCGTGGGTATGTTCGGCACCCTCCACATATAATATCGCGGGTTTCCCGATAAGGTTGCTATTAGGGACCAGCTCGCACCGCCGTTCGGGGAGAAATAGATCTGTGTTCTAGTGATCTCCGCCCCACCTGAAACTGACCAGTAGATGAAGTAGTAGCTATAGGCTCTAAGAGTCTCTCCACCGTTAGGCCTGATGACTCTTACCGTAATATGCTGTCCGGTCTGCTCCACTATCCTAAAGGTTGAGTTGCTTGTGTCGTAGATAGAGGGGTTGCTTATGCTCTCTATCCTGATTAATGCTGTGTTGGTAGTCGGGCTTGTGACAACCCATGGCTCTGAGCCATCATTAGCCGTGTCGCTGAAGAGCGTAGTCCACGTCGAGCCTCCGTCCCTTGAAAGCAGAATCCTCACGTTACCGGAGACGGCCTGCGTAGTCCACTGTATCTGAACTTCCGAGCCTATCACTAGCGTCTCCCCGCCGTTGGGGTAGAGAACGTTTATGCGCGGAGTAACCTGGGATGTCTGGAACGTCACAAGGTCTCCCAGCTCCCTCTCAATATTGGCCATGTTGCTGAAGGCGAAGTGCCTCACCCCGTTTATGTCGCCGCCACCCCACAGTATGCCGTAGAGCTGAACAGTACCCGCGGAGGAATCAACGATCTTGAAAACCGGAGATCCACTGTCGCCAGCGCCAACATTCGCTCTAACGAGGTCTTGACAGATCAACGCGTAGTTCGTCCCAGAGACAAATATGGTTACGCAGGTATATGTCACCACTCCCTGGCTCCACCCGGTCGTCCTTCCAACTTTGTTTAGCGCCTCACCTGCAAGAGGATATCCAACCTCACCGATTATCGTCCATTCACCCACTAAAGTTATTGAGCCTATCCCTGAAGTTCTAGCTATCTTTCCGAGAGAGGAGCTAGCTCCTGACAGGTATCTTCCAAAGGCTGCGTCGCTATATCTGCACTGATAGCCTGATGGGCAAGGTGGCGAGGTGAAATATGGTGGATCAACCTGCTCCACACCAATCGCATAAGAAGAGGATGTTGCATATGGTTGGTAGTGGGCTGTTCCATCAGGCTGCCACTGAGACGTTGTGCAGTGGCTGTTCACTAGGTATCCGCGCGTGCCTGAGCGGAAAGCGTTGAAGCCTAGTGTGCAGAGATAGTTACTGAAGGCTATCTGGAGCCCCCCTACGGTAGGTCTTACATAATCTCGCAAAGTAACCACAGGTCTTATCTGCGCTCTCACCAAGTTGAACCCTGCCTCAGGGATCCCTAGCTCGGATACCAATCGGGTAACCTCAGAAGCGTTAGCCGATGTGCCGATACCTATCAAAAGCCTATTCCCCCTTTCATCGATATCTATGAAGCTCAGCGCGGAAGCGATTCTTCTCTCATTCAGAATTCTTGCTCGCCAATTCCAAAGGGTTCTAAAATCAAAGTTCGCACTGGCCATCCTGTATCTTCCCGTTGAGAGGGCTTCAGCCACATCAGACCTTAGCTGTGGATATGTTGACACCACAGCGGCTAACTGCTCAAATGCCTGAGCGCTCATGTTCCCTGCTATCGATAAGGTGAGCCTCCCATTCTCGTCTACGAAAACCCCTGCAAGGCCTGGAATACTATCGGACAACTCTAAGAGTAGCTCGTCATATGTTAACGGCGAGCTTTCCCTACTAAGTGAGGCGGTTGGAGGTATAGTCAGAATCGAAAACAGTACCAAGAGGATTAGAAGAGGAGCGCCAGGTCGCATGGAGAAACAGATCGAAAATTTTATTTAAATTTTTAATCAACGGCGGTGTCTTAGGGTATTTATTTTTAGCCGCGAGGGCATCGCCATAATAAGGCTTAAACACTCGGCGTTCTACTGGGTTTGAGGCATCTTACACCTTCTACAACTGCCTTTAAAATAAGCCCACCGATTGGCTGCTCTTCTAACGAGCCTGTGAAGAATTCTTCTTTATTTTGAGAAGGGTGTTCAATGAAAATTGACCTAGCTAGGTTCTCTAAAGCTGGAATTCTCTCTCCGAAATTACCTTGACCTTGACTGGGTGTATGCTAGCAGGCTCCATAGCCACTCGGCGAACTCGGCGGGATTTTTTGTCTGGATATATATCTCGCCTGGGCCTCTCACCCTCACCACGAGCCCCTCGCCCCCAAGTAGTGTGGATTTGAGTCCTCCAAACTTTGAGACTTGGTAGGTGCATGTCTCGGAGAATGCTGCCAGATGGAAGTTATCTACTATGAGCTCCTCGCCTGCTGCGAGTGTTTTCTTCTCGAGGGCTCCGAAGGTGTTGATGAAGAGGTCTCCGCTTCCAGTGGCCCTTAGCATGAATAGGCCCTGCCCAAAAAGCCCCCGAGTGAAGCCCTGCCACTTTATGTCGAGATCGATTTTTGGGGTAGAGGCCACATAAGCCGCTTTCTGCACAATATAGCCTAGCCCAGGCCTAACCTCGAGTCGTGCTATGTCCCCCAGAGGAGCCGAGACCAGTCCCACCAAACCAGTACCGCCACTCGCCATATACTCGTTTACGAAGAATGACTGGCCTCCAAGTATCTTGAGGCCGAGGCTCTGTATGAAGCTCGCCTCACGCATGACAGTCTTCACCTGAATATTCGGGGACATGTATGTCATAGCCCCAGCCTCAGCCCTAATCGCCTCACCCTGCTCAAGCCCCACCTCAAGAAGCGAGTAGGATGGACGATGCTTGATCTCGAACCTCAAGGCTCGCCCTGACATTGTCCCGGCCTTATAAAAAATTTAGCCCCACTCCTAGATAATGGCTAAAATAGTGAGGAATCAACCGATTCGCGTGCCGCGCATACCATCTGAGGTGAGGAGGCTAGTTGAGGGTAGGAACTTCGGATTCGTCGCGACGCTGATGCCTGATGGCTCGCCCCAAGTCTCACCTGTCTGGATAGACATCGAGGACGACTACATCTTAGTCAACACAGTAAAGGGGAGGGTGAAGGACAGGAATACTGACAGAGACCCGCGCGTCTCAATCGCCATAGCCGACTCAGCAAACCCCTACAAGTACTGTGAGATCCGGGGTCGCGTGGTTGAGAAGACGACTATAGGCGCGGTGGAGCACATTGATAAGATGGCGAAAAAGTATCTTGGCGTCACCAGATTTGAGGGGCCTAGGGAGGGTAGGTTGATTTGGCGGATTAAGCCGGAGAAAATATTCATCCGTTAGAACACATCCTCTAGGACAGCCACCTCGTAGATTCCCGGCTCCTCGAGCACAAGCTCCACAACCCCATCGGAGAAACTGTAGCGTAGATCCTCCCCACTCATATAATTGTAGACCCGCCTAGGCTCCCTAGGAACCCTGACCCTCGGTCTCAAAGTCGAGTATGATGTATATTCCGTAATATACTCTGGGTGTCTGCCAATCCTCATCGACTGGTAATTCATTAGGTGGAGGATGAGAGAGCCCATCCTCCTCCAGAGGTATACCTCCGATGTGGGTGGAAGTGTGGGTTGCACAAGCCTCTCCCTAAGCATGAGGCCTAGACAGTTCCTAAGTATTCTACCGTAGAGCCAGTATCCATGCCTGAAGTAGGCCGCGAATATCTGGGAGTAGATGTACATTATCTTGCCGTCTCTTGAGAGGGCTATGGCTGGGCTCCCCGAGACTCTACACGCAGGGGTGTAGGTGTGAGATGTATACGTCCTGTAGCTCCTCTTGAAGTATGGCTCCTTAACCCAGGCAAGCACCTCTCCATCACTGAGGCCCGTATAGACCCCTGAGCCATACATCGCTATGTCGAAGCCTGGAGGTATGTCTTCACTTAGCTTGGAGCCGACTTGGATGAAATCCACATCAAACCTCTCCGAGTCTATAAATGTGAGGTCGATTCCAGGGAGCTTGAATCCACCTTCTTCCAAACAAGCCTTGTAGCTGAAGATCACGCGCCCCCCGCCTGAGAGATATTCTGCGATTCTCTTCCTTGAATCATCATCAAGGAGCCCAAAGTCGGGGATTATCAAGAGACTATACCTGTCAAAATCCATGAGATTATCGATAACGTTGAACTGTATCTTATCCTCCAGTAGAATCTTCACGGCGCCGGCAAGCGAGTCGTCAATCCCAAACCCGCCCTCTTGGAAGACGTAAGCGTCGGCGCTTCTAGACCTTGGCAGCGCCAGGATCGATGCCTCATAGACTGGCTCAGACCCGTGCATAAGCCCCTCAACTCTCCTCACAACCTTATAGGCCTCTCCTATGGTGTTGTAGACCGCCTCATCTAGCCTCCCCCTCGGGTGCATCTGGTCGCCTATGGAGACGGCGGCCCCGTGGGCCATTATCCGGGCAGCCTCATAGACTAGTTGGGCGGACGGTTTAAGCCCTCCAAAATCACCCCACGAGAGGTGGAACCTCCCAGTCATCCCTACGATAGGCTTGCCGAAGTTTCTCAGATAACGCGCATAGAGTGGGAAGTGGTAGTATCCCCACGGCCCAGTTGGGAGCGACTCAATCTCAAAATGAGTCAGATACCTCTCTGCCAGTCGCGCCATATTCAGGCTTGATGCGCCGTTAAAGAAGAGAGTTGCATTAGGCCGTATCTCTCTGACGAGCCTCCACATCCTCGCCATAAACCTCTCCTCTATCATCCTCGAATGTCTCCGGAGGTCTTCCTCAACCGCATAATTCATTCCAAGCCTATCCATCGAAGATCTGCAGAATCGGCAGAGACATCCAGGTCTCCTCTGCACCACTATGTCCAGAAAGACTCCATCCACGTCGTAGCCGCTCAGAACCTCTCTAACCTGTGTCTCAACATAGTCGACGTATGGCGTGTTGAGACATAGCGTCTCCCAGCTGTAGTATGGCCGCTCAAATGGCTTAGGTCTAACAGGAACACCGCTCCTATCTATTTGAAGCCACTCTGGATGCTCTTCACCTATATACGAGTCCCAGCAGACTGAATAATACGCAGCAACCCTAATCCCCCTCCTGTGACAAGCATCCACCATCTCCCTGAGAAGGTCAATCCTCAGCGATGGATGCTTTACCCCAATCCGCGTATCATAATAAGACATTCCGTGATGGCACTTGGCAAAGACCGTAACGGAGTTCACAAAGGCGCGTGAGAGAGTATCAGCGAATTCCTCTGGATTAAAATCGGCCGCAACATCGGGTATTAGTGGGGAGGTGTGAAAGTCTAGGTGGACCTGCCTGTAAGAATCCTCTAACCCACGTACCCATCCTTCTCTCAATCCTCACATAGAGGCCGGTAGAGCGTGCTTATACATCTTCCCAAAGTCTCAAGTCTTAGACGATATGAGGACTAGGGCCGCAATTGCCAGCATGATTCCGACAACCTGTCTGGTGGTAGGGATCTCCTTGAGGATGAGTGTTGAGAGTATCATCGTCACGACGGGGTATAGGGAGGTTACCACGACAACTATGGCTGAGGGATTCCGCTCAAGGGCTACGTAAAAGATGGGCGCTCCCAGGAAACCCAGTACACCAACAACAAAAGCAAGCATGAATGCGCCGAGAGGATATGATAGATTTGGTCTTGTCAGCAGCGCGAAGATAATCATGGAAGATACGCTTCCAATCGAGCCGAGAACGGTCATCTCACGCCAGCCAATCGACGCGGCTGCAAGCCTAGCTGTGAATCCCCAAACACCCCACACAAGCAGCGCTAACATAGCAAATAATATCCAGCTGTGGTCACTACCGCTCAACGTCTTTTACAATCGCAAAACATGATAATATACGTTTTCACACATACTATAAGGCTGTATCCGACACGCAGCACATGTGACAGACTGGCTCTACAAAACCATCCTCTGTGAAAAGTTATATCAGAGGAACAGGGCTAAGATTTAGGTCGTGCGGGCAGTTATCTTAGCGGCTGGTAGGGGCACTCGTCTCCAGCCCTACTCGCATCATACACCCAAGTCCATGATGGAGCTTGAGCCAGGCGTCTCAATACTCTCATTCATGGTCAACCAGCTTAGAAGCAGTGGGGTATCAGATATAGCGGTAGTTACTAGACCGGATTTTGCAGACATCTTCAAGAAGATTAGCCTAAGTCTCCATATGGTCCATATCCGGGATGAGGACCCCTTCGGAAATCTATACAGCGCATATATGGGTTGCAAAGAGGTTAACCCACCACTCCTCCTCGTGATGTCTGACCACATAATGGAGAGGCGAATACTCGGGAGAATGATTAAGCGCGCCAAAAATAGCCAGAAGGCCTTCATACTGTGCCTCGATAGGAAGCCGTCATTGAAGACGGCTGAGGAAGGACTTAAACTCTCACTGAATGAGGATCGCGTAGTTGAGACTGGGAAGGAGCTGACACCCATTTATGGGATTGATACAGGCGTAATATTTTGCGGGACACGTAGCCTACGATACATGGAGAAGGCTGTCGAGGAATATGGAAAGGCAGCCTCCCTCAAAGATGCAATCAACCTAGCGGCCGCAAACAACGACGTAGACTTTGTTGATGTTACAGGCCTTCTATGGAAAGACATCGACACACCCAGCGACCTAGAGGCTGCCAGAGAAGTCTATTATGAAATATTGAGGAGAGACCTTGTAAAACCCTCAGACGGCTTAGTGAGCAGGCTACTAAACAGAAGCATATCGACGAGGATCTCACTCCATCTCTACAAGAGGGGGCTCTTCATCCACCCCAACATCATCTCTCTCATCTCATTCATTGTAGCTATTCTGGGGGCGGTCTCCCTCCCGGCCGGGTTTTTTCTGATCGGCGGTCTACTTATACAAATAGCATCCATCCTAGATGGTGTTGACGGGGAGGTCGCACGCCTCTTCAAGGCTACGAGTTCTCAGGGGGAGGTCTTCGACAACATTTTGGATAGGGTTGCAGACATCTCGGTTATAGCCGGAATAGTAGCGGCCAGCTGGCCCCTCTCTACACTGGATGCGACTCTATCCATAGTTGCCGCCGCCGGCGCGACGTTAGTCAGCCAAACCACACACATGCTCTCAAGACTAAACATCGAAGTGGATAACCTGAGGAAGATCCCCGCAACTCGGGACGTGCGGCTCTTCAGTGTCCTCATATGCGCGGCAGCAGGCTACCCACTCTACTCGATATATTACATCGCCTTTACCTCCGCCATCTTCGTCATTGCGGGTCTGGCCCTTCTCTTCAGAGGGTCTCTAACTTGGCCGTGGCCCATGCCCAGGAGGGAGGGGCGCGAAGCTTGGCCCCGCCTCGCCGTCGAGCTGACCACTAGGGGTGTTGTCCACTCGGTAATTGTCAACACCTTCCGCCTCACCATCGGCCTACTAGTAACTAGGCTCCTACTAACACCCTTTGCCGACATAGTGATAGTGCAGAAACCCGTAGCCCTCGAGGTTGCGTCACTTCTGCCTCTGGCGGAGATAGGGGTGATAATCTATTTCGGCTCAAAAATAATAATCTCAAGCGGGATACTGGCGGAACAGGCCTCCTCCCAGCTTGTACGCAGGCTACGGCTAACTTCAACAATAATCCGCGAGACAATCAGCGACACGACATACCTTCTCTTCGCCCTAGTCCTCTGGACCTATTCCTGGAGCCTCAGCGCCCTCCCAATAGCAGGCCCATACATAGTCAAATCCCTCGCACCAGTCACAGCAATCATAATAATCTACCTAGTCTACAGGCTTGTAGACCGACTCTACAAGGCATACAGAGAGGTCCTCGAAGAGGAGATAAGCACTAAATAGATGTAAACACCCAGGAGAAAAGCTTATCTCAATGGGATAATAACTTTTTTACGATGTAAAATGTCCCAACCGCGACCCTCTAGGGCTAGATTGGTCGTGGGTTTGGTTCTTGTGGTTATAGTGGTTGTCGCAGTAGGTGCGTTCTTCTTATTGGCCACGCAGAGGCCGGCTGAGAAGATTAGGATTGAGTGGTGGGATGAGTGGGGTGAGGCGCGGTTAAAGTGGGCTGAGGAGATGAAGGCAGCTTATGAAAAAGCTCATCCAGATGTGGAGATAGTTATCGTCGAGTTCGCCTCTGATGAGGATTTTAAGACGAAGTTCGAGTCTGCCATAGCTGCTGGTCAACCCCCCGCGGTTTTTAGAACACTTGGTGGCGGTATCCTCAAGTCATACGTAGACGGAGGACACGTCGAAGATCTTACTGACTTATTGAATGAGGAGTGGGCTGTAAGCCAAATACCAAGGACCATGCTTAGACAGTCAACTTGGAACGGACGACACTATGCAGTACCCTTCGACTTATGGGCCGGTCACTTCTACATCAACAGGGAACTTTTTGAAAAAGCCGGCGTCCAAGTACCACCTATAACAAGCACTTGGACATGGGAAGAGTTCAAAACCGCTATCAGGAAATTCAAGGAGGCTGGGATAATTCCTATTGCTGTTGGGGGTAAGGACAAGTGGGAACTCTCATTCTACTACATGTACCTGGTGGACAGGTTGGCTGGTTCCGATGCATTCAGAAAAACAATAAACAGGGCCCCAGGCTACAGCTTCACAGACGAACACTGGGTGAGAGCTGGATATCTATTCAAGGAGCTTGTAGACATGGGTGCTTTCCAAGAGGGATTCATAGGGGCTAGCTATGACGAGGCTCAGAACCTCTTCTTCACTGGAAAGGCCGCGATGTGGCTACAAGGGCCGTGGATACTTGGAGACCTCTTCACCTCTTTCCCAGACTTCCCAATCGACATTATCAACTTCCCAACAGTACCGGGAGGCAAGGGAGACCCGACTATGCTCCTAGGAGCAGTTCAGCACCACTACGCAATAGCTAAGAACATACCCGACAATGTTAAAAAAGTTGCATACGACTTTCTGAGATTCATCTCTAAGAGGGAGAATGTTATAAGATATGCGGAGTTAAGCGCTGCACCTCTGGCACAAAACGTAGCTGTTCCCACAGAAAACTACCCTGCTGTGCTTGTTAAGGTAATAGAGTCTACATCGAGGGCGAGCTGGCTTCAGATGGCCTATGACGAGTATTCTCCGCCCAAGTTCGCGCAAGTCCACCTCGACTCCCTAGCAGCTGTTGCGGCTGGAACCATGACCCCGGAGCAAATGGCTGAAGCACAGGAGCGAGTAGCGCGAGAGCTCGCAGAACAGGGGATACTGCCACTTGAGCAAGTCTAGTTCAAGCTCAAAATATAGATCAAACACAACTACATTTTTTACGCTTAAATCGCTAAAAAACCTACTGGACTCGCAGGCAGGGTTAATATTGTCTCTACCCGCGCTGGTCTTCGTCATACTATTTATATACTATCCACTAGTCCAGATGTTCTATCTAAGCGCCTTTAGATGGAATTTCGTAAACCCTAACATGGTTTTTGTAGGGCTTGAAAACTTCACACGAATGTTTCTCAATGACCAAGTATATCTGCGATCACTGCTTAACGTGGTCCTCCTTGCGGGGCAGTCCTCCGCTATACAGATTCCTATAGGAGTGGCTTTGGCGACGATTATTCTCAGATATAGACGGATTGGAGGGCTATTCTGGGCAATAATATTCCTACCCTACGTGATCTCATCAGTTGCCGTCTCACTCATCTGGACTTGGATGTATAATCCGTATTTCGGCTCGATTAACGTCTTCTTACGGGCTGTAGGCCTGGGTTTTCTGGCACGTCCATGGCTAGGTGACATTAACACGGCGCTTATAGCGATATTCGGGACAGTTAACTGGATTTACATAGGACTGACAACAACGATGACGATTGCCACTTTGAAAAGCATTCCACCGAGTATATTCGAATCGGCTAGGATAGATGGGCTCTCTGGCTTCCAAGAGTTTAGAAAAATAACCCTACCACTTCTAAAGGAATTAATAGTTGTGCTTATGATAATAGATATTGCCGGCGCGTTTAAGTTCTTTGACCTTATCTGGGTTATGACGCAGGGAGGACCTAGCGATAGCACACACGTCACCACGACTTGGCTCTATAGGGCTGCCTTCAGATCCTCCGAGCCAGGCTACGGTGCGGCGATAGGTGTTACGATATTCATCTTCAGCTTCGTTATCGTCCAGCTTCTCATAAAGATTACACGCTCTAGATTAACGAGGTGAAATGGGTTTGAAGATGTCTGAAGGGATTGTTTTGAAGAGGCGTGTTAGGTTTTTCATGCTGGCTGTGGTCTTGCTAATAATCTCCCTCATAATGATCTATCCACTATTCTGGACTCTCGTCACCGCTTTTAAAACCAACAGAGAGCTATTTCTCGACCCTTGGGGTCTACCCGCTAACCCCACATTTGAGAATTTCTTCAAGGCGCTGGATAGAGGCAATATGGGTACAGCCGTGATTAACAGTCTCATAGTCTCTCTGGGCTCTGTAGCTATAATATCGGTTATCTCTCCGATGGCTGCTTATGCGACTTCTCGAGTAGAGTTCAGGTTTAGAGGCGCTGTGACTAACCTGCTTATTGCTGGATTCTTCATAGCTCCTCACGCAGTTCTCGTTCCACTGCTTCTACTTTTAAGAGATATGGGGCTCGTAGACACTCATGTCGGGCTCATACTCTCTTACGTAGGCTGGCATCTTCCATTTGCAATACTTTTCATGAAGGCATTCTTCGTCTCTATTCCTAGCAGTCTACAAGACTCTGCAAGGGTTGATGGCCTATCAAAATACTCCATGTATCGGAAAATAATGCTACCGCTTGCTCTTCCAACTATTCTGACTGTTGCCATAATCATGTTCATCGGTATTTGGAATGACTTTCTTTTCGCGTTCGTCTTTCTGCGTTCCCCGAGCAACTTCACTGTGCCTATAAACCTACTGAACTTCACTACAGGGAGATATGGAAATGACTATGTCGCCCAGAGCGCCGCAGTGTTAATATCGGCGATACCGACCATTGTCCTTTACATAGTCTTCGCTGAAAGAATCCGTAGAGGTGTTGCATTCATGGCATTCGGCCGCTAGACTATCAATTTCTCAGTTTTTTTATCAAATATGTGCAACTTCTCAACTAGTAGACTAAAATAGGCCTTATCCCCCACCCTCAGCCCAACTGATGGTGGGGCTTGGGCCACGATTAAGATGTCGCCAACTTGAAGCGTGACAAAAGAGAGGTTGCCAATATCCTCGACGAGATAGACTGTCGCCTCCAAAAAGCCCTCTTGATAAGCTGTAGAGACTGCGACATTTTCAGGTCTAATGCCAACCATCACTTCAGGGCCTGAGCCACTCTCCACTATCCTCTGAGCCATCGAGGAGGGTATGTTGATATCAAATTCGCCCGTAGTGAGCTTCGTATGCTCGCGGCTCACCACTGTTGCGTCGAATACATTCATCTTAGGGCTCCCTACGAACTCGGCAACAAACTTGTTGGCAGGCCTATTGTATATTTCTTGTGGCGATCCTATCTGCTGCACCTTGCCATTTCTCATTACAGCTATCCTGTCAGCCATTACCATTGCTTCTACTTGGTCGTGGGTAACGTAGATTGTGGTGGTCTTCAGGCGTTCTTGGAGTTTCTTGAGCTCACCCCTCATCCTAGCCCTAAGGGCTGCGTCGAGGTTTGAGAGTGGCTCATCCATTAAGAAAACAGAAGGTTCCCTAATGATAGCGCGCCCCAAGGCTACGCGTTGCTGCTCACCCCCGCTCAACTGGCCAGGCTTCCTGTCTAGGAGGTGCTTAATCCCCAACAGCTCAGCCGTCTCCGAGACCCTCTTTCTTATCTCATCCCGGGGCACTCCACGTACCTGAAGATTTAGCGCCAAGTTGTCAAACACTTTCATATGCGGGTAGAGTGCGTAGTCTTGGAAGACCATAGCAATGCGCCTATCCTTAGGCTCAAGCTCATTTACAACTTCTCCATTAAATAATATCAGACCACTCGTAGGCTTCTCAAGTCCTGCAATAAGTCTGAGAGTCGTGGTCTTGCCGCATCCCGACGGACCAAGCAACACCATGAACTCGCCATCGTTAACCTGGAGGTCGACATTGTCTACAGCCTTTGTCTCGCCGAAGTATTTACTCACCTTCTCCAGCCTAACTTCAGTCACTACTCTCCTCTCCCCTATTCTACTAGCTCATGCGCATTCTCTTTTATCTTTTCGATTGCAGCGGCTATGAGATCTAGGGCCTCTATCTCCCCCAGCAGAATATGATGCAGAAGCGTCACCTCTCTCCTAGTGAACTCCTCGGCACCGGGGAGGTACATTTTATCGTAGCCCGGATATTTTGTGCCTGGCGGCATGACCTCGAGGAATGCCTCGCGGCTGAAGGCTTTCTGTCTATAGAGTGGCATCCCATAGCCTACATCGGCTGGGACACCCTCAGCCTTCAAAGCCGCTATGAACCTCTCCTTAGAGACACCTCCAAACTCCTCCTCATCGTACCTGAAAACGAAGTAGTAGTAGCCTCTCTTAGTAACACCTTCCTCCATCTTCTGAGGCTCTACACCACCGATTCTTCTAAGACGCTCTGCCAGATAATCCCCATTTCTATGCTTCTTCTCTACCTGCTCCTTGAACTCATCGAGCTTTGATAGGAGGAGTGCTGCTTGAAACTCTGTCATCCTGTAGTTTGAGCTGAGGATGTAATGCTCGTATCCCGGCCTCCCCACTACCCTGCCTATGTTGTGTATGAGTCTGGCCTTGCTTGCGTACTCGTCGTTGTCTGTGAGGACTATCCCGCCCTCCCCGGCGGTTAGCGATTTACTCTCTTGAAACGAGAACCCGCCCATATCGCCTATAGCCCCTACGCGTCTACCCTTCCACTCAGAGCCATGAGCATGCGCGCAATCCTCTATCAATTTTATCCCCCTTCTATTCAGGAATGGCTTCAACTCGTCGAAGTTCACTGGATTGCCGCCGTAGTGGACAGCCACCACAGCTCTCACCCCCTCCTCTCGCTCTACAATCTCTCTGACAGATCTTGGAGAGATGTTTCCAGTCTCTGGATCTACATCGGCGAATACAGGGATTGCTCCAAGCTCTGTAGCGGCGGAGGCCGAGGCTATGAAAGTAACCGCCGGGACTATTACTTTGTCGCCCTGTTTAACCCCTACGGTCTTCAACGCTAGCTCCAAGGCCACCGTACCATTTGCGACAGCGATACCGTACTTTGCGTGGTGATACTCGGCGAAGGTTGACTCAAAGAGCTCGGCCATAGAGCCGGGATAGATTCTACACCACCTTCTGCTCTCCAAAACACTGATAAGCGCCTCTTTCTCCTTCTCTCCATAAGTAGGCCACTGAGGCACTAGCTTAAACAGGTCGCTAGCTATAGGGGGTCCACCATTTATTGCTAAGCGGGCCAAAATAACTCACGGATAGATCGACGCACTCTATATATAGCCTTACTCTAGACTTCTCTACACTATTTTATGATTTTATATGTTGCTTAATCTAGTGGTGGCTGGTAGATGAACACCTCTTTGAAGCCGCTCGAGAGTACTAGTGCGCCTATCTCTATGGCCTGTATTGGTCCTTCATATGGTGTGTAGACTCTTGTGAGGCCCTTCCTGTCTATCCCCATGAATAGGGCGAGGCCCTGCGCTCTCCCATCTTGAACATTTACGTAGGAGAGGATGCCTAGCCCTGCATCAGACATGTCTAGCCCATCTATGAGCGGTGTTCTCTCAACAGCCGCGTCCTCCATCTCCCTGATAACTGTCTTCAGATAGTCTTCGGCTGGGAGCGTCTCCGAGAGTAGGGGAGTTATCTTAAGCCACCTTCTCGGCGTGGAGATTAGCCTAGCCCCTCTGAGGAACCTCGTGTAGTTCATCTCCCTAATCTGCCTCCTTGCTTCTTGGTCCCTACTCATAACCACCCCCGGCTCGCTGATTCTTATGACCTCGCAACCAACCTCGTCTGAGGCCTCACCCATCTCCCCCACCTCTTCTACCCCTATGAATACGACGTGGCTCGGCCTGAAGATTCTGATTATCTGGGCTTTGTATGATCTCGCGCTTTCATGATCTATCCAGCCGTCAGTGTTAATGAGAACTCTCCCAGCTCCTTTGATACTTGATGCCAGCTCGTTTGCTGTTTTTAGTGAGTTTCTTATGGAGTAGGAAGGCGAGGTATAGCCGTAGGGGTATATAGCCTCTGGCTTGAGGTCTGAGAGTTGGGGTGCTGGTCTTGAGCCCTTGGCGAGGCCCATAGTGGTTGGAGGGCAGAGCTCCGACTGCCCCACATCCAAGTCAACAACAATAGTCTCTCCTCCCGGAGAGAGCCTGTTGTAGAGGTAGGTTAGTAGGGAGGTTTTGCCGACGTCCACGCGGCCGATAACCATGACACGAAACCTGTGACCAATCCGTGAAGTGATTTCAGACCATTCCTCGGGTATGGTAGAGCCCTCCACAATCTCGGCAGCCCCATTTTCGCCTAATAGAACCTCCACCACAGCGCCATCCTCAGAGTATAGCGGCAGGGACTTCCAAGGCCTAGCAACCACCCTCTCCCGCTGCCCAAGACTATGTCCATAGACATAGACCGCGCCCTGCAGCACTCTCGCTGAGGCCGGTCCCTTCAGTATGAGTGTTGAGCGGGGGCTGATTTGGATATTATGGGCCTCGGTTAGCATCTCCCACACCACTGCCGTGGTATCCTACACTTATCCTCGCCTCTACTGGCTTTTAGGATTAGACCAGTCAGGGTGTTTATATCCCTATGAGGCGTAAGGGGGTTTTGAGGAAAGGCCACGGGCCTATAGAGATCTTTAAGGCTGCATCGGAGAGCATACTCCACTCCTCGTCGCTGAGCTCAAGCTCGGCGGCCCTCGCGTTAGACTCTGCCTGCTCAGGCCTCTTGGCTCCTGGGATGGCTACAACGTTACTCCACTTGATCAGCCAGGCTAGCGCAACTTGTCCTGGCTCCGCGTCATGACTAGCCGCTACCTCTCTCAGAAGCCTCATCAAGGGCTCAGCCCTCCTCAGCACAGCTGGGTCAAAGAGCGGGTTAATCCTTCTCACAAAGTCGCGGGGCCTGTTGGAGGCGTTGTACCGGGCGGTGAGGAATCCCTGGGCCAAGGGGCTATACGCAATCAGCGCTACCCCCTCCCTCTCACAGTATTGTAGCAGTCCCTTCTCAACCCCCCTCTCGACGAGGTTATACTTGACCTGGTCCGAGACTATCTCCTCCCTCCTGAGACACTCCTGCGCCTTCTTCAGCCTGGATAGAGAAAAGTTGCTCACGCCAATAGCCCTAACCTTGCCCAGCTCTACAAGCCTCTCCATAGCCCTCATAGTCGAGGAGAGGGGGACAAGCGGGTTAGGCCAGTGGATCTGATAAAGATCTATCACATCCACTCCTAGGCGTCTAAGGCTCCTCTCGCAGGCCTTCAAGACGCCGTTGTACGTCGCGTGTGTGGGCCAGACCTTGGTCGCGATGACAACCTCGTCCCTAAATTCGCGGACAGCCCTGCCCACAACCTCCTCAGAGACGCCGCCGCCATAGATCTCTGCGGTATCGATGAAGTTGACCCCGAGCTCGTGAGCCCTCGCAATAGCCCTCACAACATCCTCGACACCATACCCACTACCCCACCCCCACTCAGAAGAGCCAATCTGCCAAGTCCCCAACCCAATCTTGGAGACCCTCAAACCACTCCGACCCAACTCAAGATATCTCAAGCCCAGCTCTCACAGACAAACCAGCTAAGCCCACCAAAAATATCTAAACCCAAATCCAACACCTCAAGGTCTGTCAACCCTCACCCAGAATAAATGAACATGAAGAGCAGTATACTACTGCTCTTCATGTTCATTTATTCTGGGTGAGGGTTGACAGACCTTGAGGTGTTGGATTTGGGTTTAGATATTTTTGGTGGGCTTAGC
>Ga0105160_1000403_pt1 | contig 20936 bp, 19 predicted proteins | sample GXS110809BmetaG_FD_89591 | JGI IMG/M metagenome (GOLD analysis project Ga0105160, IMG submission 89591) | Hot spring microbial communities from Gongxiaoshe hot spring, China to study Microbial Dark Matter (Phase II) - GXS 110809B | ecosystem: Environmental > Aquatic > Thermal springs > Hot...
CTTCACCCGCTGCCCTTCCTCCACCAGCAGGCGGGCGGTGGCCGGAACCTCGTATTCCCGCTCATCCCGGAGCTCATAGACCACTTTCAGCGGCTCGCCCTTGCGGTAAACCACGCGCCCGCCGTGCCGGGCCGTGATCTGTTGCTCCCCACGGCTGGCCAGCACCTGACCCTCCACGACCTCCTGGCCGTCCTCCACCTTGATTGACCAGTTGCCGGGGATCTCATAGACGTCTTCCTTCCGCTCGCTCTTGACGATGCGGATCCGCCGCACCCCTTCCTCGGTGCGATAGATATGGACGACGCCGTCGATGTCGGCCATCAGGCCTTCACCCTTGGGGTGCCGGCGGGCCTCGAAGAGCTCCTCCACCCGCGGCAGACCCTGCGTGATATCGGCCACGCCGGCCACGCCGCCCGTATGGAAGGTCCGCAGGGTGAGCTGGGTCCCGGGCTCGCCGATCGACTGGGCGGCGATGATCCCCACCGCCGTGCCAACCTCCACCAGCTGGCCTGTCCCAAGATCACGGCCATAGCAGAGGGCGCAGACCCCATAGCGCAGCTGGCAGGTCATCGGCGAGCGGACGTAGACCTCCTGGACGCCCGCCTTCTCAATGCGCTCCGCCAGCACCTCGTCCAGGAGCGTGCCGGTGTCGGCAATCAGGGCACCCGTTCGGGGATCGAAGACCGGCGCAGCCAGGACCCGGCCGAAGATCCGTTCCCGCAGCGTTTGGCCGCCTACATCATCGCTGGCCCGGATCCAGATACCGGAGCGAGTGCCGCAATCATGGGCGTTGATAATGACGTCCTGGGCGACATCCACCAGGCGGCGGGTGAGATAACCGGCATCAGCGGTGCGCAGGGCGGTGTCTGCGAGGCCCTTCCGGGCACCGTGGGTCGAGATGAAGTATTCAATGGTGGTCAGCCCCTCCCGGAAGTTAGAACGGATCGGGAGCTCGATAATCCGGCCAGTCGGATCGGCCATCAGGCCGCGCATACCGGCCAGCTGCGCCACTGGCTGGAAGCCGCCCTTGGTGGCGCCCGAGAGGGCCATGATGGTCACGTTGTTATCCGGGCTCATGGTTTGCTTCACCGCCTCGGCGACCTCGTTGGTCGCTCGCTGCCACAGGTCGATCACCCGGTTGTAGCGCTCCTCTTCCGTCAGCAGACCTCGCCGATACTGGCGCTCCACCTCAGCCACCAGGGCCTCGTAGCGGGCCAGCACGTCCCGCTTGGCCGGCGGGATCGGAAGGTCGGCCACCGCGATGGTTACGCCGGAGCGGGTGGCGTAGCGGAAGCCGATCTCCTTCAGCCGATCCACCATCTCCACCGTGGCCTCCGGCCCCAGCCACTGGAAGCACTGGGCCACGAGATCCTTGAGCCGGCCTTTATCCATTGTCTCATTCACGAAGCGCAGCCCCTCGGGCAGGATCAGGTTGAAGAGAACCCGCCCGACGGTGGTCTCGATCAGGCGCCGGCGTGGCTTGCCATCCGGATACCGCTGCCCGTTTTCATCGTAGACCGTATCGGTGTAGACGCGAATCGGCGTGTGCAGGGCGATCTTGCCCAGGTTGTAGGCCAGCTCGACCTCCTCCAGGCTTGCGAAGACCTTCGGCGTCTCCGCCTGGCCATTCGGAAGGGTCATCGTCATGTAATAACAGCCCAGCACCATGTCCTTGGTGGGGCCAACCACAGGCTCACCGTTGGCGGGCAGCAACAGGTTCTTGCTGGACAGCATAAGGTTCCGGGCCTCCCAGACAGCCATATCCGAGAGCGGAACGTGGACAGCCATCTGGTCCCCGTCGAAGTCGGCATTGAAGGCGGCGCAGACCAGCGGATGGATCTGGATCGCCTTCCCCTCCACCAGGACCGGTTCGAAGGCCTGGATGCCCAGACGGTGGAGGGTAGGGGCCCGGTTGAGCAGCACCGGCCGCTCCTTGATGACCTCCTCCAGAACCTCCCAGACCTCCGGCCTCTGGCGTTCGATCAACCGCCGGGCGCCCTTAATGTTGGCGGCGTAGTTGTACTGGATCAGCCTGGCGATCACAAAGGGCTTGTAAAGCTCCAGGGCCATGGACTTGGGAAGGCCGCACTGGTGGAGCTTCAGCTGCGGCCCCACCACGATCACCGAGCGCCCGGAGTAGTCCACCCGCTTGCCCAGCAGGTTCCGGCGGAAGCGTCCCTTCTTCCCCCGCAGCATATCACTGAGGGATTTCAGCTCACGGCGCCCGCGGCGGGACATGGCCTTGCCCCGCTGCGAGTTGTCAATCAGGGCGTCCACAGCCTCCTGGAGCATACGCTTTTCGTTACGGATGATCACATCGGGCGCGCCCAGCTCCAGCAGGCGTTTCAGACGGTTATTCCGGTTGATCACCCGCCGATAGAGATCGTTCAGGTCCGAGGTCGCGAAGCGGCCACCATCCAGCTGGACCATCGGCCGAAGGTCCGGGGGAAGAACGGGCAGGACCCGCAGGATCATCCACTCGGGGCGGTTGCCGCTCCGCAGGAAGGCGCGGACGATCTGGAGGCGCTTGATGGCCTTCTTGCGGCGCTGCTTGGACTTGGCCTGGCGGATCTCCTGCCACAGCTCCTTGGCCATCTGCTCCAGATCCAGGCGCTGAAGGATCTCCAGGAAGGCCTCTGCCCCCATTTCCGCCTTGAAGACCTGCCCCCACTTGCTCTTCAGTTCCCGATATTTGTTCTCACCCAGGAACTGAAGGGGGGCCAGGCTCACCAGCTCATCCCGTTCCGCCTGGATCCGCTGGCGCAGCGCCTCGATCTCACGGGCGGCCTGATCTTTCAGGGCGGCGATCTTCTCCTCCGCTGCTTCCCGGAGGGCCTTCAGGGTTTCCTCGGTTTTCGCCAGGGCACGGGAGCGCTCGGCCGCCTCTTTTTCCTTAATCCGGCTCAGCTGTTCGTCCACAATCCGCTTCAGGGCGGCCAGATGCTCCCGGGTCACCGTTTCCCCGGCGTCCGCGATCACCTCCCCGGTGGGCTCGAAGATGATGGGGGCACGGATCACCTTGCCCAGGCGTTCCTCCAGGCGGGCCTGGGTTCGCTGGGCCTCCCGCATCAGGGCCTCTACCTCCGCGTCCCACTTCTCCTCGATCCGCGCCTCCCGATCCGTCAGCTTCTGGCGTTCCCGCTCCTCCAGCCTCTGGACCTTCGACAGGAGCGTCTCGATTTCCTTCTGGTATTTCGCTTCAATGGCCCGGCGTTCGCGCTCGAATTCTTCCTCCAGGCGCTTCAGAGCTCGCTGTCGCGCCTCCTCATCAACCGAGGTGATCACATACTGGGCAAAATAGAGGACCCGGTCCAGGTTACGGCGGGAGATGTCGAGCAACAAACCCAGGTAGGAGGGGACTCGCCGGGTATACCAGATGTGGGCCACCGGGGCGGCCAGCGTGATATGCCCCATTCGCTCCCGGCGCACCGTCGCCCGGGTCACCTCAACGCCACATTTCTCGCAGACAATGCCCTTATAGCGGGGACCCTTATACTTCCCGCAGTAACATTGATAATCCCGGGTAGGGCCGAAGATGACCTCACAGAACAGGCCATCCTTCTCCGGCCGTAGCCGGCGGTAGTTGATGGTCTCCGGCTTGGTGACCTCGCCGTAGGACCACGACAGGATTTGCTCCGGCGATGCCAGCGAGATCCGCAGGGCGCGAAACTCCTTGGCCTCCACAGGCGCCTCCTCTGAGGATAATTAACGAGAATTGCTCTGTTACGAACAGGAGCAGGTTCCGGGATTCGGGCGGGGTGGGCCGCGTAAGCGTCCTGCCCCATAGAGAAAATCTTCCTTAAGGCGTGGCTTGGTTTACAGGCTCGATTTGCTCTGTTGCGATCCTGATGGTGCCCGCTCGGGTTCCGCGTTCGCCCCTCCTCCCTCCCCACACCACGAAGCGGCGTGGGGAGGGAGGTCAATCAGGCCCCCAGCTGGCAACAGAGCACCGAATTGTTTTTTGTCCTCCCCTCAAAGTCCTTCGGACCATCACGATGGCCGGGCGTTCTTTAGACTCCCTTCGCTCCCCTCCTCCGCGGCCCGCCGGGGCCGTGGAGAAGGCGGCGAGGCGAAAGAGCCCGATGCTTACCCAGCGCACACCCCCTCTGGCCTCCCGGATACAGGCAAAATTTTCCCACCTCTCGCTGACCGTGAAGACCGGACGGGATTGAGATGGGGATGATCCATCCGAATTGCGCGCTGCATCCCCATAGCGGAATGCAGGCCTCTCTGCTCTGGCTGGATCAGAAAGAGGCGATCCTCAATGATCCTTCCAACCCTCAGGATTCTGCTGATAAAAGACAATAGGAGACCCTTCCCTGGCGTTCCTGAGCCAGGGACTGGATCTCCCAAGCGGGTTTCGGCGTGAAAATCGGGTCTTCATGAGGGCTGTTCTCAACTATAGGCGAAAGAGGGGGTTTTGTCAAATTTGCGCCGCTCCGCTGCAGGCGGGGGCATGGGGTGGCAGGGGCCCCGTCTACCCTGGGAGGGATCCTTTCAGCCCAGTTGCGCTCCGGATGGTGCCGGCTCGGGTTCCGCGTTTGCCCCTCTCCGTGCCGCGAAGGCGTGGAGAGGGGGGTAAATCAAGTCTCCTGTTTGCAACAGGGCAGATCCATTCTCTCCCCACAGCCCCTGGGGCTGCAGGCAGGAGCTCGCCTCTCATCCGGGGAGGAGTTAGACGGCCAGCCCGCTGCAGGGCATGTCCTTTCGGGCGCTCTCCGGATGCGGAGGGAGTTCTTCTTCCCATGAGGTTTTCGGGGTTGTGCCGAAGGCCCCTGCCCAATCCCCGAAAGATATGGAGAGGGATCATCCGCCTTCTCTGTGAATTCGGATCACCATGATCTCATAACTGGACAAATTTCCAGTTAGGCTATAATGGGAAGTGTAGACGTCACTCACGGACAAACCGGAGAACAGGTGCTTCCCATGCGTCGCTGGCCTCCGATCGGCTGGATCCTCCTGGGTTTGGCGGCCCTGGCCCTGGTGGTGGCCTTCCTGATCTTTCTCTACCTGCATCCAGCCACTGCAGCGGTTTTGCGGGATGTGCTGATCATCGCTCTTACCCTTCAGTTGATTCTGCTATCGGCCGTGGCGATCTTTCTGGTTTACCGTCTGATCCGTCTCGTGGACTGGTTGCAGCAGGAGATCCGGCCGATCCTCCAGCGCGCCCGGGAGACGGCGGACACCGTGCATGGGACCAGCGTCTTCCTGAGCCGGCGTCTGGCCCGCCCGACCATTGAGGCGGCCAGTGTAGCGGCTGGCGTCACGCATGCGCTGCGAACGCTGATCCGTTTGTTGCGTGGCCGATCGCTGTGAAGCGGGGGCTGGACCATCTACAGGAGTTGCGCGGTTGACCTCCCCCACAGGTTTGGGAGATGGGTTCCTGGGGATGAAGGCCAATTGCGCGAGCCTTAATCCAGTATGAACGGAGGTGACAGATGGCGGAGCGAGAGAGCGGCGGGGAGTTCGGGGCCTTTCTGGCCGGGTTCCTGACTGGGGCTCTGGTGGGTGCGGTGGTGGCTTTGCTGTTTGCGCCTCGCTCAGGCGAGGAGACCCGACGACTGTTGCGGGAGCGGGGGATTGAGCTGAAAACGCATGCGGAGGAGCTCACGACCCAGGCCCGCTCTCAGACGGAAGCCGCGCTGATCGAAGCTCGCCGACGGGCCGAGGAAGCGGCAGCGGAAGCACGCCGCCGCGCGGAGGAGCTTCGTAAATGGCTGGAGGAAGCCCGGGCTCAGTTTGAGCAAGTGATGGCCCAGCGTCGGGGCACCACGCCTCCAACAGCCGGCGAGTCGCCCGCTGGGGGAACCACTACTTGAGGGAGCATTCCCTTGATTTCGTCGGAGGATTGGGTGCTGATCTATGAGGCGGGGAATCTGATCGAAGGTCAGATGGTGCAGGCCCGATTGGAGCAGGAAGGGATCCCTGTCCGGCTTCGTTATGAGGCGATCCATACGCTGATCGCCTCAACCTTCCACCGGGTGGAGGTTCTGGTCCCGGTGGAGTGGGCGGAGCAAGCTCAACAGATCCTGTCGACAGGGGCACTCCCTTCCGAACCGGATATGCCGGATTAGTCGAGATCCACCGGCCGGTTTGACGTTCAGGCAACCCTATGCTATGATCTTCTCCGGCATCCTGCTCCATAAAGGAGGACCATATTTCCGCGCGCAAGTATCGTGCGAATGAGGCGATCCGGGCACGACAGGTCCGGCTGATTGGCCCGGATGGGAAGCAGATCGGCGTGGTTTCCCTGATGGAGGCGCTGGCGATCGCGCGCCAGCATGGCCTGGATCTGGTGGAGGTCGCTCCCCAGGCCGACCCGCCGGTTTGCCGCATTATGGATTACGGCAAGTTCCTGTACGAGCAGGCGAAGAAGGAGCGAGAGGCCCGTAAGGCGCTCAAACAAATCGTGGTGAAAGAAATCCGCCTGCGTCCGACCACGGATCCTCACCATGTAGGATTCAAGGTGCGGGATGCCCGGCGCTTTCTTAACGACGGCAACAAGGTCAAGGTCCAGGTTCGAATGCGCGGGCGCGAGGTGATGCACCTGCAGCTGGCCACGGAGATGCTCCAGCGTTTCGCGGAGCAGGTGGCCGATGTGGGGATCATCGAGACACCGCCCAGCATGGAAGGCCAGAGCATGGTGATGGTGCTGGCCCCCCTGCGTCGGAAGGGCGGGCAACCTGGGGAACGGAAGGCGGAATCCAGCTCGGAGGTGATAGAAGGTGCCCAAGATTCGGACCCACAAAGCGACCGCTAAGCGGCTTCGCTATACCGGGGGTGGGAAGCTGGTGCGCGCGAAGATCGGCCGCAGTCACCTGCGGCGCAAGCGCGCCAAACGCACCAAGCGGCTCTATGATGAAATGCTTACGGTGACTGAGCCATTCGTTTATAAACAGGTGAAGCGACTGGCTCCTTACCTGGATCAGAAGGATTAACGCAGCCGGTTTTCCCCTCTCCAGGTAGTATTGGGCCAGGGACCGAAGGCCACTGGCCCAATACTCCAGAGGATGAAGTGTGGATTTTGGGGATTGGGGCGCCGCCAAAGCGGCGCCCCAGCGTTCTTTTCCACTTGCAACAGAGCACAGCTCACTGACCATCAGGGGGAAGTCGCAATGACTCGCGTGAAGAGCAGCGTCACCAACCGACGTCGTCATAAGAAGGTTCTGAAGATGGTGGAAGGCCAGCGGGGGTCTCGCAGTCGCCATTACCGGCGAGCCCACGAAGCGATGATCAAATCTCTGGCCTACGCCTATCGCCATCGGCGGGAGCGCAAGCGGGATTTCCGCCGCCTCTGGATTATGCGGATCAATGCGGCAGCCCGCCAGAACGGCCTCTCCTATAGCCGGTTTATGGCAGGGCTCCGGGCCGCTGGGGTTACCATCAACCGCAAGATCCTGGCGGATCTGGCCGTGCGGGATGCGGCGGCTTTCGCCCGGCTGGTCGAAACTGCCCGTCAGGCCTTAGGCCTGGCCTGAGCGAGGTGGGCCCAAGCCCGCCGGCTCCAAAACGTGCAAACTCCCTCCCCGCGGCCCTCTGGAGCCACGGGGAGGAGCTTGTCTCCTGTTCGGAGCAGGTCCAGACGGTCAGCCCACTTTTTATCCAAAGTCCAGTTCTTCCTGAGGATCCTTTGAATTGAGAGGGGGGAGAGGGGGAGGGCGGTATTGCATTCCCCGATGCTCCGGATCACCAGTCCCTCTAATGAAAAGGTTAAACGGGTGCGGGCGCTGCTGGAACAGCGGAAAGCACGCCGGGCCTATCAACAGATGGTTCTGGAGAGCCCGCGCCTCATCGATGAAGCCCTGCGCTTCTGCGCTCAGCATCCTGATTACCGCCTCGTTTTCGCCTTCTACGCGGATCCCACCCCCCGCGCTCAGGAGACCCTGGCCCGCCTTCATGCCGCCGGGGTGCCCTGTTACGAGGTCACTCCCGCGATCCTTCAAATGTGCTCGGAAGCGGAGACCCCGCAGGGAGTGATCGCTGTCGCGCCAATCCCGGATCTTCCCTGGCCTGCATCGCCGACCTTCCTGGTTCTTCTGGATCGGGTTCAGGAGCCGGGGAATGTGGGCGCCGTGTTGCGCAGCGCGGCAGCGGCGGGTGCGGAGGGGGTAGTGATCCCACCGGGGACGGCGGACCCATGGCACCCGAAGGCGGTGCGAGCAGCCGCGGGCGCTCATTTCGTTCTACCCGTGCGCCTGGCTTCCTGGGCGGAAATCCCCTCCCTCCTGACGGGCACCACGATCTGGCTCGCGACGCCGGAGGGCGCCCACGTTTATTTTGAGGTCGACTGGCAGGAGCCCGTGACGCTGATCCTGGGGGGCGAAGCGATGGGCCCGGGGCCGGAGGCGCAGCGCCTGCCCCATCGCACCGTACGGATCCCCATGGCCCGGGGGATGGAGTCGCTCAACGTTGCGGTGGCCGGAGCCCTTCTCCTTTACGAAGTTGCCCGCCAGCGGAGGCTCGTGAAGTGACCGGATCCCTGGGGAGCTGGACCGGGAGTTAGGGATCCACAGCCTGGGGGGGAGGAAAATGTCATTAACGGCGGCGATGGGCCTCGCGGACGTTGGGGATCTGCTCGATGCGCGCCAGGGCTCGATGGAGCTGGGCCGCCGAGCGGACCTCCAGGGTGGCCTGGAAGACCGCAAAGCCGTTCCGGGTGTCTACCGTGATGCGAGCGATGTTGATCTGTTCGTCTTTCAAAACGCCGCTGATCTCGTGGAGCAGGCCCACGCGGTCGATGGCCACGATCTCCACTTCGACCGGGTATCCTTTCTCCCCCGCCGGGAACTGCACCTCGATCAGACGCTCCGGGGAACGGATGTTCAGGATGTTCGGGCAGTTCCGACGGTGGATCGTGATCCCGCGGTTGCGGGTGATGTATCCGATCACCTCATCCCCGGGCACCGGGTTGCAACACCGGGCCAGCTGCATCAGGAGCCCCTGGGGGTTGTTCTCCACCAGCACAGGTCGGGAGGCGTCGTAGCGTTCAGGGAGGGTGGGGAGCTCCGGCGCGGCCTTCTGCTCCTCCCGGCGCCGCTCCTCCTCCATCCGGATCAGGCGGGGAGCCAGCTGCTCAGGGGAGACATCCCCCCAGCCGATGGCGGCCAGCAGATCCTCGGGCTCTTTATAGCCGAACTCCCCATATAGCCGATGGGCGGCCTCATCGACCGAGAAGGGGACGCCCAGGCGTCGGATCTCCTGAGCCAGGATCTCCCGGCCGTGGAGGATGTTCTCGGCGCGGCCCTGCTGCTTGAACCACTGGCGGATCTTCTGGCGGGCGCGAGAGGTCTTCACATACCCCTTCGCCGGATCCAGCCAGTCCCGGCTGGGGCCGCCCTGCTTGGCCGGGATGATCTCCACCTGGTCCCCCATTTGCAGGACATAGTTCAGGGGGACCCACTTGCCGTTCACCCGGGCGCCGCGGCAACGGTGCCCCAGTTCGGTGTGGATATGGTAAGCGAAATCGATGGGCGTGCTCCCCCGGGGCAGGTCGATGACGTGCCCTTTCGGGGTGAACACGTAAATTCGATCCTCGAAGACGTCTGTCTTAAGGGACTCGACAAACTCCTTCGCCGAGGTCACCTCATTGCGCCACTCCATCAGGGAGCGCAGCCAGGCCACCTTCTTCTCATAGGCCAGATCGCGCTTCGAAACCTGTTCCTTATAGATCCAGTGGGCGGCGATGCCGTATTCGGCCTCCCAGTGCATCTCCCAGGTGCGGATCTGCACCTCCAGCGTTTTGCCGTCCTCCAGCATCACCGCCGTGTGCAGGCTACGATAGGAATTGTCCTTGGGATTGGCGATGTAGTCATCAAACTCCTTGGGGATGGGTCGCCACATGGAGTGGATAATGCCCAGGACCTGGTAGCATTCGGGGATAGTGTTCACGATGATGCGGACGGCCCGCACATCGTAAACCTGGTCGAAGGAGACCCCCTTGCGGAGCATTTTGCGGTAGATGCTGTAAATGTGCTTGGCCCGGCCGGTGACCTCCGCCTGGATCCCTTCTTCGGCCAGGCGGGCTTTGATTCGTTCCACGATTTTCTGGATATGGCGTTCCCGTTCCGCCCGCCGTTCATCGATGGCCTGGGCGATCTCCCGATATTTCTCCGGTTCCAGGTAGCGAAAGGCCAGGTCCTCCAGCTCCCACTTCAGCTGCCAGATCCCCAGGCGGTTGGCCAGAGGGGCGTAGATCTCCAGGGTCTCGCGGGCGATGCGTTTCTGTTTCTCAGGGGGAAGCGCTCCTAAGGTGCGCATGTTGTGCAGGCGATCCGCCAGCTTGATCAGCACGACCCGGGGATCTTCCACCATGGCGAAGAAGATCTTGCGAATGTTCTCCGCGCTCTGCTCATCCCGGGCGGTGCGGCGGGCCTCGCCATCCTCCGGCTGGGCACGGAGACGATCAATGTATTTCAACTTGGTGACCCCATCGACCAGGCGGGCGATCTCCTCCCCAAATTCCCGCCGGATATCGTCCAGGGTCACCCCCGTATCTTCCACCACATCATGCAGCAGACCGGCGGCGATCACGGGGGGATCCATGCGGAGCTCCGCCAGGATGCCGGCCACGGCCAGGCAATGATACAGATAGGGTTCTCCGGAGGCGCGGGTCTGATGGCAATGGGCCCGCTCCGCAATCTGATAGGCCCGCTCGATCAGCGCTCGATCCGAAGGGCTAAGGGGATCCCGGATCTGTTCCAGGAGGAACTCCAGGGTCGTGGGATTCTGCACGCCCACCATGCCGCCACCGCCTTTCCCCTTTGCTTAATTATAACGCAATATTTTTGGTCCTTCTGCAGGGACATAACGATTCCGCCTGGCCCTATTCGGTTCGAAGCTCTTGCGAAGAGGTGGAAGGGCCCCACCCCGAAATATGTGAGGGCCAAGCCGCACGCCTCTGGCGCACGGCCCGGCGCCCAAAGCCCATAGGAGAAAACTTGCAGGAAGCGCCTATATCTGTATGGCGTACGGCGTGGGAATAGCGGAATCGTTACCCGGGGACGTTTGGGGCTGGCCCATACCCGGTTTTGATCTGCGGATCGCCGGTTCCGTCTGGGCGGTGGGCAGTGGGAAGCAAGCCCCCCATATCAGGGGGAAGGGATCGTTTTGTAAGAAACTGGATTTTGGACAAACTCCGCCCTTTCCTCAGGATGGGGGATTCAACTTCCCCCCTCCCCGCGGCCCTTTGGGCCGCGGGGAGGGGGGAAGCTGAGCGCTCTGTCACCCGGCGAACCCGGCCTGTCGGGCGGCGTCCGCCAGCGCCCGCCGAACCAGGACCTCTACCATCTCACGTCGATACTCCGAGGAGCCCCGGAAATCGCCAGGGGGATTCACCTGTTCGCGAGCCTGGCGTGCAGCAGCGATGAAGCGCTCCGGGTCCGGTGGCCGCCCCTCCAGGATGTGCTCCACCCCCATCAGCCGGATCGGCCGGGAGGCAACCCCTCCCACCGCAATTCGCACGCCGTAGCAGGCCCCATCGATGCCCCGGAACAACCGGACCGCTACCCCCACGATGGGCGCGTCCGCGGGGGTCCGGGCAACCTTGTGAAAGGAGGCCCCCATCGGTGCCGCAGAGAGCGGGAGACGGATCTCCGTAACAATCATCCCCTGGCGCCGGAGGGCCTCCCGGTAATCGTAGAAGGCTTCCAGATGCAGCGCCCGCGGGGACTCCGGTTCAGTGAACACGATGAGTTCGGCCTCGAGAGCGATCAGGACGGTCGCCAGGGGCTGCTCGCCGGAGGCACCGACCACCGCCCCGCCCACCGTGCGCTGATTCCGCAGTGGAAGCGGGGCCGTTTCCCGAGCGGCCGTGGCGAGGATGCCGCCTCCATAGGCGGCGCTCTCTGGGGCCTCTACCAGCGCCTGCAAAGGCGTCGTCGCCCCGATCCGGAGCGTGTTCCCCTCCAGCCGGATGAAATTCAATCCCAGGTCCTGGAGGTCCACCACCGCCTCAACCTCCCGTGCCCCTTCCGCCAGGACCTGGGTTCCTCCACCAATGGGCACCGTCCGGATATCCGGACGTCGCAGGAGAGCGAGCGCTTCCGTCAGCGTTTTCGGACGGTGGTACTCCCGCAGGTTCAGCAGCATGGAGTGGAACCTCCTGAGCGATGCCTTGTCAAAGCGGGGAAGGGCTTTCAGCTCTGCTCTTCCCCAGGATATACCCGCCAGAACGGCCGTTCCACGTCGAACGTCGCCTGGATCTCTGGCGGAACGTTCGCCAGGACGGCTTCCGCTTCCGCGCAGAGCGTTCCATCCAGCCGGCGGAGCTCCGCTCGCGCCTGGGCCAGGCGTGATCCGATGCGAAGGGGATGGGCGATTAAAAGAAGCGGTTGTCCGGTGGGGACGGGATGGTGATAGCGGACCTTCAGCTGGGCGGTGACCATGAAGCGCTCGGGAGCTCCGATCATCAACGCGCGTCCCGCTGCCTCGTCCAGCAGGGCAGCAACGACCCCGCCGTGAGCCACCCCCGGATATCCCTGATAGACCTCGGGGATCACCACCTCCGCCCGCACTGTGGTCATCCCATCCTCATAGAAGCGGACCCTCAGGCCTGCCGGGTTCTGGAGGCCGCAAACAAAGCACATCCGGGAATTCGGTTGAGGAGACCAGGCCATGGGTGCCCCTTCGTCAACATGAGGCTCAGCAACGACAAACCCAGCCCCACCTTTCTGCGTCAGGCCTGGGCGAAGATATCGATCATCAACCGGACATCGCCCAGCGGATAGAGGACCGGGCACGTGCATCCGGCCGCGCGATATTCATCGACCTTCCGACGGACCTCCTCAGGAGATCCGCTGGCGGTGATCAGTTGCACAATATCATCGGGAACCAGTTCCATCGCTCGTTCGATCTGCTCCGGGGTCGCGGGCCAGGTGAGGACGCGTCCGATTTCATCCAGGAGTTCCTGAGGGACCCCGCTGGCTTTCATGATATGGGGCTGCTGGCCCAGATACTGGGTCACCAGCTTCCGGGCGCTATCCAGCGCCTTTTTGCGGTCATGGTCCACGGAACAGACCACTAACTGAGGCCGGTCGATGTCCTCCACGCGACGGCCGGCCCGCTTCGCCCCGATCTCCAGATGGTGAAGCGCCATCTCGTTGTATTTCGGTGACACCAGGTAATTGAGCAGGACGCCATCCGCGATCTCGCCTGCCAGCTCCATCATCTGCATGCCAGTCGCCCCGATGTAAATCGGCACATTGCGCGGCTCCCGACGTCCATATACCACATCCAGCTCCACATCCGTGAGATGAACGAACTCGCCGTGGAACGTTACGCGTTTCATGGCCAGAAGGTCGCGCACCACGGTCACTACTTCCCGCATGGCCTTTAAGGGCTTTTCGCGTTTGATGCCAACCTTGGAAGCCAGCGGGTCCCACCAGGCGCCGATGCCCAGGATGATCCGGTTCGGGGCGAGGTCGTCCAGGGTGAGAAAAGTCGCGGCGATCAGGGCCGGGTTGCGGGTCCAGTTGTTGATCACGCCGGAGGCCACCTTGATCCGTTCGGTAACGGCAGCGTAGGCAGCCATCGGCACGATGGCGTCGCGCACCAGGCGGGATTCTGCCTGCCAGACGGCCTCGAAGCCTCGTTGCTCTGCATATCGCACATATTGCATGGCTTCTCGCAGGTCGTGGGCGTCCTGGAGGTAGAGGGCGACGCGCTCCGGCATAGGGGCCTCCCTGTGGCGATTTCTTTCATTTTAATTCAGCTCTCCGCTTGGGGTTTATCGTGTTTGGGTGAGGGAGCCGCCGGGGGCGGCCTGCTCCCCCTCGGCTTCACCGGGTGGGGGATCGGGGAACTGGGCCTCCTCCACAAAATGCTCCAGCACCCGCCCGACGGCCTCCAGGGTTCGGGGGGAGATCCGATCCAGGGTGTCCGCGGTCGTGTGCCACGCCGGGTAATCGAAATCGATGATATCCACGGCGGGGATGCCACGCTCCAGGAAGGGGAGGTGATCATCGATCAGCGCCCAGCGGGGCTCCGGGATGAACCATTCCCGATAGCCCAGCTCCGCTGCGATCCGCCAGAGTCGCTCGCGCAACAGAGGATCCGAGTGCCGCTCATAATAAAACTGCGGATCGGCATCCCCGACCATGTCCACCAGGATCATGGCCGTGGGAGTCGCTGGGAGGGTGGCCGCAAAATGGGTGGAACCGATGATCCACGGCAGGCCCTCCAGTCCTCCCTGATCCTCCGCATCAAAGAAGACCAGCCAGACCTCATGGCGCAGGCGTGGGCGATCGAGGACACGGGCCAGCTCGAGCAACACCGCGACGCCGCTGGCGCCATCGTTGGCCCCCGGCACCGGATCCTCCGGGCGTTCCGGATCTCGATCCGCCCGGCGGCGGGTATCGTAATGGGCCCCCAGCAGGATCGGCGGGCCCTGGCCAGCGCGAGCGATCAGATTGCGCCCCGAGATCCCGGAGGCCACGAAAGGCTGAACCTCAAAGCGCCAGCCCTCACGGGTCACATAGTTCTGAATGTAGCGCTGAACCCGTTCCCAGCCGGGGCTTCCCGGGTAGCGGGGACCCATTGCCAGCTGTGCCTGAACGTGGCGAAATGCCGCCTGCCCATCAAAGCGAGGTTCTGCGGGTAGAGGCGAAGGATGACAGGCCGCGAGCAGCAGGAGGAAGGCTGCTGCCTGCCACAGAAGAAGGAACCCGAGATGTTTTCCAAATCCTGTATCGAGTCTACTCATGGCTCATGAAAAGGAGTCGTAACTGTTCAGGTGCCGGCCTGGATAGGGGTCGCAAGGGCGATTGTGCAGGACAACGGCGAGCCGTTGTCCTGCACGCCCGTTTCCCGGGTCGCCCTCGTAGAGGGCGAAAGGATCTCCGAATGGGATGGAAGGGAGAGATCGCTTCGCCTTCGGCTCGCAATGATCGCCTGAACAGTTACAAGTAGTTTTTGTGGTGAGGGACACGCTGAAAGCGTGTCCCTCACCACACCCATTCCCTGGACGCTACCCACGTGAGATTGTTATGCTCCCAGTCGGGAAAGACGGCCCGCGTGGGCCAGGATCAGCGGCATCAGATCCGTGGCCATGAAGATCCCCAGCCCTCCGGTCCGGCATGCTCGCTCCCCAAAGCCTGAGGCGCCATCCGGCCGGGCGGTTCGCGGCGCCCAGAGGAGCACCGGAACCGGATGCCAGGTGTGGGTTCGAAGGGCGGCCGGGGTGGAGTGATCGCCGGTGATCACCAGGACGTCCGGCTGGCGTTCCAGCAGGATCGGCAGGGCGGCGTCGACGGTCTCGATCACCCGGACCTTGGCGGCGAAATCGCCATCTTCCCCCCGGCTATCCGTGGGCTTGATATGGATGAAGAAGAAATCGAAGCGATCCCAATGGGTGACGACCTCCTGGAAGATCTCGGCCGGGGTATCCCCATGGACGTCAAGGGTCTCCATGCCGACCAGGCGGGCCACCCCGCGATACATCGGGTAAACCGCCGCCGCGGCGGCGCGGAGTTTGTAGACCTCCTGGAAAGACGGCAGGCGCGGAGGGCGATCGAATCCGCGCAGGGCGACCATGTTCGCCGGATGGGCATCCTTGAGGAGCGCCCGCGCCTGCTCAATCCACTGGTTGACCAGCGCCGCGGTTCGTTCCGCTTCGGGTTGAAGCGCCTGCACGGGCACAGGCGGCACGCCGGTCTTCCCCGGATCTGTCTCCGTCAGTGCGGGGGAGAGCTCTTCCCCACGCAGGACCAGGACGAAGCGATGCTCTTTCACCGGCTCCACGAACACCTCCACGCCCTCCAGGCGGATGGACCGCAGGCGTTCCACCAGGCGGGCGCTCACCTCGGTGGGGATCCGGCCGGCGCGTCGATCGACAATCCGGCCTTCCGCGTCCACGGTAATGAAGTTGCCCCGGGCCGCCACGTCGTGGGGCTCCAGCGGGAAGCCGATCCCGACCGCCTCCAGCACCCCCCGCCCGACCGGGTAGACCAGCGGATCGTAGCCGAAGAGGGCCAGATGAGCGTAACCGCTGCCGGGGGCCAGCCCGGGCCGCACCGGGATATGGAGGCCCAGCGTGCCCTCCGCCGCGAGGCGATCCATGTTCGGCGTATGAGCCGCCTCCAGCTCCGTCGGCCCTCCAGGCTCGATGGGCATCCCACCCAGGCCGTCCATCACCAGCAGCACGATCTTCGTCATGCCTTCCGTGGCAAGCTCCGCGATGAGCTGGAGATCCGCCATAGGGGTCCTCCTCCGTTTTCCATCAGTGGCTGTGTCGGGTTGTGAAAGAAAGTATGAATTGGGGATAGGGGCGCTCCGGATGACCCCTCCTCCAAAAGATCCTTTGAAGGTGGTCACAGGCCGAAGGCCCCGCCCCATCTCCTGGAGATCCGTGATGAGAAAAGATCGGGCCCTAAGGCTCGGCCAGGCGTTGTAAAGCGGCTCGCAGCTGCCGGGCGAGCGGGAGAACTGCTTCCGGGGCGACGTGGGCCGCCGTCTGATCCTGAAGCTGCTGGAAGTCCGTCTGCCACTGTCGCACTTCAGCCGGCCGGGTCAACGCCAGATGTCCGGCTGCCTTCTCAAACGCGGAGCGCGCCCGCTGCAGCGCTCCTCGCGCCTCCTCGGGTGCGGTCGGATAGGTTTGCAGGAAAAGATCGAGCTGGCGGATGGCCTCTCGAAGCTCCCGGCGGGCCAGCTGCGCGGTTTCCGTTTCCATCCGGGGCCGCGTGGCCCAGACCAGGCCTCCAAGGAGACCCATGGCGGTGACAATGCCCAGCAGAATAAGCACCCAGCGTGTTCGGAACCAGAGTATCATGGGTTCTCCAGGGCAGATGTTGCAGAGCGGCGACCGATCCGCGGCGGACCGTTCGGTTCTGCTCGAATTATCTTAACCCGATTGGCAAAGAGTTCCAACCATGAGAAGGCTGGGGTTGTTGTTGCTCTCTTTCCTCGTGATCGGGCTTCTTTTCCAGCTCACGGTGCCCCTCTTTGAGACCCCCGATGAGATCTGGCATGTGGGTCTGGCTGCCCATCTGGCGCAGGGGGGCGGGTTGCCGGTGCAACGGCCCGGAGAGAGCACACCATGGCGTCAGGAAGGAAGTCAGCCGCCTCTGTATTACGCGCTTCTGGCAGCTCTCACGCGCACGCTCCATCTGCCTCTCGAGGGCCTGGATCAGATCCGGATCGTGAACCGGCACCCGGCCCCCGGCGATGCCTCCCTTTTAGACAACAAGAACATGGCCCTCCACGGCTCCTGGGAACGCTTCCCCTGGCGAGGAACGGTGCTCACCCTCCATCTCTGGCGGCTGTTCTCGCTGATCCTGGGAGTGATCGCCCTGGTCGCCATCTATGGTGCCATTCGGACCATGATCCCGGATCGGCCCCGGTGGGCGCTGGGCGCTACAGCTCTGGTGGCATGGAACCCCATGTTCCCGTTCATCATGGGCGCGGTGAACAACGATGTCATGATCAACACGCTTTCCGCCATTGTCCTCTGGCTCCTGGCCTCGCTCTGGCGGAAAGGGCCTTCCCGGGCCCGTTTGATCCTGCTGGGGCTTGCCCTGGGGATAGCTGCCCTGAGCAAACTCAGCGGGCTCACCCTCTGGCTCTTCGCCCTGGGAGTCCTTCTAACACTCTGGAACCGGCATCGGCGGAGCGCATGGGGTCTTCTCCAGGCCCTCGCGGTGGTCTATGGGCTGGCCAGCCTTGTTTCCGGGTGGTGGTTCGTACGCAATTTCATGCTGTATGGGGATCCGACCGGATTGAACGTCATGCTGGAGATCTTCGGTCGCCGATCCCCTCCTCGTTCCCTAACGGAACTTCTCTCTGAGATCCGTGGGTTCCTGTGGTCGTTCTGGGCTGTCTGGGGATGGTTTAATATCGTTGCCGATCCACCGGTCTATGTCTTCCTGGAGGTCTGGGGAACCCTATCGGCCCTGGGCGCGATCCTCGCAGCAATAGAGGCATGGCGCCAGCCGCGCCGCGAGCTTCAGGCGCTGTGGGCGGGCGCGGTGGGCTACACCGGCCTGGTTTTCCTTGGTTTGCTCCGCTGGACCTCGCTGACCTCCGCTTCCCAGGGCCGGTTGTTGTTCCCGGCTATCGGGCCAATTGCATGGATGCTCTGGATGGGGTGGGAATACTGGATCCGTCGCTGGACCCGGCGTGAACCCAGCGAATGGATATGGGCCCCCGCGGTGGTCTGGCTGGTTATCGCCTGGGTTGCGCCGGTTCGCTACATCTGGCCGACTTACGCCGGGCCATCGCCGTGGGCGGAGCTTCCAAAAGGGGCGCGGGTCGTCGATGCGGTGCTCGGAGATCATCTGCGGCTGGTGGCCTATCTTCCGGGCGCTGCCACGACCGGGCAGCGCCTTCCGCTCACGCTGTTCTGGGAGTGCCTGCAACCTACACAGCGACCCTGGAGCGCCTTCCTGCATCCGGTCTTCACCCCACGCGTTCGAGACGTTCAGCAGGTAGATCGCCATCCAGGTCGGGGGTTGTTCTCAACCACAGATTGCCAGCCCGGCTTTCGGTTCATGGATCCATACTGGATTCCCATCGGGCCCAGGAACGAGGTCCCGGCGATACTCCGGCTGCGTATCGGGATGTGGGATACTGAGACCGGGTGGGTAGCTCCCGTGCGGGATAGCCAGGGGCGGTCGATCGATTATCTGATCCTGGAGGCCGGGAAAATCCGGGGCCGGGTATGGCTTTCTCCCACCCATCCGCTTGATGTCCGCGTGGGACCCGCGCGTCTGATCGGCGTGGATCGTCCGGCGGAAGTTCGCCCGGGGGAAACCTTCACGGTAACCCTCTACTGGGAGGTGGAAGCCCCATCAGGGGAAGACTGGCGGGTGTTTGTGCATATCGGGGATCCGGATCGCCCGCCCCTTCTGCAGCACGATGGCCCGGCGGCGCTGGGAGATTTCCCGGCTCCCTGGTGGGAGCCAGGGGATCGATTCACAGATCCTCATCCGCTGAAGATCCCGACGGATTTCCCGCCCGGCGTCTATGCGTTGCGGGCTGGTCTGTATCGCCCGGATGGATGGCGGGCGGAAGTCGTTGGGCCGAAAGGCGAGCGCCCGCCTCATCGGGCGGTGGAGCTGGGGGTCCTTCGCGTGGTGGACCCCTCCTGGGTTATAATTTCCCCAAAGCCATGAGGGGTATAGCGAAGCGTTGGGGCGAGCCGTTGAAGATGCGGTGAGGGGCCGCCGCTGATTGGGGCTTCCCATCCCATCTTGAGGCCGTATGACGTTCAGGATCGCCTCTTCGGCGAGGCGAAGCTCGATAAGAGGGCCTGGAACCTATGGATCTCACCGATCTGATTCTGCTTCCGGTGGCTTTCCTGGGCGCGACCGTGGCCGCCTTCTGGCTGAGCATGGTGATCTGGACCTTCCGGGACATCCGGTCCCGGACCCGGGATCTGCCCACCCAGTTTCTGGCGACGTTGCTGGTGGCGGTGCTGAACATCCCCGGGCTGCTTATCTATCTAATCCTGCGCCCTCGGGAGACCCTGGCGGAGGCGTATGAGCGGGCGCTGGAGGAGGAGCTGATCCTGCAAAGCCTGGAGGAGATCGAGCAATGCCCGGGCTGCGGCCGGCGGGTGAAAGCGGACTTCATCGCCTGCCCTTACTGCCACACCCGATTGAAGCAACCCTGCCCGCGCTGCCAGCGGCCGTTGCGTCTGGAATGGAGTCTGTGTCCTTACTGTGGCATTGCGCTGGGCGCTCCGGTTCCCTCTCCGACCATGCCCGCCTCCGCCCGGGGGCACCACTCCACGGGGCCTGGATAAGGGGAGTGAGGATCGGCGTGTCCTCAGATAAGAGGGGGCACGCCGATCCTTTCCACCAGAACCCTGAAGGAGCCGGAACGTCTTCTCCTCCTCCCCGCAGCCCGGGGGCCACGGGGAGGCCGATAAAGGGGAGGGACTCCAGCGCCCCCATGTGAAAGCGTGACCCGCACCCAGGTGGAGGGCTGAATGGCTCATTATCGACCACCGGATGCTCTGGAATTCCCCCGCTTCGCGGGTATCCGCACGTTCATGCGATTGCCTCATGTCCAGACCGCCGAGGGCGTGGATGTGGCGATCGTGGGGCTTCCCTTTGATACAGGGGCCACGTTCCGGGTGGGCGCCCGTTTCGGCCCTGAAGCCATTCGGAGCGCCTCCGTTCTCCTCCGCCCTTATCATCCCATTCTCCGTGTGAATTTGTTCGAACATCTCTCCGTTGTGGATTATGGCGATGCGCCGGTCGCTCCTGGCTTCATCGAGGATTCCCTTCGGCGGATCGCCGACTTTCTCTCCCCGCTGACGCTGGCAGGCGTGATTCCGATCGGCCTGGGCGGGGATCATTCCGTGCTCCTGGGAGAGCTGCGCGCGGTTGCTGCCGCCTATGGGCCGGTCGCCCTGATCCAGTTCGACAGCCATCCCGACACCTGGGATGTCTATTTCGGACACCGTTACACCCATGGCACGGTGGTCCGGCGGGCGATCGAGGAGGGATTGATCCTCCCGGAGCGGTCCATTCAGGTCGGGCTGCGAGGCCCGATCTATGCTCCGGAGGATTGGGAGGCCGCGCAGAGCCTGGGATTGGAAATCCTTTCCGCGGCTGAAGTCCGGGCGATCGGCCTGGAGAGCGTCTCCCGCCGGATCCTCCAGCGCGTTGGCGACCATCCCGCTTTCCTCTCGTTCGACATCGATTTCTTCGACCCGGCTTATGCTCCGGGAACCGGCACGCCGGAGGTGGGAGGGTTTACATCCTGGGAGGGGCTTTCCCTGCTTCGGGGACTGATGGGCCTTCCTCTGGTGGGGATGGATGTGGTGGAAGTGCTGCCCGCTTATGACCCGGCCGGGATCACGGCGCTGCTGGCTGCCAACGTGGTTTACGAGGGCCTGGCGCTTCTGGCGGCCCGCCGGCGGGATGGCCTGCCGCGTGTCGCGATCCTGGGCGCCCGACCGGAGGGGCTTTAGGAGCTGGGGATAGGGCTTATCC
>Ga0105160_1000405_pt1 | contig 20789 bp, 17 predicted proteins | sample GXS110809BmetaG_FD_89591 | JGI IMG/M metagenome (GOLD analysis project Ga0105160, IMG submission 89591) | Hot spring microbial communities from Gongxiaoshe hot spring, China to study Microbial Dark Matter (Phase II) - GXS 110809B | ecosystem: Environmental > Aquatic > Thermal springs > Hot...
CTACAGTGCCGTGCGCATCACGGCGCAGCGTGAACGTGCCGCGTAGGTCCTCGTGCACCAACATCTCCACAATGTTCAGCCCCAAGCTTGAGGGCAACTGCTCGCTGATGCCCACGCCATCGTCGCGCACTTCCACTTCAAGCTCACCGCCAAGGTCTATCAAGCGAATCTCAATGCTGCCCTGTTGCCGACCAGGGAAGGCGTGCTCAATGGCGTTCTGAAGCAACTCATTGACGCACAGTGCCAGCGCCGTCGCCGCGCGCGAACTTAGACGCAGCGCGTCGCCGCACACTTCGACGTTGAGCGCAAGGTCAGGGCGCGTCATGTTGGCGCGCGTGAGCTGTGCTACGCGCGTAAGCACGTCTTTCACGTTCACCAGTCGCAATCCCTCCTGGGCAAGCGCATCGTGCACTGCGGCGATGGTCATGATGCGATTGATGCTCTCTTGCAGCAGCTCCTTTGCGGAGGGACGGTGCTCCGCTTCGTGGAGCTGCATTTGGAGCAGCATCACCACGTTCTGCAGGTTGTTCTTCACGCGGTGGTTCATCTCACGCACGATGGCGGCGTTACCGATCAAGTGGGCGTTCTCAATAGCGAGCGCGATCTGATTTGCCAGCGTGCTGCACAGCGCGATCTGCGCCTCACCAAAGCTGCGACCATCACGCGCCCACATGTTGAGCAAGCCGATCAAGCGCTCGCGCACCTGCATGGGCACGCACAGCAACGTTTGAACGCCTGCACGCGCTGCCCATTCACCGAGCTCGTTTTGGAGCGCCCCAGAGACCCGCGCCACAAGCACCGGCTCGCCGCGCTGCAAGCAGGCCTGCTGCGCCTCTGTAAGCGGCATGGCGCCGAGCGCCCACGCTGGCTCTAGCGGCACGTGGGTCTCCGCATCCCAAACTGCACGCGGCTGGTATGTTTGCGTTGCCTCGTCGAGCAGCAACACCGAGCAGCGCTGCGCATTCACGGCGCGCGCGCCCATCTCCGCGACGACGCGCAAGGTGTCGTCTAAGTAAAGCGGCGAGATGACAGCACGGCTCACCTCAGCAACCGCTTGCAGCTCGCGCATTTTGCGCTCGCTTTCCTCTTGGAGCATGGCGCGCTCCAGCAATCCAGCCACCACTTCGCCGATCAGCGAGACGAACTCGATCTCGGTGGGCGTCCAGGTGTGGCGGCGGTAGGTCTGCACGTTCATCGCACCAATGACGCGATCTTGGCTCACCAGGGGCACCGCCATGAGCGATTTGAAGGAGCGTTCACGCGTATCGGGGATCTCGTGAAAGCGCGGGTCGCGCTGCGCATCTCGCACGGCGACGACTTGTCGGTGTTGCGCCGCCCAGCCAGTCAACCCCTCGCCCATGTTCAAGTAGCTGTGGTCCACCGCCTGCGGGAACAGGCCCGTCGTGGCTTTCAGAATGAGGCGTTGAGTTGCGTGGTCGAGCAGGTAAATAGATGTGGAGTTAACGCGCATCACGCGCGTGGTGGTCTGTGCAATGCGGTTGAGGATGGTGCGCAGGTCGGCGGTGGCGTTTACTGAGAGCAAAATCTCGCGCAGGGCAGCAAGCTCTTTGCGCGTGCGCTGCAAAGCCTTGCGTAGCGCCTGCTCTCGCTCGGGCGGTCGCTTGGTCGTGGGTGAGGTTCGCTCCGACACACAAGAGTTCTACCACATTCGCTCGTATCATTGCCCTCATGGACGCCCAAGCGTTCGACGCTTACCTTCTCGCTAACCGCGAACGCCTGCTTGAGGACTTCAAGGCTTTCTTACGCCAACCCAGCGTTGCAGCCACGGGTCAAGGTATTGCCGAGATGGCAGCTCTGGTTGCGCGGCGCCTTGCTGAGCTCGGCGCCAACGTGCAGATCGTGCCCACCGAAGGTGATGCGCCTCCTGTGGTGTGGGCAGAACTGGGCGAGGGCGATAAAGAGTTGCTCATCTACAACCACTACGACGTGCAACCCCCTGAGCCGCTCGAGCTGTGGGAGTCGCCACCTTTTGAGCCAACCATCCGCGAGGGACGCATCTACGCGCGTGGCGCGAGCGATGACAAAGGCGAGCTGGTCACGCGCATTCATGCGATTGAGGCGTGGCTCGCCACGCAAGGCAAACTGCCCTTCAAGATCAAGTGGCTCATCGAGGGTGAGGAGGAAATCGGCAGCCCGCATCTTCACGCCTGGGTGGAGCAACACAAGCCATGGCTGATGAAGCCCGACGGTCGTCCGATGGACGGGTGCTTGTGGGAATTTGGCGGCTTCGACGAAAAGGGACGGTTCACGCTCACTATGGGCGTGAAGGGCATTTGCTACGTGGAACTGCGCGTGCGCGGCGTTAGCCACGATTTGCATTCCTCCAACGCAGCGCTCGCCCCCAACGCAGCCTGGCGCCTGGTTTGGGCGTTGAACACCATCAAGAGCGCAGACGAGCGCATCCTCATCGAGGGGTATTACGATCATGTGCGCGCGCTCACGCCCGAAGAAGAAGCAGTGCTGCGCGCCATGCCTTTCGAGGAAGAAGAGATCAAGGCGAAGTGGGGCATTCAATCGTTCGTGACGGGCGTGAGCGGCTTTGATGCTGTGAAGCGGCTCTTCTTCGCGCCAACAGCGACTATTTGCGGTTTGAGCAGCGGCTGGCAAGGCACTGGCGTCAAGACCGTGCTTCCCGCCGTGGCAAGCGCCAAGATCGACTTTCGATTAGTGCCCAACCTTACGCCCGAGATCGTGCTCGACTTGCTGCGCAAGCACCTTGACCGACATGGCTTCAACGACGTCGAGATCCACTTCCTTGGCGGCTACCGCGCTGAGATCAGCGATGTAAACTCACCAATGGTGAAAGCGGCTGAGCGCGCGGCGCAGCGCGTGTATGGTCAACAGCCGGTCAAGGTGTTGCTCAGCCCTGGCAGCGGCCCCATGTACTCGCTCTCGTCGTTTATTGGCGGTGTGCCTGTGGTGTGCGCTGGGATCGCCCACGCGGATTCGCGTGCTCACTCGCCTAACGAAAACGCAATCCTGCAAAACTACTATGACGGCATGCGCTACATCGGCGCGCTGATCGACGAATTCGCGCGTTTGCCGTGAACAGCCTCCGCGACACCATGAACCTGAACGCTTTCCGTCAAACGTTGAGCCAAGCGGAACCACCACCTGCATTGAGCCTCGCTCTGCAAGCGCTATGGTGGGATGCGAAAGGCGATTGGCATCGCGCACACGCCTGCGCTCAGCAACAGGACGACGCAGATGGAGCTTGGGTACATGCTTACCTCCATCGCAAAGAGGGCGACATGAGCAACGCTAGCTACTGGTATCGCCGCGCTCGGAAGCCCGTTTTTCAAGGCGACCTGGAAGCAGAGTGGGAGTACATCGCGACCGCGCTGCTGGCGCAAGGTTCGGAGGCTTGAGCCATGCGCGACATTGCGCCCCAAGCGTTGCAATGGCTGGCAAAAGGCGAGCGCGTTGCCTTCGCCACCGTCGTCGCTACGTGGGGGTCTGCTCCTCGCGGGTTAGGGGCGAAACTTGCGCTCACTGCCAATCAAGCCGTGGTCGGCTCAGTGAGCGGCGGATGTGTGGAAAGTGCGGTGATCGAAAGCGGGCTTGCAGTGCTCGCCAGTGGTCAGCCGCAGTTGCTGCGTTTTGGCGTCGCCGATGAGACCGCCTTTGAGCGGGTTGGCTTGGCGTGCGGCGGCACGATCGAGGTGCTCGTTGAGCCACTGCATCCTGCGCTGGCAGAGGCGTGGACGCGCGCGCTGCAAGAAGATCGCGCGCTCGTCATGGTCATGTTGCTCGACGGTGAGCTGCAAGGCTCTTGTTTGGCGCTCGCAGAGCCGAACGAGGTTTGGTTCGCGCATCCAGCTCTGCCCCCTGATGCACGCAGTGCGCTGCAAGAACTCGCTGCCGCTGCGCTTGCGACATCGCAGCCACGCCGCACAGAGGTATTCATCGGCGAGGCGCCGCATACCGTCTTCCTCGACCTCACGCCTGCCCAGCCGCACCTTGTCGTGATCGGCGCGGTGCACATCGCCATTGCGCTCACCGCGCTTGCGAAGGCGCTGGGCTACCGCGTGACGGTGATCGACCCGCGCGCCGTGTTCTGCAACCGCGAGCGCTTCCCACATGCCGATGCGCTGCTTGTGGAGCACCCCAAGCACGCGCTCCAGCGCATCGCGCTCACCAGCAACACCGCCGTCGTTGTGCTCACGCACGACAGCAAATTCGACGATCCTGCCCTGCAAATCGCGCTGCGCAGCCCTGCGTTCTACGTGGGCGCTTTGGGCAGCCGAAAAACCCACGCCGCCCGCCGCGAGCGCTTGCTGCGCACAGGGCTCAGCGAGGCAGAAGTCGCGCGCATCCACGCGCCGCTCGGGCTAGACATCGGCGCGCGCACTCCCGAGGAGATCGCGCTCGCCGCCATGGCGCAAATCGTCGCCGCGCGCAACGGCAAAGCATGAACACGACGTTTGAGTGGGCGCCAAAGCCGCCGTGGAGCGTCTCCGCTTTGACGGAGTACGTTAAGGCCTTGCTCGAAGGCGACCCCGAACTCTACGACGTGCGTGTGCAAGGCGAGATCGCGCAAATCTCGCGCCCTACCTCTGGTCATCTTTACTTCACGCTCAAAGACGCGCATGCCCAACTCCGTTGCGTGATGTGGCGCAACTGGGCACTGCGCTTGAGCTTCATGCCAAAAGTGGGCGACGCCGTGATCGTGCGCGGCAACCTCGGCGTGTATGAGCGCGATGGGCAGTATCAGCTCTATGCAACCGCAATGGCGCTGCAAGGCGCGGGTGCCCTGCAAAGCGCGCTCGAGACGCTGAAGCAGCAACTTGCCGCAGAAGGGCTTTTCGACCCCGCGCGCAAGCGCCCGCTCCCCGCCTTCCCTCGTGTGCTCGGCATTGTGACTTCGCCCACAGGCGCTGCGCTCCAGGACGTGCTCAACGTGCTGCGTCGGCGATACCCCCTCCTCACGGTGGTGCTTGCGCCCACGTTGGTGCAGGGCGAAGAGGCACCAGCGCAGATTGTGCGCGCGCTGAAACGGCTCAATGCCTTGCAGGGTGAGCTGCGTCCTGATGTGATTCTCGTCGCGCGTGGCGGTGGCTCCGCAGAGGACCTCTCTGCCTTCAACAACGAGCATGTGGTGCGCGCGGTGGCGCGATCGAACATCCCTGTGATCAGCGGTGTGGGGCACGAGATTGACGTGACGCTCACCGACTTCGCTGCTGACCAGCGCGCACCCACACCTTCGGCTGCTGCCGAAATGCTCACGCCCGACGTTGCTGAACTGCGCCAACAGGTGGACGAGCTGGCTGCGCGTTTGCAAAGCGCTGCCGAACGGCAGCTTAGAGCAGTCCGCCAACGGTGGACACAGCTCGCGCATGCGCTTCATCTGTTGCGTCCTGAGGCGCGCTTGGCGGCTCAGCGGATGCGCTTGGCGCAGTTGCGCGCACAACTCGACCGCGCCATGCACCACCACCTTGAACGCAAGCGCCTCGAAGTGCATGCGCTTGCTCAGCGACTCCAAGCCCTCTCGCCCCATGCCGTGCTAGCGCGGGGCTACGCCATCGTGCGACGTGTTGAGGATGGGCACATTGTGCGCGCGCCGCACGAGGTCCCGCTTGGCGCCAAGGTGAAGATCGTCGTGTATGCGGGCGAGTTCATCGCCCTCGTGGAGGAGCGCAGCGCGTCTTAAGCTGCGCCCAACACGCCAAGCGCCTCGTCAATCGCCTGAGACACGCTCATCTCCTGCCCTTCGTACCACGCGCTATCAAACGCTGCTTCGTCCATCACAGCGCGTACTGCATCGAGGCGTCTGCGTAGCTCTTGGTAGCGCAGCGGCTCGAGTAGGTTGTGCAGCGTCAAGTGAGCGCGCAGCTTAGAGGCCTGCGAAAGCAAATGCACAGCCGTGTGCAGTTGACCTGCTTGCTGCGCTAGCACCCCAGCGAGCATCAGGAAGTGTGGCAGCAGCTCACCGCTGCTGAAGCGTTGCTGAAGTGCGATGCCCTCGCGCACCAGCGCGCGCACTGTCTCGAAGTCGCCCTGATAGAACGCGATTTGGCTCAAGGGCATGATCCAATCTGCCAAGCCTGAGGAATCGCCCATCTCGCGCATGAACTGCACGCAGCGCTCGATGTGTGCGCGTGCAGTGGGATAGTCGCCGCGCTCCATGAACACCAAACCAAGCTCCCCAAGGCAGTGAATCTCGCGGTAGCGATCCTTGGCGCTTCGCGCGAGCTGCAGCCCTTCATGGCAGAAGTGCTCAGCTTGAGCGAGATCGCCCGCATGTACGCGCGTGCGCTTCGCCAACCACGCTAAAAGACCTGCTGCTTCAGAGTTCAGCCCTGCCTGCCGAGCAACGCGCAGTCCCTCTTCAAGATGAGCGCGAGCTTCGTCATAGTGTGTGGAGAGGATGCCGTTGAGCATGTGAAAGAGGGCGATCAAGCGCGCGTCGCTCAGGCGCTTGGCGGCATCGCTGCCGACGCGTGCCAAGACACGTGCGTGTTCATAGTCGCCTATGCGCCACGCGAAGAAGCCCGCACCGAACATCGCCTCGGCGCGCAATGTAGGCAAAGGCGTGTGCTCTGCAAGGAACGAAAGCCACTTGAAGCCCTCTGCCCAGTAACCACAGCGCGCCCAAAACGCATGAAGCCCATTCCAAGGGCGCTCCAGCATCTCGCTGCCGTGCCCCGCTGCGACCCAGCTCAGCGCAGCGCGAAAATTTTCCTTCTCCTGTTCAAAGCGGAGCAACCAAGCTTTCTGCTGCGCAGTGCCCAAGAAGGGCAAGATGCGATCGGCAAGGTCGAAGTAGTAGCGCATGTGGCGCGTGCGCAGGGTGTTTTCTTCGCCCGCCTCCGCGAGGCGCTCCGAGGCATACTGGCGCAAAGTGTTGAGCATGAAATAGCGCGGATGCTGGGCATCGTCGTCGCGCACAACTACCAACGACTTGTTGACTAACTGCAACAACAAAGCGAGGATGCTCTCTGGCGGGAGCTGTGGCGCGGCGGCGTTGTGCTCTGCCTCTCCTGCTACGTCGGCGCATATCGCCTCAGCGGCCTCCAGCGCCCATCCACCGACGAACACGCTGAGTCGCCGCAGTAGGGTGCGCTCTGGCTCGCTGAGCAAGTCGTAGCTCCAGTCAATGAGGGTGCGCAACGTCTGATGATGCGGCAGGTCTGGGCGTGTACCGCCGCTCAGCAAGCGGAACCGATCGGCAAGTCGCTCCGCGATTTGCGCAAGAGTGAGCGCGCGCACCCGCGAGGCAGCAAGCTCAATGGCGAGCGGCAGCCCATCAAGCTGCTCGCAAATTTCGCGGATGAGCGCTCGGTCGGACTCGTTCAGCTCCAAATCAGGGCGCGCAGCGAGCGCGCGCGCTATGAAAAGCGTTTCGGCGTCCTCGGCTGCAAGCCCCTCGATCATGTAGGTGACCTCGCCGGGCACCCCGAGCACCTCGCGGCTTGTGACCAACACTGTGAGCCGTGGGCAAGCGCGCAGCAAACTCAGCGCAAGCGAGGCCACCGCGTTTACAACGCGTTCGCAGCCATCCAGCACGAGCAGCACGTGTTTGTTGTGCAAGAACTCGATCAGCTCTTGTTGTGAATCGGCGCCCGCTGGGCGCAGCCCTAGCGTCGTGGCAACGGCATCGCCAACTAATCCCGCGTCTGAGATCAAGGCTAGCTCTACCCAGAAGGCACCATGTTGGAACTGCGGCGCCAGCGCCACAGCGAGGTGCAGCGCCAAGTGGCTTTTGCCCACGCCACCGCTGCCGTGCAAGGTGAGCAAGCGCGCCGTGCGCAACAACGCGCGCAGCTCTTCCATCTCGCGCTGCCGGTTCACCAACGGCGCCAACGGCACGGGCAAGGTCGTAGGTGCCGAGATCAGCGCAGGCTTTGCGAGCAGCGGTGTTGTCGGTTGTTCCTCCCTTGCCGTTTCTGCTGATGCAGGACGACGCCCCCGACGCACGCGCGCCTTCGCCGCGTAAGCCAGCGCGACTAATTGCTCGGCTTCCGGCGTGCCTTCGATGCCGAGCGCCTCAAGGAAGCGCCCCTGCACGCTCGCGGGATCAGGGGTGCGCGTGTTGCTCTCTAAGCGCGCGATGTGGGCCTCGGAGTAGCCCACTGCGATCCCTAAATCGCGCTGCGTTAAGCCTGCCCGCCGACGGAGCAGGCGCAACAGCTCGCCGAAGCTAAGCGCCTCCTTTTCTCTCAATGAGTCCTGCATGAGAAAAGCTCGCTTTATGGGAATTCTACCCATCCCCTCCTGGGCAGAGTTTGCGCCTTTCGTCACAATTTGGCAAGTTAATTGGCAAGAAAAGTCAACTTTTCCACAAGTGTTTGCTATACACTTTCAGGCGTGTTGAGGCGAGGACAAGCCCAACACAAGGAGGCACGAAGATGCTGACTTTCGACCGAATGCTGGCAGCGCAGATGCGCTACGAGGAGTTGCTCGCAGCGAGCAAGCCGCTGCCAAAGGGGCCAAACGTGGAGTATCTCCCGAGCCCCACAGAGCGCGTGATCAACGCGCTTAAGACTCTGCCAGCGCGCTTGGCGGCAGCGTGGGCGGCGTTCCGCTACTACGACGTCGCGCAGCGCGGATGGGTTGCAGATTGATGTTCTAGGTTCGCTAACTTCCTCCTCCTGGGTCCCTCCGGGTTGGATTCTCGGGTGGTCGGAAGCCCTGGCGTGAAGAAGCGCTGGGGCTTTCGGCTTTCTATGCGTTGGTGTGGTTCTGCGTCTATCCCTCGCTTGTTAGGGAGACAAGAACACGCGCTGGCACCCAGCCGCGTTCGCCGTGAGCGTTTTCGACCAAAGCCCAACCATCGTAGGCCTCGAGGAGTCTAACGCGCTCCCCTTCCACGAGGGGCAACTCCTGGGCACAAAAGTCGTCGCGCAGGACGAAGCGGTAATCCTCTTCCTCGAAGAAGTGCTCATGCACACGCCCGCGCCGCCCGTGCTTGTCGCGGCACCACCACCAGCGCGGTGACTCTGCGTCTGGGATCTCGCGCAGGATGGCCTCGCCGCGCTCCGCGCACAGAGGTGGCTCGACAGACGGGTGATGCGCTGCGATCGCGCGGTGGGTTGGCGCCGTGTTGGGTGGGGTAAGCTTTTCCCAACTTGCGCCCTCGTTGGCGTTGCTCACGAACACTTTTGGTGTCAGCCCTGTGCGGCGCGGATACTCGAACTGGATCCGCGTCGCCAACATGCTCACTTGCGCTTCGTCCACCAATGCGATGGCGCACCCGCCGAAGCCGGCACCCGTCATGCGCGCGCCGTACACGCCTGGCGTGCTCAGCGCAATCGCCACCGCCGCATCAAGCGCGGGGCTGCTCACCTCAAAGAGGTCGCGCAGGCTCTCGTGCGAAGCGGTCATCAGCGCGCCCAAACGTTGCACATCCCCAGCGCGCATGGCTTCAACGGCTTCGAGAACGCGGGCGTTTTCGCGCACCACGTGCTCCGCGCGCTGTGTGAGCAAGGGCGGCAGCACAGCACGCTGCGCTTCAAACTCCTCGGTGGTCAGGTCGCGCAGCGCGGGCACGCCCAAGAGAGCAGCCGCGGACTCACACTCAGCGCGGCGTTCGTTGTAGGCGCTGCTTGCGAGTGAGCGTGGTGCGCCCGTGTCTATGATCACCACAGCGACGCCTTCAGGCAAGGGCACAGTTTCGTGTGCGAGCGTGCGGCAATCAATGAACAAGGCGTGCCCCTTGACCCCAAGCGCTGCGATCATCTGGTCCATGATGCCGCAGCGCACGCCCACGAACCCGCTTTCGGCGCGATGAGCGAGGGAGGCTGCGCTCGAAGGGGCGAGTTGGAGGGCAGGCGTGCTTGCCTGAAACGCCATCACCATTGCCAGCTCAAGAGCATCAGAGGAAGAAAGCCCGCTGCCGACGGGTATGTCGCCGTGGATAACAGCCTCAAAGCCGCGCAGCGTGTGGCCTGCTTCTTGCATTGCCCAGGCGACGCCCTTGCAGTAATCCGCCCAACTCGGCACATCCGAAGCGTGAAGCCCAGAAAGCTGGAAGGCAGCGTGCTCCTCGAAGTTTAGCGAGTAGAGGCGCACCCAATCGTCCTCGCGGGGGCGCCCTACGAGGCGCACCTCGCGCTCGATCGCCATAGGCAACACGAAGCCTTCGTTGTAGTCGGTGTGCTCACCAATGAGGTTGACGCGCCCTGGAGCACGCGCCAAAAAGGTTGCATGAGCGCCAAAGACTTCGTGAAAGCAGGCGGCTAGGGTTTCCGGGTGCATGGCTATTGTTGGGTTTGAAGTGTAGCGCAGCCGCTTGCTGGGGTGCGCCCAGTACGCTTTAAAATCAGTCCACTTGCTGCGCAAACGGCCGTGAAACTCTCCATCATCATGCCGGTCTTCAACGAAGCCGCGACGATTGCTGAGATCCTCGATCGCGTGGCGCGTGTGGACCTTTCGCCCATTGAGAAAGAAATCGTGCTGGTGGACGACTGCTCAAAAGACGCCACCCCCGAAATCCTGCGCCAGCAGACGCACATCCCTAACTTGCGCGTGATCACCCATGAGGTCAACGGTGGAAAAGGCGCAGCGATCCAAACCGCGCTGCAGCACATCACTGGCGACATTGTGATCATCCAGGATGCCGACCTGGAGTATGACCCCAACGACTACGCGCGTCTCATCGCGCCCATCGTGCGCGGCGAGGCTAAGGTGGTGTATGGCGTGCGCGACCTCAGCTCTCAACGCTGGTACATGGCGCTCGGCAATCGCTTTGTCACGTTCGTGACCAATGTGCTCTACGGTGTGAAGCTGCGGGACATGGAGACATGCTACAAGACGATGGCGCGGGAGGTTGTGGAAGGATTGAAGTTGGAATGTCGGCGCTTCGATGTTGAAGCGGAGATCACCGCAAAGATCATCCGGCGCGGTTACCGCATCGTCGAGGTGCCCATTCATTACCAGGCACGCTACGAGGAGAAGAAGCTCTCGCCGCTGGACGGTCTCCCCACGCTCAAAGCTCTGTTCAAATATCGCAACTGGCGCGGCTAACGCGTTGCAGCCGTTCCATTCGCCATCTCGCGCCAACGCGCCAGAACCTGGTGAAGCGTTTGTGCGCTGCTCACCAGGCGCGTTGGGAAGCGAAACGTGCGTGGGTAGAGCACAAACGCTTCTGTTTGCTCTCCCCCAAGCCCGCCATGTGTGCCCACCAGCTCCTCGAACGAAGCCACGCTCCCATCTGGGTAAAGCGTGCTGTTCACAATGAGATCGCCTGCGCTGGGGAGCTGCGCTAGCTGCAACAGTTGCTGCGCGCGAAGGCCCACATCGCCGAATGGCAGCAGCGGGTCCTCGCCCTTGACAGCGCCGCTGGTTAAATCGCGCTGTCCTTCCTTGCCAAGCACCCACACGTGATTGGCGCGCGTTGTGCCCACCACAAAACCGATCCCCGGATGCGCCACGAGGGACTCGATGAGCCCAGGATGCGCTGCGTCGATCTGCTCGAGGGTCGCGCGTTGGCCATCGCCAAAGTCAAAGTAGATGTGTGCGAGATTACCCGAAGCACAAACCACAATGTCGGAGCGGCGCGCGGTTGGCTCTGCTGCGCCGTTCAAGCGCGAGCGCAACGTGCGCACGGCGACCTGCATGGTGGCACGTCGCCAGCGGCGTTGGGAGACGCCACGCAGTTGATCGCTAGCAGCGTCCATCTCCGAGAGCAGCGCGTTGACGAACGATTGCCCCGCTGCGCGTGGCTGTTGCTCCTCCACATACACCTCGGCGCGAGTTAAGGCATCCACCAGCTCGCGCAGCGTGTAGCCATAGCGCTGGCGAAACGTTGCGCCGCTCGACTGACCGTGATCGGAGAGCAGCAGCAGGTCGTAGGGAATAGGCGCGAAGAACCATGCTACGCTCAACACATGTCGCAGGTGGCGATCTAAGCCGCGCAGGGTGGCGAGAGCATCAGGCGAGTTAGGTCCTGCGTGGTGCGCGACTTCGTCATAGCCGACGAAAGTGGCGTAGATGATAGGTTGGCCGCGCTGCATCTCGCGCATCACTGCAAAAAACGCGAGATCGCGCAAGAAAACGTTAGTCACCATGCGCAGCAGCGTGAAGCGGCTCGGGAAACGCCGGTCCAGACGCGGCTGGCGGCGCGTGAGTTGCTCGCGCAGCGCTTGGGCGACCTCGCGCGCAAGGTCGAGCAAACTCAGCACCGCAGTGCGGCCAAACGTGTAAGGATTGAACCAAAACGCCACGAGGTCGTCGTAGGCATGCTCAGCTGCGCGGGGGGTGTTGGGCGCAAGGGTGCTGAGCGTCAACAAGGTGCGTGTGGCGTCGCCGTCTAGCAAGTTGTTGATGGAGACGCCGCCGCGCAACAAGCCGTGTCCTGTGCTATGGCGCGCGTCGATCTTCGCTGCGTGTTCCGGATGATTCGAGACCACCATCTGGCGGCTGCGGCGGTCATACCAGCGAAACGCGGGGATGTCGTGGTTCACGCCGTAGAACAGCCCCGCTTGTGCGGCTGAGGTTTGCGAAGGAAGCCCTGTATCGTAACGCGCCAGCGCATGCGTGGTGCTCAATAGCTCTGCCACCGTCGGCATGAAGCCAAGCGCGACTGCCCAGCGCAAGTGCGAGTAAGAAAGCCCGTCAATCTCGATGAGAACAAGCCCGCGCTCTTGAGTGACGGGCGCGCGAGTGGGCTGGCGCAGCGAGGCAAGCACAAACTGGAGAAACGTGTAGTCATCATCCAGCGCAATCGCGCCGTTGGCGAGCGCATTGCCAAAGGCGAGCGTAGCAAGCACCCACAGCGGCGGATGCGGCTCACCATCCACACGCCCGTCGAACCAAACATCGGCGCTGAGGGCGAGCAACCCAGCATTGAGCAACACCGCCAGGCTGCCAGTGATGAACGGATTAATCGGCGCGCGCAGCCAAATGAGAAGGGGCGCAAGCGCGAAGTTCGCACATGCAAGCACGAGCACCCCCAGCGCCGCTAGCAGCCAATGCTCCGCCGAAGGCCTAAATGATTCAGCAGGGGTGCTGCTGAAAACGACGAGGAACGAAACACTGGCTACGCCACAGAACCATGCAAAGCTGATCAGCAAACGCCGCCAATCACTGAAGAGCGATCCCACGCGCTGCAATGTTGGGCGTCCTGCGGGGGAGGAGCTCATGCCCATTGTTTTGCTGCCCGCACAAAGGCGCGCACACGCGCCGCGTCTTTGCGCCCAGGGGCAGATTCGACGCCGCTTGCTACATCAACCCCCCAGGGGCGCACACGCTGCACGACCGCCGCGACGTTCTCGGGCGTTAGCCCGCCCGCCAGAAGCAGCCGCCATGTGCGCGCGAGCGCGCGCGCCAGATGCTCATCTGCGCGCAGCCCAGTGCCGCCCCAAAGCGAAGGGTGTGCTGCATCCAGCAGCACTTGAGGCAGATCGGCGTTGGGCAGCGTGGCTGCGGCTTGCGCTGTCTCGTCCCAGGTCTTCACTGCCAAGTAGGCGCGCCCGCCCAACGCGCGCACGATGTTTGCATCTGCCCCGTGCAGCTGCGCTGCGTCAAGACCCACTTCGTCAAGGAGACGCTGTACCATCGTCACTGAGGGCTGCACAAACACGCCCACGCAGCGCACCTGCGGCGCTGCTTGCCGCACTGCTGCAACGATCTCAGCCGCCACCGCTGGCGTTACAGCGCGTGGGCTTGGCGGGTAGAAGATGAAGCCGAGAAAATCCGCGCCCGCCTCTGCCGCGAGCAGCGCATCCTCGAGGTTGGTAATGCCACAGATTTTGACCTGCATCTAAGCACGCACGCGCTCCGAGGCGATCACCTGAAGCATGGCCTCGTGGATCCGCCCATTGCTTGCCACCACCTCGCCGCGCGCAAACATTTGGTCACCGCCTTGGAAGTCAGTGACACGCCCGCCTGCCTCGCGCACAATCACAACCCCTGCCGCGATGTCGTGCGGCTTGATCTTCAGCTCCCAGTAGCCGTCCATGCGTCCGCAGGCAACCCAGCATAGGTCCAACGCTGCTGAGCCGACGCGGCGCACCGCTTGGGCTTCCTTGTGGAAGCGCGTGAAAAGTGCGAAGTTGTTCTCGTCGCTCGTGCGTACGTCGTAGGGAAATCCCGTGTTGAGGAGCGCGCGTGCCAGTGTGGGCGTCGTGGAAGCACGAATGGGCTTGCCGTTCAAGGTAGCGCCCAGCCCCTCAGCAGCGGCATATAGCTCCTCTAGCACGGGGTTGTACACCACGCCGACGATCGGGCGATCCTCGTAGAGCAACCCCAACGACACCGCGAAAACTGGGAAGCCATGTGCGAAGTTCACCGTGCCGTCCAGCGGGTCCACTTGCCATGTGAACGGGGAGCGGTGACCGTTCATCATGGCATACGCACCACCTTCCTCGCCAACAATGGCATGCTCGGGGAAAGCTGCGCGCAGCGCGTTCACGATGTGGTCTTCGCTCTGACGGTCGTAACTGGTGACGGGATCCACATCCGCCAGCTTATAGTCCACCTCGAGCTGCTCTCGTGCTTGGGTCACGGCGGCATAGCCTTCGCGCAGCAGTTCACCAGCACCGCGCGCGATGGTGATGGCTTGCTCAAGAATCTGAAGCAGTGCAGCAGTTGAAAGGGTCATAGCGGATGGGATTCTAGTGCGCCCGTCAGCAGGGAAGCTGTTCTGGAGACTCGCTTTGTCCGAGCGCGGAGCGCTGATGAGCGTTGTGTCCAACCTCTCCAGCGCAGGACACTCGGACCTACTGCTTGAGCTGGAGTGAGTAGAATGCGCTGAGGTCGGGGTAGCAACCTCTAGGGAGGAATACACACACACACATCACCACCATGTGCCGAATCCGCCTACTCCTAAGCGCGCTTTACCTCGCGCTCACACTTACAGGGCATCTCGTCCCGCGTGCCCAAGCGCAAACACGCGAGAGTGCTTTTGGTTCTGTCCAGCGCTTGCCAATGCTCAATGGCGAGCCTGCTGCGACTGCTGTGCTTGGCACGAGCACACCTGCACCTTCTGAGACGTCCACCCCTGCTGACAGCGAAGCACTGCCGCCGCCAGTGCGAGCAGCGCGCTTACCGCGCGGCGCGATGAAAATCGCTCTACTAGGCGTGGACACACGTCCGCGTGTCGGCGGAGCAAACACCGATGTGATCCTCATTGCTGCGCTCTATCCTGAGCTGCCCGCTGTTTCGCTGGTCTCCATTCCGCGCGACACGCTGGTGTACATCCCCGAGCGCGGGATGGCAAAGGTGAACACTGCGTTCGCGCGCGGCTGGGACACTTTCCGCCAAACCCTGCGCTACAACTTCGGCGTGGATGTGGATTACTACGTCGTGGTGAACTTCTTCGGGTTCGTGCGTGCGGTGAACGCGCTCGGCGGTGTGGAAGTTGTTGCGACGTGTCCGCTCTACCATGTCTTCCCTGCTGATCCTTACTACGTGCCCGCAGATGAGACACAGCCTTTCACTGTGACTGCGCCGTACACCAACACGTTCACGGGCGAGGTTTGGGCAGTGGGGCAAGCGGTGCCGACCTTGACGATCAACCTGCCGCGTCCTGGAGTGTATCGCCTCAACGGGTTGCAGGCGCTGGCCTACGTGCGTGCGCGCACAGGTGTGCCTGGTGGCGACCTTGACCGCACACGACGCACCCAGCAGTTGCTCCGCGCGCTCTATCGCAAAGCGGCTGCTGATCCCGTCACGTTGCTCACTCGCCTCCCGACGCTCATCACGCAGCTCGGCGCGAACGTCAAGACAAACCTCACAATAGAGCAAATGTTGTCGCTAGCCCAACTTGCGGGCAAGTTTGATGAGGCTGCCATTCGCAGCGCTTACCTCGACGAGGTCGGCATGACCTCAAAAACTTTGCCTCAGCTCGGCTCTGTGCTTGTGATCACAGACCGCGATGCTGTGCCGCGCTTCGTGGAACGCGCGCTCGGTGCCTCCGCAAACCAACAAGTGATGCCGACCACGGTTGAGATATGGAATGGCACGCGCTATGCCGACTTTGGCGTGGTGGCGGCTGCGCGGTTGCGCGAACTTGGCTTCGCTGTGGTCCACGTGCAGCCAGCGGAGCAGGTGTACTCGCGCACGGTGATCTACGATTTCACCACGAGCGCGAAAGGGAGCGCGTTGCCACAGCTACAGCGCGCGTTGGGTGTGAGCGATGAGAACATTGTGCGCGCGCCAAACCCTGAGGGGCCGCGATACCGCATCATTGCAGGCGCGGATTTTGAGCCGTGCTACTGGCGCGCGGCACGCCGCGCGGCAGCGCGTTCGCCCACGCCAACCCCAACGCCGCACTTTACCCCCACGCCCCAGCCTTAAAAAAGTAAACGCCCCCGGCGAGACTCGAACTCACAACCCAAGCATTAGAAGTGCTCCGCTCTATCCAGTTGAGCTACGGGGGCTTAATCTGCAATGGGCTTGATCCCATTATAAACAACGCGCCCGCCAAACCGCGCGATCACCTCGCTGGTCTTGCACCCAATGTAGGCAGCGATCTCAGCAGCGCTCATGGGGCGGTTGGCGTTGAGCAAGAACAGCCGGAACACGGCTTCTGTGATGGGCAGCCCGGCATGAAGGAAGGTGGGATCGTTGGCGCAATACTCGCGCACGAGCTGCACAGCGCGCGGCACAGTGTACACCTCGCCTGTTCGCTCATCCACGAAGTCCAGCGTCTCCATCGCGGCGGCAGCCAGTTGGGCCTGTTGCTCGGGAGGGAGATAACGCGCCAGCAGCACGCTCACATCTTGCCCCTGCTGCGCGAACCAGTCGAAATCGACCTGGAAGCGCGTTGTTTCGCTGATGCGCGTCAACTTCATGGGCATGCTCCTTTGTAGGTTAACGCTCGACGTAGCGCCAGTAGTTATCCCCCAGAGGGGCATAGCGCGGGTTAGTGCTCAAGGCTGCAAACACGCTGCGCGGCGAGGTGCGCACCATGAGGTTCACCACGGCGTATAGCGTGCGCGCGTGCACGTTGCCCTGCACGCTCAGCGCGCTTAGCGCTGCGAAGGCTTCTTGCACAGCTTGCGCCACTGTGTAGCGGCGCGTCGCCCGCCATTCGAGGATCGCCTGCGGCGCGTCGAGGAATACCGTCATTAAGTCGTCTAGCTCGCTGTTGACGGTGCGCTGGGCGGTGTCAAGCACCAGGCGGCCGTCCTGGATACTTGCAACGCGCACCCACTCGCGATGAGGACGCTGTTGGCGATAACTCAACACCCACTCCTCAGGCGATTTGCCGCGCTTCAACTCGATGTAAGCCCCTGGTTGCAAATCATGTTTGGCGTACCAGCGGCTCAATCCCCAAAGGTAGCGCCCCTCTTGGGAGAGCCAGGCTGTAAACGACTCGCCTGTCGCTTCATCGATGAGGCGCAGGGCGGCAAAGGGCTTCGTGCTGCTGGGGAGCACCCCCGCCATGCTGCGATTCCATCCTAATGTGCCTGCGAGGCGATGTGCTGGGGTGAGGATCAACGTGGCGCGCTCTGCGGGACGTTCTTCGCCGGGCTGAAACTCCCACTCGTCGTCGAGCTCGCGTGCCAGCGCCACGAGCGCGGGGTCAAGCGCGACTGCGCCATCGAACGCAAGGGGGCGCAGCACTAGTGGTGGCTCACTCACCTCGCGGGGTTGTAGCCGACGCAAAAACCACATCGGCTTGCGTCCAATGCCCACCTCCACGAAGCGCGCGTCGCTGTAGAGCGCGACGTTGAGCGATGCTTCTAGCACGCTCTTCGGCGCATCAGCCGCCAACTGTAGCTCGCGCAGGATCTCGGTGGTGGAAAGGGGGCCGCCGCCCATCATGTCGAGGAGAGCTTCGGCGAGGTTCAGGTGTCCCACGCTGATCTCGACAAGCAGCGCGCGCAAGAACCAGCCCTCGCCAATGCGCACGAAGTCGGCATGTTGTGCGAGGGCGTTGTTCAGCAACACCGTGACGCGCTCGCCATAAGCGCGATACAACGCCTCGGGGGGCTTGATCGGCTTTTCGTCGAGCAGAACTGTGAAATCCTCCTCGTTGAGGCGGTGCGTGCGTGGGTAGCGCGCAGCGAATTGGCGCCGTTTCCCGTTCGACATCTCCACTTCGATCACGTCGAAGTCGCCGATCGCTGGGTTGTTGCCGCGACGCACGCGCACCACGCGCCCAATGGCGAATTGCAATGCTGGGAAAGCAAGCCACTCGCCCTCGGCGTAGGTCTGCTTCGGCTGATAGATCCTGTGCGTGCTGAGCTGGCGGCGAATCTGCGCAGCCTCTTGTTCCACGCGGTGGCGCATCAGCGCTAGCGCCAACTCCTGCGCAGGAACAGGGCGATTCGCCTCCAGGATGTAGCCGTAGATAAACTCGATGTCCTGTGCGGTGATCGCGAAAGCGTTCCAGTATTCTGCCGTTTGGGTTTGCCGATGTATCACGCGAAGTGGTCCCTGCGAAGAGAGTTTTTCTGCCTAGACTGCGCGCATTATACGCCTGCGGGCAGGGGCATCCTTCAGGCGAGATGAGCGTTCACAGGTTGTGTGGGGGAACGCTTGGTGCGCCGTCAAGTACAATGCTGAAAACCCTCGCAAGAGGACGCAACCATGGTACCGCAATTGCACATCTTCTCGCACCCCCTCGCGCAGCACAAACTCACCATTCTCCGCAATCAAGCCACCGAGCCGAAGAAGTTCCGCGAAGTGGTGCGCGAGTTGGCAGCCATGCTCATCGTAGAAGCCACTGCCGACCTGCCCACGATTGACGTGCCGATCACCACGCCCATCGGCGAAACCGTGGGCAAGAAGCTCGCGGACAACATTGGCTTGATCCCCATCCTGCGCGCTGGGCTGGGCATGGTCGAGGGCGCGCTGGAGATGTTGCCACAGGCAGAAGTGTGGCACATCGGCTTGTACCGCGATGAGCGCACCCTGCGCCCGGTGGAGTACTACAACAAACTCCCCGTGCACCCGACGGTCCAAGTGTGCCTCGTGCTTGACCCCATGCTTGCGACAGGCGGCAGTGCTGCTGCTACTGTGGACATCCTCAAGCGTTGGGGAGCGCAACGCATCAAGTTTGTGGGGCTAATTGGCGCGCCGGAAGGAGTGCGCCGGCTGAGCGAGGCGCATCCCGATGTGCAGATCTTCCTCGTGGCGCTCGATGAGCGGCTGAACGACAAGGGCTACATCGTGCCTGGCTTGGGCGATGCTGGCGACCGCCAGTTCGGCACGGGCTGATGCGCCCTCGGCGTGGTATGCTTGCTCTGAAGAGAGGGCTTCATGTTGGAGCAGTTAGCAACACTTATCGAGCAGGTGATGCTGTGGTTGGGGTACGTGGGCATTGCCCTCATCATGTTCATCGAGAACGTCTTCCCGCCCATCCCCTCTGAAGTCGTGATGCCACTTGCCGGCTTTCTCGCGGGCGAGGGCAAATTTGAGTTTTTCAGCGTGTGGATCGCGGGCACCTTTGGCTCGGTGCTCGGCGCTGTTGTGCTCTACTACATCGGGCTTTGGGTGAATCAAGCCGTGCTGTTGCGCTTCATCGAGCGCTACGGTCGTTGGATCGGGATCTCGGTGCAGGATATTCACCGCGCGCTGAGCGTGTTCGACCGCTACGGCGAGATCATCGTCTTCGTTGGGCGGTTGATCCCGCTGATCCGCAGCTTGATCTCCATCCCGGCAGGGATGCACCGCATGCACTTCGCGCGCTTCCTCGCCTTCACTGTGGGCGGCTCGGCGATTTGGTCGGGCGTGCTCGCGTATGCGGGGATGATGCTTGGGCAGAATTGGCAGCTCGTCGTCGAGTTCCTCAAGACCTACCAGAACCTCACCCTTGCCACGTTGGGCGTTGGCTTCATCGCCTTCGCAGCTGTGTTTGTGGTGCGGCGCGTGCGTCCTGCGCTGATGCGCGCGCAGCGAGAGGCGCGCTCTATCCCCATCGCCGATAAATAGCCTCGCGCGCCAGCGCTGAAGGATCGCTGGAGAGCGGCGCGGCTGCGGCGGCATCCACCATCCACATCAGTTTGCCCGTGAAAGGCGCTACGCCCTGCGCGGGCAAGTCTTCGGGCTGCCACGCGCCGAGCAACACGCGCTGAAGGGCAGCCGCTTTGCTCGTTCCGCTCACTAAGAAGATCACTGTGTCGGCAGCGTTGATGAGCGGATACGTGAAGGTGATGCGCGTGGTGTTGAGCTGGGGCACAGGGTTGGCGACCACCCAGCGCGTTTGCTCATGCAGCGCTGCTGTGCGTGGGAACAACGACGCAGTATGACCGTCATCACCCATGCCGAGCAAAATGAGGTCAAAACGCGGTCGTGCGGCTTCGTGAGGCGCTTGCTCGGAGGGGGCCTTGTCCAAGCCGAAGACAGCGCGCAACTCTGCTTCGTAATGGTCAGCGGCTTGTTCGGCGCCGAGTTCGGTGTGCACGCGATGCACGTGTGCTTGCGGGATGGGCACGTGCGCAAGCAGCGCTTCGTGCGCCATGCGGTAGTTGCTTTCGGCGTGATCTGCGGGCACGTTGCGCTCGTCGCCCCACCACACGTGCACGTGTTCCCAGGGAACTTGTGAGGCGAGCGGCGCTTGAGCGAGCCGCGCGTAAAGGGCACGCGGGGTGCTCCCACCGCTGAGCGCCCAGTGGAACACCCCGCGCCGCTCAAGCGCTTTCTGCGCTGTGAAGACCACCGCTTTCGCCGCAAGCTCAGCGAGCGCTTCGGCGGAAGGCACAATGTGCAGTGTGTATGTCTGCGCGTCGTTGAGGAAGACGACCAGCGGAGCGGAGACTGTGCTCATAGCTTGCGCCACGCGCGCCCATCGGCAGCGATGAAGTCATCGGCTTGCTTCGGTCCCCACGTGCCGGCGCGATACAGCTCGATGAACGAGCCGCCGCCTGCCTGCCAGC
>Ga0105160_1000406_pt1 | contig 20780 bp, 18 predicted proteins | sample GXS110809BmetaG_FD_89591 | JGI IMG/M metagenome (GOLD analysis project Ga0105160, IMG submission 89591) | Hot spring microbial communities from Gongxiaoshe hot spring, China to study Microbial Dark Matter (Phase II) - GXS 110809B | ecosystem: Environmental > Aquatic > Thermal springs > Hot...
GAGAGGAGAAGATAGTGAGATAAATCCAATAAGGAAAGCATTGGAAAATGTTGATTTAGAAGAGATAGAATACATGATAAACAGATTGTTGGAGAATATACCATATGATTTATATGGGAGTGAAGAGAAGAGTATAAAGTCGTTTTTGTATGTGTATTTATATTCAACGGGTTTTGAATGTAATGCAGAATTGCATACGAAATTAGGAAGAATTGATATAATGGTAAGAACACCAAATGGAAAGATATACATATTTGAAGTAAAGGTAGGGAAGGATGAGGAAAAAGCGATAGAACAAATAAGGGATAGGGAATATTATGGGAAGTATGCGTTGGAAGGTGAAGTAATAATATGTGGGATGAATTTTGATATGAAAAAAAGAAAAATGAATTATCGGTGGGAGAAATTATGAAAGGATTGTAAGTTGGAATAGTAAAAAAGAAGTCTATGGATGAATAAATTACCAATGGCAATAAGTAGTTTTGTGGGGTAAGGGGTCCCGTTTGTAGAAAAAATAGTTTTTTGTAAAAAAAGTAGTTTTTGTAGAGTGTGAACTTCTTCTGTAGAAATGGAGATTAAATCAGTTAAATGAAATAAATTTAAAAGCCAAGTAAGAAAATTAAATACCGAATATGGAAGATATAGTGTAGACGATATGTGTTTGATTTTGACGATAAAGAAGGTAATAGAAGAAGATGATATTTAGAAATAGAAACGAAGTATTCCCACGTTTATCAATAACATTAACATTAAGTATTTTTCTAATGCTTTTGTAATAATACAGGCGACAGTTTTAGATTCTTTACATCTATTTTATTTTTTATTTGCTTGTTGTAAAATAAATGATTCTATTTGCTTATTTATTTTACTAAACTTTTTCTTCTTGGTTTTTCTTACTTTCGGATATTATTTGTTGTGATATATTGGATGGTGCTTCTTCGTAGTGTGATAATTTCATGGAGAATATTGCTTTACCTTGTGTTGCTGATTTAAGTTCAACTGGTAGGTCAGTGATTTCCATCCATGGTGCTTCAGCTTTTATTAACTGCCATCCTTTTCTTTCTGATGTTTCCATTCCCATTATTCTGGCTCTTTTTGTATTAAGTAATCCTATGACATCTCCCAACATACTATCGGGTACCATTATTTGTAAACTCATTATAGGCTCAAGGATTATTGGGTTTGCTTTAGACATTGCTTCTCTGAATGCCATTGCTCCTGCTATTTGGAATGCTAAATCACTTGAGTCTACTTCGTGATACTTTCCATCAAAGAGTATTGCTCTTACATCGACAACTCTATTTCCTGATAATACACCTTCTTCCATTGCATTTCTTATTCCTTTTTCGACAGATGGTATGAAGTTCTTAGGTATAACTCCACCAACAATTCTATCAACAAATTCAAAACCTTGTCCTCTTGGTAATGGTTCTAATTCTATGTGTGCTATTCCGAATTGTCCTCTACCGCCTGATTGCTTTACATACTTTCCTATGGCTTGTGCTTTACCTTTTATTGTTTCTAAGTAAGGTATTTTTCTTGGTGTTATTTCAATATTAACTTTGTATTTATTTTTTAATTTTGATACGATGTAGTCAAGATGGACATCTCCTATGGTTGAAATAACAAATTGTTTAACGTCGTGATCTCTGTATGCTTTGAAGGTAGGGTCTTCTTCTAATATTCTGTTTATAGCGGAGGATAATTTTTCTTCGTCTGCTTTAGTTTTAGGTTCAACTCCTTTTTCAAACAATGGTTCAGGATATTCTATAGGTTTTATCGGTGGATTATCTAAAGATGATAAAATATCTCCTGATAATGTTTGTTCCAATTTATAAGTTGCACAGATATCTCCTGTTAGACATTCGTTTATTGGGTTATGTTGGTCTCCTGCGATTTCTACTAAAACGGTTACTTTTTCTTTAGCATTTTTTGTTGTATTTGTTATTGTTGAATCTTTAGTTATTTTTCCACTAAAGACTCTGATGAAAGAAACTCTTCCTTTATATGGATCGGATATTGTTTTGAAGACCAGCGCAACTAAATCTTTGTCATTTGGTTTTATCGAATCTAATTCATCTGCGTTTATTGCTATTGATTCAAGATATTTTAATAGGATTTTAACTGATTCAGGGATTTTGGCACTCGTGACGAATAGTGGGAACAGTAATTTTTGTTTGTATGCTTCTTTTAGATTTTTGATTATCTCGTCTTGTGGTAGTTCTCCTTGTTCCAAGTATTTATTTAGCAATTCTTCATTTGTTTCTGCTACTGTTTCTGTAATTTTTTCGTAATAGGTGTTTGTTAGGTTTTCATGTGGGTTGTTTGTTTCTTTTAGTTCTCCTTTTTCAAAGAGGTATGCTTTTTTAGCAACTACGTCTACTATACCTTTGAAATTGTTGTTTTCGTATATTGGTATTGTGAGGGGTATAATTCTTGGACTAAAGTTTTCGTTGAGTTGGTTAATTATGTTTTCGAAATTAAGGTTTTCTTTATCGAAATGATTTACGATGAAGAAAATTGGTGATTTAGTTTTTTCTGTTGCTAAGAACCATGATCTTTCGGCTCCAACTTCTATGGGGTTTTGTGAATTTATAACTATCCCAATATTTTCTGAAGCATGGACGCCTCCTAATATTTCTCCGATGAAATCGGAGAAGCCTGGAGTATCTATGAGGTTAATTTTGTAGTTTTTTGTTTTTATGGGGAATACTTTTAAGAAAGTTGTTGTTTTTCTTTTCTTTTCTTCTTCGTCGGTATCTAACAATGATGTTGTTCCGAAGGAATTTGTTAATTTGTGTAGGTATGCTATTGTTTCGATGAGCGATGTTTTTCCACTTGATGTATGCCCTGTTAAACAAATATTTTTTATTGTCATAGTTCCTCCTTATTTAAAGTTTATTTTTTATTTTTTTAAACTTCTAAGTATTCCCTTGGGATTTTTTTGCCTGCTTTAAGAGCACATTCTCTATGCCATTTTTTTCCTCCGATTTTAACCCATCTTGTACCTTCTAATAATCCTCTGCAGTATCTACATTTAGCAGGTCCTGGTTTTTTTATACTTGCTTTCTTTTTTTGTGCCATAAAAATTAACCCCCTTAATCCTTCCTTCAATTATATTAATTTAACAATATTTCTTTTTTCCCTTTATTTGCTGTTTGAATAAGGATATTGTTTTTTTTTGTGGAAAAATTATAAGAGAGGTTACCAAGATGAAAAAGATAAAAATTAATGGTAAAGAGTATTTTGTTGAGAAAGAAACAACGGTTTATGAATTTCTTAAAAATATAGGTATATATGTTCCTACTTTGTGTTATCATCCTTATTTAAGGCCTGTTGGATCTTGTAGGATTTGTATTATAAAGGATAGGGGGAGATATAAAAATTCTTGTGCTACGCTAATAGAGGATGGAATGGATATTGAAACACACACACCAGATTTAATAGAAGCAAGAAGATGGATTCTTCAATTCTTATTTGGTGAAAGAAATCATTATTGTATGTATTGTGCTGTTACGAATGACTGTGAGTTCCAAAATTTGGGATATTATGTTGGCTTAGACCATTTTCATTTCCCAACTTTTAAGAATATCTTTGAGCTTGATAATTCACATGAATTTATATTGTTTGATAATAATCGGTGTGTTTTATGTTCTCGTTGTATAAGAGTATGCTCAGAAGTTGGGGGACATTTTGTTTTATCTGAAATCAATAAAGGAATAAACTCATTGATAGTTGCTGATGGTGGGATTCCATTGGGTAAATCTTCGTGTGTATCTTGTGGTTTGTGTGTTCAGGTGTGCCCAACGGGTACTTTTATTGATAAATATTCAATGTATTTGGGAAGATCATGGGAAACAGAAAAAATAAATTCATTTTGTTTTTCTTGTCCGGTTGCATGTGGGATAGAAATAAGAGTCAGAAATGGAAATATAGTTAAAGTATTGAGTAATTGGGAATCCTTTACAAAAGGATTGATTTGTTATAAGGGAAGGTATTCGTCGGTTATAAAACACAGGAATGTACTACAAAACAGAAAGCACTTTAGAAATGTTAATATAATCCAAGATTCTTACTTAATCGAAAGTATTAGGACAAAAAGCTCTGTTGCTTTGATTGATGGAACCTTATTTAATGAAGAGATTCAAAAAATTACGGAAATTTTTGGAACTGAAAATACCTACTGCCTTTATAAAATGAACCCCAAAATAAACAATAACAAAATAACTTTTGATGAATTGGATAAATATGATGCTTATATTATCTACGGTTGGAATTTAGATAAAGATTATGGAACTATTGGCTCTGTAATAAAAAGAAATTATAGATTAAAAAACAAAAAAATGTTCAGAATAGAGGAAGTAAAAGACTTTATCAAAAATTCGATTTTTATTTACCCTGCATGTTTTGAATATATTAATAATAAAAGATTTTGGGAAGATGAAATCGTATTGCCCACTAATACAAATGATATAGGTGTTTTAAAATACATTGGAAACAAATATTTAGATGAGGAATTAGTAAAAGAATTTGACAAAATTTTTATTTTTACAAGAAATTCGGATGTTTTGCCTTTGTATGAAAAGGATTGTTATTTATTTACCTACACTGATAGGCAAATTGAGGGGTTTAAGGAAGTTTTCCTTCTGCCATCGGAATACGAGATTGATGGCACTTTTTATAATGTTTTTAACCAATTGATTTCTGTCAAGAGTATTACTAAAGAGGGGGTATTATGAATAGGAAGAGAGTAGCCACTATTTGGTGCGAAGGGTGTTCGGGATGTCATATGTCTTTCCTCGATATGGATGAAAGATTAGTTGATCTTATTAAAAAGGGTATGGAACTTAGTGCAAGTCCACTTACTGATTTGAAAGTTCCTCCTTTTGAAACAGACATTGGGATAATAGAGGGATCTGTTGCTACAGATACTCAAGAAGAAGAAGTAAAAATAATGAGAGAAAGATGTAAAATTATTATAGCAATTGGTGATTGTGCTGTATTTGGAGGAATTCCTACGATGAGAAATAAGTTTAAACTCCAGGAATTATATAATAGAGTCTATAATGAAGCAGAAACTAACCAAAACAAGGAAATACCGAATGAGGAGATAAGTAAATTACTTGAAAAAGTTAAGCCTGTTAATGAGGTTATTGATGTTGATTATTATATTCCTGGTTGTCCTCCCACTCCAGATGCTATATATGAAGTATTGTCAAAATTGTTGGAAGGTAAGGAACCTGAGTTAAAAGGAAAACTACTTTCATATGAATGAGGGAAGGGAAGATTTTATGAGTTATGAAAAAATAACGATATATCCGGTTACAAGGATAGAGGGTCATGCTAAGATAACAATTCATTTAAAGGATGATAAAATAGATAGAGTTCTTTTTCATGTAGATCAATTTAGAGGTTTTGAAAAATTTATAGAGGGGAGGTATTTTGAAGAGGCACCTATCATAACTGCCAAGATATGTGGTATTTGCCCTTTGAGCCATATCCTTGGAGCTGTTAAAGCAGGCGATATGATAATGAATGTTGAAATACCTTATACAGCAAAACTTTTAAGAAGACTGGCTCATTTGGGACAGATTATTCAGTCTCATTGTCTTCATTTTTTCTACCTTGCTTCACCTGATCTTTTGCTGGGTTGGGATAGTTCTCCTGCTATAAGGAATGTAGCAGGTTTGATAGAAAAGTATCCAGATTTTGCTATGAAAGGTATAAAACTAAGAAAATTTGGGCAAACAATTATTGAATATGTTGGTGGGGCAAGAATTAATCCGAAAAACTTTATTTGTGGTGGAGTTGCACAACCACTTGAACATCAAAAAAGAGAAAATTTACTCAACCAAATTGATGAAATGATATCTTTTTGTTTAGAGGGTATAGAGTTTATTAAAAATTACATTGAAAAGAATAAAGCTTTTGTTGAAAAGTATGCGAACTTTGAGACTAATTTTATAAGTTTAACGAATGACGGAATTTGGGAGGTTTATGACGGAAAAATAAGAGTTATTGATAGGGATGGAAAAGTGTTGGAAGAATTTAACTATGTTGAGTATTATAAACATGTTGGGGAGTATATAGAAAAATGGAGTTATTTAAAATTTCCGTTTTTATTAAAATATGGTTATCCTGATGGTGTTTATAGGGTTGGGCCTTTGGCTCGATTAAATACATCAACGAAAATGCCTACAGAAAAAGCTTCTATAGAATTTAATTATTTTAAGCAAATTAATGATTATAAACCTGTTCATCCTTCTTTTTATTACCATTACGCAAGGATGATAGAGGTTTTACATTCTCTCGAATTGGTTTATGAAATATTGATGGATAAGGATATATTAAGTAATGAGGTTTTTGTTAAGGGTAAGGTTGAAAAAGAAGAGGGTATAGGAGTTATTGAAGCTCCAAGAGGAACGCTTATTCATCATTATTGGGTGGATGAAAATGGGACAATTTTAAAATGTAATATGATAGTTGCTTCAGGAAATAATAACTGGGCTATGTCTAAGGCTGTTGAATCTATTGCTAAAGATTTTGTTGACCCCCTAAATATACAAGAAAAGGACCTTAATTTAATTGAAGGTGGAATAAGGTGTTATGATCCTTGTTTATCTTGTTCTACTCATGCCATAGGACAAATGCCTATCATTATTCAAGTTTTTGATGAAGAAAATAGATTGATAAAGCAATTTCTAAGAGAATAAGTTGGTTTATTATCTTATTTTAGTAAGCTATAAGTTGTTTTACTGCGTTTAAGGATAATTATTAATTTTCTTATCAAGTATATTTTTAATTATTGATATAGTTGGGACTGCTATGAACATTCCGAATATACCGTATAGCTTAAAACCAATGATTATTGATAATAAAACTGTAATGACAGATATGTTTAGAATTTTCCCCACTACATTTGGGTAGATTATTTTTGCTAATACTTGGTATGCTATGATTGCGAGAGTAATAAAAATTATTGTTGTTATTAGACCTTTGCTAAGGATAAAGAGTATTGAGAGAGAGAAAGCTATGAAAGCACCGATGAATGGGATTAATTCAAAAATTCCAGATATTACAGCAACTAAGAAGTATTCTTTTATCCCGAAGAAGTAGAGAGAAATAAGAGTGAACAAAAAAATGTATAGGGCTGCTATTAATTGACCAATTAAGAACTTTCTTAGGGTTTCTTCTGAAAGGGTATATAAATTTTCAATTTCTTTTTTATCAGTATTTAATAAAAAGCTAATGATTTTTATTTTATATTCTCTTATTTTTTCGTAATCTTTTATCATGTAGAATGTAAGGACTGCTATTAGGAGGATATTAAATATTGTTTTTCCTCCACTAAATACGATGTTTATCATCTTTTCTGTTATTTGAGGAATATTTTGATTTATCGTGTTTATTATGTTCTGGTATACATTATTTATTTCTATCTCTATGTAGAAATTTTTAAGGTATTTGTTTATTATCTCGTTTCCTGATGTTAGTACTAGCGTTAAATTTTCTTGAAGAGTTTTTGTGAAAGTTTTTAGAGAATTATAAACACTGGGTATTAAAATTAAGAGTAGAGTAATGAGTATTGAAAAGAAGAAAAGAATGATTATCAATGTTGCGAATTCTCGAGAAAACTTGTATTTTTCATTTATTTTTTCCACTATTGGTTTAAGAATTATTGAGAAGAAAAACATCAGAAAATAGATAGCGATTATATCAATAAAATACAGCGATGTTTTATAAATTATGTAAATTAAGGCGAATAATAGTAGAGTATTGATTAAATTAGTTGTCTTTATGTTATTCATGTTGGTAAATTTCTATTATTTTATTTCTGTATTTTATCATTTTTTCCTTGAATTTTGGATTTAAATGAAGGAGGGGAGGATTTTTTGTGGAAAATCTATCATATAAGATTATGAGTTCTATATTAGCCAAGATTTTTTTGGAAAGCCTCTTATCTTTACCACTTAAAGTTGCTTTGGAAAAGATTAATAATAATGATGATATTGAAAGTAAAGATTTAGAAATTATATTTATAGATGAGATTAATAAGGAATATTTTGAAAAGAATTTTGGTGAAAATAAAGATATGTTAAGAGTGGTTAATGCAAAATTTGAAGATAAAATAAAATTATATGTTGCTTACGAATTAACTGAATTAGTTGAGAAGAAGGAGAAGGGTAAGCATAGGAAAAATGTTAAAAACTAATGTTAATTTTTTTGATTTAAGAAGAATATTTATAAAAGTAAAGAATGTTTTACTTGTTGCCCATCCTAATCCTGATTTGGATTGTCTTTGTGCTATGAAGGTAATTCAGTTTTTGCTTAACAGATATTTTGCTAAAAAAGCAACTCTCTATTCTAAAGATCCTGTTCCTTCTGACTATAGACATTTATTTCCTGATGTTGTTAGTGAGGTTGATCCCGAGAAGTTTGACTGTGTCATTGCTGTTGAATTAGGATCATTAAAGAGGTTTACCGAGGTTTTTGAAAAAATAGATTCCCGAATGATAATAAATATAGATCATCATGTTTCTAATGATTTGTTTGGAAACTACTATTATGTTGATGTTAACTCAAGCTCTGTTAATGAAGTTCTGTATGATATTATTAAACAAACAGGTATACCTATAGATAGTGATATTGCATACTACTTAGTTATGGGAGTTATTTCTGATACAGGAGGATTATCATATAATAATGTCAGTAGTAAAACTTTGAGTATGTTATCTGAATTGCGTAATTATGTTGATTGGCAAGATATAATAAGAACGATAAGGTCGAAAAATATAAATTATTATAAAATGTTGAGTGTTTTATATAGTAATTTAAAGCAGGAAGGAAAGTTGGTTTATAGTTATTTATCATTCGATGAAATAAAAAAGTTGGAAGGAGAAGGTTTTAGAAAAGAGGATATTAACAATATTGTTGAAAGTATATTTTTTACAAAGGGAGCTGAAATTATTTTTACAGTGGTAGAAATTGAAGAAAATTATTGTAGGGTAAGTTTAAGGTCTAATAATGTTGATGTAGAGGAGATTGCTTGTAAGTTTGGAGGAGGAGGACATAAGAGAGCTGCAGGATTTAGAATGAGAAAAAAATTGGATGAAGTATTATCTATACTGCTTCAAGAATTGAGAGATAGAGTTCATATGGAAAAATAATAACCGCTTTGTTTAAGGAAAGAAGCGGAATACAAATGTTGAGGTAGGGAAATGGAAATAATAATGGCTGAAAAGATGGGATTTTGTTTCGGGGTCAGAAGAACAGTTGAAATTGCAATGAAAATAATAGAAAATAAGGAACAAAATGTTATTACCTATGGACCAATAATACATAATGAAGATCTTACTAATTACCTAAAACAAAATGGAATAGGTTATGTTTTAAATGTTGACGATGTTGATGAAAGAAAAGCTGAAAAAGTTATAATTAGGACTCATGGAGCTAAGAGAGAAGTTATTGAGAATTTAAAAGAAAAGGGTGTTAAAGTAATAGATGGTACTTGCCCTTATGTGATGAGGGTTCATAGAATAGTTGAAAAATTATCAAAGGATGGTTATCCTATTCTTATCGTAGGTAATAAGGATCATCCTGAGATAATTGGTGTTACTGGATATATCTCTAATGTTCCTTACTTTATAGTTAAGGATGTTGAGGAATTAGAAGAACTAAGGAAGCAAGGAAAATTTGATAAGATTAAAAAAATAGGAGTTGTTACTCAAACTACTGAAAAAATAGAAAAAGTAAGGAAAGTTGTAAATTATCTTATGGACTTCATTCCCGAGGTTAGGTATTTTAAGACAATTTGTTATGCTACTGATGAAAATCAGAATGCTATTCATAAGTTAGCTCCTTCTGTTGATGTTGTGATCGTTATTGGTGGTAAGCACAGTTCTAATACTATAAAGTTGTATGAGATAGCCAAGAGTTATTGTCCTCGGACTTATCATATACAAAATGAAAAGGATTTAAAAATAGAATGGTTTAATATTAACGACAAAGTTGGCATAACTGCGGGAGCTTCTACTCCAGATTGGATTATACAAAATGTTGTAAACAAAATTAAGGAGTTTGAAAGAATATTGGAAAGAGGGGAGATATATGAAAAAAGAAGCTAAGATATTTTTTGTTTCTTTTATTTTAATATTTGTTTCATTTTTCTTGTTTAAGATTAACTCTAAAGCGGATAGTTCTGTTGATATTGGAACGACATCTTTTGAATTGTTTAGGCAAGTCGTCGCTTATACATATAGAGATTTTGTTGACCAATTTGATTTAAAAGAAAAACTTAATCAAACTTTAGAAAAAATATATAATACTCTAAATTATGGTGGATTTAAGACAAAGTTATTTGTAATAAAATCTTCATCTTTGAAAGATCAGATGAATGATTTTGAAAATTATTATAATCAAATTTTTGAAGAAATAAATAAATCAAGCGTTAATTTTGAATCTGTTATAGATTCTAAAAAATTGGATAATGTTCAGAAGGAAATATACAAGAATTTTTATAGAAGTATAAAAACTAAGGAAGGGTTTTTAAAATTTACTATACGTTCTTATTGCTCTACTCTTGATAATTATACAGAGTATATGGGTCCTAAGGAGTATAAAACTTTTAAAGAAAGTATTCAAGGTGGTAATTTTAGCGGGGTTGGTATTGTAATGATGAGAGAAAATAGAGATAAAGGGGAAGTTGTTGTTGTTGAAGTTATTGAAAATTCTCCTGCAGAAGAAAGTGGAATATTACCAGGGGATAGAATAATTAAAGTAAATGATAAAGATATAACTTCTGATTCGTTAGATGTTGTTCAATCTATGATAAGAGGACCTGAAAATACAACTGTCAAACTTACTATAAAAAGAAAAGAAAAAGTAATGGATTTCAATCTGAAAAGAAGAATTATTCATATAAATAGCGTAAAATCTTTTAATAATCTTGAAGTTCCTGTTATTAGAATAAAGACATTTTCAGTGGGGACTTCTAAGGAATTCTTGGAAGCCTATAAAAAGCTTAATCAACCTTCTGTTTTTATTATAGATTTAAGAAATAATGGAGGAGGGTTACTTGATGAGTCTATAAATATTCTTTCCTACTTTGTTGGACCTAATAAGGTGGGTGTAAAATTGAAAAGAAGAAATCAGGTTGAACAAGTGTTCTATACTAAATATCCTAAACAGATAAATTATTCGAAAATTGCCATATTAACGAATGGATATACTGCGAGTGCATCTGAAATTTTTGCTCAATCTATGAAGGATTATCTTAAAGATGATGTCATAATTGTAGGAAATAAAACTTATGGTAAAAATACTGTTCAAACACTCTATAATCTTATTGATAATGGTGTTCTTAAACTAACAATCGGTAAATATTTTACCTTATCTAACAGAGATATTTATAAAGATAAAGTAGCTTTGGATTACGAAGTTAATTTAAAGGATTTTAATTTAACTGAGTATTACACAGATAAAGATTCACAGTATAAAAAAGCAGTGGAATTATTAAAGTAGGAGGTAGTGGATTATGACAAAAAGGACTTATCAACCTAACAATAGGAAAAGAAAGAAAAAGCATGGCTTTTTGGTTAGAATGGCAACAAAAGCAGGGAGAAGGGTTATAAAAAGAAGAAGATTAAAGGGGAGGAAAAGATTAACTGCATGATTGAAAAAATAGATTTTTTAACTCCTTCTGACATAGCAAGAGTAAAATTTAGTATTTCCTTTAGGGGATACAAAATAGAGGAAGTTGATGAATTTATTGAGCAAATAGAATTAAGTTATACAAAATTATGGAAAGAAAATATGGAGTTAAAAAATAGAGTAGAATTCCTATTAAAGGAATTAGAAACTTATAAGAAAATGGAAAATATAATTAACGAATCGGTAGTAGCATCTAAGAAATTGGCAGAGGATATAAAGGTTAAGGCTCAAAATGAAGCAGAGGCTATAATAAATAAAGCTATAAAAGAAGCAGAAGAGTTAAAAGATAAATGTAAAAAAGAAATCAGTCAAATTATAGATGAAATAAGTAAACTTCACCAGATAAGAAGTATGCTTGTGTCTGAAACAAAGAATTATTTGAATTTACTTTTGGATAGAATAAATTACATGGAAAAAATGTTTAATAACCAAGATAATTCTTTTTTATCTTTTTATTTACCTTCGTTGGCTCCTATGAATGAAGAAAAGTGAGGAGGTAGAAAAAATGTCAAAAAAACCAGTGTTACAGTTTTCTATACCTTGCCTTGAGCTTGAAACAGAGGATAAACCACCAATTTTCTCATATGTATTTTATGAATTACCATATCCAAATGCCCCAGTTTCCTTTTACATTGCTAATGGGTGGAGTAATGGAGAAGGTAGTTTTACCCAAGAAATAGTTATAAAAAAACCATCTGGAAGTAAGTTGGTTTCTACTGGAAAACAAGATTTTGAACTAAAACAAAGAAATATTCCGCAACTAATGGTAAATTATTTCAAAGATATTCAGTTTGATGAGTTTGGGGATTATACGATTGAGGTTTTTCTTAATGATGAAAAAGTTATGGAGTATATCATAATAGTTAGGCAATTAACAGCAGAAGAAATAGCAAGATTTTTAGAAGTTTCTCAACAAACTCAAGCAACCCAAAATAAACAAAAAGTTGAAGAAAAGAGAGAGGAACAGAAGAAATCTCCAACATCTGAGGATGAAGGATTTCTCATATCAGGATAGAATAGCTGTATATCCGGGCAGTTTTGATCCTATAACTTTGGGGCATATCGATATTATAAATAGGGCACTTAAATTGTTCGATAAAGTAATAGTCCTGGTTCTTTTTAATTATAGGAAGAAACCTTTGTTTTCTTTGGATGAAAGGGTAAGGTTAATAAAGAAAGCTACTGAAGGTAATGAGAAAATAATCGTGGAAAGTTTTAAAGGTTTGTTAGTAGATTATCTAAAACAGAACAACATAAGGTTTGTAGTAAAGGGTATGAGAGCTATTTCTGATTTTGAGTATGAATTTCAGCAACATTTAGTTAATTCAAAGTTGTTTGATGTAGAGACTGTATTTTTTATGACTAAATTTGAGTATAATTTCCTCAGTTCTTCTTTGGTTAAGGAAATAGCATTTTTTGGTGGAGATATTTCCCCTTTTGTTCCTTCCAATATTTTGCAGGATGTATTGGAAAGAATGGATAAATTTAAAATGGAGGTGGATTAAATGGAATCAATGGAATTGAATCAAGTTTTGGCTATTCAAAGGGTATTATTTTTGGCTTCTATCGCTTTTAGTGCGGCTACTGTTATTTTATTTATATTAAATTTTTTTCTCTCCGAAAAAGTTAAAGTTAATATATCAAAGCAAGTAAAGAAAGAGAAAATAACTTTTGATGATTTAGCTATACCGAATTTGGAAAACAAGCAAGTAGAGGCTGATAAAAAAACAAAAGCTACCTCTAAATCTACTAATCCAGAAAGTATATCTCTTTCATTTGATACTCTTGAAAAAAAGGAAGAAAAAAAAGAAGTTAAAAAATCAATGTTTGATCTAAAAGATTTATGAATATTTTAATAACAAATGACGATGGGTATAACTCTGAAGGTATAATTTCTCTTTATCACCAATTTGGAGAAGATGAGGAAAATTTTATCAATAGGTTAATTGTTGTTGCTCCTGATAGGGAAAGAAGTGTAAGTGGACATTCCATTACTTATCAAATTCCTGTTAGGATTAAAGAGGTATATAAGGATGGAAAGATGGAGATTTTTAGTTGCACTGGCTCTCCTGCTGATTGTGTAATCATTGCAAATGGATATTTAGAAAAAAACATCGACCTTATTATATCAGGGATTAATCGAGGGGCAAATATGGGGTTGGATTTGATGGTTTCGGGAACATTCTCTGCAGTTAGTGAAGGATATATATATGGTATTCCTGGTATTTCTGTTAGTCTATTTCAATATGATGATCCTGATTATACTTTTGCCAGTATTTTTATGTATGAATTTGTTGAAAATTACAAGAATTATTTACCCAAATTTAGAGATATATTGTTGAATGTGAATATACCTCCTTTTAAGGATTTAAAAAAGGATGTTAATCCGTTGGTTACGTATCAGAGTAATTTCAGGCATGTGGCTTATTTAGAGGCTCGTCACGACCCTCGGCAAAACCTATATTTCTGGATATACTGGAAAAGGAATAATTATACTGTTGATAAAAACTTCTATGAAAAAATTGAAAGATATGTTCAAGGTAAAGAAGAAATTAGTGACATTGAGGCAGTTTATAATGGGTGTATATCCATTACTCCTATTTTGTTGGATTTTAATTTGCGTAGAGATTCAAAAAAGTTTAATAAAAAGGATCTGGGGAGTGTTTTCATTGAAATTAAGGAAGCAATAAATAAATCTGCAAGTATAGCTTTTACGAATTCTCTTAATAAGATTGGAAACTATTTTTTGAGTGTTAAAAAGAAAGGAGAGTAAAATACTTATGAATTTAATGAGATTAATCGTATTTATTGCTATTATTATCATGGTATCTTTTGCTGAGGATTATATATTGACTGATTTGGGTAGGGGAGTGGAAAAGATTAATGTTGATTTATTAACTCCTGAGCCTGTTTATATTCAGGATTCTCCTACTGTTAAGGTTTATGTTATAAAGTTTAAGGATAGAGATTTGCCTGTTGCTGCGGGTATGAGTGGTAGTCCTCTTGTATCAAATGGAAAGATTATTGGTGCTCTTTTTGCGGGTTATTCGTTCCAGAAGGAGCCTCTCGCTTTTGTGCTTCCAATTGAGTATATGGACAGTATTAAAAGTAATAGTGAGGTAAAGAAGGGGATTTTCAATAATTTACCGGTTGTTTTGAATTTTCCTAACCAAAAAGCTGTTAATTTATTTTCAACAGAATTAAAAAAAACTTTTTCTTCTAATTTTATATTTAATGCAATTCAACCTTCATTAAGTTACGATGTTTCGAATACCGGTAATGATGTAAAAGAGGGGAGTAGTATAAGTGTAGCACTTGTTGATGGAGATATAAAGATAACTGGGACAGGGACACTCACAAAAATAGATAAAGATGGATATTTTGTAGCTTTTGGGCATGCTTTTTTTAATGTTGGAAAAATTTCTGCACCTGTTTATAAGTCTAATGTTATAACTATAGTCAATCGTTATGATGACTCATTTAAGTTGGCTGTAGTGACTAACAGAAAAATTGGATCAATTGTTTTTGACAGTAATTACGGAATTTTAGGAAAGTTAGGACAGGATAGTAAAATGATACCTTTAAAAATTGGTATTTCTTTATCATCTAAGGAATTGAAGAATTATTCTTGTTATGTTGTTGATAACGATAAGTTAGTTTATTTGTTAAGTTTGATTACTTTTTATAGTGCCATTAGTAATTATGTTGAATCTGATTTACCTTATGAGTTTAGGATTAGGTTAGGGTTTGTAAATGGTAGAGTTCAGGATATAAGTATTCCTTCCATAAATACTCCTATAGAAAAATTATTACCTGTAGTTTATGAGTATCTTAATTTTCTTTCTTCTATTCCGTCATCTGATAATAAGTTGAATTTTATCGATTTTTCTCTTGATATAAAACCACAAGATATAGGTATAATAAATAATATTTCAATTTCTAACAAAGAGGATAATAATATTAGTTTTGGTATAAATTATTTTGATCCTATAAATAAGAAGAATGAGAGGGAAGTTGTGAATATAGTTTTTCCTACAGAAGCAGCTAATGAAAATCTTTATTTTGGGGTTGGTGGAGAGTATGATTTACCAAAGATATTTGAGGATTTAGGTATATCTTGGACTAAGCCGAAAGATTTTAATCAGTTATTAACATTTATAAATTTCTTTTCTCGTCCTGACCCACGTTCTTTATCTGTTGTTATATCTACTAAACTATATGGTGCTATAAATTACCAGGGAAAAGTTATACCACTTACTGGTCCTCAATTATATAAGTACTATCTTCAGTTTAATATGCCTTTCATTTATCTTTCTTATTATCCTATAATAATAAGAGAAAAAACGAAGTTTATACCGATTGGTTATGATGTTTTTCAAATAGATGTTAATGGTTCTATATCTAAAGCAGAAAGAGAAAAAAAGGAAAAGACGATATTTTCATATGTTATTAACAATAATGAAAATATTGATTTTGAAAAAAGTATTTTAAGAAGAAGTTCAACAGAAAATATAGAGAAAGAAATATATGATATTTTCCAAGAATATAATAAAAAAAATGAAAAAAATTCTGATGATAAACAAAGTGAGAATCTCAAAACAGATGATAATAAAGAAAAAGATTATAAAGAAACCAATACTGTTATCTTATCAAATTATGATGATTTGATAGATGGAATACAGAATAATGTCTTTGTAGATTACCAGGGTAATATATATTCTTCTTCGGTTAGTCTCAATGAAACAAAAGTTAAAAAGAATTTCTTTAAGATATTATCATATAACAAAAAAATGTTGGGTTTTTCGTATGAGTTTGACAATTATACATCTATGTATGTTTTTGAAAGAGATGGTAAAATAAAGTATACTAAAAGATTTAAGAATATATTTTCTGATGTGAGATTTTCTAATAATAAAATAATAGCGAGCACATTTGACGGGACTATTTACATAATTAATCCTAATAATTTTGAAATTGAGAAAAAAATAGATACTGATTATGTTTTTAAGAATGTTGATTTTTACAAAAATTACATTGTTGCTACTAATGTTAGGTATCCTTCGTCTATCGTTTTTTTCTCTTTAGATGGCCAAAAGCTAAGAGAAGAGATTTTACCTTTTATTGATGTATCCAATTTGTCTATTGATGGAGATAACATTTTAGTGGCATGCTATGGGGGTATGGTTTTGGTGTTGAATGATAGAGAGAAAAAGTATTTTCAAACTTATCAAGAAAATGTTACTGCTATTAATGTAGTTGATGGGAATTTACTTATTGGTACATATCCGAAGCCATATATTTACATAGTTCCTGATTATAAAAATAGTGGAGAATACAGTAGACCTATTTTATATGACGGTTTTGATAGTGACGGCTATGTCGAAGATATATCTTCTAATAATGAGAAAATATTTCTTAGTTATAAGGGGAATAAGCTTTCTGTTTTCTCTATAGATAAAAGCAAATTGTTTGGATCAATTAATCAATTTTATCAAAGAACACCAAACCTTAACTGGGAAAAACTTATATCTATTCCTAATGTTTATTGGTTTATTCCTTTTGTTAGTTACGGTGATTATTTTGGGATACCTTATATTTCGAATACATTTACTGTTATTAGTTTTGTCCAAAACAAAAATAGTGATGAAAGTTATTATATATCGAAAGTTTTTGATTCTGGACAACAAAAATATTTGTATAGTATATTTGTAAGAGGGGATGGGAGTTATAAAGTGTTTGTTAGGATGGGCAATAACCCTATTGTTGACCAAAGCTGGACTAATTGGTTTGATGCTCGAAAATTACAAGAAGATAAATATAAATACAGGTATTTCCAATATAAAATAATCCTTTATCCTAATACTACAATTTATTCAGTTTTGGGATTATTTAGAAAACTAAACTATAAACCATTTTTTATAGTTGATTTAAATAAGAAGGTTTATAATAGTAAGGACACTTTGAAAGTTAATCTTTGGGATCCTAATGGGGATACATTGAATGTATGTTTAGAGTATTACAAGGGTGTAAAAACTTCTTCCAGTTTAGAAAACTGGGTTTTATTGGAAAGAGAGCAAGTCGAGACTAAAAAAACTGATATTAATAATCCTGATTTTAATACTGATTTATCACTATCACTATCTTCAATAAGAGATGATGGGAAAGTAAGATTAAAGATAAGTGTTGATGATTCCCCTTCTAACTTTAACTCTTACTTTGTCCAAGAACAGGAGTTTGAAATATTTATTGACAATACAAAACCAACTTTGGAGAAATATACTTATAAAAACGGTATGTTGGAAGTTATAGCGAAGGATCAATCTTTTGTTGAAGTTTTTATAGAAATAAATAATAGGCTAATCCCAATGATCCTTAAAAAAATAGAGGGTAATAGATATTTTTATTATATTAATTTACCTGAAAATATAAAAGCAAAGGATGATAGAAATTCTTTTATAAATATAGTGTTAAAAGATGAAGCAGGTAATACTAATAAAATAACACCAATATTATGAAAATAAAAATAAAAAATAAAACAGTAAAAGACATTCTTTTTTTAATTATTGGTATTGCTTGTTTAATTCTAATTTTTTCTTCTTTTTCTTATAAAAAGATCTACAATATTTTGTCAAAAACATCACTTTATAATTCTGTTAATCTTGTTTATACAGAACATGAGCATCATCATGATGAAGAAGAGGCTTTAGCTTATTTTGAAACTGAATTTAATCTTCAGCCATATGCCAAACCATTACCTTCATCTGTTAATTTGATCCAACTATCTGCTTGTTTTATTATATTATCATTTTTAATAAATAAATACCGAAAAAACTGATTTTTATATTTATTTATACATTTAATTTGTTAAAATAGGATTTTCCTACCGCGACCCTCAATCAATCGATGGTAACTGTTAAGCTACCATAGTTCTCATTTCAGCTTTGTATTGTTGGTAATATGCCATAACTTTTCTTACGTAATTTTGGGTTTCAGAGAATGGTGGTATTCCTCCGTATTTTTTTACATTTCCTGGGCCTGCATTGTATGCTGCTAAAGCTAACTCTAATCTTCCACCAAACATATCCAACATTTGTCTCAAGTACTTTGCACCACCCATTATGTTTTGAACAGGATCGAATGGATTATCAACTCCTAATGACCTTGCAGTACCTGGCATCAATTGCATTAATCCCATTGCACCTGCATGAGACCTTGCATTGGGATTAAATCCACTTTCTTGCTTTATAACAGCTTTTATTAATGCAGGATCAAGATTATATTTTCTTGCTGCTTGAAGTATTATTTGATCTATTCTATCGCGGGGGACGAAATTGCTAAACCCGGGATTTTGTATTCCTCCAAAATTTGGAGGAATTGCTCCGAAGTTACCTGGAGAAGGCATACCACCAAATGGCATTGAGGGCATACCACCAAATGGCATTGAAGGCATACCACCGAATGGCATTGAAGGCATACCACCGAATGGCATTGAAGGCATACCACCAAATGGCATTGAAGGCATACCACCAAATGGTGTTTGATTTGCTATTCCACCCTGCATCAATATTGATAAAAGTAATTGTAATAACATCATTATTAGCTGATTATTGGGGTTACCGAATGGGGATGCAAACATATTGCCAGGGGCTCCTAAGGAAAATGGACTTGACAATTGACTACCTATTAAACCACCTAACATACTACCTAATAAGGAACCTATCATAAAACCATTTACTTGGTTTAACATATTTGGACTGAAATTATTTGATGAGAAAACATCATTTATAGAAATACTACTGATTGAAATATTGGGAACGTTTATACCACTCAAAGTAAGGTGACTTAATTGGAAGCTGTTGTATATTTGGCCTATACCAAACATATACTTATTCCTCCTTTTCTTTTTTTACCCATTTTATATATGTAAAAAAAATAAAAAAATTAAAGCCTAAAATTGTTAATATTGTTAATTTTTTTTAAAATTTGTAAAAAAACAAATTTTTTCGATTTCTTGGATATCTTTAAGCATATCTCTGCTTGGTAAGTGACAAGATGTGCTGAACATTTCATTATGTTTAATAGCATTTTTCTAATGGTATTATTGGATAAAATTTGATAGGTTATTTTTTGAAGGAAATTTTTCCTGCTCTTAGAGAAATCAAAAAACAAAAATCCCAAAAAGTGATGTTTTTATTAAGAGCATTATTAACAGTAAAAAGTGGTATGGATAACATAATGTAAATGAAAAAATTTACTGTTGAGTGGAGGCATTGTTTTTATTGTTTTTTCAAATTGAAATTTGGTATTGTATAATGCTATACTATTGATTTTTTTAAGAAACCCTAATTTTTTCTTAAGTTGCGTTAGTAATACTTGTTGTATCTACTCTTTTACAAAAAAATATGAAATGCTCAATTCATTTCTAACTTATCTAACTTATGGATATTGGATACTTCTTTGTATTAGCATACTAAAAATCTACCCAATCTACTAATATTAATCATACTGATTGCTGGATTAGCTTTTGCTGAAAAGGTAGATTATAAAAAACAAAACTCAGAAGGATCGTGTAATCTTGTAAGTTTGTTTTCTGAAATAAATATCAGTGAGAAGAGGAATTACAAAATCCCAAAATAAAAACCTATCTTTTCCATTAAAATATTTTGTTAATTAGAATCAATACCTTTTTTAAAAAGTGAGTAAGGATCAAAGAAAGGATTATCAAGGGATATCAGAAAAACTATTGAAAAATCTCAGGATTTTAATTGGAGACTCTATAGAGGATATAATCTAACTTTATTGGGAACACATTTCTAAGTTCAGATTTATTTAAATTTGAAGGATTGATTATTTTTCTTATGTAATAAATAAAGAACATTTTAATAAGATTTTGGAGGAATTAGATAATTGTTAAGAGAATGCTTATGAAGAGAGTATGATTTACAAGAAATTTTTAGGATAAAGTTGCGGGAATCCTCTCCTTTTTAAAGGAGAGATGAAAGCAACCATATGTATTGCCTAAATGCAGAAAAAATACTTGACATTTTTAGAAAAGTAATATACTATATGTA
>Ga0105160_1000408_pt1 | contig 20695 bp, 29 predicted proteins | sample GXS110809BmetaG_FD_89591 | JGI IMG/M metagenome (GOLD analysis project Ga0105160, IMG submission 89591) | Hot spring microbial communities from Gongxiaoshe hot spring, China to study Microbial Dark Matter (Phase II) - GXS 110809B | ecosystem: Environmental > Aquatic > Thermal springs > Hot...
CAAATATGATAACTTTTTCCCCTATCTCACTCCAACAGGAGTGATCACATATTTATAATATAATTACAGTAGAAATCTTTAAAAAGATTAATGGGCCCGCCAGGATTCGAACCTGGGATCTCCGCTGTGTAAGAGCGGCGTCTTAACCCCTCGACTACGGGCCCATGTTATTTTAATTTCCAACAAAATATTTTTATATGAAATGGATCCAATAGAATCGATTCTGTTTAGGGTTAAACAGACAACCATATCCAATATCTGGATTTAATCCTACTTTTTCCTGAAATGGGGTTTGATTCTGAAATGTTCCTGGATTAACTATATATGAAGGCTTAAAATGAGTTACAAATTTTTTGTGAACGTGACCCATATTAAATACATGTGGCATTTTCCTAATCACAAGAAAATCTTCTCTAAGTGGTGCTACAGGATTACCCTCTATAATAGAAGACATATGCCTTCTACGTACCATCTCTATAGCTGCCTGTTCTGGTCGAGAGTAGCTCATTCCAGGTAGAGTATTTATGTATGAATCTAATGAAGTACCATGATATATGAGATGTTCGATTCCATGAATTTTAACATAAACTGGATTTGGTAGTGAATAACTATCTACCCATATCAGATCTTTAAGAATTATTTCTGTGGGTTCATTTCGTCTAGTAGCATCATGATTACCTGGAATAAAGATTACTTCTATATGTTCAGGAATCTGTTCTATAAATTTATTGAATTCAATATACTGTTTTTCTATATCAAGTATATCCAATTCCTTTTCCTGTCCTGGGTATATACCTACGCCCTCTACATTATCACCAGCAATAACAATATATTTAATCTTACTAGCAATCCTATTCATGGGATCATTAATATATTTTAGAAAATTATTAATGGCCTTCATGTTGACATGCTTACTCCCAAAATGTAGATCAGATATGTAAAGAATATAAAAATCATCCTCTATATTAGGCATCGGATTATTGCTGTTCAGATCTGGATAGGAAATTTCTCTGATTATTCCAAAGTTTCCGTTCCATTTTGCATATACTTTTATAATATCATCTTCAAGTATTGTATTTTTATAATTCAAATATTCGGGATGATCTTTTGGTACGATAAACTTCCTCATCCCAAATCTTTCCAGATCTTCAGATCCTATCTCTAAATCAAGAACTAAGTTGCCATTTTTTGAAACTCCTTTACGAAAAACAACCCCTATAACCATTATATCTCTATTCAAATTCTTATTATCAGTTAACTCCATAAAATCTAGTATATCAATTATTCTATCATCATGATTTCTGTTGAACAGTTTGGATATGGCTCTGAATCTAGATCTGTACAATTCTATAAAATCGTCGACCGTTGATCTGGTGTTATGTATATTTGGATCGTAAGTTATATCTCTATCTACCTCTATTCGAGATTCAATATCTTTGGCATCAGGTCGAATCTCTTGTTTAATCACAACTCTAGTTGATAGTATTTCTACTACTGTATTCTTATCAATTAGCTTCACATCCCTGCGTCGAATCTCGTTTAATATATAATCTAGCTCATCCTGACTACACTTTTCTAAAAACTCTTTTGCCTCTCTCGATATTCTAAGATCTACATTTCTACGTTTAATCTCTTCAAATAGGTTCATTTGGTCTTTGCTTCCAACTTTGCAATAACATTCATCAATCTCAATCTGAAATGTTGGGATATGTTAATATCATTAACCACTTTATCCAATTCATATATGGCCAGACTCGCTCTGATATTCTCAGCTTTAGATCTGTCTTCTAGTATTGCCTTAGCAGTGGTGATACCAGATTTAACATTTCTGGGTAAATTTTTCTCCTCTAACAGCATATCCAAAGACTTGACTATTTCTTGCAAAGATTCCATAAAATCACCGATGTTTAACTTATCACTTGTTTTTAAAAAACTTAACATGATTAAAGAACAAATATGCAAGATGATCTGATGATATTCGAAGAATTCAGAGATGCTCTATTCAGATCGTTTTACGATGATAATATAAAAATATCAAACATACCTCTATTTATTGTATGGGTTAAAAAAGAATTGAATAGGAATGCTTATAATCTAGGGATATCCTCTGAAGATTTTTTAGAAGCTGTTATAAAAATACTTAGCTGGAATAATTATAATATAGAGCAATTCTATGAAGAACTCGATAATAGAAAGTGGAAAAGGATTGTTTTTATGAAATTAGATCCCACAAATCAAATGAATATACTAAACAGAGATCCAGAGGCAATAGATTTTTTGAAAGATGCGACCCCACAGGTAATTACTAGATTCAAGGAGATACTGATTGATATTGCTAAAAATCCCAAGCATCCTAATCAATACACTTCCATATTTGTGCTATCAAAGATAATCTCTGATCCTGATGTTAAGAATCTATATAAAGAATTGCTCTACGATTGGGATGAAAATTTGAGGAGATCAATACTATTAGTAATAAAAGAGACAAGAGATCCAGAATTGATAGAATATATAAAAATCCTAAAATCAGAAGAGAATGATGATACTAATTTAAAAATAATCCAAGATATTTTAAACAATGGATGATTCTATCTTAGTACCTAGATCTAGAGTTCCATACTTCTTAAAGATAAAAGATCTATTGAAACATAGGGCTGAAATAGATGTTGAGATTAGAGATAATGTTGTTAAATATAGATCTAATAACATGTACGTAGCAAGACTGATACTCATTGCTATAGCAAGAGGGTTTGATATAGATCGGGCTATGATACTAAAAAATGATGATTATTCATTATATATATTAGATTTGAAAGATTACTTTAATACCGAGAATAAAATTAGAGTTATGAAGGGTAGGTTGATAGGTAGGAAAGGTAGCATAAGAGAAACAATAGAATCTATTACCGAGAGCTACATAAGTATATTCAATAATACTGTTGCCGTGATTGCTCCTTCTTATAGCTATGATTATGTGTTAAAAGCTATTAACATGATATTAGCAGGTAGTAAACACTCTAGTGTTCTGAATTTTCTATCCCGAGCTAAAGAGATGATACGGTTGAGCAAATTAAGATGACAATAGAGCAGCTCAAGAAGCCTAGTAAGGAAATAAAAATAGAGAAGAAAGAGATTAACAGAGGGTTTAATATAGATTCAAAATCCAAGCAGAAAATGGAAGAGCTAATGTCAGAATTAGCTAAGAGACAGAGTTTTGATAAGGAAGTAATGGATAGGTATATAAATTCCAAACGTGAGATTGATGCAGAAATAGTAGAACGTATGGGATTCAAAGATTTTGAAGAATTCAGATATGAAATGAATTCTATTTTCAAAGATTCTAAATACAAGGATCTGATGAAGAAAATTGGGGAGAAATTTCCTGAATTAGCTCTATTGCTGAATAGGAAAGGGAATATCCTACTGAATTACTATATAATAAAATATGTATTACCATATCTATTTGCAGGGGGGATGAGTAAAAAGAAGATCCTTGAGATTGTGGAAATGCTGCTAGATAGAATGGTAATATATCCAAATTTTAAGAATTTCTTCAAGAAATTGGAAGAGTTTTTGAAAAAATATGCTACTCCTGATGGGGAGGCCGTGAAGATATTTATAAGTTCGGAGAGCTGGAGGTGACTCCTGTGGAAATGTATGAATTATTGGAAGAAGTACTCGATGAGAACTTTCACACAGATTATACTTTGGCAAAGAATATTATTAGAAATGCATATTCGGGAAGTTTCAGAGATATTTTTTTCCTTTCAATGCTTATTGATGAATTGAAAGAGGTTGAATACAAGGGTGAAAGAGTTGAAACATACGTTCTAAAATGGGAAAATATTCCAAAGAGCTTTGGAGTTACTCCTTACGGTAGATTTTCGGATCCAGAATTCAAATTATCCGTATCAAACGGGATAGTGGCCCTAAATGATAGCCCTTCATCGATAAAATTAGATGTGAATAATGTAACTATCTATGGGATATGGGATAGATTGGAGAAATCCATATTCATGAGTGATACTAATTCTATAAATTTGAGTAGAGCTAATATAATATATATGGTATTTCAGAATGGGAGAATAGAGGGGTGGTCTATTAGAAAAGATTACTTGCCAGTAGATACTATTTGGGCACTGGTTGAGGCTGAGCAGAAAGGGTATGGGGGGATTATAAAGAATAATATATTCTACCCTTGTAAAAACTACATGTTTGAGGAAGAGATTTACAGGAAAAATATATACACTCCAAACCAGCAGGAGAAGTATAATATATTTCTAAGGGCAAGATCTTTCTATAAATTAGCTGGAAATTTTATGGGAAATGTTATGAAATATTTAGAGGAGGATAATAGAATGTATGACCCTAGAGAGACTAAGGTTGTAGTGCCAAGGCACCTACTTCTTGATGTTAAGGAAACAGTATCACTAACCCTCTTAGAGACTGTTATAGCTTTTATAAATAGGAGGAATACTGGTGGATTTGTGGTTTTCCCTATCGGTAATGGTGTATGGAAGATTAGAGAGAGTAAGTATTATCAGCCAGGAGATAGGATAATAAGCTATTCATTGTTAGATAATAATAGACTTAAAATAGATGTGAATCTGGGAAACGTGTTCTTTGATTATTTTCTGTCTAAGACTTATTTATATTATATATCAAGGAGAGAGGATGGTAGGATAGTTGTGATTTAAAAACTTCACTAATATAATAAAAATATGAACTTGGAAGATGTGAAAAATGTAATAGTTGGGGATATTGTGTTCAGTTCAAATGTAGGGGAGACTCTGAAGAAATGGAGGATAATTTTTGGAATCAAACAGAAAGAATTAGCAGAAGCTATGGATATGAATCAATCTATGCTCAGTGATTATGAGAATGGGAGAAGGAAAAATCCTAATATAAATTTTATAAAGAATTTTGTCGAAGCTCTTATAAATATAGATCATAAGAAAGGAGGGGAGATTCTTAAGAAGATCATAAACGTTAGCAGTTCAGATTATTTTGAGCGAAAGAATTTTTCAAAAGGGATACCTATTAGAGAGTTTATTAGGGCTATAGATGGTAAGGTTATAGTTGATACGGGGAATATGAATGAAATGGTTTATGGATATACTATTGTGGATAGTATTAGAGTGATTCTAGAGATGCCTTTAGATGATTTTCCATTGCTCTATGGAGGCATTGCAGATAGAGCTATGATATTCTTAGGGGTTAGCACAGGTAGGAGTCCTATGGTAGTGATTAGAGTAGCACCAATCAAACCAAAAATAGTGGTGTTTTTAAATCTTGATAATATTGATGAGTTGGCCAAAGAGATTGCTAAGAGAGAAAAAATACCTATAGTCTCTACAACTCTCTCGGTTGATCAGCTGAAAGAAGTTTTAGCAAAGATTTAAAATATTTTATTAACAATACAAATTAAGTGATCTTAGATGAATGGGTCAGAAAGGGCTAAGCCATATGATCATCTGAACTCTTGGTTAGATAAAATTGTAAGAGTAAAATTGAGAGATGGAAGCGTTGTAGAGGGAATCTTTCAATCATATGATGTACATATGAATGTAGTTGTGAAGGTTCAGAAAGAGTTGAATATAAGCTATCTATTCATACGAGGGGATAGCTTACTATTTATCGAAAAGGCAGAGAAGTGAATATAGAAACACTTCTCAAAAAGATCATAGAGGCTAACTTAGATTCACCAGTATATAGAGTTAAAAGATTTTTAGATACGAAGGAGAAAAAATTTTTATATGTTTTTCTCTCTACAAGAACCCGAGATGAGATTACTCTAGAAGCAACTCAGAGATTCTATAGTGTGTACAGATCTATTTGGGAAATAGATGATGTGGATCGTGTAGCAAGATTAATTCAACCTGTGGCTTTCTATAGAGTTAAGGCTAAAAATCTATACCAAATCTCTAGAGAGTATGATCATATTCCAGAATCATTAGAAGAACTCTTAGAGATGCCTGGGGTAGGGATCAAAATTGCTAAGGTATTTCTTGCAGAGATCGGTAGAGAATATATAGGTGTGGATACTCATGTACATAGGATTAGTAATAGATTAGGTTTGGTGAACACTAAAACACCAGAACAGACTGATAGAGAGTTAGAAAGAATAGTACCAGATAATCTAAAACCTGAGTTTAACAAACATCTAGTTGCATTAGGTCAGAGTATATGTAAGGCTAGATCTCCAAAATGCAAAATTTGCCCTGTAAATAGCATGTGTAAGTATTTTTTAAAAACATCATGATTATATAATTGGTTGGGTAGGCGGGGGCTAGGGGTCCCCTATCCGCAAATATCCCCTTAGCGGGCCACATGGGGAGGTGTGATAGAGCCCTCATGATAGTTGCTGTAGGGCAGATGAGTCGGCACCTCCACAATAACCATCTACACTGAAACGGGTCAGGCCGAAAGGAGCATCCCTAAGGTGTAGGTGGTTGTTTGTGGAGATTGCTAAGATGATGTCTAAGGTAACAATTCATGAGCAAGCTTTATCGCTCCCTCCCCTCCCAACCATACCAGGTGATAAATATGATAATATCCGCCGGAATAATCCTAATCAAAGATGGGTCGATACTTTTACTTAGAAACAGAAAAGGGCATATAGACTTTCCAAAGGGTCATGTTGAGGAGGGAGAATCTATTCTAGAGGCTGCTATTCGAGAGTTTAAAGAGGAAACAGGTCTTAGTGATAAAGATATCTACATCATTCCAGGAAAAGAATATGTTATGGAATACCCTGTATTAGAAAAGGGGGAGATTCAGAATAAGAGAGTGATATTATTTTTAGCTAAATATGTGGGAAAAGATGAAGTAAAGATTTCAAAAGAACATTCAGAGTATAAATGGGCTCCATTGGATGAAAAACTAGAGAAGGATCTGAAATACCCAGAACAGAAGAATATAATAAAACAGCTTTTAAAAGACATTCAGGAAATAAAGTAAATATGGTAAGTTCTGAGTTAGAGCCATTAGTTAAAATGGCATATGATAGCAATCCAGCAATCAGAAAATACGCTGCTGAAAGATTGGTGGAGTTCGCAGATGAATTGGCATATCAGATATTATTAGAACTAGCTAATGACAAAGATGAATCTGTGAAAGAGGCCGCAAAGAGATCAATAGAGATCTTCAAGGAGAAGCATGCGGATAAGATGCAAAAACCACTATCTGATAAATTACCAGCTATAATATACGGCAATCAGCAGCAGGAAACTACTGAGCCAAGGACACCAATATACTTTGAAACTGTAGATACTCGTGAATCTCATCAGAAAGAGGAGAGAAGAGAGTTTAATCTATTCGAATACGTTTATTCATCGCTAGATAAATATAGGGAGAGACCTGAAGTGATGAAAAAGCATTTTGAGAATTTACGAGATTATATTACTAAAGAGATGAACTTAATATATGAATTAATACAGAGTGAAGATTCTTTTGATATAACAAAGATAAAGAATAAGATGAAGATCATAAATACAGGTGAGTTGAAAGTCAAGGATAAGGTTCTTAAGGAGTTTGTAGAGAAGAAAAATAGGAGAAAAATAAAAATGTACAGATTATTAGTAGAGGATAGGTATGGTAGAGAGGGGATTGTATATGTGTATGAATCTGCAGCAAAAGAGATTAATCAAGGCGATGTGATAAAAATCATTAATTGTGAAGCTAGATCCATAGTTGGAACTGATGAGACTGCTATATGGGTATGGAAAGAGGAATCTGAAATATGGAAGAGGATCTAAACCTATATGACAAATCAAATAGTATTCTAGTAGTGGGTGTTTCTAGGGATAATAATAAATACGGCAGTAAAATATTCCAGACCCTACTACTAGAAGGGTATAATGTTTATGGATTTGGAAGAGAAAAAGTGCATGAAAGAGTCTATACTTCTCTACAAGAGTTACCAGATCATTACGATCTTGTTATTATTGTAATCCCACCTTCAACTCAGAAGGATATAATAGAATGGATAACTAAGAGCAAAGTAAAAACCGTGTGGTTTCAACCTGGAAGTGAATCACCAGAATATATAGGATATTTAGAACAGCATGGGAAGAGAGTTATCAGAAATATGTGTTACATAAAAGATGGATTGAAGATCTCCTTTAGACTCTAAACTATTAAATCTTAATTAGAAAGAGTCTTTATCAGTTCTAATAACTCCTCATCGTAGTGGACATTTGTCAATATTCTGATTACATTATCACGATCCAATCCCTCTGGCCATTTATTGTTTTTAAAAATGTAATCTTTCAATCTCTTCATAGCCCCCTCTACAGCTTCTCTTGTTTGCTGATCTTTGTATCTTATATCTTTGAAATTGTTGAGAATATTTATATCCTTTTCATCGAGATTGTATGGTCGAGATGATCTGTGAGCATTATTATCATATACTCTAGAATTTATTATAGGTTTTTCAACAATAATATCTGGATTAGTTCTTCTTAGAATCTTCTCTGCCATTGTTATATTATATATGCAAAACTCTTTTTAAATTCATCTGAATAGAATACTTATAAAAATAAGCATAATGAGACTAAACGATAGTATTTTGAGCAAAATTCTTCCCCTATCCTTGAGGATAGTTTCTAGTACTTGCCCACCATCTATAAAGTACACTGGAAACATATTAGTTATTGATATTATCAGATTCAATGAGAATAACATGAATAATAAATTGTATAAAAAGTCTAGAAATGGATTATCATAGATTCTGAATATAGAATTTGAGGGTAGGGGTGAATACTTCACGTACCTATTCAATTGGAAATTTCCGTAATTTGTCTCTAGAATGGAATCGTTATTGAGAAATGCTGCTGTACACGGCACACCATCTATTTTCTTAATAATTACATATTTATCTGGAATTACATCATTACTTATACAGGCTCCTACTATAGAGAGGGGTTCAGTTAATATTAGAAATACCCATAGAACCAAGAAAAAGATCATGCTGAAAAACAAATTTACTCCTACTCCAGCTAATAATATATCTGTTTTCTTAGAGCTCTCTGTTAGGTTCTTGAACTGATCATCGTCAGGCTCTACAAAAGCTCCTACAGGAATTGCCCCGTATGTTATTAATCCTGTACTCCTAATAGGTATATTGTATCTCATAGCAATAACAGCATGAGCAAGTTCGTGTACTATCATAACAAACCCTAGAGCAAATATAGATTCAAGAAATGGTAAGGTAATGCCTGGAATTAGAGGAGATACTATAGTACTACTTACCTGCCCTTCTAATGATATCTCTCTCCATAGTCTTAAGAATCCGTTCAGTAGGGAGAATACAAACCAACCTATCACTCCACTCAACAATAATATAAGAGATGATAGGGAGATAGGCGGGGAATAGGAAGTGCTATTGGTAATCACAAATTTGGATAGAGCGATTTGATACATTATCGCTATTATAAACATTAACATTATTGATGTTAAATATGTTAATATTCTATGTTTATACTTTTGTGGAAAGAGAAAAATTCCTAGAAACCCAAACATAACATGGAAGGCAATTCTTGAGAGAAATGTTATAAATTCGCTTAACCATATGAAATCTTTTATTATATTGTTAAACCTGACTGTTCTAATCATGTTAAATAATCCCATTACTGGTTCAGCTCTATAGAATATATACAGAGAATATGCTGATAAGAACCCCCATATTCCTAATAGGATTAGGGCTAATAGGGAAGAGATTGATGAATCAACTAAAATTTTGATAAGTATAGATGTAGCTAGAAAGATCGCTATATATCCAACCATTCTCCAACGCCTATTGATCTAGCATCATAACCCAGCTCAGATCTCAATTCTTCCTCGAATATTTCGCTAGAATCAGAATGAACTAGAATGATCTTTTCAGGTTGAACTCTATCTATGAAGTTGAGTATATCTTCCCTATCAGCATGTGCAGATAGGCTAAAATTATAAACTGGTAAATCCACTTTCAACTCCACATCATTCAATTTGATTTTACCAAAATTTATCAATCTATATCCATTACTCTGTTTAACCTGATATCCAGTAAGGATTATTCTGGATTTTCTATTCAAGTTAAATACGTAGTAGAGTGCAGGCCCCCCTTCCAACATACCTGAAGATGATACTATTATAGCTGGTTCATCTGTGATTTTAGATCTCTTCCTATTATTCTCTACTTCCTCTATACTATTCAATTTAGATATGAATTTAGGATCATTCAGTTCATTGTAATATGCTTTATATACTCTGTTTATCTTCTTGCCAAGACCATCAACATATATAGGAACTCTATTCTTATATCTCTCCACTAATATCGATATTAATTCCTGGGTTCTCCCTAGAGAGAATGCGGGAAATAGAGCTACACCACCATTATCTAGAGTCTGATCAACTACTTCATATATTCTATCAATCTGACTTTTTCTATCTGGATGATTTTGATACCAATAAGTAGATTCTATTATCAGAACATCTGTATCAGGAGGGTTATCAGCTTTTCTTAATAGCTCAGTATTTTTGTATTTGAAATCTCCTGTATAAAGTATTGTTCTATCTTTTATTTCTATGTTTATCATTGCTGCCCCTAACAAATGCCCTGCATACAGAGCCATGAATCGGATTCCATGAGACGAGTTCCATAGGTTGTAATCTAGCAGTTCTGCTCTCCTCAGTATTGTTTTAACATCTCTAACTGAGTAGTCTGGTTTTCTATTGTTTAGTTTAGCTACTTTTATAGCATCTATCCACATATGCTCTGATTCTAACAGAGTGGGTTTGGTTAGAAAAAGAGGGATTTTAGATGCTAGTGCGGGTACATATCCAGAATGATCCATATGCGCATGAGATAATATGAGGAATTTTAGATTATCCTGAATGATAGGGTATTCTATACCCCTATCCTCTAGAACCTTTATACCCGCATCTAGACCAAACCTCAATCCATTATAGTCCACTACAAAATGGGATCTCCCCACCTCTCTTCCAGCACCTCCACAGAACAATTTCATATTATACACCTTCAGCTTTGGGTCTTTTCCTCACCATAATCAGATTCATCCGATTTTCATCACACCGGAATTATATAGGATGTTTTTTATTTAAACTAATCCTTAAAAACCCTTTTCTTGATCCTCTCATTTTGAAAGCCTTCTATTCTTTTTATAGCTTCATCAACGAATGGTTCAGGATCATCTATAGCATCTAGTGAGAACTCACTCAATTTGATATCAGTTGCAGCAGTAGAAATTATTACTTGTCCTACCCCAAGTAATCTGTGTATTATATCATATCTAATAGCAATATTCTGGATTTTAACATATGGGATCCTCTCTATTCTCTTCCTTATAATCCCGTATTCTATTATCAGATTGTGGTCGGTAAAAGTATACTTAAAATTCCTCCATTTCAATTCAATGTAGATATAGTATATGAAGAGTAATATTGATAGCCCAATTAATCCTAATATGAACATCGTATCGAATATTAAAGAAAGAGGGTTTACGAATATGTTAGTTATGAAGCTCAATATTATCAAAATTATCATAACTCCTAGAATACTTAAAACTACATTTAGCATCCATATGAGTTTTACTTTAGGGGATAGATTGTAGGCTGTATTTAACTTTATCATTATATTTGATTTTAATAATATTTTTTTAAAGTTTATTCATAATTTCCTCTGCAGTACTGGTAAGTCTAAGTATACTATTTAGTATCTGTCTGGCCCTTATGGAGTTTTCTGAGGATATTTTAACTACTAACCTATCCGAATCTAATTCCATATCAAAACCTCCAACCTTGTATATCGGATATAGAAGATTATATAGGGCCTTAGGATCCTCTCTAAACTCTAGAATTATCAACATTTTAGACCAAACACCTTATAATAGCCTCTATTAGTATCCAATATGACAGCTGTTGGACACCTATCTACGTAGATACTTTCATTATAATCGTATGTCATATTGCCTGGGAATACTGTAAGAGAATACACCTTAACATTAGTATTTAGTTCGAAAATCAATCTACCCTCATCGTATTTTATAGATATCAAGCTCTCTAGCTCTTTTGGTTTTATTACGTATTTTGATCCCCAAAGAACCATCATGATAGCTATTATCAATAACCACATCGTAAGTATATATTCTAATCTCATCTTACATCCCTATTATCAGAAACATAATTTCCATAATCAATAGTAAGATTCTTCCACCAGTTATTCCCAACAATAGATCTGATCTGTGATTCAACTGGTTTTGCTATTCTTAGAGCTTCCTGAACATGTCTACTAAGAATATACTCCTCCTCATCCAAAACAGCTAGATCTCCAGCAACCCTAATGATCCCTCCTAAGTATCTTAGTCTCAGAGTTAATCCATTAACATCATCATAGCTCTTAGCTATCATCTTAGAGACTTTTATTATCTCGTGTAGAGCAGAGATATGTGCATGAGGAATTTTACCATCATTAACTATTTCCTGGGCTACAAATTGATATGTTTTGTATATATTCTCCTCATTGATTGGCATCCATGTGTTCAACAGTATTTCATATCCATAACCTGATATTCTATTTCTTAGCGCTGGATGTATACTCTCTAAATCAACTACATTAATAGCTCCTACCAATATGAAATCACATGGTACGTTTTCTACCTTAACTACTGCTCCAGTCCCATGTGTGTTCTTAGCAGCAATAGGAAACTTTTTATCTTGCATAGCTGTTAGCAATCCTCTCTGAATATTGGGTTCCATTGTGGATAGTTCGTCTATATATAGAATTCCTTCATGAGCCTCATGTACTGCACCTGGAACTACTCTCTCATGGTGGGGAGAACCTAGATCTGGATGGGCCCCATACGGATCATGTTCTACATCACCGAACATCTCAGATTCAGTCTTAGCTACTACCTGGACGAATAGAGGCCTATCAAATGGAACTATTATTTTTCTATCATAATTATCCATATCTATTCTGGACAGGATTGCATCAGGTATAGGAGTATTATCTTTAGGTTTTTGATATTTATAGACTTTATCATCATCAACAAAATATATTTCCATTACATAATCTCCATTATCTAAAATCGTGTTCTTGGTAATGAAATTCCTCTTCTTATCAAACTTATACATAAAAGTAGGATTTCTGGAAGAAGATTTTTTGTTTAGACAGTAAGGACAGATATCCTTGCTAGGTTCACTATAACCTCCACATTGTTTGCATCTTATCCCAAGTTTATCAGCTACATCATCAGGGATCATCTCGTAAGGTATTGGTTTTAGGTTGTATTCAAATTGATTTTTCCCATCTCTACGTTCAATTCTTAATATCGGTCTTTGAGGTTTCTTTGGGTTGTACTGGACAGAAATTTGCTCTTTGGGTAGTGGTAGTGCGCTTGCCATCGCCCTTCCTATCATGCTCTTACCAATTCCTGGAGGACCTACTAGAAGTATGTGTCTTCTCTGTTTAACAGCCATCTTTACCAATCTTATTGCATTATCCTGTCCAATTATCTTTTGAAACTCATCATTTGGTATCTTTATATCTTTAGTAGAAAATATATCATCGACTGACTTTACAATCATATATCTATAAACAAAATTTCTTTTTTTAAAACTATCATCACTGTATTATGGAGTACCTCATCCCATCATCGTCACATTTAAGATACTTTACAGGATTGGATATAGAACATATTTTTATGTTCCAGAATACAATTTATACTTACGATCTGAACATGAAATTAGTGAAAGCATCTTACAGGGGAAATGTAAAACACATACAATACTTATTTGAAGATTTGAAAAACAGAGATATAAAAGCCCCTCTAAAAAATTTAGATGCCAGATTCTATAACAAAATATCTAAGTACGTAAGATCGATTCAAGATTGTACAGATGAGTTCTATCTGATAAGAATGAACAAAGAACCATATGAATTTAATAGGATACGACGGGCTGCTATGAATAGCTTGAGGGTTATGTATGATCTCGTAGATGAGATAGATCCTTCGATGACTGAGAAAGAGATAGAGGCTCTACTAAAGATCAGAACTGCAAATCACGAACTATCCTTTAGACCTATTGTAGCTTCGTATAGTAATGCAAAATATCCACATTACTATGCAAGAGATGTTAAGATTGGAGCTGGAGTGATGATAGATTTTGGAATAGAATATAGAGGGTACAAAGCAGATATAACTGATTTTGTGATATTTGATAGTGGATATTTACAAGATAAATATAGTAAATTACAGAAAATATTCAAATATATAGTTGATCGATTATCTCCTGGTATGTTAGCCAGCAAGTTACACAAAATCTATATAGAGGCGTATAAAAAGTATGATCTCCCTCTACCTCCGCATGCTATAGGTCATGGAATAGGGTTAGATATTCATGAATACCCTATATTATCTGAATCTTCTGATCACGTTCTTATGAATACTATAATCACCATAGAACCAGGTTACTATAATGATAGATATGGTATGAGATATGAGAGGGATGTGATAATATATGATGATGGAATTGAAGTTTTAGATATCTAATACGATCTCTAATCTATTGTTTTCATATTTCAAGTCCCAATATGTGACAGCTTTTATATTAGTGCTCCACTGTCCAGGCTCATAGAAGACTTCTAACTTACATTTAAACTCCTTGAGCTCTTTTATTGTATATGATATTGGCCTTACTGATCGTATTTCTAGCTCAGCTATTATCGAATTTACTAATTGTACAAAAAACAGATCAGGGTACTCCTCATCAATATGTATTATGAAACTCTCCTCACTACTCTTCCCTTCTGGAACCCTTAGTACATAACCGACTAATTCCCTAACAATAGTATTTAAATCCCCGGAAATCACTAATTTAATATCAGCTGTATGATCCTCAATTCTTAGCATTTCTGTCTCTGAAATATTGATCGTATCCAGGTCCCAATACTAAAAATTCTCTGCGTCCAATCTTCTCTACTCTAATAAATTCTCTGTTCATTAGCTCCAAGAATTCTTCTTTAGAGAGCTTTCTAGTGGCCTCTGAACGAGGAATCTTCCCATGAACCTTTATTGCCCCAATTATCTTCAATTGCTTATCAGATAATTCCCTATTCTCATAATACTTGGCAATTCTATCTACATAATTAGGTTTTATCTCCATGATTAGATGATTGTTCTTTACAGTTATCCATAATACAGTATCCTTATACTTCTCATTCAACCTATCTATGATTTCCTGTATATTTCTATCTTGTAGATTATCCAAAGGTATCCCATTAGGTTTTAGAAACAACAATCCTTCAATTACTTCATCATCCATCATTCCTCACCCTAACAATCTTAATATCTTCAAAAGGTTTGGATTGATAGAAATCGAGCTTTCCATCGTTACTAAGAATCAAAAGAGACAGGAAATTCTCCACTCTATCCCCAGGGATATCTGAGAACATAATCTCATCAGCAATCATATCTAAAAATCTCCTAAGCTTTATTTCAAAATCCTCTCGATCTGTAATAAATATATGATCAATTGGTTGTGTATTGATTTGGATTTCAGTATTTACTCTTCTTGTTGAACTGTATCTCTTCATGTATTTTCTTATAATTTTAATCAGATACTTTAGAGATACGGGGATCTTCCTAGCAGGTCTTTTGAGCTCCCTGATTTCATGAGTGTAATCCATATTATCAGCAATATCTACATTACTATATTCTGGAATATTTAGCATTAGAGCTCTATATTTAAGAATTATAGCATAAGCTAATAATAGATCTCCAGTAATCTTAAAATCTACCTGTTCGATTCTTTCCTTTATCTTCTGAGCTAACAGCTCTAAGTCTAAATCCCACGGATCTAACCTATTAGTCATTACCAAATCTACTAACACTCTTTTCCAATCCGATCTCTCTATAATTCTCTCTATATCCATATTGATTATATTTACATTCATCTATTTTTAAGTTTATCAGCCGCTGTCGGTCTCATCATAACTCAGAGGTTGTCTATTTCATCAACAGCTTTTAATTAGTGTTATATTATTAAATAGTTATGCTTAGACTCTTAAATGATCTAGTGAAAATACCTACTGTAACTACTAGAGAGGAGATTTTCATTAGCAGTATACTAGAGATATTGCCGGATAATGCATTAATTGTGGATAAAAACATATTCATCCCGGGAAGATCTAGATTCGTATTTGCAGCACATTATGATACTATTGGTATAGTATTAGAGGATTATTTAAGTAGTGATATGTATGTTGTTGGTAAGAGAGGATTGATAGATGTTAAAAGAGGTTATATGTTCAGAACATTATCTGATAACGAGGATATCGTTGGAATCGCTGCAGATGAGAATACTATACATCTAATCCAACCATCCGAAGAATTACCAGAGTTACAACCTTTCCAATATTATCCAAATATGATTATTACAAATACTAAAATAATCTCCCCAAATCTAGATAATAAGCTTGGAGTTGCCGTTCTACTAGATCTCCTTAGGAATTATGATATCGCTATTCTATTATTAGCTGGAGAGGAACAGGGTACTACTAGATTGTCTAGAGTTATAAAACACCTGGAAGGGCGTGATATAATATGCATTGATTCCACATCAGCTATCAATCCACATGATGAGAGAGGTATCGATAGAGTTAGCTACAGAGCCATAGAGGGTGCAGGTACGGGAAATATTGCTCCAAAAGATCTGGTTGAAACGATTAGAAAATATATCTCTAGAGAAGCAATATCCTATTCTATTCATCAGATCAGTGATGCCACTGCTATGTTTAGATATGGACTTAGAGCAATAAATATCTCCTATCCAGTCAGATATTTGCACAGTCCGATGGAAATTGCAGATAGAGACGATATAGATGAATTGGTTGAATTGCTAATTAATATTATAAGAGATTCTTAAACATATATCGTCCTACCAGTCTGTATCCTAGCTTTCTATAGTACTCTCGAACTCCTACTGCAGAGATTACAGAGATATTTAGATTGTTGCTGATAGCTATTTCCTCAGCTCTGGCCATAAGTCTCTTACCTATACCCCTATGTTGAACTTTACCTACTTCCCCAATTCTAGTCTCTTTTCCATATACATGTAACTCTCTAACAATCGCAGTATTTTTTATATCATCCACACTCCATTTGTCAGGTAATCTCAATCTCAAGAACCCATATATCAACTCTCTATCCAAGCTCTCCATGGATATAAAATACTCTATCCCATCACTAGCTTCATATTTTATCTCATATATCTTTGCTCTATCAGGATCATATTCTATTTCACCTTTCCTACCAGCCTCATTAGCTCTTATCTCTTCAAGATGTATTCCAAGCTTTGTAGCAAGATCTGTGGCAATTTCTCTAATGTTTGCTCTCTTTACTCCGGCCTCTATCTTGTGAGAAGGTATATCTCGATTTATCCTTTGGATACGAACATATCTAGGGATGTATTTAAAGATCTTTGCTAATACCTCTGCTGCTGTATCATCATCATATGGTTTATAGAGTCCGGCTCTGTAATCTAGATACAGAGGAGCTCCAGGAACTACTAGAGTCGGATATATTTTCAACATATCTGGTCTAAATCTAGGATCTTCAAACAGAATCTTAAACATCTCAATATCCCTATCAGGATCACTACCAGGTAAACCCAACATCATATGATATAAAATTTTATATCCTGCATTTTTTAATTCCTTAGTAGAGGATATCACTGCATCTAATTTATGTCCTCTCTGTATTTTTTCATAAACATCATCATAAAGTGTCTGTACACCTAATTCTATCTTAGTAGCCCCATAATATAGAAGTTCCTCTATATCATATACATCAGGTCTAGTTTCTATTGTTAATCCAACAACTCTCCTGTCTGCAGTCTCATTGTATCTCTTCGCAGACTCTAGATCTTCAGATATATAGTTGTTTACAGCATCATAGATAGATTTTATAAAATACTCTTTATAGTCTCTATCCATTTCAAGGAAAGTTCCCCCCATTACAATTACATCTAGCTTTTGAGCATAATGGTTCTGTATTTCATAGTGGTGCAATCTAGTCTTTACTTGCTGATAAGGATCATAGTTCACGGCTCTAGCCCTTAGTGATGTAGGCTCATATCCTGTGTAGCTCTTTGGAGCTATTGAAGAAGCAGGGCAGTAGCTACATTTCCATCGGCAAGATCCCTGAGGTTTTACCATTACAGCTACAGGTGCAACTCCAGATAGAGTTCTTGAGGGTTTTCTGAACAGTAAGTCTCTGTATCTGTCTCTTAGAACACTATACAATTCAGAGTTCTTAGGTATCCTATCTATCTTGGTTTCACTAGCTGCTAATCTCTTTGCCCGATCTATATCACCGTAAAGTTCTAAGTACTTTACAACTGCTCTTATAAACTCACTATTCATCCTGCTTTTTGATATTTATATTTAAATTTAAAATTTTGTATGAAATAATTCCAATAATAACTGCTGTAATTAGAATTTTTACCAACATATTACCTGCCCAAAAACCTCCATTGATCCATAAGTGCACAATTAATACAGCAGCAGCTAAGTAACTAAGAACTCTATGGATTGGCTTCCAGATCTTACCTAATCTCCTGATGATTCCATCATAAGAAGTAATAGCTAATATCATTAGAGATGTGAAAGCTATCATTCCAGCAAACAATCCAGGGAATCTTGGATTGTTCAGAATTGCAGAGATATTAAAATTGAAATAATTTAGCTGAACCAACATTACATGTATCAGAGCAAATACAAAAACATTCAACCCAATCCACTTTCTGTTCGATAGTAGAGATGAAGTTAGGGTAGAGGGAAATTTAGAGTAAAGCACCGGTATTATCAATACAAATATCAATCCTAACAGAGAGATCATTCCAAAGCTTGATATTAAAAATTTTGTTCGCTGTAGATTATTTTCTATAAGTATTGAACTAGCCAGTATCATTATGATTATGAACAATCCTATGCCAAGTACTAGATCTCTAGATATTTTCATTAGTTGGTATTTATAGAATATTTTTAAAAAAGTATTGTTAATTTTTTAAACATTTCTACTAATAAAATTGATATGATATCGAAATCATTAGATGTGAATATGCTTAGAAATAAATTAGAGAATTACAAATCTAAATTAGAATTAGAGGCTGAAGGGCGTGCTATTCAGAAATTCAAAGAAAATGGGTATGGATATTATAGGGTTGTAAAATACAACTGGTTAATGAGAGGAGGATATGATATTATTAATGAGATATATAATATTATTGATAGCGGGCATATTAATGATAGGGAAACGATTAGATTATCGAGTCTATTAAAAAGATTGAAAGAGAAAGCTAAGGAGATTGAGATTGAGTTTGATCTTGATGATACTGCCTGATACGTTCTATCAGTATTTTGAATCCATCTGGGTTTACTATAGGCTTCTTGTACTGCTCCACGTCATCAACTATCCTAGGACAGGCTGTGTTTATAAATGCCTCAATGAATACAAAATTAGAAATAGTATTAGGATCAAGGTTATTAGCAACTAATATATATACCTCTTTACCATATTTTTCCAACTCTCTTTTCATCTTCTCGGCTAATCTATAACTAAATTGTCCTGGTTTTGTTGATACTAATATTCCAAATCGATTCATTTCAGCAGCCTTAAATATAGATGCTATCCTTCTATTGTTCATCTTACGTAAAAGATCATTCACTATTGTAAATTTTCCATTATAAGGATTTAGACCGTATACTAACATCTTATCAACTACATGTGTAGCTGCAGTCCAGTGAAATACTCCATCGGCTATTATCACAGCTGCTTGGGCAGATTCATCGATTGCATAAGCATCACATCCGAGCACCTGACCCGTATTAGAACAGAACGGCCCTTTCCTAACTCTGTTCTCAAACCCATTATCTTCAAAATACTTAACGATCTGTTCGTATTGGTGATAATGCTGAGTCGTTGTTAGTATAGATAAGACTTTTATACTTTTGGATTTCAGCTCATCTATCAATTCTGGCCAGCCTATATTAATATCTATATAATAAGGTATATATTCAACTTCTATCCCATTCAATTCTCTTCTAAGAGGAAAATAGGTGTGACCAACATGTAATATCTTATCAGCACCAATTGCTCTAGCCTCATCTATAGCTATATCACACCCACCATACATTGCAGATGCCGATATCACTATCTCTTCATTAGTTATATTCAGTTTTTTTATTATCTCTGGGGCCTTGTGCTTCAATCCCTCGGGTAATTGAATCAGAACAACCATGCTAAGATACAGAAATAGATATTTAAAAAATTCCTAGTTATAAATAGCATGAATGATGATTATTCAGAAGAAGATTATCTGGAACTCAGATACATAACACTTGAATTGATGAAGCTCGCATATCTGAAGAATATCAGCTTCAGAAGAGTTGCTAAGGAGTATATTAAAAATGTACTAATTTTACAGAATATGATAGAAGAGTTACAGAAAGATGACTAGTCTAGATATAAAGCCAGCTATCAATATTACTAGAATACTGGGATTTAGGATATCATATTTACATGTACTCATATACATATTCTCCCTTACAGTAATATACATTCTACTGGGGTTAATAGATCTAATCTTATACATCATTCCATATGCTGTTTTTATATGGTTTACTCTAAAG
>Ga0105160_1000414_pt1 | contig 20475 bp, 17 predicted proteins | sample GXS110809BmetaG_FD_89591 | JGI IMG/M metagenome (GOLD analysis project Ga0105160, IMG submission 89591) | Hot spring microbial communities from Gongxiaoshe hot spring, China to study Microbial Dark Matter (Phase II) - GXS 110809B | ecosystem: Environmental > Aquatic > Thermal springs > Hot...
ACATCACGCTCAGCGCGCTCATGGAAGACGGCACCTTTGCCCAGCTCTACACGCGCTGGTTTGGCGAGCCGCCGTTGGGCAACGTCGCACTCCCGCGTTTGCCCCCACTCCAGCTTGTTGATCTGCCAGAGCGCCGCACACTACGCGATCCGCTGCGCACCGTGCGCGCGCGCGGCAGCATAGTGGTCGCCTTTGCTCCCAACGCAGCCCCGTTCGCGGCTGCAAACGCGCAGGGAGCACCAGAGGGGTTCGAGGTGGACGTGGTGCGCGAGCTTGCGCGGCGGTGGTTCAACAATCCGTTCGCGGTGCAATTCATCGCGCGTGAACCGGCGCAGTTGAGCGCCGTGCTAGCAAATGGCGAGGCAGAGATCGCCCTCGGCGGCTTGGCGCGCGATGGTTACAACGAACTGGTGATGGACTTCAGCATGCCGCTGTATCAGTCGGGGCAAGACCTCATCGCGCTCGGGCTGCCCGAGAACGCTTCCACTTGGCGCGACGTGGTGAACCTCACCCTGCAGGAGATGCTCGACGACGGCACCTTGCTGCGCTTGTTGCGTCGGTGGTTTCCTGCTGCCCCGCCGACGTGGTTTGAGCGCTTACCTGGGCAAGTTGAAGAAAGCCGACTGCTGTTCAACACGCTAGCGCCCTAATTCGCGCGCGCCTTGCAGCGCTCGAAGCGGCGCAGGATTTCCTCTTTTTGGGCGCTGTGGTCCACGATTGGCGCGGGGTAATCCTTGCCGATCACGCAGCCAACTGCCTCCTGCAACGAGGGCGGCATGCGCTGAGGAGCGTGGATGTATTCATTGGGCACACGCGCCAACTCTGGAACCCAACGCCGAATGAACGCGCCTTCTGGGTCGAAGCGCTCGCTTTGCAGGGTGGGGTTGAAGATGCGGAAGTAAGGCTGCGCATCCGTGCCCGTGCTAGCCGCCCATTGCCAACCACCATTGTTGGCGGCAGGGTCGCCATCCACCAACTTTTGCATGAAGTGGCTTTCCCCCAGCCGCCAATCCAGCCAAAGGTCCTTCACGAGAAACGAAGCAACGATCATGCGCGTGCGGTTGTGCATCCAGCCTGTCTGGTTGAGCTGGCGCATCGCTGCATCCACAATGGGGTAGCCTGTTTGCCCTTCGCGCCAAGCGCGAAAGCGCGTCGCGTCTAGCTCGGGGTTGCCGCTCCCCCACGTCATGGCGTCGAAGGCGCGGTTGAAGTTTGCGCGATCGGCGTGGGGGAAGTGGAACAGAATGTAGATGTAGAACTCGCGCCAGATCAGCTCGCTGATCCAAGCATCGGCGCCTTCTTTTTTGGCATCGCTGGACGCGGGCGAAAAGCTGCGCGGCGCAGGGAAGGCGTAGCTCAGCGTCGCCACAGCTTCGGCGTAACACTGGCGCGGCGAGATCGTGCCAAAGCGCAAGTGTGGCGAGAGGCGCGAGGTGCCCTCGATGGCTGGAAAGTCGCGCTGCACAGCGTAGGCGCGCATCGCGCCGCTCTCCTTGAAGTGCTGGAGGAGCCGCCATGCCTCGGGTTCACCGCCCTGGGGCAGTGTTTGCGAGATTGTGAACCCAAGCGCCTCCGCCGTCGGGATAGCGATCTCCGCGATGTTGAGCGGCGGCACAGGGGCTAACCGCGCAGGCTTGCCTTGCGGTTGTGGAGGATCAACACTTAAGCGGTGCAGCCACGCCTTCTTGAAAGGTGTGAACACCGTGTATGGCTGCCCGTTCGCTGTGAGCAGCTCATCTTCCTCGAAGATGACGAGGTCTTTGAACGAGCGCACGCGCACGCCAGCCGCTTCGAGCGCGCGCTGCACCTGCCGATCGCGCGCGCGGGCGCGCGGGGTGTAGTCGCGGTTGAAGTACAGCGCATCGGCTTGGGCGACGCGCGCGAGGCGCACCAACACGTCGCCCGGAGCGCCGCGCAACACAACCAAGCGCGAGCCAAGCGCGCGCAAGCTTGCGTCGAGCGCCGCCAGGCTCTCGAGCAGGAACTGGACGCGCGCCGGTGCCACATCACGGCCGCGCAGTAAGGCGTCGTCCAGCACAAACACAGGCAGGACCTCGCCCTCAGCGTCTCGCGCTGCTGCCAAGAGCGCCGTGTTGTCGGTCACGCGCAAGTCGCGCCGAAACCAGTGGATGATGCGCACGGCGCGCGAGGATACCCAAGTGCTGGAGCGCGGCTGAATCGCGGCTGAGCTTGAGCTACTCGGTGCGAATGAGCACCATAGCCGCGGACGCAGCGCCCGCAGCCACAAGCACCGCGATCTGTGTGCCCAATGCCGCCCCCGTGATCACGGTGACCAACGCTGAGGCCCACGCCACGCCAACAGAAATCAACTTAATCGGCACAGGTAACGTGCGCCGCTCAATGAAGCGCAAAGCCGCGCGCACAGGCTTCTGAAGCCAGCGCCGCGTGATCACCCAACGATACAGGCGCTCTGAGCTGCGGATGTAGCACAGTAGGGTGACCACGATGAACGGCGTGGTCGGCAAGCCTGGCAGAAGCGTGCCCAGGATGCCCAAGCCGAGCGCCACCGTTCCCACCACGATCAACACGGCGCGCTTCACCGCGCTTAGCGGGCGATACACCACCGCATCCACCGTTGTCGGCTCGGAAGTTTGGGATTGTGTGATCATCGTCATCGCTCCAACATTGCTTTGCTCAAATTCGCTTAGACTTGTTTTCTATGCGGAAGCGTGCTGCACCAGAAGGCGAGCACTGGCTGAGCTTGCGCGCAGCGGCACAACGCTTGGGCGTTCACCCCGTCACGCTGCGCCGTTGGGCAGATAGCGGGCAAATCGCGTATATGCTGACGGCGGGTGGGCACCGGCGCTTTGCAGAGTCGGAATTGGAGCGTTTTGCCCGCGCCCACACCATGCGCCAAGCGCGCACCGCGCTGCCCACGCTGTGGGCGGAGCAAGCGCTGAGCCACGCGCGCGAGCAACTCGACACGGCGCGCTCGGAGCAATGGCTGGCGAGCCTGGACGAAAAACGCCGCGAGCAATACCGCCAAATCGGTCAACGGCTGATGGGGCTGACGCTGCAATACCTCTCCGCTGACGACGGCGAGCACTTGCTGGAAGAAGCACGGCAGATCGGGCGCGACTACGCGGAAGCAAGCTTGCGCATCGGCCTGCCGCTCTCTGAGGCGCTGCAAGCTGCGATTTACTTCCGCGACCGCATGTTGGAGGCCTCGCTGGCGCTCACCGAGCGCGCGCCCGTGCGCGCTGGCGACAACGCGCGCCTTATCCTGCGGCTGAACGCGCTGTTGAACGCCGTGCAGATGGGCGTGGTGATGCATTACCAAGCCCAAGGGCGCACCTAAGCAAGCACCGGCGCAGGGTTGGGGATCGTGCGGCAGAGCGGGTTCGTGCAGCCGCTACACCGACGCGCATACAAGGGCGTCGCTGTGCGCCGCTGCTGCACGAAATCAGCGACGATCTCCGCCAAAGCGCGCACGAAGCGCGGTCGATCGTTGAGCGCTGGCGCTCGCCGAAACTCGCTGATGCCCACCGCGTGGGCAAGTTCTGCATACTCGCGGTCAATCTCGAACAACGTCTCAATGTGATCGCTCACGAAGGCGATCGGCACCACGAGCACGCGCCGCTTGCCCTGCGCGCCGAGCGCACGGATGACGTCTTCGGTCTTCGGCTCCAGCCACTTCACAGGACCAACGGCGGATTGATACGCGAGGACGTGGGGGTTGGGCACGCTCAACGCGCGCATCACAGCGCGCACGCTCGCTTCGATCTCGCCGGGGTAACTATCGCCGCGGCGCACCACGCGCATCGGCAATGAATGCGCGCTGAACAGCAGCACCACCTCGTCGCGGTGCTCTGGCGCGAACTGCATTAGCCCCTCGCGCACCGTCTCCGCCATCGCTTCGATGAACGCGGGATGGTCATACCAGCGGTCAATCACGCTCCAACGAAACGCATCCGCAAGCCCGAGTGCGTTCAGCGCGCGCCATAGCTCGTTGAGGCTTGAGCCGGTGGTTGTGCAAGAGTACTGTGGGTAGAGCGTCAGCACAATGGCTTGCTGTACACCGTCCGCGTGCATTGCACGCAGCGCGTCGGCGCTGAAGGGTGGCGCGTAGCGAAAGGCAATGTAGAAGCGGTGGGGAGCTGTCTGCGGCGAAAGCGCGTCGAGCCAACGGATCATGCCCTCACCTTGGAGGCGCGTCCAGTGCAACAGCGGCGAGCCGCCAATCGCTGCATAGTTGCGCCGCACGCGCGGCGTGCGCAGCCGCGCGATCAGCTTGCCCAACAACGACTGAAACGGCAACGGGATGATCTCGGGATCGGCGAACAAACGCTCCAGAAACCCCTGCACGTCATCGGGTGTGGTGGGGCCGCCTAGGTTGAGCAGCACAATGCCAGTGCGAACGTCGCCCATGGCTTCTTAACCTGGAGCGACATTCTAGATTGGCTGCTGGTTACTTTTAGTGACTTTTGTAATGTTTTGATAAGTATTTTTGCAAGCTTCAAGCCTGACGATTGAGCAAGGCCCGCGCCAACGCAGCGAGAGCCTCACGGGCTGGCGTGTACGGAAGACGCTGAAGCGCCTCAACGGCCTGGGTGTAGGCTTGCTCTGCCATGCTCTCCGCATATTGACGACCGCCTAAGCGCTCAATACGCGCACGGATTGTCTCGACCTCCTCTGGAGAGAGCGGACGCAGATCGTCGAAGTAGCGGGCACGCAACGCCGGGTCGCGCTCCGCTGCGAAGATCACAGGGAGCGTCTTCTTGCGATGCACGAGGTCGCTGCTGTGCTTGCCTGTCGTCACGGGGTCACCCCAAATGCCGAGCACATCATCCTGGAGCTGAAACGCCACCCCCAACCCTCTGCCGAATTGCTCCAGCGCGTCGGCGTGGGCTTCGGTCGCGTCAGCGCACAGCGCGCCGATGCGGCACGCTGCTGCAATCAGCGCGGCGGTTTTGCCGCCGATCATGGCGAGGTACTCCTCCGTGCTCACATCATTGCGCGTCTCAAAACTGAGGTCCAGATGTTGACCGACAGTGAGTTGCACGCACATCTCATCGAACACGCGCAACGCCTGTACCACCTGTGCGGGTCGCGCGCCTGCTTCTGCGCAGCGCAGCAGGGCGAGATGCGAGAGCGCAAACATCGCGTCGCCGGCGTTGATCGCCTGCGCTTCGCCCCACAACTTCCAGACCGTCGGGCGGCCGCGTCGCAACTCATCGCGGTCCTCGATGTCATCATGGATCAGCGAGAAGTTGTGCAACAGTTCGACCGCCGCAGCAGCGGGCAACGCCATGCGCCAATCGCCGCCGCAAGCCTCACAGCTCAGCAGCGTGAGCACGGGGCGGATGCGTTTGCCGGCACGTGCGCTCACTGCGTGCCCGTGCTCGTCAGCGAAGCCAAGGTGGTAGTTCAGCATGATGTTGAACAATGCTGGCTGCGTCCCAGCGTTAACCACAGCACGCATCTCGGCTTCGATAGGCGCGAGGAAGCGCTCGAAGGCAGAGGCAAGGTCATCTAGAGCCATACCAAACGCACACTGTACCGCAAGCAGAGCCTTTTGGAAGAGCGCGTCTGCGTTAGAATGCGCCAGACCGCGTAGGCATCTATGCTGGACATCAACCTCATTCGCAAAGACCCTGACCTCGTGCGCACGGCGCTCCTGAACCGCGGCTATGACCCAGCGCCTCTGGACGAGATCTTGGCGCTGGACGTGCAGCGCCGCAGCATCATCGCGCGCAACGACGAGCTTCGCGCGCTGCGCAACGAGGTCAGCAAGCAAATCGGGCGCATGAAAGATGTTGCTGAGCGCGAGGCGAAGATCGCCGAGATGCGCCGCGTTGGCGACGAAATAGACTTGCTCGACGCTGAGCTGCGCAAAATCGAAGCGCAGTTGCATGAGCTGATCGCCAGCCTGCCCAATCTCCCCGACCCGCGCACGCCAATCGGCCCGGACGAAAGCCACAACGTGGTCGTGCGCGAGGAGCGCGGCTGGCTGCCTGCGCCCACCTTCGACGTCAAACCGCATTGGGAGATCGGCGAGCAATTAGGCATTATTGACTTCGAGCGCGGGGTGAAACTGAGCGGCACGCGCTTCTACGTGCTGAATGGCTGGGGCGCGCGTTTGCAGCGCGGGTTGATTGCGTGGATGCTCGACCTGCGCCGCGAGCAAGGCTACGTGGAGCGCTACTTGCCCTTCATGGTGCGCTCCGATGTCGTCTTTGGCGCCGGACAGTTGCCCAAGTTCCGCGACAACCTCTACCACGACGCCGAAGAAGATTTTTGGTTCGTCCCCACCGCTGAGGTGCCGCTCACAGGCCTGCACAGCGCGGAAATCCTGGATGGCAACGCACTGCCCCTGCTTTACGCTGCCTACACCCCCTGCTTCCGCCGCGAGAAGATGAGCGCGGGCAAAGACGTGCGTGGCTTAAAGCGCGGGCACCAGTTCGACAAAGTGGAGATGTACGCCATCACCAAGCCCGAGGAGAGCGACCACTACCTCGAGAAGATGCTGCACGACGCAGAGGAGACGCTACGGCGGCTTGGGCTGACGTATCGCGTCAAGTTGCTGTGCACTGCCGACCTCGGCTTCGCAGCGCGCATCACCTATGACATCGAGGTATGGTCGCCCGGCGTGCGCGAGTGGCTCGAGGTCAGTTCTGTGAGCAACACAGGTGACTTTCAAGCACGACGCGCCAACATCAAGTTTCGCCGCGAGCGCGGCGCCAAGGCGGAGTTTGTGCATACGCTCAACGGCAGCGGGTTGGCGTTGCCACGCACGATGATCGCCATCCTCGAAAACTACCAACAGCCAGACGGCAGCATTGTGGTGCCAGAGGTGCTGCGCCCTTACGTAGGCACCGACCTCATCCGCGGCGCATAGCGCTTCAGGCGAGCACCTCACGCACAAGGCGCTGAAGTTGGTGAGCAAGCGGCGCAATGCGGTGGTAGCTATCGCGCACTATCAGCACCCCTGCAATGCGGTGCCGAAAATCCACCCATGGCGTGCAACCGAACGCGCCGGGGCTGCTGAGTTGCCAAGCGTTTCCCGCCTCGTCCACTTCATCGCGCCAACAGCCAAGGCCGTAACCGTAGCTGGCGAATTGGTTGGGCGAGGCACGCACGGGCGCGCCAAAGGTGTGGTCGGCGCACATCAGCGCGACGGTTTCCGCCTGCAACACCCTGCGCCCGCGGTACAAACCCTCGTTCAAGATCAGGCTCAAGAACGCGGCATACTCGCCTGCGGTGGTGCGCAAGCCGCTGCCCAAACGCGGGTTGCTCGCCTCAGTGCCCATGCCAAGGTAAACGCTATGTTGCCAGCCGAGCGGCTCGGCAATCAACAGGCGCACGAGCTCCGCCCAACTGCGCCCTGTGGCCACCTCTGCCATGCGCCCTGCAACCTGAAAGCTGTTTTCACCATAGGCGAAGATGCTGCCTGGCGGTGCTGCAAGCGGAAGCTGAGCGATGAGGTCCACACATTGAGCAAGCGAGAGGTGGCTTTGCTTCAAGCAAGGCGCTTCCGTGTGCGGCAGCCCTGAGGTGTGCGCCAACAACTGGCGCAGCGTGATGCGCGCCTTCTCACCTGTGAACGCCTCGATGTACTCACCTACTGCGTCGTCAAGGTGCAGGACGCCACGCTCGATCAGCGCAGCGATGACCGCGCCGGTCACCCATTTCGTCGCCGAGGCCACTGGCAACACGCGGTCGAGCGTGTAGCCGCCGAAGGCGCGCTGATACACCACCTCGCCTGCTTTCAGCAACACCAAGCTTGCGCCTGAAAGCGGAATTCCTTGCACCATCGCCTCGACGAATTCGGTGATAGGCGCAAAGAGCGCTGGTGGCTCGGGATGAGTTGTTATCACCAAAGCTGCGATTGTAGGAAACTTCTAGGAGCGCCTCCGTGGGCTACCCTGTTGCCGTTCTTACGCCCTGTGCGACAATTTGCCCTGCTAGAACGCGATGGACTACGCCTTGATTATGGCTGGAGGCGGTGGCACACGCCTTTGGCCGCTTAGCCGCCGCCAAGCGCCGAAGCAACAACTTCCGCTCGTCGAGGCGCGCAGCATGTTCCACGTCACCGTGGAGCGCCTCTATCCGTTGATCCCCGCGCAGCGCATCTTCGTCGTCACCAACGCCGAGGCCGCGCGCGTCCTTCAGCAGCAGGTGCCCGCCCTGCCGCCCGAGAACTACATCCTCGAACCGAGCGCGAAGGACAGCGGTCCAGCTGCCGCGCTCGGTTTAGTGCACATCGTCCACCACGACCCAGAGGCAACTGTCGCCATCTTGCCCGCCGACCATCACATCAGCAATGTGTCGGCGTTTTTGGAGGCGCTCCGCGCCGCGCAGCAGGTGGCGCGCGAAGGCTACATCGTGACGCTCGGCATTCAGCCCACATCCCCAGCAACAGGGTTCGGCTACATCGAACGCGGCGAACGCCTCGGCGTTGTGAACGGCTTAACGGTGTACCGCGCGGTGCGCTTCAAAGAGAAGCCTTCGCTCGAGATTGCCCAGCAGTACCTTGCAGACGGCCTGCACGTGTGGAACAGCGGCATGTTCATCTTGACGTGTGCGACAGGATTAGCGGAGTTTGAGCGCCAGCACCCAGCGTTTGCACAGGCACTGCACACGCTGCGTGCACACATCGGCACCCCTCACTACGCCGAGGCACTGGCGCGCGCTTGGGATGTGGCGCCGCGCCTCTCGCTCGACTACGCCATCATGGAAGGCGCACAACGCATGGCGGTCATCCCTGTGGAGATCGGCTGGAGCGACATTGGGAATTGGGATGCCCTGCTCGCAGTCCTGCCCAAGGATCGCGATGGCAACGCCCTCTCGGGCGACGTGCTGGCGTTGGACACGCACGGCGCTCTGGTGCGCGGCTCAGACCGCTTGATCGTCACGCTCGGGTTGCACGACGTGATCATCGTGGACACCCCCGATGCGCTCCTGGTGTGCGCACGCGACCGCGCAGCGGATCTCAAACGCGTGGTCGATCAACTGCGCGCGTTAGGGCGCGAAGAGGTGCTGTAATGAGGCGTTCGCTCGCGGACTACGCTTTCATCGTGCTGCGGCGCTGGCCAGCGCTGGTGCTCCCCGTCATCCTCGTCGCTGCGTTCACCGCTCTCACGACGCGCCCAGCGCCGATCATGTATCAGGTCACCCTCTCGTTCGCGGTGGGCTTGCCGCCTGAGCCACTGCGTGCCGAAGCCTATAACTTCGACCGCCACTACAACTGGCTTGCCTCAGAGTACATCACGCAGGGGTTCGCGTTGATCATCGGCAAAGGCGCTTTTGCTGAAGCCGTCCAGCGTCGGCTCGAGGCGCGCGGCATCGCGCTCGGCGCGCCGTTGGCAGGCGCGATCCGCTCGGAATATCGATCCAGCGTGATGGTGGTGTACGTCGCGTGGAACAACCCTGAGCAAGCCGCGCAGATCGCGCAAGCGGTGGTGGACGAACTCAACGAGAACTACGAGGCATACTGGCCCCAGCTCAAGGGCGCTGCTGAGTCGCCATTTCGGTTGATGGACCCTATCGTGCCTGTGGCGGTCGCGCTGCCGCTGCGCGACCGGTTCGACGTGCCCGTCCGCTTCGCAGCGGCAGCACTGATTGGATTGCTGTTAGCATTTGCCTGGCACGCGCTCGACCCATTCGTGCACGATCGCCGAGACCTCGAGCAGCTCGGGCTGCCTGTGATCGTGACCGTGCGTAGGTGAGAGACGATGGAATTGCAAGATTACCTGGACATTGCGCGCAGGCGATGGTGGATCGTGGTTTTGGTAGCTGCGGTTGCAGCCGCCTCAGCTTTCGGCTTTAGCCGCCTACAAACGCCGATCTACAAGGCTTCAATGCGTCTCACCATTCAACCCGCGCGCACCGACTTCGGCTTGACGCAATCCGCAAAGACGCTGCTCTCGTCCTACATCAACATCATTCACACCGAGCGCAACGCCGCGGAGATCGGCAAGCGCCTGGCGCTCGACTACGCGCCGAGCTACATCTTCAACCAAACACGCATGGCGGACGACGCCGCCACTTTCGGCATTGAGATTGAAGTCCGCGACTACGACGGCGAGACCGCCAACCGCATCGCGCGCGAATGGGCGCAGTTGTTTGTGGAGTTTCGCAACAACGACAACGCCAAGCAGCGCCGCGAAGACCGCGTCGAGGCGATCCTTGGCGACGCGCCGCGCTACGTGCAAGACTTCCCACGCACACGCGTGAACACCGCTGCAGGCGGCATCGTCGGCGTAGTGGTGGGGATCGCCATCGTTGCGTTGCTGGAGTGGCGCGACAGCCGCTGGATCCGCACCTCGCGCGACGTGGAACGCGCGCTCGGCTTGCCGTTGCTTGCCGCAATCCGCGAGCATTCCTCCTGAGACTCAACCCCGTAACTCATGACGCTGGTCATGCTCACCCAACCACACTCAGCCGCTGCCGAAGCTTACCGCACCCTGCGCGCAAACCTCGCGCTTGCTGCGCTGGAAAAACCCTTGCAGGTGGTGCTGGTGATTCCCGCCGATCCCAGCGCCGACGCCGCTAGCGTGGCTGCTAACCTCGCCATTGCACTCGCAAACACCGAGCAGCGCGTGATCGCAGCAGACGCGGACTTGCGCCAACCCGCCTTGCACGCGCGCTTTGACCTTGAGCGCGTGCCCGGGTTGGTGGAGTGGCTCAACGACCTAGAAGCTGCGCCGCCGCTGCACGAGACCCCAGCGCCCGGGCTGCGCCTCCTGGCTGCGGGAGCGCATGAGAACATCCTCGCCGCAGATGTGATCGCCTCACGCCGCATGGCACAGGCGCTGAAAGCGCTGCGCGCCCATGCCGACATGGTCGTGGTGTGTGCGCCGCCGCTTTCCGCTTATGCCGATGCAGCAGTGATTGCACCACACGCAGATGGCGCTCTGCTCGTCGTCGCTGCTCACCGCACGCGCCGCGCCGACGCAAAACGCGCCCAAACTTTGCTCGAGCGCGCCCATGCGCGCTTGCTCGGCGCTGTGCTGTTAGCGTAACGAAGCATCCATGCGCGAGTTCCACATCGCCCGCGACGCCCGCATACGCTACCAGTTCGACGAAGCGCTTTTTCAATTCACGGGCAACGCGGTGATCGCCGACCTGCGCGCAGCGCGGCTCTTCGCGCAAAAGATGAACGACTTGCGCGACCGCGCGCGTTTCCCCGAGCGCGTCGTGCGCGCTGGCGATGTGTACGCCATGGGGCTGATTGACGAGATTGCGCACTTCGTCGCGCAGCAGTACGACGCGCTGCTGCGCGCTCGGCTCGGCTTGCGCCGCAGCGTCTTCGCCGAGGCACTTGAGCATCTAAAGCGCACCTTCAGCGAAGCGGAGGTTCACGACGCTTTGCGCGCCTTTGTGCAGGCGTTCCCGCCGCTCCCTGTGCATCGCGGCGAACAGAGCATTGAGGCTTATCTCGCCGAGCACAGCACTGAGGCACTTGAGGAGATGCTGATGCTCTGGCTGGAGAACGCCAATCCCGCCTTCAAGCCGTTCGCCGAGCTGTTCGACGACACTGCCTTGCGCGAGACGACGCGCTACGCCGCGCTGATGGACGCGCTGCGCGCCTACTTTGCCCAACTGCCCCCCTTCGGCCCAGACAATCAACCACTGGTCGAGATGTTGCTCGCGCCAGCACGCGCCGCGCCCGATTCGCTTGAGGACCAGCTTGCGTTCATCCAGCAGCGCTGGGCGCCATACTTCGGCGAGACGTTTGCGCGCTTTTTGCAGCGCCTGTTGCTCGGCTTCGATGCGATCCGCGAGGATCGGAAGGCGCTGCTCGCTGGCGGCGTGGGTCCCGGCCCTGCGCCCGTGCTCACGCTCGAGGCGCTGCGCGGCGCGTTCGCCACTGACGATCTGCACGTGGTGGAGTATGAAGCGTTCTCACCAGACCGCGACTGGATGCCGCGGCTGGTGCTGATCGCCAAGAACACCTACGTTTGGCTGGATCAGCTTTCGCGCAAGTACGGTCGCGCGATCACGCGCCTCGACCAAATCCCCGACGAAGAACTCGATCAGCTCGCGCGGTGGGGCATTAACGGCATCTGGCTGATCGGCGTGTGGGAGCGCAGCCGCGCCTCGCAGCGCATCAAGCACATGATGGGCGACCCCGAGGCGCTGGCTTCAGCGTACGCAATCTACGACTACGTGATCGCCGAGGACCTCGGCGGCGAGGCGGCGCTCAACAACCTCAAGGCGCGCGCGTGGCAACGCGGCATCCGCCTCGCCAGCGACATGGTGCCTAACCACATGGGCATTGATTCGCGCTGGGTGATCGAGCATCCCGACTACTTCCTCTCGTTGCCCTATTCGCCCTTCCCCTCATACACCTTCAACGGTCCTAACCTCTCCGATGACCCACACGTGGGCATCTTCCTCGAGGATCACTACTACACGCGCACGGACGCAGCAGTGGTGTTCAAGCGCGTGGATTTTCGCACAGGCGAAGTGCGCTACGTGTATCACGGCAATGACGGCACCGCCATGCCGTGGAACGACACCGCGCAGCTCAACTACCTCAACCCCGAGGCGCGCGAAGCGGTGATGCAAGCGATCCTGCGCGTGGCGCGGATCTTCCCGATCATTCGCTTTGACGCTGCAATGACGCTCGTGAAGCGCCACATCCGCCGGCTTTGGTTCCCTGCGCCCGGTGAAGGTGGCGCGATCCCCTCGCGCGCTGGGCTGGGCATGAGCGCCGAGGAGTTCGAGCGCCACATGCCCAACGAATTTTGGCGCGAAGTGGTGAATCGCGTCGCTGCCGAAGCGCCCGACACGTTGCTGCTCGCCGAGGCGTTCTGGCTGCTCGAAGGCTACTTCGTGCGCACGTTGGGGATGCACCGCGTGTACAACAGCGCCTTCATGAACATGCTGCGCGACGAGAACAACGCCGGCTACCGCAGCGTGATCAAGAACACACTTGAGTTCGACCCTGAAGTGCTGCGCCGCTACGTCAACTTCTTGAACAACCCCGACGAGAAAACCGCCGTCGAGCAGTTCGGCAAGGGTGACAAATACTTCGGCGTCACCACGCTCATGTGCACTATGCCCGGCTTGCCGATGTTCGGACACGGGCAGATCGAGGGCTTTGCCGAGAAGTACGGCATGGAGTTCCGCCGCGCGCGCTGGAACGAGACACCCGACGCCGAGCTGATCGCGCGGCATGAGCGCGAGATCTTCCCGCTGCTGCGCCGCCGACACTGGTTCGCAGGCGTGGAACACTTTCGCCTATATGACTGCTTCACCGACGAGGGCACGGTCAACGAGGACGTATTCGCTTACTCCAACTGCTACATTGCGCCCGATGGCAGCAAAACGTACACGCTGGTGCTGTATCACAACCGCTTCGCCACAGCGCGCGGCTGGATCCGCACTTCAGCCGCGTTCGCCGTTAAGGATGCTGAGGGGAACAAGCGCCTGGTGCAGACGACGCTCGGCGAGGCGTTGGCGCTCACGCCCGATGACCAACACTTCGTGCTGATGCGCGATCACGTGAGCGGCTTGGAGTACTTGCACAGCAGCCGTGAGCTGGTCGAGAAAGGCTTGCGCATCGAGCTGAACGCCTATGAGCGGCGCGTCTTCTTGGAGATCCGCGAAGTTGTCAACGACGCAGAACACCCCTACGCGGAGCTTCATCGCCAACTCCAAGGGCGCGGCGTGCCCAGCCTCACGCGTGAGCTGCAACGCCTGCGCGTGGCGCCGATCCTCGCTGCGTACCGCGCCGTACTCGAGCCTGAGTGGCTGCGAGAAGCCATCGGCGCGCCCACCGACGCCGAACGTCGTGCGTTGCTAGAAGTGTTGGAGCCGCGCCTCGAGGCGCTGCTGCGCGCGATCAAAGCGCATGTTGGCTCGCAGAGCAACGAGCGCCGCGTGGTGCGCCGCATCCTCGGCGACGTGCGCGCGCTGCTGGAGACGCTCGCCGATGAGGAGTGGCGCGCGCGTTTACCTACCGACGAGGCAGCGCGCGCCCTGTTGATGACGTGGGCGCTCACGCGATCGTTGGGCGTCCTGGTTTCCTTTGCAGCAGGTGAGGCGCAGAGCCGCGCTTGGCTACGCAATTGGCTGCTCGATGAGGTGGTGCGCGAGGCGTTGAGCGCGCTTGGCATAGCACAAGACGAAAGCGAACGCGCAGCCGCTGGGTTGGGCTTGATCATGGCGCACCGCGCAGTGATGGGCGCGCCCGTTGATGATGAGCCGTTGCCACTCCGCGAGGCGCTCGCACGGCTTTTCGCCGACCCAGAAGCGCGTGCTCTGCTTGGGGTCAACGAATACCAGGGGGTCGAGTACTTCAACAAAGAGGCGTTCGAGTGGCTGCTCGCACGTTTGCGCGATGCCACGGTAGCTGAAGCGCTGATGGATTTGACGCTCGGCGTGGCGGTGCTCCAATCGCGCGCTCGCCTTGCGGATGAACGTCTCACACTGCTCACGAACCGCGCCGAGCAGGTAGGCTACCGAACCGCAATGCTGCTGGACGAAGCAGCGCACGTATGAGTGCAGAGGCTAGCATCGCTGGTGGTGAGACAAGCCCTATGCTCGAGTGGGCTTATCGCGGAGCAGCGCTTGGGCTACTACTTGCGCTGTTCGCGTTTTACGCGCCTGTGCTCCGCGTGGCGCCCCTGCATGACGACGCGCTGTTGATCGGGATGCTGCGGGAGCGACCGCTTTGGGGCAGCGCAACTAGCGATCCGCTTTTCCGTCCCGCTGCCTATCTCCTCTGGCAAGTCGTGCGCGTGCTGTTCGGCTGGTATGAAGCTCCGCTGCTCAAGGTGTTCAATCTCGCGGCGCACGTGCTGAGCACGGCGCTGGTCATTAAGCTCGCGGAGTTCATCAGCGCACGCGCAGCGCGTTCACAACGGGTGCTTGCGTTGATCGCGGGGGCGCTCTTCGGGTGGTACCCGCTTTTCTACCAAGCGATGTTCTGGTCCTCTGCGCTGGTGCACCCGTTGTTCACGCTGTTCGGGCTGCTTGCCGTACACATCATGCTGAGAGCCTGCACCCGTCGCGGCGCGCAAGTGTGGGCACAGTCAGCGCTTGCAGTTGGTTTCGTTCTGCTAGCGAGCCTCTCGAACGAAGCCGGCTTCATGAGCGCGCTATGGACAGGGCTGGCAGTGATGCGCTGCGCTTGGCGCGATTGGCATCAACACAGAGCGCTTCACTTCCGCGCGGTCCTCGTGTTGCCCTTGTTAGCTGGTATTGGCTACGTGCTCGTCTATCGCCTGGGCTTCAGCGCGACTTGGTCAAGCAAAACGCCCGTGGTGCTAGAACACCCCTTGCAAGCCGCGCAAAACCTTGCCTACTTCTTGCAAGCGCTAGGGTTGCCGCTTGCCGCGCTCGCCCGCGCAGCGCTTGGGATCGGTGCAGCGCGCTACTGGCTCGCAGCAGGAAGCGGGATCGTCATCCTGGTTATCTGCTTGGCGTACATCATGCGCGGCAGGCAAGTGGGAGCGCTGTTGTTTGCGTTAGGGTGGTGGGGCATCAGCAGTGTGCTGTTTTCCGTGGTGCTAAGCCATGATTACGTGTTGCAATCACCGCGCCTCACCTACGCGCCCATGGTCGGCGGCGTGTTGATGTGGAGCGTGCTGCTTCTTAGTGGGCAGCACAAAGGGTGGCGCACGGGTGCGCTGGGCGCGGCGCTGGCTTGGATTGTGTGGAGCGCGCGCTGGATGATGCCAACAATGGCAGAAGCAGAGCAGGTTTCCGCCGCGATGCGCACCTTGCGCGATGACCTCCGCGATCTCCCCGCCACAGCCCCTGTGTTACTCATCAACGCGCCATCTTGGAACGCGCCCAGCGTGCCCACATTCCTGATCGGCGCAGAAGGTATGCCTCTGATCGCAGAATACGGACCGCTCCCGCTATGGGTGGGCAGCCTCGATGGGGTTTACCGCGACGTGCGCGCCGTGCAACACGCCATCTCGCTCAGCCGGGGAACCACTTTCACCTACGGCTTGATCGGCGAGCAGGTGGACGACGGCGCATTGCGCGCAGCGATCCTCGCCTCGCGGCGTGTGTATCGCTTTGACTATGACCCGCCGCTGGGCACGCGCGTGCGTCGGCTTGCGGCGTTCGAGCCGGCTGCGCCACAGGCAATGCCGCTCGCACGCTTTTCACACGAAGCTGCCGCTGTGCATTTGCTCGAGGCGCGGCTTGTGCGCTGCGACGATCAGCTTTTGCTGCACCTCACGTGGCAAAACGATCAACCGCCCCAGCAACCGACGGGCGTCTTTGTGCACGGTTACGACGCAGCCGGCGCGCAGCTTTGGGTTGCCGACCGAGACTTGATCGAGGGTTACCTACCACTCGAACAACTCCCAGGCGGTGTGCGCGTGCAAGAAACGCGCCTGCTGCCCCAAGCGCCTGAGACAGCGCGCGTGCTGCTCGGCGTGTACGACCGCGGCACGCTCACCCGTTACACGGCGCTGCTTGCAGATGGGCGCACCACGACCGAAGTCATGCTCGAAGTGCCCACCGCAACGTCTTGCGCGCGTTGATTCACAAATAACGCCCGATCAGCAGGTTGAGGCGCGCGCGTGCCTCTGGCGTGATGCAGTCGCGCGCGGTGATGATCGCGTCGCGCATTGCGCCATCGGATTCGTGCGGCAGCGTGGGCACCACCGCGGCAAGGTTAGCAATAGCGCGTTGGGCGAGCGCGAGGTTCTCGTTCAGGCGCTGGATCACCATTTCCACGGTCACGGCCTCTTCTTCCTCGCGCCACACGTCGTAGTCGGTCACGTGTGCCATGATGGCGAAGTCCAGCTCTGCCTCGCGGGCGAGGAACACCTCAGGACACGCAGTCATGCCGATGATGTCGCACCCCCAGGCGCGGAAGACGTGGCTCTCGGCTTTGGTGCTGAAGCGTGGACCTTCGATGGTGATCAGCGTGCCGCCTTCGTGCACCGTGCCGCCAGCATCGCGCACGGCTTGGGCGAGCGCCGCGCGCAACGAGCGCGAGAAAGGCTCAGCAACTGAAGCATGTCCAACGATGCCGCTCTCGAAGAACGAGGCTTTGCGAATGCCTTTGGTGAAGTCGAACACCTGGCTTGGGATCACAATGTCGCGCGGCCTGAGATGCTCGCGCAAGCTGCCGCAGGCGCTGACGCTGATCACATGGCGCACGCCGAGCGATTTAAGCGCCCAGATGTTTGCGCGGTAGGGCACTTCGCTGGGGCTATAGCGGTGTCCGCGACCGTGGCGCGGCAGGAAGGCGATGCGCTGCCCTGCATACGTGCCGATCACGATGGCATCTGAAGGCGCGCCGAAAGGTGTTTCGATGTAGCGCTCCTCGATCTCGGTCAGCCCAGGCATGGCATACAAGCCGCTGCCGCCGATCACAGCGAAGGCGATGGGTTGCTCGCTCATGGCAAGTGCAGTGTACTGCGCGCTCAGGCGAGCAGCCGCGCGCGCAACGCCTGCACTTCCGCCTCGTCCAGCCCCGAGTCGCGCAGGTAGCCATAGGCACCGCCGAAACGCGCCTCGAGTTCGTCCAGCACTTGCAGCATCACCTCGGGCGGGCACGTGGTCAGCGCTGCCATGCGCGCGCGCACTTCAGGATCATCGAACGTGCTCAGCCACTGCTGGTGGAGATCGTAGAGGTAGTGCTCGCTGGCATGGTAGTCGGCGGCGATCACCTCATGGGGCACGTCGGCGAGGTCGAGCAAGAGCGCTGCGATCAACCCTGTGCGGTCTTTGCCGACGAAACAGTGGAACAGCACACCGCCGTCTGGTGCATCGAGAAAGAGGCGCATGATGCGCGCGATCGCCTCACGACGCTGTTCGAACACGTAGAAGTGCCAAGCCACGCGCGAATGCACGAACAAGCGTGCCTCTTCCTCACGTTGGCTTGGGTCGAGCAGTGGCACGTGGTGATAGCGCACACGAGGATGGCGCGCCAGGGGGTTGGGACGCTCGGCAACTTCTTGGGGATAACGCAGGTCCACGATCACGCGCACGCCGTACGCCTCCAGCGCGCGCTGCCCTTCCTGCGTCAGGTTAGAGAGCGTGTCCGAGCGAACGAAGGCGCGTGCGCGCGTAGGTGTGCCGTGGCGTGTGGGGTGTCCCCCGAGGTCGCGCGCGTTGGCAAGATGATCCCACTTCAGGCGGCGCCCATTGAGAGAATCAGGCTGCATCTTGGGCGCGATTGTACGGGGCGCAGGTAAAGCTTCTTTAACCGCGCGCAGCTCACGGCACGCGGATCACCACGAACACGCGATTGCCGAACCATTGTCCTTGCGGGTCCTGCAGGCGCCACGTGCTGGTGTAAACGCCAGGCTGATCAGGCGCGCGCATCGGCACGCTGATGTCCACCACGCCGTTGCTCGGCGTCGGCGGCACGTTCACGCGCGAGACCAGCCCGAGCGGCGTGTCAGACTCATGCACCAGCATGTAGCCCAGACCCCAATCGCACGTGCTGACGTTGCGCATGCGCCACGTCTTAGTAAAAACAGTGCCAGCGCGGATGGGTGTGCCGTCGGGCACGGTGACATCTTGGACAAAGAGTGCCGCTTGACGACAGCCACGCTCGCCGACGACGACAGTCGTCACGACGGCGAGGTTGGGTGTTGGCGTTGCTGCTGCGCCATAGCGCACACGCAGCACTGCTGGGGCGCTGCGGCGCCCTTGTGCATCAACAGCGAAAGCTTGGAACAGCAACGCGCCTTCACGTGTGGGCCGATAGGCGAAACGTGCTGTGAAAGCGATGGGCGGTTCACTGCGTTGTTCAGAGGCGACCAGCGCGCCATCGAGCCAAAGCTCAACGCGCGCCACGCCTGCGCTGGAAGCAGCCGAGACGGCAATGGGGATCGCCTCGCCCGCCTCGAAGGCTGCGCCCTCTGGCGGCGCGACGATGACCACCGTCGGCGCACGCCTCTCCTGCGCAGCGCACGCCGCAAGCAAAAGCACCGCGAGCGCGCCTAGCCTGCGAATCCATCGCAACACGATGTGAAAATCATAGCGGCTTAGCCGCTTGTGCTCGGCTCTGCGAGCAGCCGTTGTAGCAGCGCGTGTTCCTCCTCAGCAGAGCGCACCTCGCCATCGAGCCAAGCCGCGCGCAGACGCTGAAGCAAAACGCCGTAGCGCGGTCCGGGCGGCAAGCCGAGGGCGCGCAATGTCTCGCCATTGCACACAGGGCGCGTGTGTCGCCATTCGACGTGCTCGCGCAGCATTGCTGCGCGCTTGGCAGGATCGCGCTCGAAGGTGTAGCCGAGGCACAACGCCAATGGGCTGAAGTGGCTCAGCAATGCCGATTGCTCGCTGGGGCGGCTGCGGAAGAGCGCAGCGCTCAAACTGCCCAGCGCGCCCAAGGCCACGAGCGCATCGCGCACAACATGCGTGAAGGGAATCCACTCCACCCAACGGCTAACCGCGAGCTGCCCCATCTGGTAAGTGAGCGCGCCCCAGCCCAAAGCGTGCCGCAGCGTCTGTGGCGAGACGCCTAACGATTCTGGCGACCAACGCGCGTCGCTCAGCGTCTCGCGCACGCGCTCGAAGCGGATGGGCAGCGCCTCGGGAGCGGGAACAGGGATGCGCACGGCGCGGAACACACCCCAGGCGATGAGCAATGCAAGCGCCGCCTCAGGGCGGTGTTCCTCAAAGATCAGTTCGAGGTCATACTTCATGCGCTCGCCACTCAACGCGCGCAGATGCGGTAGCCCGTCTGCCATCCAGGCGCGCGTGCTTGGCTCAACCTTGAAGCCGAGTCGTGCCGCGTAACGCGCGCCGCGCAAAATGCGCGTGGGGTCGTCCACGAAGCTGCGCGGGTGTAAGGCGCGGAGCACGCGCGCGCGCAAATCGCGCTGCCCACCCAGCGGATCAACGATTGTCTCATCGGAGAGACGCAACGCCATGGCGTTCACGGTGTAGTCGCGGCGGTGCAAATCCACCGCAAGCGTGCTTGGCGCCACGAGCGGCAGCGCTGCAGGATGCGGATAGGTCTCTTGACGCGCCATGGCGATGTCCACCGCCAACGCTTCGATGTGCCACGTTGCTGTGCCGAAGCGCGGGTAGGTTTGCACGCTGCCGCCGTGCTGTTCGCGGAGCCGATGCGCAAGCGCGAGTGCGTCGCCTTCCACCACGAAGTCGAGATCGTCAATGGTGGGCAAGCCCAGCAGCCAATCGCGCACAGCGCCGCCGACCAAGTACGCAGCAATGCCCAACTGCTCGGCAGCCGTGCGAATCGCCTCGAATGCAAAGCGTTGCGCGGGGGAGAGCCGTTCGATCAAACGCATGGCGGCGCCAAGCTAAGCGATGGGCAACGAGGGATCATTGCCCCACTCTTTCCACGAGCCGTCGTACACTGCGCTGTGCTCGAACCCTGCCACACGCAGCGCCAAAAGCCCGAACGCGGCGCTCACGCCGGCGTTGCAATACGTGATGATCGGCTGCGAGGGATCAACTCCCAGCTCGGCAAGCAACGCCCGAATGGCCTCTGGCGGCAGCAGCGTGCCGTCAGGCGCAACGAGCGTGGGGCGCGGAACATTGATCGCGCTGGGGATGTGC
>Ga0105160_1000415_pt1 | contig 20445 bp, 22 predicted proteins | sample GXS110809BmetaG_FD_89591 | JGI IMG/M metagenome (GOLD analysis project Ga0105160, IMG submission 89591) | Hot spring microbial communities from Gongxiaoshe hot spring, China to study Microbial Dark Matter (Phase II) - GXS 110809B | ecosystem: Environmental > Aquatic > Thermal springs > Hot...
CGCGGGTACGGGTGCTGGGCTCGTAAAATAGGTTGACCACCGTGACCCCCCTCAGGGCAGGCACCCTTGGCACCTCTCGCGAAAGCACCTCCCGCATCGCTTCGGCCGTATCTAACAAGAGGAGGATCTCTTGGCTTGTCAGCTCATCCAAGTCCAAGAGATAGCGCCGATGCCAGGTTGGAGACTCTTGCGCCACTACTGGCCTGCGGGGGCCAGCGGCCTCATTCCTCATCCCCTTCCTCCTCAGGTGGCCTCACTATAACCACCTCGTCACGGCCATCCACCTCTACAAGGCGCACGTGTACCTCTTCCCAACGGGAGGTGGGGATATTCCGGCCTACGTAGTCAGGGCGAATGGGCAGCTCCCGGTGTCCCCGATCCACCAACACCACCAGTTGCACCTTGCTGGGCCGGCCGAAGTCCATAAGGGCGTCCAGGGCAGCACGGATGCTGCGTCCTGTATATAGTACGTCGTCCACTAGGATCACCTTGCGGCCGTCGATGTCCACTGGCATGTGGCTACGCCTTAGAGGAAACGTAGTGCCTCGCGATGGGATGTCATCTCTGTACGGCCCAATGTCCAGGGAGCCCACTGGCACCTCTTGGCCTTCGAATTCCTTGATGGCCTGAGCCAAACGGAATGCTAGGGGAACTCCCCTAGTATACATCCCTACCAGGACGAGCCCCTCCACCCCCTTGTTACGCTCCAAGATCTCATGGGCGATGCGGCGCAAGGCGCGTCCCATGTCGGCCGCCGTCATCACCACATGCTCGTTTCTTTGACCATCCTTCATGACATAAAAATACCCTCCCCCTCCAAGAGGGGAGGGCATCCACTTTGAGACCGATGCTTCTTCTACTACCTATCAAATTCCCCGTCTCCCTTGTCGGCCTCACAGGACCGACTTAAAGGTCGAACAGGGGCAGGCGTCTCTTTATTACCTTAGCACGTCATAGCGTCCGGCTGCAACCCAGGCCACTGCTGAGCGTTGTTGGCGGATCAGTTCCCCACATCATAAAAGGGTCGTCCTTGGGCCATGAAGATCACCTTCTCTCATCTCTCGCGCATAACGTTGCTTGAGAGTACCGCGGTTAAACGTGACGGCAACTAGCTAGCCAGAAAGAGATGGCCCATAATCCCTCAACAAGCCTAGGGCCTCGATGGCTTTCATAAAATAGCAAAGCGTTAGCCCCCACCAAGGCAGATGGCAACCCATGATAGGCGCTGGTGGCGAAGCTATAAGGGACCCTACAGCCTAACGACGGGAGAAGGAGTAGTCACCAAAGGGCTCATCGCGACGGCGTAGCGCCTCTCTTAGCCCCTCCTTGATCACGGTCCGGCGCCAGTCGATCCCCTCCGGGGTATGACGGGCGATACCGTCCATGAATGTGCCCAAGATTTGGGTGGTGCGCAGCCCCATGTTCTCATACGCCTGGTTGACTAAGAGCTTGCTCATCACCAGCTGGCTTAGGGGTATAGTGGCCAAACGGTGGGCATAGGCTTCTACTCCTTGGGCAAGCTGAGAAGGTGGGAAGGCAGCGGATGCCAACCCAACTTGAACTGCCTCCTTCCCAGACAAGGGCTGACCAGAAAGCATAAGCCTTTTGGCGTGTTCAAGGCCCAGACGATATACCCACATCACCGTTGTAGGCTGCCCCCAGACGCGGGCAGGAGGATAACCTATCTGGGCATCCTCGGCTACAAAGATGAGGTCGCAGCAGAGGGCCAAATCGGTGCCGCCACCAACGCACCAGCCATGGACTTGGGCGATGGTAGGTTTGGGGGACTCCCAAAGGGCCATAAAGGTGCGCACGTTCTGCCACATGGCCAGGTAATCGGCCACGGGATCCCATACACCACCCCTCGCCTCTTGCGTCTCCTCTTCCGTGGCGGTGGCCCATTGTAGGTCGTAGCCTGCACAGAAGGCCCTCCCCGCCCCCGAAAGGATGATCACTTTGACCTGGCCATCGGCATTGGCAGTCGATATAGCTTCTGCCAATTCCCTGATCATCTGGCGGTTGATAGCGTTGAGGCGCTCGGGGCGGTTAAGGGTTATGCGGGCTATAGGCCCATTTATCTCCAGGAGCACCGTAGAGAAGGCCACTCTCTCACCCCCTTAGGCATCTTAAGGACGCCTATATTTTCAGGCAATCCGTTCCGTTTGCCATGAGGGGGGCCGTATAATTTTTACTGACTTCAATCTTAGCCTAAGGCGCAGGAGGTTCGTCATGGCCCAAGAGATCAAGATAGCCTCCACAGCGGAAATCCCTCCGGGCGAAATGAAGCTGGTGGAGGTTGAGGGGGAAGAGGTGGTTGTGGCAAACATAGGAGGGCAATTCTTCGCCTTCGCCAACAAGTGTACCCACCGGGGAGGGCCATTAGCAGAGGGGGAATTGAAAGGTGAGGTGGTGGAGTGCCCATGGCACCGTGGCCAGTTCAACGTAAAGACTGGGGAAGTTGCAGCCCCTCCTCCATCGCGCCCTATACCCACCTACACCCTGAAGGTGGAGGGGGGCGATATTTACCTGGTGCGCTAGCCTTGGCCACCGCCTGCCAGGGGCGGTATCAGGATAACGTGATCCCCCTCTTTTAGGGGATGCTCGAAGCCTACGTTCTGGTTGTTAACGATGATCACCTGGGCCATATCATCTGGAATGCCCAGGTGGCGCAAGAGGCCTTCTACAGTGGCGCCGTTGGGTAAATCCACCTGGAAGTGGGGGTCACCTACGGGCGAATATCGGTCTAGATAGGCCTGCAGCTCTATCGTCACCTTCATGGCTACCGCTTAGCTAGCCCCGCCCGCAGGGCATCGAACGCGATCAGCCCAAAGGCAGCACGATCGTGGGCCAGGTGATCCTTCCAGCGCGCTAGTTTGGTTCCTCTGCGGATCGCTGCCTGCAAAACCCCCAACTCCTGAGCATCGCTGGGGCGGCCCACCAGCACGACCCCTGCCGCCTTCCCCTCGCTATCCAGCAAGATCTTCCGATACAGGCCCACTGCCCGGTCCTCCATGACGATGGGCTCTAGGCCCGGCCTCTCTTGGAACTCCCCAATGGACGCACAGGTGAGGCCGAACAGCTCCGTCACGTTCCAGCTGAGGCTCCCTGGGTATGAAAGGTTGTCGCCTGCCATGTTGGCCCCTGCTACTTGCCCCTGCTCCACAGCTGTGGGCCAGATGGCGTGGATGACGGGTGCCCCTGTCTGGAAGTCACGCGTCTCAGCGCAGTCGCCTGCGGCGTAGACCCCAGGCAAATTAGTCTCCTGGCGTTCACTCGTACGTATCCCGCGTCCTATGTCTAGGTTTGATCCTCGGAGGAACTCGATGTTTGGCTCCACCCCTGTGCCGCAGATGACTATATCTGCTTCGTACGTCCTACCGCTGGACAATCGTATGCTGTAGCGTCCATCTCCCCTTCGTTCCACCGAGGCGGCAGTGTCGTTTAGGAGAAGCTCTATGCCCTGGCGCCGCATCACCTCCTCTAGGAGGCTAGCGCCGCCCTGGTCCAAGAGCTGGGGCATCACCCGTCCCGCCACCTCTACCACGGTGAACTTAAGGGATGATCTCTTGACGAGGGCGTTGATGGTGAGCAGGCTTATAAAGCCAGCACCGATGACGAAGCAGTCCCGCGCCTTTTGCGCCTTTTCCTCGATCTTGCGGGCATCGGCCAAGGTCCAGTGGTAGCATACGTCAGCTTCCTCGATGCCCTGGATGGGGGGGATGCGTGGTCGAGAGCCAGTAGCGATAAGTAGCTTGTCATAGGGGAGATTCTGGCCATCTTCTAGCCTAACCTGTCGGGCCTGAGCATCCAGCGCTACAGCCCCTTTGCCCCAGATCGTTTCCACCCTCTTGGCCCGGAAGTAGTCGTCTGCCCGGAGGGTGATTTGGCCCAAGTTCTTTTCCCCGGCCAATAAGTAGGGAAGGGCCACCCGCGAATAACATGGCGGGGGCTCCTTAGAGACCATCACAATCTCCCCGTCCGGATCCCGTTCCCTGATGGCCTCTAAGGCCGCAAGGCCTGCGGCAGAAGCTCCCAAGATGACGTACCTGGCCACCTCTTACCTCCTACGCTAGGCCCAATCGGGCCAAAGTCTCCTGGGTAGGGCGACCCTCCTCGTCCCAGCCCCGTAGGCGATAGTACTCTTCTAGCATAGGTTCCAGCTCTACCACTTGCCCCGGGACGGCACCACCCGTCAAAGGCTCGTTCAGCATCCTGGGAGGCAGGGTGTCGTCCTTTCGCCCCAGCCCAGCACCTATGTTGAACAGGCGCTCTATGTTCCAGATGCGTTCGCCGGTGAGGGCCCAGTCTTCTAAGGTAAGGGTCTCCCCAGTGGCGGCGTTGTAGAGGGCGCAGATCTTGTCGGGCGTCAGGGCAAAGGTGACGAAGGTACAAACGCCGCTAGAGTCGACACTAGCGGCGGCGTCCTGCAACATCTTCTGAACAGCTGCCTTCCCCTCGATGCTGAAGGGGTCAAGACGCTGATCGGGGGGAGCAAACCACTCGACGCTCATAGAATAGCCTCTTAGGTGACAGGCGCCCCGGTTGGACGTAGCGTAGCCGAGGCCCATGCCTTTGGCTCCCCTGGGGTCATAAGCGGCAAACTCTTGCTTCTTTACGCCCATGAAGAGCTCGGGGTGGCCATAGTACTCGGCCAGACGATATCCTCCCTCGGCCAAAAGGTTGCCAAACTTGCCCCGCCTGTATGCCATTAGCTCTAGGCAGCCTATCACGGCATCGGCGTTGCCAAACTTTAGCTCGAAGGGCAACTCGGCCAGGTCCTCCTCGGGGATGTAGCCTTTCTCCGCCAGCTCCATGGCCGTAGCGATGGTGGCACCGGCGGAGATGGTGTCTACGGCGTAGAGGTTACAGAGGTAGTTGGCGTAAAGGATGGCGTTGAGGTCGCCTACTCCACAGTCGCTGCCCACGCCAAAGATCGTCTCGTATTCGGGGCCTTCTCCCTTCCCCTGCCATTTGGAAGGGCCTTTGATCTCAGTAACCCTGGCACATCCTATTGGGCAGGAGTAGCACCCCTTATTACGCACCAGCACCGACTGGGCGATGGCCTGACCGGAGATAGCGTTTGCACCCTCAAACTGCCCCTGCTGGAAGTTGCGCGTAGGCAAGATCCCCACGGCATTAGTGAAACCAACCGTGGAGGCAGTGCCTAGACCCCTTAATGCCGCCGACGTCACTGGCGATTGGGCTACTATCTGGAGGGAGTCCATCACCACCTGAGAAAAGCGGACAGGGTCAGCCACCCGTACCGCCCCCGTGCCCCTCACCACGATGGCCTTCACCCGTTTCGCCCCCATGGCCGCGCCCACCCCAGAGCGTCCAGCAGCCCGAGATTTGTCGTTTATGACGCAGGCCACACGGCACATGTTTTCTCCAGCCGGGCCGATTCCTGCCACCCGCGCCTGTGGGTCGGTCTCAGCGCGTAAGATGTCCTCCGTTTCGGCAGTGGTCTTACCCCAGACGTGAGAGGCGTCCCTTATCTCGACGTGATCGTTGTGGATCCAAATGTACACGGGGCGAGGCGACTGGCCCTCTAAGATGACCATGTCGTAACCAGCGAACTTCAGCTCAGGCCCCCAGTAGCCACCCGAATTGGAGCAGGCGATGGCATCGGTAAGGGGGCTCTTACACAGAACCATATAGCGGCCTCCAGTGGGGGCGTAAGTGCCCGTAAGGGGCCCCGTGGCGAAGATGACCTTGTTTGAGGGGCCTAAGGGATCGCACCTAGGATCTATCTCTTCGTACAGGTATTTCGTACCTAGTCCCCTACCGCCAATGTAGGCCCTGGCCCAGTCCATGCGCAGGGGCTCTTTAGTGATCTCCCCCCGGGTGAGGTTAACCCTTAGCACCTGACCTGCCCATCCGGACGTCATGCCGCCCTCCTTCATACCAAGATCCCGCTCTCAGCCCTTTCCATGCGCGTCGCCCAGGGCAAGGGCTCTTTATCTGCGTATTCTAGGGCCCCGTAGATGCATATTTTCACGCATTGGGGATCGCCCTCGCACAAGTCGCAGTTCTGCGCTACATGCTTGTCCAAGTGATAGCCCATCACCCCAAAGGGGCAAGCCACGAGGCACATCTTACAGCCGATACACTTTTCCTCCCTAACGTACACGCGGCCCGTTTCCGGATCGCGGCTTATGGCATAGGTAGGACAATTGGTGAGACAAGGAGCATCAGGGCAGTGGAAGCATGTGAACGCCCCGTATACCTGCTCGTCTACCAGGTCCAGTACCCAGATCCTGGTCTTGGCAGGGACGAATGCACCCTCATGTCTCAACGAGCAGGCCCCTTCACAAAGGTGACAAGCTACACACTTCTCAGGATGAGACACGATCAGCTTCATGGTGTCCCCCTTATACAAATGCATTCCCAAAATACACGCCAGGGTTTGCGAATGTCAACATTCTCATAATGTGAAATCTGGGCCTCATGGGAAAGGGAGGAGGTCTTGCCGGTGGCCATGGATAAGGAGTATATCCTTAACGGCAGGAGGAGAGACTATGCCCCTAGCAACAGTCAACGGTCTAGAGATCCACTACAGGGTGACTGGGGAGGGGAGGCCAGTAGTTCTGGTCCACGGATTTACGGGCAATTCGCGCAACTGGGCCCTTACCGTCCCCGCCCTTCGCCCGTACTTCCGCTTGGTGTCTCCGGACCTGCGCGGTCACGGGCTTTCGGCCAAGCCTACCCAACCCGAGGACTACCTTCTGGAGGCGATGGCCGAAGACGTAGTCCAGCTTATCCACCACCTAGGACTGCATGGGTGCCACCTGGTGGGGCATTCCATGGGAGGCATGATCGCGCAGATGGTGGCCCTCTCCCAGCCACAGCTGCTCAAGTCCCTAGTGCTCGTAGACACGTCGGCTGAGCCGCCTAGCATCTTACGTGTCCAAGAGAGGGCCAAGCTTGTGCAGATAGCCCGTGAAAAGGGGATGGAGGCTGTGTGGGAGGCGCAGCTCAACCTTAACCCTCAGGCAGAGGAGCTCCGCGCCCAGCCTGAGTTCTTACAGGTCTGGAAAGAGCAGTTCCTCCTGACCTCCCGGGAGGCGTACATCTATTGTGCTCAGTCCATCGCCAGCAGACGGCCCCTATTGGAGGAGCTCCGGTCCCTAACCCTCCCCGTCCTTATCGTATGCGGTGACAAGGACGAGCCCTTCTTGGAGCCGTCTATTAGGATGCACCGTGCCATCCCTGGCAGCAGGCTACACATCATACCCAACTGTGGCCACACGCCCCAAATAGAGAGGCCCCAACAATTCAACGAGGCCCTACTGGCCTTCTTACGAGAGATAGAAGGCCTCTAGCGCGGCTTCCAGGGTCTAGGTGGCCAAAAAAAGTGCTCTTCCTTGATACGCCAGCCGTAGGGCTTTAACCTGCCCTTGACGTCGCTAATCATCCCGGCGTGGCCACACAGATAGACAAGGGTGTCTTCGGGGGACAGCTCAAACCTCTCGATATACTCCTCCACGATGGTGTTCACCCTGCCAGTCTGGCCCCGCCAACACCGGTTCCTCTCCTCGTGGGGGCGGCTCACCGTAGGTACGTATCGGAGAATATCAGGACGGGCCTCTGCGAGTTGGGAGAGCTCAGCATCATACACCAGCTCATCGTGATAGCTAGCACCGTGGAGGACGTAGAAATGGTGCCCTGTCAGGCCGCGCCCTATGTAGTAGCGGATCATGCTCACAAAGGGAGCAATCCCTGTAACGGTGGCCACCATGAGGTGATGGCGAAAGCTGGTATCTATCGTAAAAAGTCCTTTCGCCTTTGACCGCAAGCTTACTTCGTCCCCTACCCGCAGACGCCACAGCCGGGGCGTCAGTTGGCCATGAGGGACAAGCTCGATGAAGAGCTCCAACCAGGGCTCATCGGGAGAAGAGACGATGGAGTACGGCCTCTCTATCCCCTCTAGACCGATGGTGCAGTACTGGCCAGGCCGAAAGGTGAAAGGCGCAGCGGGCTTCAGCCACAGGGTCATCAAGTCGGGCGTATGGTCCTTGCGGGCTACGACGCGGGCAGTGGTGACAATGACGCGGGTAACGGGCGAAGTGGTGGGAGCCTCATCGCGCATTTTCAACCCTCCTCTGTAGGCTCCGCCCCCAATTACATTGTCCCACCTTTGTCCCCTCCTACACAAGTGCCGTTATAATGCTGGCAGAAGAAAGGAGGAGCCCCATGACCCAGGGCTACGACATTGAGGAGGTGCGACGCCGCTACATAGGGATGGAAACGGCCGAATCGTGGGGCCGTTATCCGGTAGAGCACGATCCCATTCGCCGCCACTGCCACATGGTGGAGGATACCAACCCGCTGTTCTTGGACCCCGAATACGCAAAGAAGACCAAATACGGGGCCGTCATCTGCCCTCCATCAGGGTGGTTGGCCATCTATTTCGCCAGCCTCGGCCCTTGGCCCCCTGTGTTCGAGCCCCTGGTGCCCATCGTGCCAGCCCCAGGCAAACGGATCATCAACCTTTCCCAAGAAGTGGAATGGTTCCAGGTTATCCGTGTGGGTGACCGTCTATCTATCAAGCGGCGCATCGCCGATGTGTTCCAGAGGCCCATCTCCATAGACCCCGAGGCGGTGTGGGTGGTAAGCGAGCTCATCATCGGGAACCAGAACGGCGAGCTGGTATGCGTTGTGCGTAACACCCTCCTATTCCATCGCACCCCTGAAGAGGTGGCTGCCGAAAAGGAAAGGAGAGGGGAGCCATGAAGAGGCCCCAAAGGTACTGGGAAGATGTGCAGGTAGGCGAGGAGTTGCCCGGCTTCTCCCTTGAAATAAACACCCGGCGCATATTCCTTCAGATCAGCGGTACCCAGGACTGGTACCCCCTTCACTTCGATTCCCAGTTCGCCCGCCGCGCCGGACATCCAGACCTGTTTATGAATACCGGCTTCATCCAGGGTGCTCTGGTGCGAGTGATCACCGACTGGATGGGGGACGAAGGCTTCCTTAAGAAGCTCTACTTCGAGATGCGACGCCAACAGCGGCCAGGCGACGTCATGGTCTGCAAGGGGCGGGTAGTAGACAAATACGTGCGCGATGGCCAACACTACGTCGAATGCGAAGTTTGGGCCGAGAACGAACGCGAGGGGATTACCACCCCCGGAAGGGCATGGATCATCCTGCCCACCCGAGGCCCCTAGCCCTGGAAGAGCTGGCGCAGGTAAGGTAGGGCGGCCCTAGCTGCCTTCTCACCGCGCCGGATGGCCTCTTCTATGCGGAAGGGAAGGATGGCCATGATGCCCCGCAGTCGAGGGACGATGTAGGCCTGAGGGGGTAGCCTCTGAGGCCTCCCTTGGCTTAACAGATGGGCCATGAAGGCCAGCCCCCCTATGCGAGATCGAGGATCCACACCAAGGCCCCATATCACGCGGGACGCCTGCCGGGAGATAGGCTGTAATGCCTTGGGCAACACTATGAACTCACCCACCGGCACCGCTACCGTTGTCAGTTGGGGAAAGGCAGCTATAGCTAGAGCGGTGGGGACAGTATCGTGCAGGCCACCGTCCACAAGGGGCCTTCCCCCTATAAGCACAGGGGGCAAGAGCCCAGGCGGGCGTATGCTTGCCTCCACTGCCCTTCCTACGTTGCCAGAGCCTATGAGCACCCGCTCGCCTGTAGCCACATCAAGGGCAGCCGCCCTAAAGGCGATGGCCATCTCCCCGAAGTCTAGATGGCCGTAGGCCTGCCAAAGGCGTCGCCCAAACCCCGGTGCATCAGGCCCTATCTTCAGTCCACCCAGAAACCAGGTCGTCAGAGAGGCCACGTTGGCCGAAGAGGCCACCTCCAGCATTAGGCCGACATCACGGTGGGCAGCATAGAGGGCACCTATGAGGGATCCTGCGCTAGCCCCTACTATGGCCTGAATGGGCAGCTGGGCCTGGTGGAGAACTTTGAGCACCCCCACATGGGCCCAGCCGCGGATCCCCCCTGCCCCTAGCACCAAAACAAGACCGCCCATAGCTAAACTGGACGGGCCACCCCTAAGACCTGGGGCCGTATAAAAAGTAGCGGCGGCACAGGCGGATCGAGCTTGAAGACCTCCAAGCGGACTATCCTAAAACCTGCCTCCTCAAGCAGGCGTGGCGTGTCCCGATTAGGATGGCACCCTCCCCCTAGCCATTGCCACAAGGGCGTGACAGCGTCTTGGGCCAGGGCGCCCCATCGGTGGTCGTAGCGCACGTGCTCGTAAAACCGTAGCTCCCCATGAGACCTCAGGACACGGCGCACCTCAGCCAAAGAGCGGCGCACATCTTGCACGCTGCAGAAAACGAAAACGCTGATCACCGTATCAAAGGAGGAGTCTGGGAAGGGGAGGAGCTCGGCACGGGCCCTGATGATAGTCAAAGGGATACCCATTAGACGGGCCCGCCGGCGGGCCCGCTGCAACATAAAGGGGTCAGGCTCGGTAGCAGTGACGGCGGAGGGATCGGGATAATAGGGGAAGCTTGCCCCAGTCCCGCAACCGATCTCTAACGTGCGCCCCCTGGCCTTCCCTACTACCTCTGACCTAATGGCCCGCATGAAAGTCTTCTCTGCCCGAGCCATCAGAAAGTCATAGATAGCAGCGAAACACTTGTGGCCCTCCATGACTCCTTGCTCTATCTCTAGTTTGAGGCCCACCATCATCATACCCTACTGTGTGTAGAGAGATGACGGAATCGGCGTCCAGGAGTAGGGCCCTGCCTATAGCTGCCCTAGATGAGACCCGCCTGGGGCGAACAGTGTTCCGGCTGGCCTGGCCCGTAATGGTGCAGCAAGTGAGCTATTCCATGGTCCAACTGGTGGACACCTTTTTAGTCGGGCATCTAGGGGAGGATGCTTTAGCAGGTCTACGCCTTGGGGCCCAGATCTTCTGGTTTGCCTTTGGGGGCATAAACGCCATAGGGGTTGGAGCTATCGCTGTGGTGGCCCGAAGCGTGGGGGCCAAAGATCAGACAAGGGCCGAAAGGGCAGTAGCTGCTGCCTTAGCTATGGCATCGGTATGGGGGGCAGCACTGATGGTAAGCCTTTGGTTCTTCAGCCGCTGGGCCTTAGGCATGCTAGGGGCCGAGGCAGAGGCACGCCGCCTGGGCACCCAGTATCTGCAGGCGGCAGCCTTTGGCATGCCTTTCTGGTCGGTGCTCTCCTCAGCCAACTCCGTCCTTCAAGGGGCTGGAGACACGCGTACCCCCATGGCGATAGGGGTATTGGTGAACGTGATCAATGCCGTCATGGCGTATGCCCTCATAAACGGCCCTGGTCCCTTCCCACGCCTCGAGGTAGTAGGGTCTGGGGCAGGATTTACTATCGCCGCCTCGCTTGGGGCAGTCTTAATATTGGCCTTGTTGGCCTCTCGCAGGCTGGTGCTCAGGTGGTCACCCAAGGCCAAACCCCATTTAGGCGAGATGTGGCGAATCTTGGGTATAGGGGCGCCAACTGCCCTGGAACAGGCCCAATTTAACTTGGCCTTCATGCTTTATACCAGAATCGTGGCCTCGCTAGGCACCACAGCCGTTGCTGCCCATGGAGTAGCGTTGGCAATACAGAGCCTCGCCTTTAACGCCGGCTTTGGCATAAGTGTAGCCTCCGCCGCCCTGGTAGGCCAGGGACTGGGAGCAAAGAGGCCTCGCTTTGCTGAGAGGGCCGTCTATTCGGCTGCCCTTTACGCCTCAGCCGTTATGGGGGCGGTGGGGCTCCTCCTTATGCTCTTCGGCGGGCCTATAACATCTCTTTTCGTGGCGGGTGAGGGGGCCGAAGAGGTAGTAGAGCTAGGGCGTAGGCTCATGTTCATTTTCGGTTTCGCCATGCCCGCGTTAGGGGCTAACTTGGCCTTCAGCGGCGGCCTCAGAGGAGCCGGCGATACTGGTTCAGTGATGGTTATCACCGCCTTCGGGACGTGGATAGTACGGCTAGGGCCGGCTTATCTGCTGGCCATAAAGGCTGGCCTGGGAGCACCGGGCGCATGGATAGGGGCGGTAATAGACATAAGCACAAGGGCCTTTCTCATGTGGCTTCGGTTCCGAGGGGGACATTGGAAGCTTATACGGGTGTAGGCGTGCTGACACGGCCTACCACGCGGGATATCATTAGGGGTAGGTGGCACCATGAGCAAAGTTATAGTCTATACACTTACTAGCTGCCCCGTCAGCCAGAAAGCGGTGGCCGACCTACGGGCAAGGGGCTTTGAAGTAGAGGAGAGGGCGGTTGACCGAAAGACCCAGTGGTGGGAAGAGGCGCTTCAGTACTCAGTTACTGTCCCCATCATCATTTGGGGCGAAGACGAAGTGGAGATAGGCTGGGAGGGAGAACACGGTTGAGAGATCACCTGAGGGCCGGGTCCCGGCCCCATCTCTCCATCTGTTCAACACCCTGAGCAGGCGTATCGAGCCTTTTACCCCCTTAGAACCAGGGCGCGTCCGCCTATATTCGTGCGGGCCAACTGTATACAGGTATGCGCACATCGGCAACTTGCGCACATATCTCATGGTGGACTGGCTGCGCAGGGTGCTTGAATCCCTGGGATACGAGGTGATCCACGTCAAGAACATCACAGATGTAGGACACATGCGTCAAGAGCAGCTAGAAAGGGGCGATGACAAGGTTATCGCTGCCGCCCTCGCCGAGGGTAAGACCCCACAGGAGATCGCCCACTTCTACACCGAGGCCTTCTTACGCGACGAAAGGCGTCTCAATATCTTATCTGCCCACTACTATCCTAAGGCCACAGAACACGTGGAAGAGATGATAAGGCTGGTGGAACGGCTACTAGAGAAAGGGTACGCCTATGAGCGCAGTGGGAACGTCTATTTTCGCGTATCCGCCTTCCCCACCTACGGAAGGCTTTCTGGGCAGACAGGCCCAGAGCTTTTAGCAGGAGTCCGCTCCGATGTCGACCCGCTAAAGGAAGACCCTAGGGACTTTGCCCTATGGAAGGCAGCCGAACCAGGCCGCCTCCTCAAGTGGCTCAGCCCCTGGGGCTACGGCTTCCCCGGTTGGCACATCGAGTGCTCTGCCATGGCAATACGTTACTTAGGGCCCCACCTGGACATCCACACCGGAGGAGTGGACAATATCTTCCCTCACCATGAGGACGAGATAGCCCAGAGCGAGGCCGCCTACGACAGCCCCTTCGCTCGGTATTGGGTTCACGGGGCCCACCTTTTAGTCGACGGGCTAAAGATGGCCAAGTCCACAGGCAACGTCTACACCCTGTCCGACCTGGAAGCCCGCGGCTTCCATCCCTTAGCCTTCCGTTACCTGTGCGCCACCGTCCACTACAGGCATCCCATGAACTTCACCTGGGAGGCCCTGCGGGCCTCCCAGCGCGCCCTTTCCAGGTTACAGCTCCATACCCAAACTGGTAGCAGGGGCCGACCTGACCCTGATAAAGCGGAGAAGCTCCGAAAGATGTTTTGGGAGGCAGTGTGTTATGACCTGTCCCTCCCAAGGGCATTGGCCGTCGCCTGGGAGGTGGCACGCTCCAGCCTCCCCAGCTCCACCAAAAGAAGGCTTTTACTGGAATTTGACTCGGTGCTAGGGCTGGCCCTGGACCGTCCCCCCGAGAAAGTAGAGCTTCCTGCCGATATCGCCTCTCTGGCTAGGGCTCGAGACCGTTTGCGATGTCAGCGCCGATATGCCGATGCAGACGCCCTAAGGGCCCAAATCGAGGGTAGGGGCTACGAAGTGCGCGATGGGCGCCGCACCTCTCGCATACTTCTTAGACCCAAGTGGAAAGAAGAATTCCCCACCATATCACGTAGCACCGATGTCCCCTCCCTTCTTCACGAGCCACCCCAAAAGCGCATAACGGTGAGCCTATTGGCCCGGGACAACTTGCCTCACCTCCAGCCTTGCATAGATAGCCTCTTGCCCTGGCTAAGGGAAGACGACGAGATCATATTGGTGGACAACGGCTCCACTGACGAGACGGTATCCTTCTTGGAACATCTAGCCGCCACCGACCCTCGAGTACGGGTGCTCCGTGCCGACCACTTCCTGGGAGAGGCTATGGCCCGCAACGTGACCCTTCGACAAGCCAAGGGCCGCTGGTTCCTGTGGTTGGACAGCTCAGTAAGGCTCACTGGGCCCCTGGAACCCTATCTGGAACGCCTCTCCCAAGATCCAACCCTAGGGATTATGGGCCGTTGGGGCCTTTACACCGCCGACCTTCGCCACTTCTATGAGGTAGAACTGGACTGCGACGTGGACGCCCTCCAAGGTTATCTCATGCTCATACCAAGGATGGTCATCCAGCAAGTAACACCCTTGGACGAAAAATTCCGCTTCTACCGTCACCTAGACCTTGACTTGTCCTTCAGGGTAAGGGCACTGGGGTGGCGCACAGTATGCTGCCCTGATATTCCTGCTTACCGATCTACCCACTGGGAATGGGAAAGGTTAGACCCCCACGAGCGCGACCGGTTAAGCAAACGAAATTTCTACCGCTTTCTGCGCCGCTGGGGAAACCGAGTAGACCTTCTGGTTAAAAAGCTGCCAATTTGGCCGGCAGGAGGTATCCCAGATTGGAAGTGGGAGGCATAAGTTTGCTAGTGGCGCTGGGTGCAGGGCTTTTCTCCTTTCTCTCCCCATGCCTCTTACCTCTTGTGCCACCTTATCTGACTTACCTTACTGGTACCTCCACTACCCCAATCACCGGGGGAAAGCATGGCTCCCCCACAGAGATAAAGGCAAGGGCGTATGCCCCCTTCCTACACTCCCTCAGTTTTACCTTTGGCTTCTCCGTCGTCTTTGTCTCCCTTGGGGTATCTTTAGGGATAATCGGCTTTTTTTTGCGTGAGCACCAAGACATAGTGCAGAAGGTGGCCGGCTCCTTGCTCATCGCCTTGGGGCTACACCTTGCTGGAGTTATCACCATTCCCTTTTTGGAAAGGGAGCAACGGCTGGGAATAGAGGGTGGAACGGGCTACTTACGTTCCTTTCTAGTAGGCTGCTCCTTTGCCGCTGGCTGGAGCCCATGTATTGGACCTACCCTAGGGGCCATCCTGGCCCTGGCCGTATCCGGCGCTAACGTAGCGCAGGCAGCAGTCCTCTTAGGGGCCTACTCAGCGGGGCTAGCCATCCCCTTCCTACTCCTGGGCCTAGCCTTTAATGCCCTTCTGCCCCTATATAGGTGGCTTAGGCTCATCTCCCCTGTGATAAATTATGTGAGCGGGGCCACTTTGGTAGTGGTAGGAGTGCTCATCTTTACTAATAGTCTCATCAACCTCAACAGCTTATTTGACTGGGGGCCTTTTTCCAAACTAACGCCCACGTTGTAGCCCATGCCTTCAGGGATGCTGAGACGCCTAGCAGCCATAATGGGGATAATGGCACTAGTAATGGGCGTCCTAGGCCTATTGCAAGTGAGCGGATATTTGGGCACCCAGCAGGGGATTAGGAACGCTAAGCTGTTGTTCACCCCACTGCCAGAGGGCGCGCCCACCCTGAAGGTGGGGCCCGGGCAAGGAGAAGTGGCCCCCAATTTCGAGGCCTCCACCCTAGACGGAACAAAAAGGGTAACCCTCGCCGAATTTCGTGGCAGGCCCGTCCTTCTCAACTTTTGGGCTAGCTGGTGCGAGCCGTGTGCCCGGGAACTCGTTGATATTTACCGCCTCCGCCAAGCCCATCCTGACCTGATAGTCATCGGCATCAACCGGGCCGAGCCGGCCGAGCGGGCAAGGAGGTTTCTCGAAAAGTTGGCGCTGCCCACTGAGAACACCTCCCCCTTTACAGTAGCCTTAGCCGACCCTGACGATACGCTCTTTCCCGCCTACCACGGCATAGGAATGCCCCTGAGCCTGTTCCTGAACGCCAACGGAATCGTGGTGGCCGTCCATAACGGCGCCCTCACTTATGACGATATGGAGGAGCTATACTCCCAGGCAGTGGGGCGGCAGCAATAACGCGTAGGCCCACCAGCTCTTTGTGCTATAATAACGGCAGGTTTTATAGAAGGAGGGAAAGGTTATGCGCGACGTAGCCATCATCGGGGCTGGGATGACCAAGTTTGGGAAGTTTCTAGACCGTAGCTTGAAGGATTTGGCACGGGAAGCGGTACAGGGGGCCCTCGATTCGGCAGGGATAGACAAGTCCAAGCTTCAGGTGGCAGTGGTAGGCAACGCTACCGCTGGCCTTATCACCGGCCAAGAGATGATCCGGGGGCAGGTGGTGCTAAGGGAGCTAGGGATAGGGGGCATACCTGTAATAAATACGGAGAACGCTTGCGCCAGCTCCTCCACGGCCTTCCACCTAGGCTGGCTCTACGTAGCCTCTGGCATGTACGACATCGCCCTGGTGCTAGGGATGGAGAAGCTCACCCACGAAGATAAAAGGCGATCCTTCCAGGCTATCGGCGCCGCGGTGGACGTGGAGTGGGTACAGCAGATGGCCAAGGCCGCTAAGGAGGCCAAGGAGAAGAGTAGCGAAAGGCAGCCAACCTTCGAGGAGGGGGCCGGAGAGCGGCGGAGCATGTTCATGGACTTCTATGCCGTCTTCGCCCGCCGTTATATGGAGAGGACAGGCGCTACTAAGGAAGACTTCGCACGTGTTGCGGTAAAGAACCTATACCACGGCTCCCTAAACCCCAAGGCTCAATATGGAGGCGAGTACACAATAGAGGACATCCTCAACGCCCCCCTCGTAGTGGAGCCTCTAACTAGGCTTATGTGCTCGCCCATAAGCGATGGGGCAGCAGCGGTCGTGCTTGTGGCTGCTGACAAGGCCCGCCAGTTTACTTCCCGGCCGGTATATGTGAGGGCCTCCGTGCTGGCCTCAGGTCGCGACCGGCTTCCTGGGGAGCCGGGCATCACCACCGAGACAGCCCAGCTGGCCTACCAGAAGGCGGGCATCGGCCCCAAGGACTTGGACGTCATAGAAGTGCACGATGCCAGCGCCCCGGCTGAGCTCATAATTTACGAAGAGCTCGGCCTTTGCGCCGAGGGGGAGGGCCCCTCCCTCATCCGTAGCGGCTACACTAAGCTTGGGGGCAAGCAGCCCGTTAATACCAGCGGCGGGCTACTTGCCAAAGGCCACCCCATAGGCGCCACCGGCGTGGCCCAGATATGTGAGATCTTCTGGCAGCTCAGAGGAGAGGCAGGGGCCCGCCAGGTAGAGGGGGCCAAAGTGGGCCTCACCGAGAACGGGGGCGGCATGGTTAGGGGCGAGGCAGCAGCCCTTAGCATCCACATCCTGTCCGTTTAGGAGCAATAGGGCCTTGGGGAAGGCGTTGCCCTCTCTCCCCAAGGCCCTTTACTTATCGGGCACGTAAATGGACTACCAGCGTCTTCAACTCGAACAGCAGGGCCATGTGGCCCTCCTACGCCTCAACCGCCCCGACACCCGCAACGCCATAGACCGCCAAATGGCGCAAGAGCTCTCAGCCGCCCTGGACGCCCTGGCCCAAGACGATCCAGTCCATGTGCTTGTGGTCACTGGGGCAGGGGATAAGGCCTTCTGTGCCGGCGCCGATATGGCCGAGGCCGTGGCCCAGCCCGATCTGGGCCCCTTGATAGCTAACACCCTCATCAAAGTGTTGCGCTTTCCCAAGCCTGTCATCGCCGCCGTCAATGGCTACGCCTACGGGGCAGGAGCCCTTCTGGCCATCTACTGCGACATCCGTCTCGCCTCCCACAACGTCCGCTTCCGCTTCCCTGGAGCCGAATACGGCCTAGTCACTGGAGCAGCCTATCTCCCCCGCCTGGTGGGGCTGTCCCGAGCCAAGGAGATCATTTACACCGCCCGCCCCGTAGACTGCCAAGAGGCTCTAAGTATGGGCCTCGTCAACCGCGTCCTCCCCCAGGAAGAGCTGCTGGCAGGCGCCCTTTCCCTCGCCACCCAGATGGCCGCCCACTCACTACCGGCGCTTAAGGCAGCTAAGCAGATACTTGACCTTTCCCTAGGAACTTGGGAACCCCTTCACCAAGAGGGAGAAGTAAACCAGACCTTGCGCCAGCAAGACGATTACCGCCGCCGCTTCCAAGAGGCTGCCTACCGCATCACTGGCCATACCTAATCCCTTCCCTTGACGCCCCCAACGCCCCTTCTTTATCCTGGGAAATAACCTATAGGAACACCATCGATTCATAGGAGGTATCTATGATTGTTAGGAAAGATATCTATGAAATTGGGGAGATGCCTCCGCTGGGGCATATACCGCGTTACATGTATGCACAGGTGATTCGGCGGGAGCGGTTTGGTGAGCCCATCAATGCTTTCAGGACGGAGAAGGTAGAGGTACCTAAAGACCTAAGGCCGGACGAGGCCTTGGTATACGTGATGGCGGCCGGCATCAACTACAACAACGTATGGGCTGCCCTGGGGGTGCCGGTAGATGTCATATCTATTCAGCAACGAGATGGGGATCCTTCCGATTTCCATATAGGTGGGTCAGACGCCTCGGGCATCGTGTGGGCGGTAGGGGAAAAGGTGACCAACGTCAAGGTGGGGGACCATGTCGTAATCCACTGCGGGTGGTGGGACGCGGAGGACCCCTACATTAAGGCAGGGGGAGACCCCATTATGGCACCTTCGGCCCGCATTTGGGGCTACGAGACCAACTGGGGGAGCTTCGCCCAGTTCTGCAAGGTACAGGCGCACCAGTGCCTACCCAAGGCTCCCCATCTCACTTGGGAGGAAGCAGCTGCCCCCACCCTGGTGGGGGCCACAGCCTACCGTATGCTTTTGGGCTGGCCTCCCCACACCGTTCAGCCTGGCGACGTGGTCCTGGTGTGGGGTGGGGCAGGAGGCCTAGGGTCTATGGGCATTCAGATCGCTAAAGTGCACGGGGGCATTCCTGTAGCTGTCGTATCAGCTGAGGAGAAGTTTGACTTCTGCATACGTTTGGGGGCCAAAGGGTGCATCAACCGCAAAAACTTCAATCACTGGGGCATGATGCCCCACTGGAGCGACCGGGAGGCATATAACCGCTGGCTGGAGGGCGTCCGGGCTTTTGGGCGCGCCATCTGGGAAGTCTTAGGCGAAAGGCGGAACCCACGCATCGTGTTCGAGCATCCTGGGGAAGACACCATCCCTACCTCTATATTTGTGTGCGACACCGGTGGGATGGTAGTCATCTGTGCTGGCACCACTGGCTACAACGCAGTAGTTGATCTGCGCTACCTGTGGATGAGGCAAAAGCGGCTGCAGGGCTCTCACTTCGCTAACGATGAGCAGGCCGCCGCCTTCAACCAGCTAGTGATTGAGGGAAAGGTCGACCCATGCATGGCCTCTCGCCTCTTTAAGTTTGAAGAGATAGGGCTTGCCCACCAGCTGATGTACGAGAATCGTCACCCTGAAGGCAACATGGTGGCCCTAGTGGGGGTGCCAAGGGCTGGTCTAAAGGGCCTGCCCTGATGCCAAGGAGGTAGTGGCCGTGGCGCTTATGGGAGTGGAAGTGGGCCAGAAAGTACAGATAGAAAAGACCATCACTTCTGAGGACGTCCGCTTGTTCGCTCAGGTCACTGGCGACACGAACCCACTTCATTTGGATGAAAGCTATGCCGCCGGCACTCGCTTCGGTCGCTGCGTAGTCCATGGGATGCTAACGGCAAGCCTTATCTCGGCTGCCCTGGGCACCAAGGTTGCCCCGCACAGCTGCGTCATCTACGTGGGGCAAAGTTTACGTTTCCTGCGCCCCGTCTTTGTAGGGGACACAGTGACAGCTACGGCAGAGGTGACCGCCATAGACTATGAGAAAAGGCTCGTTACCCTACGAACCGAGTGTTACAATCAGGCGGGCCAACCGGTACTGACGGGTGAGGCCACAGTTTTGTTGGACCCGGCCCCTAACCCATCCGCCTCATAACCTTGAGAATGTTATAGCCTGTAATCTCGGCCGAGCGGCGGGCCAGCTCGTCCAGATAATCCTTGGTGAGCTTGCCTGCCTGCACGGCCTTGGCCAATAGCATCAGCTTGGCCTTAACAGTAGCATCGTCCTCGAACTCTCCTGTCTCAGGGTTGATGATGGAGCCGCCACCTGCCTTATAGTATGCCTCGATAGCTCTGCGGGCCCGCTCCACCTCCTCGTCGCTAGGGGTATAGCATTCGTTAACTATCTGAGCCTGAGAGGGGTGGATTATCCAGGAGCCATCCATCCCCAGATTGGCCGCCTCCATGTTCTTACGCCTGAGCCCCTCCTCTATCTCCCTCGCCTCCTCAGGAGGGGTGTCCCTACGCACTATACGGAAGTAGACGCAGTCAATGGCATGGAGGCCAGCCGCCTTGGCTGCCACAACAACAGCCTGCTTGGGGTACAAGAAATACTTGTGCTGATCCTCCACATACTCCTTCGCCCCGATGGAAGCGGCAAAGTCGGCGATGCCAAAGATGAGACCCGCCATCCGATCCGATGCGGTGGCGATCTCATAGGCCCGTACTAAGGCCTGGGGGGTCTCGATGAGCGCCTCTATCTGGACGCGCGTAGTCCACCCACCCTCTTTCTCC
>Ga0105160_1000416_pt1 | contig 20438 bp, 23 predicted proteins | sample GXS110809BmetaG_FD_89591 | JGI IMG/M metagenome (GOLD analysis project Ga0105160, IMG submission 89591) | Hot spring microbial communities from Gongxiaoshe hot spring, China to study Microbial Dark Matter (Phase II) - GXS 110809B | ecosystem: Environmental > Aquatic > Thermal springs > Hot...
CGATAGTCGAGGCGATATCCCTCCTAGGGAGCGTCAAGCCCACAAAAGACCAGCTAACCTATCTTTGGATGATGAAGCCTGACGCGCTCAGATGGCGTAGGCTTGAGCCAAAGCAATACCTATACGACGGAGAGCTAAACGCGCCAATACTCTGGAACTCAAACATGTACATGAGCGGAGAGACGCTCGAGATATTGAGGGAGCTTGTAGATATCTGGCTCCCGGACTTCAAGTTTGGAAGCAACGCTTGCTCGATAAAGCTTGCCAGGACGCCGTGGTACTGGGAGACTGTCTCGCAAAACCATAAGACGATCTACGACTGGGGAGAGGACATAGTTGTTAGGCACTTGGTCATGCCCAACCATGTTGAGTGCTGCACGAAGAGGGTGCTTTCATGGATTGCTGAAAACATGCCCGAGGTACCCGTCAATGTTATGGACCAGTATCACCCGGATTGTTTTGCAGACCCGCTAAGTCCTGACTTCGACCCGAAGTATAGCGAGATTTCGCGGAGGCCTACGAGGGAGGAGATACTTGAGTCGTATAGGTTTGCGAAGAGGCTGGGAATTGTCTTCGAGTCGATAAGCCTTGAGAAGAGCGTTTTTGGTTTAAGCCCCTAGTATAGCTTCAGCTTCTTGCCAGATAGGAGTCTGGCTATCCTCTCGAGGACTTTGGATGAGCTGTTAAGCCTGGCAGAGGACATTTTAGGCGCCTTAACCACCTTGACCCTCCACCCCTCCCTCTCCACCTCCTTCAAGAACTCTCTCCTGATCTTGTCCTGGTCGTATCCGAAAACCACTATGTCCGGGTTGAAGCGCTCAATCACCTTCTTGAAGCTGAAGGGCCTATAGCCCAGGTAGGCCTCGTCAACGAATTTGAGGCTCCTCACGATCATCAGTCTCTCATACTCGCTGAAGATTGGCGGCCTCTTCCTCCTCCTCACCGTCTCGTCTCTCGCGATTATCACAACTAGGCGGCCTCTCCTCCCCTTTAGCCTACTCGCGTATCGGAGCAGGTAGATGTGGCCCGGATGGATGATGTCGAATACGCCTGACGTGAGTATCGTCCTAGCCTTTTTCACCAAGTGAACTCGACCCTCCCGAGGATTCTTAGGCAGTCGAGCAACCCTTCCGCATATGATACTGCTATGAGCGTGTCGTCGACCATCTGCGAGTTCAGGAAGAATCTGGCGTCGTCGAGGTATGATTGGGCGAGCTCAAGGATCCTATGCGTCTCTGCGTCCCCGCTGAGTATGTTGAGTTTAGCGAAGACGCTGCTGGCCTTGGCTATGTATCTCTCCGCCCTCGATCTACGCATGCCTACCGACACATCAGGCCTGAGAAGCTCCTCATCCACATGCATCAATTTCCCAACCGCTTCCCTCTCATAGGAGCGGAGCTGGCTCGGGATAATAATTATATGAGGTGGTGGGGGGAGGCGGAGGCTCTCCACCTTTGCGGCCTTACATGCTGTTCTTACTTCGTCGGCATATCCCAGCCTCGCCAGGATTATGACTAGACTCTCAGGTCCAAACCTCCCCCCAACTGCTGCTCCTACACTCAGCAGCCTCCTAACCGCCTCAGACGCTGTGAGGCCTCCATCCGAAACGTCTAGGAGAACGAGGGTGTGGAGGCCGGATTCGATGTTCTCCTCAACGCTCCTGTAGATTGTTCTGAGGCTCTCCTCGCCGGCTTCTCGCGGGATTGTGACGACCCGGCCGAACCTGTAGGAGGAGAGGCATGAGATTCCTATCGCTGCTGAGAGTGAGGAGACACCATAGACGACCTCACACTCAACTCCCCTCTCAGCCGCCTCTATCAGGAGGGCTATGTGGGTTGTTGCGATGAGCGGGTCTCCGGGGACGGCTACGGCAACGCTCATGGTCTCGGCCTTCTCCACGAGCTCACCGGCCTTCTCCTCCAAGTCTGACCTCCCAGCCAGCTTAAGCCTATCCGCGAGCCTCGACCTGAGAAACTCCACCAGCTCGCTTGGCAGGGGGCTGGTGTAGGTATCCAGATATACTATGTCAGACTCCTCAAGCTTCTTGACCGCCTTCAACGTCATGTATTCAGGCGGTCCAAGCCCAAGCCCTACTAGCCTCAGCACCGGGGACATAATCTAGCGGCGAGGTGATAAACGCATCTCCCACGGTTGGGTGAAGAACTTATAGATGAGGCGGACGGATATTCTCCTCAGACCTACGAGGTGTATTAGAGAAGGGTTGAATGCTGTAATACTCGCGGCCGGCGAGGGTAGGAGGCTTGACCCGCTCACCAGGAATAGGCCTAAACCCCTCCTTCCCGTCGCAGGTGAGCCCCTCATCCATAGAATAGTGAGGGTACTGTCGGGCGTTGGGGTGGATGAGGCCTGCGTCGTTACGAGCCCATCGGGTGATAGGATAATGGATGCCCTTAGGGGGGTTGAGACTCCGCATCTTAGGCGGGCGGTGCAGGATAGGCCGCTTGGCACGGCCCACGCCCTTCTCGCCGCAGGCGACTTCGTCAGGGATGAGGAGAAGTTTATCCTAGTGTATGGCGACCTCTTCTTTGAGGCTGAGGCGCTGCAGGGGCTAGTGGCCCATGTCGCCACGGGGTTTGACGGCGGAGTCCTAGCTATCCGGCATGAAGAGGCGAGGAGGTTCGGTGTCCTGCTCGAGGAAGACGGAGTCTTGAAGGGAATAGTTGAGAAGCCGGAACATCTTTCAGCTCCAGCCCTCATTAACTCGGGAGTCTACGTGCTTCCAGGCGAGATAGTTGAGGCGGCTGAGAAGATCGAGCCCTCCATCAGAAGAGAATACGAGCTCACAGACGCCATAACCCTCCTAGTGAAGAGCGGCCGTCGAATCGCGGTCTACAAACACCCCCACGGATACTGGCTCGACGTGGGTACGCCGGCCAGCTACCTCGAGGCAAACCTACTCGCACTCAGGGAATACCAGCCGCCTGGACTCCCCCAGGCGCCAGCTCTACAACACTCATACATAGGTGGAGAAGTCAGGCTTGGGAGACACTCTCAGGTCCGATCCTCTGTCCTCATGGAGGATGTTGAGGTCGGTGAGGACGTGACTCTCGACTCTGTGGTCCTGCTGGAGAAAGCCGTTGTAGAGCGTGGCGCCCAGCTCGCTTACGCCATCGTGGGGGAGAATGGGCGGGCTGGCAGGGGATGCATACTGAGAGGCCTCCGTGAAAGGCCTGTGGTCATTGGGCCCGGCTCGGCTGTTCCACCCTACTTCACTGCTGGGCCTGGAGACGTGTTTTAGCCTCACTCCTCAGAAGGGAGCGGGCGAGCAGCCTCGCAACCCTTATGGGCTCAGGAACCCTCCCACTTATAGTCATCCTGTTTAGGACAACCTCGGCCGCCCCCCTAGAGAGCCCAACCCGCCTTACATGGACCTTGTGGCCTGTCTTGAGGACATACTCCTCCCTTGGCCCGTTCGACTCGTATATTCTGAGCCTCTCCCCCCAGTCGCTGGGGAACCTAGACTTGATTATGTCTGAGAGCCCTTCGGAGGGGTTGTATGTGACGCAGAGGAGCGGTAGGCCTGTCTCCTCTGCAGCCCTGTTGAGGTCGACTATATTGAAGAGGCTGATGATGCAGCCCCCCAGCATAAGTAGGTTAATGTCTTCCCTCTCAAGCACCCTATACATCTCGATTATCCTGTCCGTCGCATCCATCCCACCCACGAGACACCTACCTACAGCAAACCCATCCACCAGAAAGTCAGCCCTCATAACTACACCAGCTAAGAAAGACCTCTCGCCTAAAATGGGCCTAAAGCTCTCCGCCACGCCGAAAACCCTGAATCCTGGCTTAAAGGCTGAGAATCCCCTAAGGCTCAAGCCAGCGCCTTAACCACCTCCATCCACGCCCTAGCCACATTCTCGGGGCTGTATCCCCCGCCGCCCATCGCAACCAGCCGCCCGTCACACTTCTCATCTGCCAACTTCCTCAGAGCCGTTGCGGCATATCTATGGGAAGCAGGGCTATATTCCAGCCTAGTCAAGGGGTCGCCCTCAATACCGTCTGCACCACACTGGAGGAGCAAGAAGTCGAAGTCGTGCTTCTCCAGGAAGGCTAGGCCCTCATCGAAGGCCCCTCTAAAATTCACGTCATCCGAGCCAGGCGGGAGGGGAATGTTAAGCTTCTTACCCTTCCCCTCGCCACGCCCATCTTCGTGCCTGAATCCAGTCCCAGGGTAGAGCGTCCTACCATCCTGATGAATGTCGAAGAAAATTAAGCGGGGGTCTTCCTCAAATTCGTAGTAGACTCCGTCGCCGTGGTGGGCGTCTATGTCTACGTAGGCCACCGACCTCAGCCCCTCCTTTTCCAAGAGATATTTAATTGCGATTGCGGCATCGTTGAAGACACAGAAGCCGGCGGCCTTACTGCTCATGGCGTGGTGTAGGCCGCCCATGGGGTTGAACCCCCTACCCTCCCCTCTCAACACGAGTCTTACAAGGCCGAGAGTTGTACCTACAACGTATGACGCCGCCTCGAAGACGCCGGGGAAGGCTGGAGTGTCTCCATAGTCGAGGTAGCCGTAGCCCTGCCACGACGCAAACTGGACAAACTTGATGTAATCCTCATCGTGGAAGAGCAGAAGCTCCTCCATGCTCGCCATAACTGGTTTGAAGATCCTATAGCTCACCACAGCCTCGTCTAGGGCCCTGTAGAAGGCCTCGAGCCTCGACCGGTTCATCGGGTGCGCCCCTCCGAAGCCATACTTTAACAACTCCTCACCACGGGCAATATGCAACATTCCGACAGAGAAAACGATACTCTAGTAGATAAAAACGTCTGCTCCAGAAATCCACGTCAGCAATATAAGCCCCCGAGTTAAATGATAACTGGTGAAGCTGCCTGTGGAGTATAAGCAGCTCGGCAAGACCGGTGAGAAGATAGCGGCTGTGGGTCTAGGAACCTGGAGGCTGGGTGGCTCCCAATCACCGGATTATGCACATGACCTCGAGATAGTCGAGACCATAAGATACGCAGTGGAGCTAGGCATGAACCACATAGACACCGCCGAGATGTATGCGTCTGGGCACGCGGAGGAGCTTGTTGGAAGGGCCATCAAGGTCTTTCCGCGCGACGAGGTCTTCATAGCTACGAAGGTCTGGTACACCAATCTACGCTATGACGATGTGCTCCAGGCGTGTGAGAGGAGCTTAAAGAGGCTTGGAGTAAAGTATGTGGACCTATACATGATACACTGGCCCAACGAGAAGATACCCCTCTCAGAGACCATGAAGGCTATGGAGAAGCTCTACAAGGACGGAAAGATCAGATACATAGGTGTAAGCAACTTCTCCACGCGCCTAGTCGAGGAGGCGCAGAGCAACCTCTCAACAACAGAGATAGCCGCAAACCAAGTTGAGTATGGCCTCCACAACAGGTCGATAGAGGCCGATCTCCTCCCCTACTGCGAGAGAAACGGAATCACAGTGACGGCCTACAGCCCCCTCGGGCAAGGCAGAATCGCGATGGAGCTCAAGGCCAAGACAAAGAGGACGGAGACGCTATGGGAGATCGCCAACAGGTATGGGAAGACCCCAATACAAGTCGCGCTCAACTGGGTCATCTGGAGGGAGAATGTCATAACTATTCCGAAGGCCTCCAGGAGGGAGCATCTGGAAGAGAATGCGGGAGCTTGTGGCTGGCGCCTCTTACCCCGCGACTATCAGCTCCTATCAGATGTTTGGAGATAGCTGGGAAAAATAAATGTTAGACTATTTTAGTTGCTGAATCTTAATTAGTAGGGGGTCTTTATTTTATAGTCTGGCATGAGGCTTGATAAGAGAGATGTTAAGATTTTAAGCATCCTCCAAGAGGATGGCAGGGCATCCTACTCGAGCATAGCAAGACAGCTAAACATAAGCGAGGCGGCGGTATACGCCCGCGTCAGCAAGCTCGTGAAAGAGGGGGTCATTAAAGGATTCACCGCCATACTCGATGACTCCAAGCTCAACCTTGGCATAGGTGCGTTCATAGGCTTGAGGGCTACACCTGCGAAGTATGCAGAAATCCTAAGCCAGCTCGCAGGCTTCCCAGAAGTAACCGAGATACACGACGTCACCGGCGACTACTACGCAATACTCAAGGTCAAGACACGTAACAAGGAAGAGCTCGCAATCCTGCTGGACAAGATAGGCAGGCTGGACGGCATAGTCTCCACCGATACGAAGCTGATACTTAGGACTGTCAAGGAGACAACAAAGGTTCCGCTCTCTAGGATTGAGGAGACGGCCTGGCCGCCTAGACACGCCCGTGTCAGGGCAAGACAGTAGCAGGTGCGCCGGCTCACAGATATATATCGACCTCCACACAGGTATAGTGGATGGTCAGAGAATTCACCTACCGGGGCTACACGCTACAGCAGTTACTTGAAATGCCCACAGACCGGCTCATCAACCTCCTGCCAAGCCGCCAGAGAAGAAGTCTCAAGCGCGGACTCACGGAGGCCCAGCGAAAACTACTCATAAAAATCAGAAAATACAAGCAGAGCAACACCAACAAGCCCATCAGGACGCATGCAAGGGAAATGGTTATATTGCCAGAAATGGTGGGACTAACAATCCATGTGCATAACGGCAAAGAGTTTATTCCAGTTCAGATTACGCCTGAAATGATTGGACACCGCCTCGGCGAATTCTCCATCACCAACAAACGCGTACAACATGGGAGACCTGGTGTCGGAGCTACTAAGAGCTCGATGTACGTTCCACTGAAGTAGACATAAGGACGCAATTATGAGTGGCGACAACTGAGAGACAGCCAGCTAATCTATATATATGGCGTCTATCAAACTTTCTTTCCCCCTTTAAAGTTATTCGGTAGCCAGTAACCAAACTATAAATCACATCACTTGTTATGGCGAGATGTGAGAGGGATCATTCTCAGGACGGTTCCACTAGTAATTTTTCTGATGGGTTGGCAGGTAGCCAGCTACTTTACACGCCCTATTATACTCCCATCCCCGACAGCCGCTATAGGAGGCCTTGCACAACTAGCCATAAGAGACGAGCTGCAGTTCGCCATATTGACTACACTTACTGCTCTCTCACTGGGATTCGCAACAGCCGCCATAATGGGCACGTTTATTGGCATGTTAATCGGATGGTTTAAGAAGGCTCACACAGCCCTCTCACCCTACGTATACGCTTTAGGGTCTTCCCCCAGCTTCGTCTTCATACCGATAATCATCCTCTGGTTCGGAATAGGGTTTGAAGCCAGGCTGGTCTACGTGATTTTTGCATCAATAATCCCGGTGATAATCAACGTGATGCATGGTGTCCGCTACATTGAGTCGGAGCTGATTGAACTTGCTAAGTCTTTGGGTGCGAGTCAGCTACAGATGCTGAGACATATAGTCCTAGGCGGAGCTACAACATTCCTCATAGCAGGACTAAGATTAGGTCTTGTCAGAGCATTCACTGCCACAATTCTCTCCGAAATGTTCTTCCGGCTAGAAGGGGTCGGAGGCCTGTTGAGCAAATACTCAAGCGTATTCCGCACACCAGAGATTTTTGGCCTAATAGTCGTAATTATCTCCCTATCGCAGGTCGCGCTTGGAGTCATAAAGCTTGTGGAGAGAAGATTATTAAAATGGAAACCACAGATAACCTAGGTCAAAAATGATAGATATTATCGACGTCACGAAAAGTTTTCTGAGTGTCGATAACTCACGCCTCCAAGTCCTCCTTCAAGTAAACTTTCACGTAAATCGCGGGGAATTCTTCACTATTCTCGGGCCTAATGGATGTGGGAAAACGACGCTACTTAAAATAATTCATGGTTTGCTCGCGCCAGACAGCGGCAGTGTCCTCATCCAAGGCCGCCCAGTCTCTCTACGCGACAAGACCCGCAGCTTCATGTTCCAGTCTCTTAATCTCGTGCCATGGAAAACCGTATGGGACAATATCGCGCTCCCTCTAGTCCTTATGGGGCAGAACAAATCCGAGATTAAGGAAAAAATAAACAAGATAATAGAATTTATGGGCTTAAACGGCTTCGAGAAGCATTACCCCCACCAACTCTCAGGAGGAATGCAACAAAAGGTAGCTATAGCCCGCGCACTAGTCACTGACCCTCAAATACTCTTGATGGACGAGCCTCTAAGCGCGCTCGACGCATATACGCGTGAAGTACTGCAGGATGAGATACTACAAATCATTGAAAAAAGGGGCCTAACTGTATTATACGTCACACACAGCGTCGATGAGGCTTTACTGCTAAGTGACAGAATATGTATACTGACGCCACGTCCGGCTAGGATTAAAGATATAGTAGCTATTGATCTTCCGAAGCCGCGTAGAGTCTCACTTAAGAATACCCAAGAATTCTCCAGACTAAGGAAGATTATATGGGATAAACTCTTCAGCTAAGCCCTCAACATCTCCTCATAGGCGGCGTCGGCAAGTTGCTTCATATATGTGTTGAGTGAGCGAAAATCAACTTTACCCTCAATGACCTTGTTATCAACAGACCATTGGAACAGCTCTTCATAGAAACTGTCTGGTGCATTGACTGTAGTCCAAAAACCTTGACGATCATAAAACTCATAAGTATCCCTCACGAGCCTCGAGATTTCAGGAGATTGCTCTAGTTCTGCATATTTAATTGACTCATTTACGTGTTTATCCTTATCACTACGACAGTACGCTTTTGCTAGGATTAGAGTTTTTATGAGATCCTTGACAAACTCTTGGTTTTGTTTAGTCCAGTCCTCATATAAACCCAATAAAACCCAGAAAGGTTTAGGATCTCCAAGCATCTTGATATCTGCACCACTTTCTATCGCATTGAAAGCCTCATCATATTGAATCGCAGAGATGTCTAAATTCCCACTCATTAAGGCCGCTATACGCTCCCTTGACCTGCCTATCTGGACCCAATTCACTTCCGTTATTTCATGCTCTTTAAGAAATAGGGTAGCTATATAATGACCAGTTGACGTCAATATTGAAATTCCGATGTTTGGTGGTTTTGACAAATTTTTCTCGTCAAAATCTTTTCTAGCCACCATCACAAACAGGTTAACATATGATACTGGACCTAACAAGACCTTTTCCCCTTGCTCAGCTAACGACATGAGAAAGATCGGGCTAGTAGTTAAAATCTGCGCACGCTTCGTGGCAAAAGCCTCTCGACCCCGCGCAACATCTAGGAATGACAGTTCGACATCATGTCCACGATTTATGAGTCCTTTAACTGTGAGTCCGATATGATAGTGATAAAAGTTTTTGCTGTCTGAGATGGCGAATTGTATTTTCTCTGAAGGTTTTTCAGTAGTTGTCGCCACAGTGGTGTTGTTGGTCTGAAATGAGGCATCTACTGGCGGGGGTTGTGACATCCTTCCACCCATGTAGCCTAATGAGATTCCCACCAGAGAGGCAAGAGAGATTTTGAAGATGTCCCTTCTATTCAAGCTGATGCTTTGAGATGCTTTGTTCTATATTAATTTTCTGTTTTTAACAAATGCCCCGCGTAATTCAAGTTTGAGCTGGTTGTGCCAAGGGGCACCAGCAGAAAGTATATAAATTATGGATTAATAGAGCTTATGTGCTATTTGACGTCATAAGACACTTCTTATCCCTACAGCGTTCACAGTGGTTTGATAAAAAGAAGTTGTCTCAGATTCAAGCTAAGAAACTCGCTTCAATCATATCTCATGCATATAATAATGTCGCATTCTACAGAGAACTCTATAGTTCAATAGGCCTGAATAATTCTCCAAGGATTGAGGAACTCCCTCTCATAACTAAGGAGATTATTCGTGCAGTGCCGACTGAAAAGCTTGTATCAAGAGGAGTCATAACCGAAGAACACCAGGTTTCGTATACGTCTGGCTCAAGCGGCATGCCTCTGAAGATAATAAAAAACGATAGAGAGGCATGGTATAGTGATGCCCTTAGATTAAGGTCGCTGTTGGCGCAAGGTGCTAAATTGACCGATAAAATCTGCACGATCCGCCCAGTCCCTATAGACAAGGATTTCCAAATATACAGGGTTACTGAGAAGAGACGGTTTTATGGCTTTTTAAAGACCAGTAGAGTTAGGCCTGTTCCTCTATCACCAGACATGCGAAAACACGTTGAGTTGTTCAAGATGTGGAGACCGCAGGTTTTGTCCACATTCCCATCCTATCTTGTTAGACTTATTGACTTCTGCAGAAGTAGTGAAACACACCTAACTTTTAGGATGATTCGGACTCAGGGAGAGTTGCTCACAGAGCAGACGCGCAAAATTATTGAAGAGTTCTTTCAAACGCGTGTTTTTGACTCATTTGGGGCTGCGGAGGTAGGACACATAGCTTGGGAATGCCCTACACGTGTAGGATACCATGTCAATTCCGAGGCCGTGTTTATGGAAGTTTTGCGTGATGGCACACCGGCGTCACCTGGAGAGGAGGGGGAAATCTATGTCACAACCCTTTACAGGTACACAATGCCATTCATCAGATATAATTTGGGCGATATCGGCGTGATTCTTAATGATGAGTGCCCATGTGGACGTGGACTTCCACTGATTAGCAGGATATATGGGAGGGTGGTTGATATTATTGTCCGTAGGGATGGTGTTCCAGTATTTCCCCTCACAGTTCTCTACACCCTACAAGAGATTGAGGGGCTGCACAGGTTTAGGGTCATTCAGAGGAGCGACTATGTTATAGAGGTTTACATTAAGCCCCGTCAAGGATTGGAGGACGCTGTGGCCACTGAGGTTGAAAAAAGATGTCGCCTACTATTCCCGAACACGCCATTCATCATTAAGACCACAGACCAGTTCCAAGATGATAAGATAAAATTCAGGCCTATTGTCTCATACGTAAAAGTTTCTTAATATCATAGTAGATGCTCTTAGAACAGCTTGGCGTCCGTTGCATGATGCTCTAGGCTATCTTCATGACAGGGGGCTGGATGGTAGGTACTTATTTCCTATCGGAGCGTAGTAGATATGTGTAGATTTTCTTCAACACTACAAATCCTGCTAGAGGGGCTAGAAAGATGCGCTCCTTGACTGTTGAGCGGATTGCCTTGTAGCACTCCTCGATGGGTCTGGTGTCGCTCACATCTGTCTTCCCGGCCACTATAGATAGTCCAGCCATTACCTTCTCTCCGCATCTGACGAGAGGCGATAACCGGGTTTCAGCAGGTATGACTAGGCTTGCGAGCGAGCCAAGCCTTATGCGCGCGATTCTCTGCCCAGAGTATACTCTGTCACCCAAACCGACCATTGTCTTGACTGAAGAGGCTATTGGAGCCCCAACTATTATGATTCCTAGCTTACCCGCAGAAGTCTCAAGAACGATGCTAACCCTCTCGTTCTCAACCTCGAAATACGGGTCTCTCATAAATTTTAGGCCGCCCTTTATCTTAGCTAGGTGTATGATTTCTCCATCTATAGGAGACCTTATGGTGTGTATGTCGAGAGGCGATATGTGTATTGAAATTAGCGCGCCATCAGCATCAAGTATGTCGGTTCCAGCTAACTCCTGAACCTTGAAGCTCCTGCCTCCTTTGCTAATAGTGGGAGTTTCCCCCGCCATGTATTTTCTTACAGAGACAACCGTACCGTCGGCCGGCGACAGGAGCTTGTCTTTGGCTTGAACTATGCCTCGTTCAGGGTCTCGGTAGAAAAACTTGACAGAGGCAAAGACTGCTACCGATAGCGCTAGAAATATTATAAGGAATGTGATGATAATTATCATTCGGATTTTTGTTGGAGGCAATATTTAAATATTGTATGTTGAGAAAGACACGCAGCCCTCAACCATGTTATTAGAGGTGCTCAGGAATTGGAGGTGGCTGAGCCAAAGCCAGTGGCTCAGTAGAGAGGAGCTGGTGGACATTCAGGGAGAGAAGCTCAGGGCTATAGTGAGCCACGCATATCATAGAACAGCCTTCTACAAGCGTCTTTATGGAGTGACCTGCCCCGAGATCAGATCCTCCGGAGACGTCAAGAAGCTTCCAATATTATTCAAGGAAGAGCTGAGGAAAGTCCCTCTAGAAGATAGGGCCGCGGCAGGCACAGATCTTAGGAAGTGTGTGAGAAAAACAACCTCGGGGACTACGGGGACACCTATAACCATTCTCGAGGACCCTAAGTCTGCGGCGTATCTTGAAGGTCTCCACCTCCGGAGGCTCTGGTCCTATGGTGTGCGGCCGTGGCATAGAATATTTAGAATTGTGGCCGGGCCTGCGGAGAAGGTCCTCACACAGAATATAGCCGATATTGCTGGGTTTTGGGGACGGATTAGGACGAGCAGGCTGGCTAGGTTGTCATCGGCAGACGATATCAGGGACCACTTGAGGGTTTTTATCGAGAAGAGAGCGTCGGTGCTTATCGCGCCACCATCGTATTTCAGGGCCTTGCACGATGTGTGTGAGAGCATGGAGGCTCGTATAGATCTGAAAGTGGCCGTGACGTGGGGGGAATTACTTGACCTGAAAACTCGCCGCATGATATCTGACTTCTTCGGCGCAGAAGTCTACGATGGGTACGGATGCACGGAGGTGGCCCCTATTGGAGGACTGGCTTGGGAGTGCCCAACCCACACAGCCTATCACATAAACATAGACTCTGTCTTGCTCGAGTTTCTGAAGGATGGCGAAGACGTAGCCAGCGGCGAGTCAGGGGAGGTTGTAGCTACGAGCCTCTTCAGATGGGCTACACCAATAATAAGATATTATCTGGGCGATAAGGCGACGCCGATTGATGACGAGTGCCCATGCGGCCGCGGCCTCCCTCTTCTCAGAAACATAGAAGGCAGGGTCGTGGACTCAGTTAAGAGACCCAGCGGCGAATATATTTCACCTTACACAATCATGTTTACGCTACAGGATATTCAAGGTCTCAGGCAGTTCAAGATCATCCAAAGAAGCGACTACTCGATTGAAGTTCAATTAGGAATTGATGGCGACATCGATAAAGTTCTCAGGGAGGTAGATGAGAAGTGTAGGGAGCTTTTTAGCGGGTTATCATATGATATTAGGGTTCGCGATACCATCGAGCATGACACAGGTAGAAAGTTCAAGCTTGTCGAGTCCTACGTCTCATAACTGCTGACTAACCGGGCAGTTGCAACGCCTCTGCGCTAACCCCCGCGCCGCGAGGCCTCCAACCTCAGAGACAAAGACTCAACCAGCTTTGCCTTGTTACCTATAGATTCTGGGATATCATCTACTATCGTAATCTTGTATTTGAGTCTGTGTAGAACCTGAGGTAGCTTCTCTTCAGGCTCCTTTAAAGCTCTCTCGGCCTCGTCAGGGATTATGGACGCTAATATCTCCACGGAATAGTCCTGCTGCTGTATAATCCTAAATTTCCTCAAGCCCTCTACCGACTGTACAACGTTGAGGACCACGTAAGGCGATATCAGGCCGCCGTCCCTCGTCAGGATGCAGTCAACGATCCTACCCTCGATCCTCAACATGAGTGGGAGCCCCCGCCCGCATGATCACACGGAGTCGACAACTTCGACAATATCTCCCACCTGATACTTTATGATTGGTGTCGCGTAGCGGTAGAGGCAGGTGGCCACAGCTTTACCCGAGTACCGGCCTCGACCCGTGGACCTGATGTCCGAGAGTTCGAGAACAACGGAATCCACGTTTATGTGATAGCCCTCATGCGTGGGGCATTCTCAAGCTATGTTACCCAGCTCGACGGTGCTGTAGGAGTCATATGTCGTGGCGTTGAAGGCCTGTTCAAACCTCCTTCTAACTGCCGGCGTCAAGACTTCGCCTGTGGTGAGGATGGTCTTCACAGCGACTTCCGCGCCGAGCTGCTCACATCTCCTTTCAATCGTAACTAGGTCAGAAGGTTGGGCGATTAACACGTCGGGTTTGAACTTAAGCAGCATCGCGACGTTTTCCTCAACACTCCTTGACATGTTGATGAATCTCAAATTCAGTCTGCTTAGCCCCTTTAATATCCCCGTGGAAAAGAAATTGATGCCTGCTGCCGGAATTGTCGGCAGTGTTCTCATTATTTTGTCTCCCGGTCTAACTCCACACGCCCATAGCCGCCGGAGGTACAGAGCCTTCCAGTAGGCCGCGGAGCCCTTTGTCTCTAGTATTGTGACCGGTTCGCCCGTGGTCCCGGCTGCCCGTCGAGGGAGGCATTTGGCGAGGTTGATGTTGGAGGCTGTTCTCTCTGATAGGGGCGTGTTCACAAGCGTCCACCTGTCCACAGGCGGAAGCTCCTTGAGTATAGTTGATGGGTCGGCTTCGTAATTCAGTCTCTCGCCGTAGAGCCTCCTGTAGAAGGGAACTCTTCGATAGGCGTGGTCTAAAAGCTTTCTGAGCCTGCGCGACTGTATCGCGAGGAGCTTGTCCCTACTGTACCACTGTGACCTCTGCAGTTCCAGCCAGTAGATGAGTTCACGCAACAGCGAAGATTAGATCCGAATGGATATATTTTAGCATGCTTCAGTAGCTTGGGCTTCGGATGAGGAGACTGTCGATCTACGTGAGTGTCTTGACTCTAATTTCTTTTCTTCTCAGGGTTCACAGGATAGATACTCCTGGCAACCTGATAGGCGATGAGATCTACTATGTTCCGGCTGCGCGGAACATTCTCGGCTGGAATGAGGAGGGAGTTCCGCAGGACCGGGTAGTGGCTCACCCCCCTCTCGGCAAGATGATTATCGCTCTGGGCATGCTACTGTTCGGAGATAACCCGTTTGGCTGGCGTATAACGTCAGTGCTAGCGGGCACGGCCTGCGTCCCCTTATTTTTTCTCGTTGTGAGGCGGCTTCTTCAGGGACGCAAAGAGTTTGAGTTCTCCTCGATGATAGCTACGTTCCTGTTTGCTTTCGAGAACCTGACCTTCTATTTTGCGCGAGTCGCGCGTCTAGACGTCTTCATGCTGGTCTTCCTGCTGGCCGGTATCTATTTCCTACTCGACGAGCGGCTTGGGAGGAAAGTTCTCTCAACCCCATTCTTCGCCGCATCACTCCTGTCGAAGGAGGCCGCCCTAGTGGTCATAACGCCCATGCTACTCTATTCGGGGCTCAGGAAGAGCGTCCAGAGGAAGGTCACGAAGAGGGCTAGACGGGCTCAGAGTCTCAGCTATGATTGGAGAGTCGCGCTGCTTACGCTGGCTTTGACGGGGGGGCTGGCCGTTGGTCTCTGGTATGTCCTTGAATGGGTAATTCTTGTCCCCCGCTTCTCAGATATTTTCGAGAGGGTCCTGATGATGGTCTCGCGCCTGAATATAAGAAACCCCGCGGCGGTGGGTAGGAGCGAGATATGGCAGTGGTTCTTCAACTACCCCGTGACTAAGGCGGTGGCTGTTGAGCCTGGCTCGGGCCTCAGACCTGCAAGCGTTGTGGTTGGCCCTCTCCTCGACTCGAGAGTCGAATACTCGTATTACATAGCGGTGAGCTGGACTATAATATTGCCGATGATTCCTGCCATGGTTTATACTCTTTTCAAGTCTGTTCGGGATGACTCGGCGAGGGTGTTAGCGGTCTACTGGTTCGGTGGCCTTCTGGGATGGATAGCCGTCAACTCTGTCTTCCGGGAGCTGGTCTATCTCTTCTACATTCTCCCACTATTGCCTCCGGTCATTATCGCGATTTCACAATATCTGGGGACCAAGCTAGTGGAGGAATGGAGGACTAAGTCGGTCAAATGGACTGGCGCCGCTGGATTATACCTACTTCTACACTTGGTAAACTTTGTGGCTCTCTACCCTGTCCCCATTCCTTGACGCACCTAACTATTATCATCTCTGCGAAGTTCCTCGTGAAGGGATACTTGAGCTCTATCAATGTGAATACTTTGAGAAGCCAGAGGAAGACCTTACTTCTCCGTAGGGTGTCTCTACCTCTCGACTCAATCCATAGGTCGAGCCACCTGAGCTGCTTGGGGAAGAGGTGGTATCCCGAGAGGACGATATTGGATAATTTGAGGCTTTTTGCGAGGGAACGAAGCTGCGGCTTGAGGAAATGCTTCTCCGGATTTGTCATCTGCTGCATGAAGCCTAGCATGTAAAGTATTTTCATGGAGAGAGCTCTTAGAGAGAAATTGAGCAAGTTGGGGACGCCAACAAAGACCTCTCCACCATCTCTGACTACGCGAGCCTGCTCGTAGAATACCTCGCAGTATTCTGAGACGTGTTCAATGCTGCCGAAGCTACACGACATGTCTATGCTTGCGGAGCGCAGTGGAATTCTCCGAAAGTCGGCTACCACGATGTGGACGTTGCTGCTGAGCCTTTTGCTCGACGCCTTCTGAGAGGCTCTTTTAGCTATTCCATATGAGATGTCGACCAGAATGAGGTCAGCCGCGTTTTTTATAAATTGGAAGCCATATTGTGTTTGAGTGGCCTCGTTATAGGCGTCGAGTTTGAGGATTCTTCTCCATCCTCCAGATCCAAGCTGGCTGATTAGTGTGATGACCAACTTTCTATAATAGATGTCCGTTACGGCTGGTTGGCTCTGTCTCAAGTGAAAAGAGTGCTCGGCAACCCAGTCCCAATATTCGGGAAGCGTGGAGATAACCTGCCCTGAGGGGGATGCTGATGGTTGAGGTTGTTGTTTTTTACCCAAGAACCAGCCACGATAAGCCATAATATCTTAAATAAAAATCATGACGATGGTGCATCCAATCCAGTAGGATTCGCCATGAGCCTATTGCTTCGCTTCGGCAGACTCTAACGCTCTGATTAACCTGTTGAGCAGTTCAAGCTGGCCTTTATGGATCTTCTTGGCAGCTTCCTCTATGCGGAACCAGGCGGCTCTATCGACTTCAGGAAATTCCTGGGTTTTTCCTGACCCTTTAGGCCACTCTATAGCGAACTTGTTGCTTGTGATTTTCTCAGGGTCGATGTCGCCTTCGAGTGCCCAGGCTTGGATAATCTTTCCGCTGGCGAGCCGCACCTCTCCAAGGTTTATAAACTCGCCCTCAAGCTCGAAGCCGGTCTCCTCCTTAAACTCCCTCTTTGCCGTCTCTAGAGGGTCTTCGCCCTCCTCTATCAGGCCCTTGGGTATTGACCATGCGCCCTCATCCTTACCAGACCAGAACGGACCTCCAGGATGAACCAGCAGCACCTCTAAGATCCCGCCTCTACGCCTATAAAGGAGAATTCCTGCACTCCGCCGCTTCACGTGTCCAGCCCATTAAGCGACTGGCTTTACGTTTCTGTTAAGTTTTGCGTCGATGCATATTCGGTTTTCGGCTTCCCTGTCCTTGGCTGGTGCAGGCTGTGGCCGTGGGGATTAAATTTTCTATGCGTGTAAGGCGGGTGTAAAGAATTATTTGGTGGGGGTGTCGTTTAGTTTGGGGAGGCACGCTGATGGTGAGGCGGCTGAAGATCTATAACACTCTCAGCAAGTCTGTTGAGGTCTTTGAGCCTCTTAGTCCTCCCGAGGTGAAGATGTATGTCTGCGGCCCGACGGTTCAGGACCTTGCACACCTGGGCCACGCCAAGACATACATACTCTTCGACGTTCTCTATAGATTCTTGACCTTTCTGGGATTCAAGGTAAAGTATGTGAGGAATATCACGGATGTGGGTCATCTTAGAGAGGATACTCAGGTGGATAGGATTGTGTTGGGTGCGGAGAGGGAGAGGCTCTCACCGATGGAGCTGGTGGATAAGTACATGTTCAGCTTTTTCAGCGACATGGATAGGCTCAACATTAAGAGACCGACAATACAGCCCCGCGCCACGATGCATGTCGTGGATATGTGGGATGCTATTAAGAGGCTCATAGAGAAGGGGCACGCATACGTTGTTGATGGGAGCGTCTATTTCGATGTCTCAAGCTTTGAGGGTTATGGGCAGCTCTCGGGGATTAGGAGGGAGGAACTCATCAAGCATAGGGTTGAGCCAGCCCCTGGGAAGAGGAATCCAGCGGATTTCGCCCTTTGGAAGAGAGCTGAGACAGGCTATCTACTCAAGTGGAGTAGCCCTTGGGGTGAGGGGTTCCCGGGATGGCACATAGAATGCAGCATTATGAGCATCAAGCACCTAGGCGAGCAGCTCGATATACATGGTGGTGGACAGGACCTAATATTTCCACATCACGAGAATGAGATAGCCCAGTCGGAGTGCATCACCGGGAAGAGGCCCTTCGTGAAGTATTGGGTCCACGTGGGCTACTTGACGGTTAATGGTGAGAGGATGTCTAAGAGCCTCGGAAACTATGTCTCAATAAAGGACGCGCTGAAGAAATACACGGCCAACGATATTAGACTCTTCATACTCAGCTCACACTATAGGGCGCCTCTAGACTATTCTGAGGGCGTTATGGAGCAGTTTGTGGAGATTAGGAGGAGGGTTGAGGGATGCTATGTGAGGCTGCTTGAGGCGAGAGTTGAGGGTGGTGTGGAGGGTGGGGCCAGTGGAGAGTTATCCAGCAAGGTTGACAGCCTGCTTGAGGGCTTCATGGCCAGCCTTAGCGAAGACCTCAACACACCCCAAGCCTCGGCGTATCTACTGGAAATTGTCAAGACGGTGAATAATTACTTGGACTCCACGAAGACCCCAACCAGCGGCGACCTGGAGAAGGCCCAGCAGGCCCTCTCAACAGTCTTCGAGATACTTGGCTTGAGACCCCCTGAGCTTAGGGGGGATGGTGAGAAGCTATTCCTCGTCGTTGACGGTGTTTTGAGGCTGAGAGAGAGGTTTAGGAGGGAAGGGAGATATGACATAGCCGACATGATTAGGGATGCTCTGAGGGAGGCCGGTATTCAGGTGGAGGACACGGCTAGCGGTCCAAGATACAGGGTAATAAGGTAAAAATATCGAGGGGGCTTGCTAGGGAAGTGTTTGAAGGTTGATTGCTCTTATTCTCGCAGGTGGTCTTGGTAAGCGTCTCAGGCCTCTAACCGATAAGACCCCTAAGCCCCTTATCGAGGTTGGTGGGAAGGTGATTGCGGAGTGGCAGCTTGAATGGCTGATTAGGCATGGCTTCAAGCGGGTAGTATTCTGTGTAGGTTATTTGGCTGAGAAGTTTGTAGAGAAGTTCGGTGACGGCTCCAGCATGGGCATCGAGATACTCTACTCGGTTGAGAAGGAGCTGCTAGGCACGGCGGGAGGGTTGAAGAACGCGGAGGGCCTCTGCAGGGGCGAGGGGAAGATACTCGTGATTAACGGCGACATAATAACGAATATTAACCCGATGGTTACTCTGGAGGCTCTTGAAGGCGTGATCGGGGCCATAAGCCTGGTCCCACTTCCCGCCATCTATGGAGTCGTCAAGTTCGACTCCAAAACAAACATCGTCCAAGAGTTTAGAGAGAAGCCCATCATCCACGACTACTGGATAAACGCGGGCATCTATGGCTTCAGGGACGAGATCTTCGACTTTCTGCCTGAGCGGGGCTCCCTCGAGATTGAAGTCCTGCCCAAGCTAGCATCCTTGGAGAAGCTGAGGGCTGTCCCATTCGGTAGCGTCTTCTGGAAGAGCATAGAGACGTATAAGGACCTCGAGGAGGTTGAGAAGTTTCTGACCCGAGCTGGCTGAGCTGGCCAGAGGACGGCATACCTGGTTAGCTTCCTAACCCAATGTTTTTATCTGGAGAGGAGGGTCTATTTGTGATGTCTGCTGGAGAGGCTCGGCCGTCTGTCATCAAGGTGCTTCTTGAGAGCCTGACGGACCTGGTTCTTCTGGCATCCTCACTACCAATACCTTTTCTAAACTACTCTGAGCCCGACAAGACCTACTTCCTCATAACTGCGGGCCTAACGGGGAGCTTCATAGTCTACTACGTGAGGGACGCAGCACAGCCCGGCGGCAGATACGTCCATGTCGACAGGGTCTCGGGAAAGCATACCTTCGGCGATACAGTCTCTCTTGAGCCAAACCATGTGAGTGTTCTCATCCTAAGGGTTAAGGAGCATGGGCTGGGGGCCTTCTAGAGTTTGAGGGCCATGACGTAGGCGTCTTCACCGTCTATGTAGTAGTTTTTAGCGACTTTGGCGACCTTGAATCCCAGCGAGTAGTAGAGGTTTATTGCTGTGGTGTTGGTTACTCGTACCTCGAGGTAGGCTTCGTCGCATCCGTAGACGTTTTTCAAGGCATTGAGCGCCTCCTGCATGAGTGCTTTTCCAATCCCTCTCCCGCGATACTCGGGGAGAACCGCTATCGAGACTATGTGCCCCAGCTTACGGAGCCTCAGGGTGTCTATCTTGGAGCCTCCCCACTCAATCCTACACATCACGTAGCCTACGATTCTGCTGTCAACCTCCGCTACGAGGAAGCTCTCCGGATTGCCCTTGAATGTCGAGTAGAAGAAGGAGTAGGAGTAGTTCTCCGGGAGGCATACCCTGTTAATCGCCATGATATTGAGGAGCTCCTCCTCTCTAACAGGCCTTATGATGACAGCCTCCGAGTCGCTCTCCGCCCCGGGTCTAACCAACTACTGCCATAAACGCGCTATAGGAGGGTGATAAAAGACTTCCTCCCAGGTAGGGGGTTATTA
>Ga0105160_1000419_pt1 | contig 20231 bp, 18 predicted proteins | sample GXS110809BmetaG_FD_89591 | JGI IMG/M metagenome (GOLD analysis project Ga0105160, IMG submission 89591) | Hot spring microbial communities from Gongxiaoshe hot spring, China to study Microbial Dark Matter (Phase II) - GXS 110809B | ecosystem: Environmental > Aquatic > Thermal springs > Hot...
CGGCATCGGCGTTGCCACGTTGCTTGCGCGGCACCGCGACGTGTGGGGCGGCACCGTGAAGTTCGTGTTTCAACCGGCTGAGGAGATCGTCGGCGGCGCGCTGGCGATGATCCAAGACGGCGTGCTCGAAAACCCGCGCCCCGACCACACGCTCGCGCTACACATGTGGGCAGACGAGGAAGTGGGCACGATCGGCGTCACCGAAGGCGCAGCGTTGGCGGCAAGCAGAGCGTTCACCCTCACTGTGCGCGGTCGCGGCTCACATGGCGCCTCGCCGCACCTCGGGCGCGACCCGATCGTCGCTGCTGCGCACCTCATCACCGCGCTCCAAACCATCGTGTCGCGCAACCTCTCGCCGTTGGAGAGCGGTGTAGTGACCATCGGCAGCATTCACGGCGGCACAGCGCCAAACATCATCCCTGATGCGGTTGAGCTGCGCGGCACGCTGCGTGCCTTCAGCGATGAAGTCATGCAACACCTGCAAGCGCGCGTGCAGACGATTGCGCAGCAGGTGGCGGCTGCGTTCGAGGTGAGTGCTGAGCTAGCCTTCAACAGCACAGGCACACCCGCCACGGTGAACGACGCGCGCATCGGCGCGCTCGTGCGCGAGACCGCTGCAGCAATGTTCGGCGCCGGGCGCGTTCGCTCCGACTATCGCACAATGGGCGCTGAGGATTGCGCCTTTTTCCTGCAGGCAGCGCCAGGCGCTTACTTCTTCGTTGGTGCTGGCAACAAAGCGAAGGGCATCACCGAGCCACACCACAGCCCGCGCTTCCAAATTGACGAAGACGCGCTGCCTATCGGCGTCGCCCTAATGACCGCTGCAGCCATTCGCTTGCTCAATGGAGAACCAGCATGAAGGCGCGTCTCCTCGATGGCGCAAGCCTCGCCGCGACGATCCGCGCTGAGATCAAGCAAGCCGTCGCAGAGCTTCAGCAGACGCGCGGCGTCACTCCTGGGTTGGCGACCGTGCTGATTGGCGACAACCCCGCCTCGGCGATCTACGTGCGCAACAAGCGCAAAGCGTGCGAGGAGGTGGGCATCCGCACGTTTAGCCACGAGCTGCCGGCAAGCGTGAGCCAAAGCGATGTGCTTGCGTTGGTGGAATCGCTCGCTGCGCACCCAGAGGTGCATGGCATCCTGGTGCAGTTGCCGCTGCCGCCCCATCTCGACGCCGATCGCATCCTGAGCGCGATCCCGCTGCACAAGGACGTGGACGGCTTTAACCCTGTCAACCTTGGCTTGCTCGGCGTGAAGGGCAAGCAAGCGCCTTTTGCGCCGTGTACACCCCAGGGCTGCATCGAGCTGTTGACGCGCAACAACATTTCCATCTGCGGGCGGCGCGCCGTCGTACTCGGGCGTAGCGCGGTGGTCGGGTTGCCGCTCGCGCTGATGCTGCTGGCGCGCGACGCCACCGTGACGATCTGCCACAGCCGCACCGCTAACCTGGCGAGCGTCACGCGCGAAGCCGACATTCTGGTCGCTGCGATCGGCAAGCCGCGCTTCGTCACCGCGGACATGGTGCGCCCAGGCGCCGTAGTGATTGACGTGGGTATCAACCGCGTCGAAGACCCAAAGCACCCGAAAGGCTATCGCCTCGTCGGCGATGTGGACTTCGACGAGGTGAGCGAGATCGCCTCGGCGATCACGCCTGTGCCGGGCGGCGTCGGACCGATGACGGTCGCTATGTTGCTGCGCAACACGCTGATCGCCGCGCAGCGCCAAAGCCAAGCTGCATGAACGAGGAGATCTACATCCGCTTCTTTGCGCCCGTCACCCCGCAGACGGTCAACGCGCTGCTGCAAGTGCTCGACCAAGCGCTCCACATGCGCGCCACGCGCGTGCATTTGCTACTCTCCTCGCCGGGCGGCTCAGTGTTTCATGGGCTTTCGGTGTACAACCTGTTGCGCGGCGCGCCCTTCGAGACCTACACCTACAACTTCGGCAGCGTGGACTCGATCGGTGTGGTGCTGTTCTGCGCCGGCGCGCGGCGTTTCTCCGTGCCGCACGCGCGTTTTTTGCTCCACCCTGTGCAGTTCAACGTTCAAGGCAACGCGCAATTCAGCGAAAGCCAACTCGAGGAACACCTTAAAGGGCTGCGCGCTGATCAGGAGAACATCGCGCGCGTGGTCGCCGACACGGTGGGCAAGCCGCTCGCCGAAGTGGTGCGCGAGATGCACCAACGCCTTGCGCTCAACCCCGAGCAAGCACGCGAGTATGGGCTCGTGCACGAAATCCGCTCCGTGCTCATTCCGCCGGGTGCAACGCTCTTCGCCATCAACGAGCCGCTTAACCTGCCGGCGCCCTTTGCACCACCGGCTCCCCAGGCTTGACAAGCGCGTTTGCCTTGGCTACAACCCATCTCAGAAACCACCAAGCGTTCAGGGAGAACCATGGCCTACACTGCCCATTTTGGAGGTCGTCAAGGGCAAGCGCTTCAACTCGTCGAAGGCGAAGACCTGCTCGTGGTGCGTCTGCGCAATCGCAGCACGCTTGACCCCACCGCACCAGAGTTAGCAAACTGGCTTTCTGAGCAGGCGCTGAGGCTCCTCAGCAACTTCGAGGTCGTGGAGACATATCCGTTGGCGGGCGTCGCTGTGCTGCACGCTCGCCCCCGCATAGGCACCAAGGCGTTGCGCGATGAAGCGCGTGCCTTGCTGAAGCGCGAGCCGATGGTGTGGTTCGCTGGGCGCGCGCTTGTAGACCCTGTGTCGCAAGCGCCCGTGCTCTACACCGAAAACCTGTTCATTAAGTTTGCCGACGACGCCCAACGCAGTGCCATCGAGCAAGTCTTCAAGCAGTTCCGGCTCACACCGCGCGTCGAAGCCGCCTATGCGCGCAATGCTTTTTTCGTCACGCCACCCGAAGGAGTTGGGCGGGAGGTGTTCGAGCTTGCAGAGCGCTTGCTTGAACTAGACGTGGTTGAGCTTTGCCATCCTGAATTGATCCGCCGCGCGCGCAACCGCGTGGCGTTCGACCCACAATGGCACCTTAAGCCCACTGTCATCAATGGTCAACGCATCGAAGCCCACGCCCATGTTGAGGAAGCTTGGGTGCTCTCGCAGGGCGAGGGCGTGATCGTCGCCATCATTGACGACGGCGTGGACATTGACCACGAGGAGTTTCGCGGCGCTGGCAAGATCGTCGCGCCGCGCGACGTCTCACGCAAAGTGAACGACCCGCGCCCTGGCAACAATGACGATCACGGCACGCCGTGCGCTGGCGTTGCCGTCGCCAATGGGCAATTCGGTGCCTCGGGCGTGGCCCCCAAAGCGCGGCTGATGCCGATCCGGCTTGTCTCTGGGCTTGGCTCGCAGCACGAGGCTGATGCCTTCGTGTGGGCTGCGCAACAGGGCGCCGACGTGATCTCCTGTAGTTGGGGGCCTGCCGATGGGCGCTGGTGGGACCCCAGCGACCCACTTCACAACGCCGTCGTGCTGCTGCCAGATTCCACACGCCTTGCGATTGACTACGCGGTGCGCCAAGGGCGCAACGGCAAGGGCTGCGTGATCTGCTTTGCGGCGGGCAACGGCAACGAGAGTGTGGACAACGACGGCTACGCCAGCTACGAAAAGGTGATCGCCGTCGCTGCTTGCAACGATCGCGGCACGCGCGCTGCGTACAGCGACTACGGTCAGGCGATTTGGTGCGCCTTCCCCAGCAGCCACGGCATGCCCTCGCTCACACCCGGCATTTGGACCACAGACCGCAGCGGCAAACTAGGGCGCAACCCCGGTCACCCAATGCGCGGCGACGAAGCGGGACACTACACAAATGACTTCGGCGGCACATCAAGCGCAGCGCCAGGCGTTGCTGGCGTTGCGGCGCTCATCCTCGCGCGTAACCCAGAGCTGCGCTGGGACGAAGTGCGTGCGATCATCAAAGACACATGCGACCGCATTGACCCTGAAGGCGGGCAATATGACGCGAACGGTCATAGCCCCTACTACGGCTACGGCCGCGTCAACGCGCGGCGCGCCGTGGAGCGCGCCCGCCCCTCAGCCCCGTATCCTGTGATCCGCGTGGAGCGCCGCGAGAGCGTCCCCATCCCCGACCTGGGCACAGCAGAACTTTCGTTGGAGGTGACCGAACGACGACCGCTCAAAGCGCTGCGTGTGCATGTGGATATCGAGCATCCCTTCCGTGGTGATCTTGTGGTGACGCTCATCGCGCCCAACGGTCAAAGCATTGTGCTGCACAATCGTCAAGGTGGCGGACTTGATCACCTCAAGCAAACGTTCGACGCGCTCAACGCGCCAGCGCTCTCCGCGCTGAAGGGTTTGCTCCCCGCAGGGCGCTGGACGTTGCGCGTCGAGGACGCCGCGCGGCGCGACGTGGGGCACATCCGCGGCTTCGGGCTAGAGCTGTACACCTAGCCCGCGCAAAAGCAAAGGGGCACAGGTGTTCGCGCCTGTGCCCCTCCTGCCTTCAAGCGGCGTCTTCAGCGCCCGAGCGACATGAGGTAGCCGATGAGCGCTTCTAGCTCCTCAGGCTTGATCTGCTGCTCGAAGTTCTGGATCATTACCCCAGCAGGGCAAGGACCCGTTGGACACTGCGGCACGATGAAGTCGTTGGGGTGCAGGATCGACTCGCGGATGTACTCCTCAGCGGTCTTTGCTTTGCCCTTGCTCTGCTTGTATTCGGGGCTGGCTATGCGCTGCTGCGCCACCACATAGATGTTGTCCAACGCAGGCCCAACCTGACCTTCGGCGAAGCCCTGGATGGCATGGCACGCTTGGCAGCCGTACTTGTTGAATACCTCTTTGCCTTTCGCTATGACATCGGGACCGACCTTCGTTGGCTCAGCAGCAGGTGCCTGTGCTTGAGCTTGTGGGGCTGGTGTCGGTTCGGGTGCGGAACCGCCGCACGCGGCGAGCAACACAGATGCGCCGATGAACAGCGCAGCAAAAGGGAACCAGAATGGGTGTCGTTTCATGGTGTTCACTCCTCTTGTGCAGTGTGTGGGTTCTTGCGGATGCATTGCGTTAGCAACGTTGGAAAACACAGAATCAAGCCAGCGTCAACGTGGGGAGCGAGCGAAGCGCGCGCGGAGGTGGGTCAGGCAAGGCAAGCATCACGAGCGCGCGCCGCGGCTCTGGCACGTTGCGCAGGCGCGCAGCACGCACGCGCACCAGAAAGACGAGGCACAGAAGCAAAAACTCAGTGATGCTCGACAGCACGCGCTGAATGTGCTGAAAGGGCGGCGTGTGCTCTCCGCACTCCTCCTGAGCGGCACGAGGGGCGTGCATACAAGCCAATGCCTGGGGTGTGCGCGCCCGTACTACATCCTGTAGCTCGCAGAAACGCAAGCACAGCATGGGCGCAGCGAACACTGCGCCAGCCACGATCACCACCGCGAGCAGGCGAAGCATCTGTGCCAACTTGGTTAGCCTAGCACAGCGCCTCGCCTTTGGATAGTGAAGGTGATCACTGCTGCTCTTGGTCACTGTTCAAGTTCGCTAGCGCTGCCCAGCGATGTAGTGATGCAGCATCTGCTGCCAGTAGGGCCAATCGTGCGCCCAACCGTCCCAAATGCGCAGCGCGTTGCCGATGCCTTTGCCCCACAGGATGCCCGATAGCCGCTCCGACTCGGGTCGCAGCGGGTCGTCACGCCCGACGGCGAGGATGATGTCCATGCGTTGCATGGCGCCGATGCGCGCTGGATCGTGCTCGTGCTGGAGAAAGTCCATGGGGTTGTTGAAGTAAACGTTGTCGTCGCTGTAGCCACCCGTGAAGCGCTTGATGTCGTACACGCCGCTCAACCCAATCACACGCCCCACCAGATGCGGGAACTTGAACGCAAAACAAGCTGCATGATACGCGCCAAAGCTGGCGCCGATGACGATGAGAAAGGGGTTGCTGTTCTTCGCCTGCGTCAAGGGTAGCACCTCGTCACGGATGTAATTCATGTACTGCGTTTGCCTCCAGCCGCGATGCCCAGGGTGAGCGCTGTAGTTGTACCAGCTCTCCTCGTCCACGCTATCCACGCAGAAGATTTGCAACCATCCCTGTGCAATGTGGTAGCCTAGCCCGCTCGGGCCGAACATGCCGCGATCCTCCCACTCGTAAAAGCGCCCGCGCGACGTCGGGAAGATGATCACGCGCGCACCGTGATGCCCGAACACCAGCAGCTCCATCTTGCGCCCAAGGTTTGGGCTCCACCAAACGTGATACTCGCGGTTCATGGTTGCTTGACCGGAGAAGGCTGAGCGGGAAGACGCGCAGCCAAAGCCGCAGCGACGGCTGCGCCAGCATCAATCACGCCCGCACCTTGCTGCTCCCGCGGCACATTGGGCAGGGGGCGCGCTGTTTGCATGAGCAGGCGCTTGACCTCGCTCGGTGTGAGCGATGGGTTCGCCTCTAACATCTGCGCGACGACTGAAGAGACGATCGCTGCGGCAAATGAGGTGCCGTCCACATGTTGGTAGTGCGGATGGATGAATTTTTGCTCGTTGATGCGCTGGCGTGCCAGCCGACGCAGCTGATGTGCTGGCAAGCGGCGCTGCTCTTGCGTGAGGAGCTGACGCGCCAGGCGCGTGCGCAGCACATCTGGCAACACGCGCTCGCTCGCATGTTCGAGATGCCACCATAGTTGCGCCGCGCGATGCGTAGGGGTGTCGGGGATCATCGGCGCAGCAACCCATGCTGCTGGCGCAATGACCTCTGGTTTGGCGACGCCGAGCGCGCCCGTCCCGTAATTCGAGCGGTACATTCGCCAGCGCGCGCGATCAAGGCTGTTTTGATCGTCCACGCCGCCGACGGTGATCGCGGAAGGCGCACTTGCCGGTGGAATCACCTTCGGCGCGCCCTCGTTGCCAATGGCGCAGACCACCACCAGCCCAGCCGCGACCGCTTCCTCCACAAGCGCGTCTAACGGCGTGAGCCGACCATCTGAGGGGATGTCACCGCCGACGGAGATGTTCACCACGCGGATGTTAAAACGCTGCGCGTGTTGCACGACCCAGCGCAATGCGCGCGCAATGTCGTCCTCGGTGATGTGATGGCTGCGCGGCTTGCCAGTCGTTACCAGCACTAGATGCGCTTTCGATGCCAAGCCTGCATAGCGGTACATCGAGCGCAAGCCGCTCCCTGCGCACACGCCTGCGACCATCGTGCCGTGCCAGCTCAGCGCTCGAGGCGGGCCCAGACGCACTCCAGCACGCGGTGGATCAAAGCGAGCATCCACGTGGTAAAGAATGCGGTTCACGGGTTCCGTGAGGTCAGGGTGAGGGTAAAAGCCGGAGTCCAGCACTGCGATCGTCACCCCCCGACCGCTAAAGCGCCCCTCTGCGTTCACCCGCAATGCCACTGGCAACACCAAAGCCACGTCCTCGAGATCGTTGATGAACGGCAAGTGCATGGGGCAAACAAAGATACCACGCCACAAAGCGCCAGGCACAAAAGCGCGCTTTCGCGTATCATTCACGCGCACCATGTGGCGCGAATACTTTCGCCCTCAAACGCTTGCCGAGGCGCTGGCGTTGCTCGCCCAGTATGCACCCGAGGCGCGCGTGATTGCTGGAGGCACCGATTTGGTCGTCGAACTCGATCGGCGTGTCCGCCCGCCGTGCACGTTGGTTGACATCACAGGCGTGCCCGGCCTCGACACCATCGCGCAAGACGCGGAAGGCTGGATTCACCTCGGCCCGCTGGTCACGCACAACGATGTGGTGGCTTCGGCGTTGTGCGTGAACAACGCGCTGCCCCTTGCACAAGCATGTCGCGAAGTGGGTGCGCCGCAAATCCGCAACCGCGGCACCATCGCCGGCAATCTGATCACCGCCTCGCCCGCCAACGACACGATTGTGCCGCTCATGGCGCTCGACGCAGTCGTTACATTGCGCTCGCTGCACGGCGAACGCCGCGTGCGGCTACGCGATTTCTACCTTGGCGTGCGCAAGACGGTGATGCAACCCGATGAGATCATGGTGGACATCACCTTTCCAGCAATGCGCGCCGATCAACGTGGCTGCTTCATCAAGCTCGGGCTACGACGCGCGCAGGCGATCTCCGTGGTGAACTGCGCGGTGGTGCTGACGTTGCGCGAAGGCGTGTGCCACGACGTGCGCATCGCGCTGGGCGCTGTCGCCCCCACGATCATCCGCGCCGAAGAAGCAGAACGCCTGCTCGAAGGGCAACCCCTCTCCGACTCGAACATCGAGCGCGCTGCGCAAGCCGCCGCAGAAGCCAGCGCCCCCATTGACGACATCCGCGCTAGCGCAGCCTATCGCCGCGAGATGGTGGCGGTGTGCGTTCGCCGCGCCCTCCAGCGCATTGCCGAAGGTCGCGAACACGAGCACTGGCACGCGCCCGCGCTGCTACGCACACCACAGGCGCGCGTGCACGCGCCGCAACCCGCCAATGGCGCCATTCACCTCGTCGCCAACGGCCAGCCATACGTGATCACAAACCCCGAGGCGCAATACAAAACCTTGCTGCGCTTGCTGCGCGAGGACTGCGGCTTGACGGGTGTGAAAGAAGGATGCAGCGAGGGCGAATGCGGCGCCTGTACTGTGATCCTCGATGGACGCGCGGTGATGGCGTGCCTTGTGCCTGCCCCTCATGCGCACGGCGCGACGATCACCACCATTGAGGGACTAGCCCACGACGACGCGCTCCACCCCTTGCAGCATGCCTTCATCGAGACAGGCGCCGTGCAATGCGGCTATTGCACGCCGGGCTTTATCATGAGCGGCGCCGCGCTGTTTGAGGAACATCCGCATCCCACCGAGGCGCAAATCCGCGAGAGCATCAGCGGCAACCTGTGCCGCTGCACAGGATACTACGCCATCCTCGAAGCCTTCCGCCGGGTTGCGCAAGCACCGACAAACCATGAGCCAGCCTGAGACGCCCACGCCCCCTGCGCCCCACGACGAGGACAACCGCGCCATCATCGAATCCTTCCTGAGCGGTCAAAGCGAGGAAGCGCTTCCCCCCGATCACCGCTCAGGGTTCGTCGCGGTGATCGGGCGCTCAAACGTCGGCAAGTCCACGCTGGTCAACGCACTGGTGGGGCGCAAGGTGGCGATCACCTCGCCGAAGCCACAAACGACGCGCCGGCGCGTGCTCGGCATCCTCACGCGACCCGACGCGCAAATTCTATTCACCGATACGCCTGGCATGCATCAGCCATGGCAAGCGCTCAACCAGTTCATGGTGCACGAAGCGGAGGCTGCGCTTGCCGATTGCGATGTGATCTTATTCGTTACAGATTTAAGCCGCATGCCCAACCGCGAGGACTACCGCGTCGCAGAGTTAGTGCAAGCAGCCAAGCAGCCGAAGGTGCTCGCCATGAACAAAGCGGACGCGCTAAAGCCCCAAGAGGCAGAGCGACACCTCGAAAAGCACCTCGCTTTGATCCAGGCTGCGATCCCGCCGCTCACGCCAGATGCCCCTCCGCTCGGCGACACACCGCCCGCGCTGCCCATCTCCGCGCTTCGCGGCGACAACCTTGAGAAACTCGTCGCGCTGCTGATCGAGCGCCTGCCCTTCGGTCCGCGCTTCTTCCCGCCCGGGCAACACACCGACCAATCCCAGCAGTTCCTCGTCGCTGAGCTGATCCGCGAGCAAGCGTTGCGCTTTCTGCGCCAAGAGATTCCCCATGTGATCGCCGTTGCCATCGAGGATTGGCAAGTGCGCAAGAACGGCACGATCTACATCGCCGCAACCATCTACGTCGAGCGCGAATCGCAAAAAGCGATCCTGATCGGCAAGGAGGGCACCATGCTGCGCCGCATCGGCACGCAAGCGCGCCGTGAGATCGAGCGCGAACTCGGCGCACACGTGTACCTCGAACTTTGGGCAAAGGTGCGCGAAGGCTGGCGCAAAGACATCACCCTCGTTGAGCGCTTCTTGCGCGGCAGCATGTGATGCTGGGTGCTGCTCCAGCTTGCTCGGCTGATCTGTGGCTTCGCCGCGAATGTTAAAGCAGACTTTTTAAGATTCAAGCGTGCTAAATCCATTGACACACACTTTGCCTCTCATAGAATCGCAAACGAAGAACTGCGATGTTGCCCACACCCAGCAGTGGGATGATGATGCATGAGCGCCCTCTTCAACCTTAAAGCAGAACCTTTAACATTCAAAGCGTCGCGCGATGGCACTACACCCGAGGGCGATATCGGAGAGCGACTGAAACGCGCAGCGTTTGCTGGTCCATATCGCATCGCGCTGTTGGTAAATCTGGCGCGCAACGCCCCGCCTGTGTATCGCCCCATCACGCCGCCCGACCTGTGGGTCGAGCTGGACAGTGAGAAGAACGTCGCGGCTTATGCGCGCGCTCTCGAAGAAGCCGGGCACGAGGTGCTGATCCAAGAAGGCAACGCACACCTTGCCACCTGGCTCGAGGCGCATCGTCCGGACTTGTGCTTCAACACATGCGAGGGATTTGGCGGGGATAGCCGCGAAGCGCAAGTGCCTGCGTTGCTTGAGATGCTCGGCATGCGCTACAGCGGTCCTGCGCCGCTTGCTGCAGCGGTGACGCAAGACAAGCCCACCACAAAGCGCATTCTGCACTTTTACGGCTTACCCACGCCGCCGTTTCAGGTGTTCGAGACACCCGATGAAGATCTCGATCCGCAACTCAGCTTTCCCCTTTTTGTTAAGCCCGCACATGAAGGCACAGGCATGGGCGTGCACAACGAGAGCGTGGTGCACAACGAGCGCCAACTGCGCGATCGCGTCGCCTGGTGCATTGCAGCTTACCAACAACCCGCGCTTGTGGAGCAGTACATCGAAGGGCGCGACATCACCTGCGGTTTGGTCGGCAACGGCAACGCTGTGCACATCTTCCCCATCACCGAGGTGGACTTCAGCGGCTACCCGCCAGAGCTGTTGCCCATCTACGGCTCGCTGCAAAAGGTTGACTACGACCACCTTTACCGAAACAAGTGCCCTGCACCGCTCGGCGAGAAACTCGCGCAAGCTGTGCGCAAGCTGACGCACCAGACTTTCCTCGTCACCGGCTGCCGCGATTTCGCGCGCGTGGACTTTCGTCTCGATGCCCAAGAGCGGCTATACATCCTGGAGATCAACGGCTTGCCGGGCATCGCACCGCGCAGCGACTTGACCCTCATGGCACAAGCTGAGGGATGGACACACGGCGACCTCGTGCGCGCTGTGTTGGGTGCGGCATTGCTACGCTATGGCATGGCTTGAATCCCCCGCGCAGACCAGCACCGCGCTCGTGCGCGCCGCCACTCCAGACGACGGCGCAGCGATCCGCAACGTGTTGCTCAACTCCGACCTGTTCGGGATCAGCGATGTGGAGTGCGTGGACGCCATGTTCGTCGAGACGTGGGAGCGCCCCCAACCTGACGGCTACCGCTGGCTCGTCGCTGAGCGTGCGGGTGCCGTGATCGGCTTTGCGTGTTACGGCCCTGAGTCGCTCACGCAGGACACGTGGGATCTCTTTTGGATTTGCGTAGCCTCCTCGGCACGCCGCCAGGGCGCGGGGCGGGCCTTGTTGCAAGCCGCGCTCCACGATGCCCTCATGCATCACGCGCGCCTCATGGTGATCTACACCTCTTCAACACCTCCATACGCGCCAGCGCGTCAGCTCTACGCCGCGTTTGGCTTCAAGCACGTCGCCACCGTCCCCGACTACTACCGCGATGGGGACGACCTCAACATCTACTGGAAGCGTTTGCGATAAATCCGAGACCAAGGAGGGCGCATGCGATCACCAGCACCTGTTGTCATCCTCTACAACGATTACACTACATGGACTGAGCAGGAACGCCGCGAAGCCGACGCACTTGCTGAGCACTTGGCAAACGAACTTGCCGCGCTTGGGCATCGCGTCGCCATTGCGCGTTTTTGGAAGGACGTGCGCCCTGCGCTCGCGCCCTTCGACCCCGAGGAGTGGATCGTGTTCAACTGGTGCGAAGGGGTAGAAGGTGAGATAGACGGCGACGCGCGCGTGTGCGCCGAGATGGACGCCATGGGATACACCTACACAGGCAACCCGCCCTACGCGCTCCGTCTTTCCGTGCAGAAGCACCGCGTGAAACGCTTTCTGCAACGCTACGGCATCCCAACACCTCCTGGGCGCGGCTTTCGCAGCCCCGATGAGGTGAACGAACGCACGTGGAACCCCGCTTGGTTCCCCGCGATCGTCAAGCCCGTTAGCCAACATTGCTCGGTCGCAGTCACACGCGAGGCTGTGGTGCATGACCTCGAAGCGTTGCGCGCGCGCGTGGCGTACGTGATCGAGACGGTGAAAGAGCCTGCGCTTGCCGAGCGTTTCATCGTGGGTCGAGAGATCAACGTTGGCATTTGGGGAAACGGGCGCCCACAGGTGTTGCCGCTGCGCGAGATCGACTTCTCGCGCCTGAGCAACCCTTATCACCACATCGTGACGTGGGAGAGCAAATGGGTGCCCAACAGCTTCGACTGGCAAGCAATGCCTGTCATCACGCAACCCGTGATCTCGGAATCACTCCGTCAACGCATTCACGAAGTCAGCCTGCGCACATATCGCGTTTTCCGCTGCCGCGATTACGCGCGCGTGGACTTGCGCGTGGACGCAGAGGAAAACGTGTGGGTGGTGGACGTGAACCCCAACCCCGACATCACGCCGAGCGGCGGCTTCATCAGCGCGTGCAACACCGCTGGTTACACCTACGGCGAGGCGATCAGCCGCATCATTCGCATGGCAGTGGCGCGCCACAATCGCCAGCGCGCCCTGCGCCAGCGTGTGCTTGCGCTGGCTGCGTAAAAGCAAGAGCGGGGCAACAGCCTCGCTACCCCGCTCTGCTGCGTCAACGGGTTGAGTGCGATCAGGCAGCAAGCTGCGCGCGCAGCGCGTTGATCTTGCTTGCCACGCTGCCGTCAATCACCTTATCACCCACGCGAATGGTCAACCCACCAAGGATGGACGGATCCACGTTGAAGTGAATCTCGCTGATGCTGCCCAAGTGCGCCTCAAGGTCAGCCTTGACGCGCGCCTGCTCTTCGGGCGTCAGTGGTAGCGCGCTGGTGACGGTGACGGGCGCGCCCGCGACCTGCACCCCTGCGAAGCTCACCGCAGGAACCTTGCTGAAGAAATCGTTGATCAGCGCGCGTTGGCGATTGGCATCGAGGGCGTCGCCGACCAGCTTATTTGTCGCGGCAATGACCAGGGCGACGATCTGGTTGCGCGCGTCGGCGAGGAGCTGATTGCGCTCAGCGAGCGCGTCAATGCGCGCTTGCTGGCGAATGCGTTCTGCTTCGGCCTGCGCTTCGGCGCGGATGCGCTGTGCCTCTTGCTGAGCGGCTGCGAGCGCTTCGGCGCGCAACTTTTGCGCCTCGGCTGCTGCTTCCGCCATGCGAGCCTGATAATCCTTCTCGACGTTAGCAAGGCGCTCGTCCGCTTTGCGCGCGTTCTCTAGGCTCTCCTCGATGCGCTTGCGCCGTGCCTCGAGGTTGCGCAGCACTGGACGGATCACCATGCCGTTCAGGAAATACATGATGAGCAGGAAGTTGATGATCTGCGCGATCACCTGCACGAAATTGATGCCCAAACCCGTGAAGGGATCGCTCCCACCCCCTTCCGCTAAGACACGAGTCAATGCGAGAAAGACGTGCACGGTCTCCGCCTCCTGTATGTTAGCCCTGGAACGCAAACAGCAACAGGAACGAGATCACCAGCGCGAAGATAGCAAGCGCTTCCGCGAAGGCGATCACGAGGATCATGTAGGTCTGCAAGGTTGAGGTCACCTCTGGGTTGCGCCCGATGGAGATCAGCGCGCCCAACCCTGCCAGACCAATGCCGATGCCAGGACCAATCATGCCCGCGCCGCCTGCGATTCCGGCGCCGATCGCTTTGCCGAGAACGAGTGCTGCTTCCAAATCCATGGTTGGTTCACTCCTTGACGTTGGTTGAATCTCTTCGTGCAATGAGTTTCGGCATCAGTGTTCGCCGTGCGCCACAGCGAGCGAGGTGAACACTGTCACCAGCATCATGAAGACGAACGCTTGAATGACCGCAATGGCAAACTCCAGCGCAAGCATCACCGTGGGCAGCAGCGTGGGCAGGATGGAGGTCATCACAAACACCAGCACCGTGCCCGCGAACATCGCGCCGAAGAGTCGGAAAGAGAAGGTGAGGATGCGGATGAACTCCGAGATCAACTCCAGCGGCCCGACCAAGCCCGATTGGATGTAACCAATCAAGCCTTGCATCATGCCCTGGCGCGCGCGCCGCCAGGCGCTCACTTGGATGAAGCGCTCAAAGTAGTGAATGCCGTTCGCGCGGATGCCCTGCGCTTCGATGAAGAGGAAAGCGATCAGCGCGAGCGCCAGCGTGGTGCTGAGCGAGGAGGTCGGGCGGCGCAAGAAGGGGATCAGCGCTGCGCCCTTGTTGGGGTCGCCTCCTGCGGTCATCTGTGCAGCTTGCACATCGCTGCTCAGCGAGGCGACAAGCTCGCCTGCTGCTGCGCGCTTGCCTTCTGCTTGCTCGAGTGAGTAACCGCACGACGCTTCAAACCCTTTTGCCGGGTCCACTTCGTGCCCTGTGATCAGCCAGACGCCGCCCACATTCACAGCGCAGAAGCCGCGAAAGCCTGGCGGGGCTGCTTCGATCTTGCCGATGGACTCATGCCCCGGCAGCAGCTCGAAGAAGCCGGCGATCATGATGAACGTGAACGCGCTGATCGCGATCGGCGCGACCGCCTTCGCGCGCGAGCCAAGCGTGGGCACCAGGTAGTTGTTGTAGAGGTACTCCACGTAGGCTTCCCACGCGCGGGCAAACCAGTTGGTGCCCGTCAACGTGTTGCGCAGACCGCGCGCGCCCAAAATCGCCAACACGATGATCACCGCGTCCACGATCAGCGTGGTGAACAGCGTGTTATGCAGCCAATCGGGGCCGAGCGGCTCGGAGGGCACGACCACGTTCGGGATGAACGTCTTGAACGGCACGGCGATGCCGTTGATGGTCAGCGTGAAGCTGCTCAGCAGAACGCCGACCACCAGCGAGCCAATCAGCAAAACCAGAAAGCGCAAGCCCTTCATACTGCTCCATCCATGCGTTGGTCAGTGTGCGTCGTTCGGCAAAGGCGCGACCGTCGCCGATTGGGACGCGGCGGTTTGCTGCTTCGCGGCGAGCCAATCAAGGTAGGCTTTGCGCGACTTGCGGGTGGTGATCATCGCCAATCGGTAGGCAACCCCCATCGAAAGCAACGCACCCACGAGCGGCAACGCGATCGTCAACCACGGTCGCGATCCCAACCGAGCGTCCAAGCTCATGCCGAGGAACACAGCGCCCACCATGAGCGCGCCGTTGATGAGCGCGAGCTGAAGCATCATGCCTGCGATGATGCGCGGCGGAAACGCCTTGATGAAGATCACCAACGGCGACTCGCGGTTTGAGCCTTGCATGAGCGCCGCGATTCTATCACGGGCTTAGCGTGCTAAACGCAGCTTTCACATTCCGCGCGGGCGCCTCGGCGCGCTCAGGGCGCTCGCTACAATCGCGCGCGTATGGCGCACGCCGCTGCGGATGTCTCGCCGATTCGGCGTCAGTACCTCGAGCTGAAGCGCAAGTACGCGGATTGCATTCTGTTTTTTCGGCTCGGCGACTTTTACGAGACTTTCGACGCCGATGCCGAGCTGGTGGCGCGCGAGCTGGACGTGGTGCTCACCTCGCGCCCTGTAGCAAAGGACGTGCGCGTGCCCATGGCGGGCGTGCCCCATCACGCCGCGGAGAGTTACATCGCGCGCTTGATCGAGCGCGGCTACCGTGTCGCAATTGCCGAACAAATCGGCAATGAGGCGATCAACGGCTTAGTACCGCGCGAGGTGCGCCGCGTGATCACACCAGGCACTGTGCTCGAGGAGGGCATGCTCGACGCAGCGCGCCCGAACTACCTCGCTGCCATCGCGCGCCCTCCGAGCGAGGACGGCGAGTTTGGCTTTGCCTACTGCGATATCACTACTGGCGAGTTTTGGGCTGCGCAATTGCCTAACCGCGCAGCGCTTGAGCGCGAGTTGGCGCGCGTCCAGCCGCGCGAGGTGCTCGTGGCGCAGTCGGTACAGCCGACCTCCGCGCTGCCTACCGAGGATCGCCCCTATGCGCTCACCCCGCTTCCTGATTGGCGCTTTGAGTTGAGCCAAGCGCGCCAAGTGCTGCTAGAACACTTTAACGTTGCAGCGTTGCACGGCTTCGGCGTGGAAGACAAGCCGCATGCCGTGCGCGCAGCAGGCGCGGTCATCGCCTACCTGCGCGAGACGCAGCCCGCGGCGCTCGCTCAACTGCTCACGCTGCGCAGCTATTCGCTGGCGCAGTTCGTCGCCCTCGACGCCGCCACGCGCCGCAACTTGGAGCTCGTCGAGCCGCTGCGCCCGAGCGCGCAACGCGGCAAGCCACCCACGCTGCTCGGCGTGCTCGACTACACGTTGACGCCGATGGGCGCGCGGTTGCTGCGCACGTGGATCACACAGCCCTTGCGCGATCGCGCCGCCCTCGAAGCGCGCTTGAGGCGCGTGGATGCGCTCTTCGGCGATGCGCTGCTGCGCGCCCGCGTGCGCGAGGCGCTCCAGCATATGCCCGATCTTGAACGCCTTGCCTCGCGCGTGATCAGTGGCTTGGCGACACCGCGCGAGCTGCTCAGCGTGAGGCGCGCTGCTGAGCAATGGTCGCGCCTTGCCGCGTTGATGCCCAACGTTGACCCTGCGTTGCCCACCCCCGATCTAGGCGAGATCGCTGCACACATTGAGGCGGCGATCAAAGATGCGCCCGACAGCGAGGGTTTCATTAAGCCCGGCTACAGCGCCGAGCTGGACAGCGTGCGCGCTGCCGCCCAAGACGCGAGGACGTGGGTGGCGAACCTCGAGCGCATCGAGCGCGAGCGCACCGGGATCAAATCGCTAAAAGTGGGTTACAACAAGGTCTTTGGTTACTACATCGAGGTCACGCACGCCAATCGCGACCTGGTGCCCAGCGACTACATCCGCAAGCAAACGCTGGCGAACGCCGAGCGCTACATCACGCCGCAGCTCAAGGAATACGAGGCGATCATCCTCAACGCGGATGAGCGCATTGCCGAGATCGAGCAACGGCTGCTCGCGGAGCTGATGCAGCAGATTGCTGCCAGAGCACACGCGCTCTACACCGCAGCGCATGTCGCAGCGCAGGTGGATGTTGCCGCTGCGCTTGCAGAAGCGGCTGCGCGCCACAACTACACGCGCCCGCGCTTCAACGACGAAGGGCGCATCGTCATCCGCGAGGGGCGGCATCCGGTGATCGAGCAATTGCTGCGTGAGGTGCCCTACGTGCCCAACGACGTCGTCCTCGATGACGCAGCGCGCATTTTGATCATCACTGGGCCCAACATGAGCGGCAAAAGCAGCTACCTGCGCCAAACGGCGCTGATCGTGCTCATGGCGCACATTGGCAGCTACGTGCCTGCGCGCGACGCCGACGTGTGCCTTGTGGATGCGATCTTCACGCGAATCGGCGCGCAGGACGAGCTGGCGAGTGGGCAGAGCACCTTCATGGTGGAGATGCTCGAGACGGCAAACATCCTTAATCACTGCACATCGCGCAGCTTGGTGATCCTCGATGAGATAGGGCGCGGCACAAGCACCTACGATGGTCTAGCAATCGCATGGGCGGTGATCGAATTCCTACACAACCACCCCGAACACCGCGCCTTCACCTTGTTTGCCACGCACTACCACGAGCTGATCGAGCTGGAACGTCACCTCCCGCGCGTGCGCAACTACAACGTTGCCGTTAGCGAAGAGGGGGGCAGCGTGGTGTTTTTGCACAAAGTGGTGCCCGGCGGTGCTGATCGTTCCTATGGCATCCACGTGGCGCAGCTTGCGGGCTTGCCGCCAGCGGTGATCCACCGCGCGCAGGACGTGCTTGCGCAGCTTGAGCAGGGGCGCTCGCCGACCACACTGCCACCTCTTGCGCCTGCCCCTCCATCATCCGCAGTGCAACTCTCGCTTTTCCCAAGCGCGCCATCACCCGTGGTCGAACGCCTCAAGCAAATTGACCCCAACACGCTTAGCCCGCTCGAGGCGCTCACGTTGCTCTTTGAGCTGAAGCGCCTCGCTGAGCAAGAGGAGAAGCCATAGGCGCGCTTGTGCTTCCCGCTACGACGCCCCATAATTCCCCGAAAGTTTTCGCTAAACCACGCGTGTATGGGTCGTCGCTGTGTATGGCAGCGCGTTCCGATGAGCGCACTGCTGCTGATCCTCAACGTCGTTGCGCCGCTGCAAACCACGTATGCTCAGGCGCCGGTGCTGATCAGCGCCCTCGCTTACTACGGCTACGAAGGCAATGCCGACGAGGGCGTGCAGATCGTCAACGTCTCCGATGCGCCCATCGCGCTGGGGCCTGATTGGCAATTGCTCGACGCTAACAACCGAAGCTGGCGTTTTCCCCTCTATACGCTCAGCCCGGGCGAGAGGCTCTGGATCGCTAACAACGCAGCTGCGTTTGAGCGACAGTTCGGCTTCTCACCCACGCTGAGCTACGAGGGCGCGTTGCTTTTCGCCAACACAGGCGGGTCGGTGCGCCTCGTCCGCCACGCTCCAATCCTTGTGGACACCGCCAATGACGACGGTGGCGGTTGGCCTGCTGGGAGCGGCAGCCCTACCTACCGTTCAATGGAGCGGCGCGACAGCAGCGCACCCGATACCGACGCAAATTGGAGCAGCGCAGACCCGCCCGCGCCTATCGCCTTTGATGGCGGCGGCAACCCAATCATGGGCACGCCAGGCGCGCGCAACTCCGTTGCTATCACGCCCTCGGTGCACGTCACGCTCTCTGTGGTGATCAACGAAGTCGCCTGGGGCGGCACGCGCTACAACGCCAACCACGAGTGGATCGAGCTATTCAACAACCTTGAGACACCAGTCAACCTGAACGAGTGGCAACTAGAGATCATCGCCACTAGCCCGACAACCATCACCCTGAGCGGCACAATCCCTGCACGTGGCTATTTCTTGTTGCAGCGCAGCGCCAACACCTTTAGCAGCGGCGCGCAAGCTAACCAAACGGCTTCGTTTTCCTTGCCCAACACAGGCGCGCGCCTGCGCCTGATAAACCCGCAGCGTGAGGTGGTGGATACGTTGGTGTATGGCAACGGCACACCGCAAGCCGGATGGGAGGGGCCGCCGTTGCAGCCCTACACTGTGACGCACACCATCCCCGCTGAAGGGCAGGTGCTCATGCGTCGCCTCGACGAGGCGACAGGCTTCCCCGTCCCTGATACCAACCGCGCCGAGGATTGGTTCAACCACTTCGGCGACCCACTGGTAACGCGCAGACCGATCTACCCGGGCTGGCGCATGGAGTCATTCTTCCAACCCGTTAGTGGCACGGGACACGTGCAGATCGCTATCGCGCCTGATGCCAGCTTCGAGTTCGTCCACCGCGCCCTTAGCGAAACAACGCACAGCATTGACCTTGAGTCGTTCACCTTCGATCAACCTGCGCTCGGTGAGCTGCTCGCTCAGAAAGCGGCACAAGGCGTTGTCGTGCGCGTGTTGCTCGACGGCGCGCCAGTGGGCGGCTTGCCCGATCAAACGCGCTGGATCTGCCAGCAGATCACGCGCGCCGACATCACAGGGCGCAGCGGTTGCTGGTTCATGCGCAGCGACGCCAACCAGAACATCCGCGCGCGCTATGCCTTCTTGCACGCGAAGTTCGCCATCTTGGATCAGCAGCGGTTGTTGATCAGCACCGAGAACTTCAGCCTGCGCGGCATGCCGCATGACGACAAGCTCGACGGCACCGCAGGCCAGCGTGGCGTGGTGTTGCTCACCGACGCAGCACCGCTCGTGGCGCGTGCAAATGCGATCTTCGAGGCCGACTTCAACCACCGCGACATCACGCGCTGGTGTGAGACCTGCGCGCCCTTTGGCGCACCGCCACCCACTTTTGAGCCGATCACAGTCTCGGGAGGCACAAGCTACACCGTGCGTTTCGGCGCTGTGTTCAGCACAACCCAGCCAGCGACGTTGACGCTCTACACCTCGCCAGAAAGCCATCTGCGCGCGCGCGATGGCTTGTTCGCGCTGCTCGCGCTTGCAGGCGAAGGCGACGAAATCTTGGCTCACCAGCTCAGCGAACACCCCTTCTGGGGCGCGCTCAGTAGCGATCCAGTGTCTGCGCCGAACCTGCGCCTCTTTGCGCTTAGTCAGGCAGCGGCACGCGGTGCGCGCGTGCCGCTGCCTGACTAAGCGCAAAGAGGCGCAGGTTCGGCGCAGACACTGGATCGCTACTGAGCGCGCCCCAGAAG
>Ga0105160_1000420_pt1 | contig 20205 bp, 21 predicted proteins | sample GXS110809BmetaG_FD_89591 | JGI IMG/M metagenome (GOLD analysis project Ga0105160, IMG submission 89591) | Hot spring microbial communities from Gongxiaoshe hot spring, China to study Microbial Dark Matter (Phase II) - GXS 110809B | ecosystem: Environmental > Aquatic > Thermal springs > Hot...
GAGTCCCTGACGTAAGCCCTGGCACACGCCCTGCCCGTGTCCCAGGCGGAGGTGGACGAGCTGTGGCCCTTACCATGGGAGATAGTTGGGATCCCAAGGTCAAGGGATGTCTAGCTACCCTACCAGGCAGAAGACGTGGCCAGGCGGTAGGGGTACAGTTGCAGCTGGTTTCTGAACAGGGCGCTAAAGGACCCATCTGGGCTGCCTGAGCCGCAAGGCCCATGCCTTTGCCGAAGACGCCCAGAAGTGGACGCAGCGGTGAAGTTGGCCCTCCTCGAGAGCAAACTAGAGGCCCATCGGGCGTTGTAGGATCGATCACTAGCAGGGGGTAACTACCTAGAGCACACCTGGCCCGTAGAGCAGATGGCTATCAAGGGGCATCCTGGGCAGTATGGGCGTTTCCTGCACCGCTCCTTCCCATGGCGCACAAGCAGGGCATGGTACTCGTTAAACATCTGGGTATTGGGCGGAAGACGATCCATGAAGTAGCGCTGCCACGTCTCATACTCTTCCGTGGGTGGCCCGAGACCCAAACAGCGGAAGATGCGCTTAGTGTAAGCATCTACCACAAAATAGGGATGGCCTAGGGCGTAAAGAAGAATAGAATCTACCGTCTCCGGGCCTAGCCCATAGACGCCCAGCAGGGCCTGCCGCACCTGCTCAGGAGGCTGGGAAGATAGGGCCGCTACATCTCCTCCCCACATCTCCACCAGGAAGCGGGCCAAGGCCTTTAACCTCTGGGCCTTCACGTTATAGTAGCCGGCGGGCCTAATTACTTGGGCCAGCCTTTCTTGGTCTACGCACGCCAGTTCGCGGAATGAAAGGAGCCCCTCCTCTTTCAACCTTGATATGGCCTTCTCCACGTTTCGCCAGTTGGTGGCCTGGGTCAGGACTGCCCCCACCATCACCTCTATGGGGCCATCGCCAGGCCACCAACCCTGAGGCCCATAGGCCTCTAGCAACTGTCTGTAGATGTACTCGAGAGTCCGTCGCATATGCCCGCCTATCTTTTTCATGACGACCTCTAAAGAGATGATAATCCCCACCAAAGCAAACCACATTCAGCGATGCCTTGGACATTACGGAAGCTTATAGAATTTTATGTTGGGCCTCCTAGCCACAAGCGCCAGGAACGGGATCGAGGCCAGTTGACAAGCCAAGGAGAAGGCGATGAGAGGCCTTTGACCGAGGCCGTACAGGGCACCCATAGCTGCCCCCTCCATTATCCAGGCCAAGCCATAAGCGGTGTTAAAGAGGCCATAGGCCATCCCGCGCCAGCTGGGATGGGACAAGTCGACAACGGCCGCCCGTAGAACGGTCTCATGACACCCGATCACCACACCCCACAACACCGAGGCGGTTATAGCAGAGACGGGGGCACCAGCTAGGGCTAGCATCGTCACCAAGGCTGAAGCGAAAGGGATAATCCACAGCACACCTAGGCCTCTCACATCGAACCACCGACCCACCAAAGGGGCGACTAAAGCATCGGCGGCCATAGCACCCGCGAACACCCCAGGGATAGCAGCATCGGGGAGAAGGGCTTTCTGCTTTATGTGGAAGGAAAGCAGTTGAAAGCTAAAAAGGCCCATGACGCTAAAGGTCACAAACAGGAGGTAGAACACTAGCATTGGAGAGGGCCAAGCCTGCAGGCGCCCTCCTCTACCAGAGGACAAGCTTTTGCTACCTATAGCCGCGCCCTCACCAGCTTCCGGGTAGATCCTGGCAACAGCCCAAAGGACGATAAGGGCCAAGGCACCCGGTATAGCCAATAAAGCGAATCCTGCCCTATACGTGCCGGTAATAGCGATGGCCCCAACCATTACCAGGGGGCCCATCACAGCACCCACCTGGTCTAACAGCTCGTGGATACCGAAGCTGATACCACGCCTATTACCCGCCGCATGCGCCAGGATCACGTCGCGGGCAGGGGTGCGGATCCCTTTCCCCAGCCTTTCCATAAACAAGAGAGAGGTCGCCACGGCCCAGTTACCAGCCAAAGCCAAAGCAGGTACTGCTACCAGGTTCGCCAAATACCCACTAGCGGCCATAGCCCATAACCGCCTTAGGCGATCCGCCATTATGCCTGCCGGCAGGCGCACCAGGTAGCCCAAGAGCTCACCTGCGCCAGCAACGAGGCCTACTAGTTGAGGCCCAGCTCCTAGAGATGCCAGAAAGGGGCCCACAACGCTCCGGGCCCCCTCATACGTAATGTCGGCCAATAAGCTCACCAGGCCCAAAAGGAAAACGATACCCATGCCCCCGTCACGAATATATGGACCCGAGAGTTTATGGGGCTCCCCTGAAGTTCTTCTCCCCACCACGACAGATGACATAGCCTACATTAGGGCATTTCCTACGCTAAGGCTACAGCTTTTAGGACACGCCCATCGGCACACCTGGGGCCTGCCTCCCTGGCGGGCCTAAAGTGTCAGGCCAAGGTAGCTACATAGGGTGCAGGCCTTCAGCTAAAGAGGGTTGCGATAATAATAGGTCTACTGAAGACGGGCTACCAGGATTATCTGCAGCCGTATTTCGTCCTCCACAGTGACGAAGCCAGCTATATTAGGTGGCGACAGGCCGAAGTCAGTGAGCTTAAAGGCGGTATGGGCCACGCCTGTGAGGGTTCCCCCTCCGTAGCGCGCCCTTGCGTCAAAGACGAGAGGCCTAGAGGTGCCGCGAATGGTCATGGTGCCAACTAATCTAACTGCCACCTCTTCTCCCTCTTGGTAGCTGGTAGGGAATCCTTCTATGCCCTCTATGCGAAACTCAGCAAAGGGGTACTGGTCGGTGTTCAGCGTGTTGTTGCGGACAAAGTTGTCCCGACGGGCCTCATCGCTACGCAGCGTCCTCAGATCCACCCTGATCACCGAGGGGGGAGAAGGTGACAACCCTTTACGGGTTAAGTAAATGTCGCCAGTTATAGCGTTAGTTTTGCCAACAGCCTCACTGGTAGCAGGAAGGAAGGCCAGCTTCTCCCGGGCAATATAGCTTGCCTCCGACTGCTCCGAGACCAGCACAAAGTGTAAGACCTCAGCTCCCACAGCCGGTGAAGTAGTACTAGAGCCCCCTCCGGCGACCGTGGCCTGGGGTGAAGGCAGAGGGGGTGCCTCTGTTACTAGCTCCACCTCGTCGCTCCGAGACAGGAAATAGGCTATCCCTCCCCCAATAGCCGCCGCCGCTATCACTAACATCGCCCCTGCTACGAACAGCACCTTTCTCATGGCAGCTCCTCTCATAGAAAGGGGAGGGAGGAGCTTAATCCTTCCTCCTCCCCTTTGTTAGCCTAATGCTAGGCCTGGGTGGCCGAGGTTCCCAAGCTTTCGGGCCGGGGACCCCACCAGGGCTTAGGGCATATAGGACCAGGCGTGTTGACGATGGCATCGATCCTGTTCTGGATCGCCTGGCGGAGCTGGTCGGCCTGTTGCTGGGTAATCCTACCGTCTTGGACCAGCTGGGCCAAGCGCTGATCCACCTGGGCCAAGAGGCGCGACTTGAACTCATCGGTGCTCATACCCCGTTCTTGGGCCACCTGGGCCAAGCTCTTGCCCTGGCGCAGCTGGGCTAGGAGATCGTCGGTGCCCATGCCCAGCACCTGGGCAGCCGCCTCTACCAACACGCCGCGCCACACCTTCGGGGCCAGCCACGCCTTGCCCTTGTGCCAGCCCCAGGGGAAGCCGGGCTCATTCTGGGCCACCCAGTCGCGCAGGCGTTGCGCCTGGCCTTGCGTCAGCCACCCCTGTTGTAGGGCCTGGTCAATGGTATCGTTGGCAGCGTCGCGCATAGCCCCTACCAGCTCGTCCCGTCCTATGCCTAGGCGACGCGCCAGGTTATCGATGAAGGCGCTGGCGAAGTTGAAGACCCCTCCGTCGCTGCCGTCATGGGCAGAGGCTACGGTGAGGGCACCCAGGGAGCCCACCACTACCGCCAGGGCCACCATTAAGGCTAAGACCCACCTTCTCACGCTATCCCCTCCTTACCAACTCCGATGTCCCATCTTTAAGGTATCATGTTATAATTAAAAGCCCATTAACACCGCGTTAGAACCTCCTCATGCTGCCACCTCTGCACTATTTTGGCTTTTGCCCTCTAAGATATGGGCACATTATTAGGGAGAAGTTAAGCTCGCCTTAGGGTTCTGCAATGTTCTTGGGAAGATGTTATCCTTTAGGAGGCTTTAGAGAAGTTTCAGCGCCTAAGGACGCCCTGCTCCTTGGGAAACACCACCCTGAAAGTGGAGCCTTCTTTAGGTCGGCTCTGGGCTGTTATTTGCCCGCCATGGGCCTCTACGATGGCCTTAGCTATTGAAAGTCCTAGTCCGGCCCCATCTTCGGTAGCCCCTGCCCTCTGCCCACGGTAGAATCGCTCGAAGACTCGGGGCAGGTCTTGGGGCTCAATGCCGATGCCCGTATCCGAGACCTCCAAATAAGCACGGCTGCCATCGGCCCAAGTTCGCACCCAGACCTTGCCTTCCGGTTTGTTGAACTTTATGGCGTTGTCCAGCAAGATGAGGGCGACCTCTTTTATGCGCACACTATCGCCCAGCACGAAAATAGGGCCAGAGGATGGTCCCTCTAGGGTGAGCCCCTTCTCCTGAGCACGTGGCGCCATCTGACGTACTGCCTCTTGGGCCAGGGCGGTCAGGTCTACCCACTCCTTCTGCAAGGGCAGCCGGCCGGCATCGGCCCTGGCGAGGGTTAATAGCTGGGAGACGAGGTGGGCCAACCTTCCTGTTTCGCCAATAATATCGTCCACTTCCTGGAGGTGAGAGGAGATAGGATCTTCAGGATGGCGTCGTAGTAGCTCGGCATTGGCCTTTACTATGGCGAGTGGGGTACGTAGCTCGTGGGAGGCATCGGCTATAAAGGTGCGCTGCCGGTCCATCGCCTGCCGTATGGGGCGTAGCGCGCGGCCTGCAAGTATGTAGCCCCCCACGGTGGAAAGGGCCAAAGCGCCCGCTCCTCCCCCTGCCAAGACCATAAGAAGGCTGCGGAGGGACGAAAGCTCAGGCTCTATGCTGCGGCCTACTGCCAGAAGGAGGGTACGGTTCCATGTGCTTTCCAAGGGTGCCACGTAGACACGGACATAGTGTTCCCCCTCCTCTAGGTGGAAGGTGAAAAGACGTGGCCCCTTGGCCAAGACCTCGAAAACCTCTTCAGATGAGGGAAGTGCTGAGGGGGGGATTCTGATGGTGGAGACTAGAGGTCGTCCCTCGGGGCCCAAGATGGCGTAGAAGCCCGAGATCTCCTCTGTTTCTTCCCCCAATTCTAGCTCCTCAATCCTAGCGCCGCGGGCCAGCCTGGACAAGATGAAGGGCGCCTCCGTCTCTGCCCGCGTCCGCAGCTCGTCGTCCACCCGAGTGAGGATGAGATGGCGGGCCGTGAGGTACACGATTGTCCCCAGCACCGCCAAAGTTACGGCCATGACCAGAGCGAACCAAAGGGTAAGCCGCCAGCGGGCAGAGAAAAACATGCTCTCACTCCGAGATCATGTAGCCGTAGCCCCTTATGGTATGGATAAGGGCCTTGGAATGCCCCTTGTCCACCTTGCGCCTCAGGTAAGCTATGTACACGTCTACAACGTTAGAATCGGGGGCGAAATCGTATCCCCACACGCGGTCCAAGATCTGGCTCCTGGTCAAGACGCGGCCAGCGTTGCGCATGAGCACCTCAAGAAGGGCGAACTCCCTGGGGGAAAGGTCTATCTCCCTCTTGCCCCTTCGGGCGCGGCGGCGCTTTAAGTCTAGCACCAAATCTCCCACCTGGAGATAGTACGGATCCCTAGGCTCTACCCGGCGACGGGATAGGGCACGCAGACGTGCCAAAAGCTCTTCAAAGGCGAAGGGCTTGGGCAAATAGTCGTCGGCACCGGCATCTAACCCCCTCACCTTGTCCTCTACGCTGTCCAGGGCCGTAAGCATAAGGATGGGGGTATCCACCTTCTCCTTCCTTAGGGCCCGACATACCTCCACCCCATCAATCCCCGGCAGAAGAATGTCCAAAATGATGACGTCGAACTCCCCTCCCAGTCCTAAACTCAGACCGTCCTGGCCATTGTGGGCCACCTCCACCTGGTGCCCCTCCTCCTCCAGCACCCGCTTTACCAAATGGGCAAGGCGCCGTTCGTCTTCTACTAAGAGAACCCTCATATTAATGTATCCTAGCAGATGCCCATTAAAGAATGGTTAGAAGGTTGGAGGTACCCTCTTGGCCTTTTTCATGCGATTTTAATGATCAGGAGCTACAGTAGGCGTTGCCATTGGGTAGGGGGCGTTGTGAAAGCCCGTGGGCCCAATGGCTCTCCGCGCCAGAGGGGAGGAAGGGGGAAACTGCCTTCCTCCCCTTCCTTCACTGGCCTGGCAGTGCTATGGGTTATTAGTATTTGGAGACGTTAAGCTCCTCTATCCGCCCCTCGACCAGGTAGACCACCCTTTCACAGATGTTGGTAGCCCGGTCGGCTATGCGCTCCAAGTTGTGGGCCACCCATGTAAGCCACGTAGCCCTCTGGATGGTGCGCGGGTCTTGAAGCATAAAGGTGAGGAGCTCACGAAATACCTGGTCGTAAAGGGCATCCACCTCATCGTCACGGTCGCATATGGCCCGTGCCATCTGGGGGTCACGTCGGCGAAAGGCCTCTACAGCGTCTCTCAGCATCCCAGTAGCCACCTGGGCCATACGGGGTATGTCAATATAGGGCTTGAGGGGAGGTTCTTGCGATAACAGAAGGGCCAACTTGGCGATCCCCTCAGCATGGTCTCCCATGCGCTCCAGGTCAACGATGATGTAGAGGACAGATACGATGGTGCGCAGATCGGAGGCCATGGGCTGCTGAGTGGCTATAACGGCCAGGCACTTGTCCTCAATTGCGTAGCGCTTCTCATTGATCTTGAGGTCTTCGGTGATAATGCGCCGGGCCAGCTCTACATCGGCGCGCACCAAGGCCTGCACTGCCCCTTCAATGGCACTAGCCACCATCTCTGCCAACACCATCATCTCCTGCTGGACTTCGGACAGTTCCTGCTGCAAAAGGGTGCGTGTCACAGCTCTCCTACCCCCCTCCTCAGACAACAATTTGCCGATCTTTTCACAAAGTAAGTTCCTCGCCTCCGTGAAGGCCCGCCACTGGTCCTCAACAAAAGCGGTCGTCGAGTCCGGCAGGGGCCAATGGAGGTGTTTTCCCTCCCGCCCCAGTGAGGAGAAGATCCCCCCAACTCCTGGCAGAGGATAATCACATAATCAGATGGGCCACTGAGGTTGTCAAGGCCTTTGGGCTTAAGTCCGGAGGGTCTTATGCCCACCTCCTGTAGCACCGGTGCCACCTAAATTACGCGGAATGGCCTCCGCCTCATCCGATGCGTCCCGTAACATAGGCCTCGGTGCGGGGATCTTTGGGATTGGTGAAGATCTGCCTGGTGGGGCCAAACTCAATGAGCTGCCCGGCACGGTCTTCGCCCATCATGAGGACGGCTGTATAGTCGGAGACGCGTGCCGCCTGTTGCATGTTGTGGGTAACGATGACGATGGTATAGCGTTGCGCCAGCTCCCGCATCAGATCCTCAATCTTGAGGGTGGCTATGGGGTCTAGGGCAGAACAGGGCTCGTCCATGAGGATGACATCGGGCTCCACGGCGATGGCCCGGGCGATACACAGGCGTTGCTGCTGGCCACCAGAGAGGCGCAAGGCGCCCTTATGTAGCTGCTCCTTCACCTCGTCCCAAAGGGCCGCCTGCTTCAGGCTTCTCTCTACCGCCGCCCTTATGTCCCCACGATAGCCGTTTATTCGCAAGCCAAAGGCGACATTTTCGAAGACCGATTTGGGGAAAGGGTTAGGCTTCTGGAACACCATGCCGATACGTCTGCGTATCTCCACGGGATCAACGTCTCGCGCATATATATTCTGCCCTTCAAAGAGGACCTTGCCCTCTACCCTAGCGCCGGGCACTAGCTCATGCATGCGGTTGAGGCACCGGATGAAGGTGCTTTTGCCACAGCCAGAAGGGCCGATGATGGCCGTAATACAGTTGCGAGGCACCCGTAGGTAGATATCTTTGAGGACCTGAAAGGCCCCATACCACGCATTAAGGCCTTCAACGACGATGATCGGCTCCTGGGATCCCGCCTCAGCCACCTCCGAACGCGTAGTTACAGATATCAGGGGGCCAAGGTGATCGCTTCCTACCAATGCCTCCTCCTTTCAGCCCACATCCGTATGCCCACCGCTAGGGCGTTTAGGCAAAGAAGGGCTCCCAGCAAAACTATAATGCCAGCCGCCGCTGCCTCGTGGAATCCGGGCTGGGGCCTGGACACCCAGTTGAAGATCTGGATCGGCAATACAGTGAAGGAGTCAAAGGGGCCCTTAGGGTCAAAGGGGACGAAAAGAAGGGCACCAATAGTTATGAGGGGCGCCGTCTCCCCCATGGCCCGTGATAGGGCCAAGATCACCCCTGTCATCATGGGGGCCAAGGCTGGGGGGAGCACTTGATGCCACACCGCCTGCCATCTGGTTGCACCTAGGGCCAAGGCCGCCTCCCTTATGTGGGGAGGGACTGTGCGCAACCCTTCCCTAGCCGTAGCGATGACCGTGGGCAAGACAAGGAGACTAAGGGTGAGGGCCCCGGCCAGGATACTTCTACCCAGCTCCATGGCCCGCACGAATAAAGCCAGCCCCAACAGGCCATAGATGATGGACGGCACGCCAGCCAGGTTGTTTATGTTCGCCTCCAATAGACGCGTGAACCGGTTGCGGGGGGCAAACTCCTCCAGATAGACAGCCGCCGCTATACCCACGGGCAAAGAGATAAGGGCCGTCAGGCTCACCACCCATATCGAGCCCAAAAGGGCCGATCTGATCCCTGCCTTGTCAGCAAACCGAGATGGGAAGCTAGTTAGGAAGTCCCATGAGAGCCTATCTATTCCGTCCCTCGCTACCACGGCCAAGAGGAGGACTAAAGAGACGAGCCCTACACCTGCTGCCAACCGCACCAATAGGGCCGCTACCACTTCACCTACTTTCCCGCCTCTCCTCCGCGAAAGGGCCCTGAACTCGCCCCTCACTCGTAGACCTCCCGAAAGCGATGGAGCAGCCAGATGGCTGCAAGGTTAAACAGGGTGGTGGGTACGAAGAGGGCCAAGCCTACCCCAAAAATCGTCTGGTATTCCAGGCTACCCGCTGGCACATCGCCAAGGCTTACCTGGACTATGTAGGCCGGCAAGGCCTGCATGGCATCGAGGGGGTTAAAGGAGAGACGGGGCACATTGCCAGCAGCGATGGTCACGATCATCGTTTCCCCTATGGCCCTGGCCATGGCCAACACTACCGCTGCCACTATGCCGGAAAGGGCAGCAGGCATGACCACCCGCACAGCCACCTGCCAGCGGCTTGCCCCCAAAGCATATGCCCCCTCCCTCAGATCCTGAGGCACAGCCCTCATGGCATCCTCCGAAAGGGAAGTTACGATGGGAAGAAGGAGGATAGCCATAGCCAGTGAGGCCGAAAGGGCACTAAACACTGTCTCCTGCCCAAAAAACCTCTGCAGGATCTCCGGCGCTAGGAACGATATGGCAAAATAGCCAAACACCACCGTGGGGATGCCTGCCAAAACCTCTATTAGAGGCTTCAGCACCGACCTCACCCTAGGGCTGGCATACTCGCTCAAGTACACCGCAGCTGCCAGCCCCACCGGTACAGCTACCCCCATGGCCAGGGAGGCGATAAGGAAGCTAGCATTCAGCAGGGGCCAGATGCCAAAACGCTTCTCCACGAAGAGGGGTGTCCACTGGAGGGAGGTGAAAAACTCCTTCAAGGGGATACTACGGAAGAAGCCTAAGGCCTCATCCACTAGGACCACTACGATCCCTACCGTGGTCATTATGGAAACGGCAGCACAGAGAAAGAGAAGGCCAATGATAAGGGCCTCGCGGGCCCTGAGGAGGAGACGTCGCCTGAACAGGGGGGGCCGTTTCGCCGTCACCTCAGGGCCCGGAAGCATCGTCATTACTGCTCCCTCTGCAATACGTCCTCCACACGCAGGCCTGGCTCTACGCCATGGAAGAGGGTGCCTGTCTTGCCCTGCTCCCACCGGAGCATGGCTAGCTCATACGCCTTATTGGGAAGGGGCACGTAGCCCACATCGGGAGCCAGCGTCCCAATGTTCGCCAGGTAGAAGCGTACGAAGGCCTGAACCTCAGGCCTCTTAGCTGCCTCAGCGTTGACGTAGATGAAGAGGGGCCTCGACAAAGGCTTATAACGGCCGTTGTTCACCGTCTCGAAGGAAGGCTCCACGCACCCTTGGCCACCGTCGATGGCCAAAACCTTGAGGCGGTCCTTGTTAGCCAGGTAGTAGGCGAGGCCAAAATAGCCCAGGGAGTTTACGTCGCCGGCGACCCCTTGCACCAGCACATTATCGTCCTCGCTGGCAGTGTAGTCGCCACGGCTAGCGTCCTCCTTACCCATGATCGCCTCGGTGAAGTAGTCAAAAGTGCCCGAGTCGGTACCGGCCCCGTACAGGCGGAGGGGGCGATCAGGCCAATCAGGTCGTACCTGGTTCCACCTGGTGATGACGCCCTGGGCTGCGGGCTCCCACATCTTCCGCAGCTCTTCCACTGTAATACATGTTACCCAGTTGTTCTGGGGGTGCACCACCACTGAGAGAGCATCAAAGGCCACGGGCAGCTCTATGAACTCTATTCCCTTCTGCTTACAGGCCTCGATCTCCTTCTCCGTAATAGGGCGGGAGGCATCAGATATGTCCGTCTCGCCTTGGCAGAACTTCTTAAAGCCCCCTCCCGTCCCTGAAATGCCTACCAACACCTTCACTCCAGGGTACCTCTTGTCGAACTCATCCGCTACCGCCTCGGAAAGGGGGAAGACAGTGCTAGAGCCATCTATGACTATTTGGCCTCTAATTTGGCTCTGTGGCGTCCCCTCAGCCGCTTCCTCCTGTGCACAGGAGATACCCCCTACTAAAAGGGCCATCCCCAGAAGCGCCGCTGCCGCCTTGTGCCATCTCCCCTTTAGCACCATACTTGTACTCCCTCCTTCTTAGACTTACCTTTTAGGCCCATCTTAACGACGTCATGTTAAGGGGGGGCTAAGGGGTGTTAAGCCCAGGTAAAAATGCCCCCTACTTCCCCCTGCAGGTGGGCGCAGTCCCCTACCGTCTGGACCGCTGCCCAGAGGCCATTGGTGCGCACCAAGGTGAGGGAGGCATGTTGAGGGAGGAAGAAGATGTCACGGGGTATATCTAATATGGTGCTCAGGTAGACGTTGATGACTCCTCCATGGCACACCACTGCCACTGTTTCCCCTGGGTGACGCTCCACGATCCCTTTGAGGGCATGGAGCACTCGGAGGCGGAAACGGTGAGAGGGCTCAAAGCCCGGCATCACGTCCCAGCGAGGGCACGAAAGGAGGCGACGGCCGAGGTCGCGCACCACCGTCTCCCGGTCGGCAGAGGCGAAGGAGGTGCGCAGACGGGCTACATCGATATCAACTTCGCGCAGGTCAGGGGCTATCTCCAGGGGCAGGCCTGTAGCTTGCGATACGGCCTCGGCCGTTTCCCGCGCCCGCCTGAGGGGTGAGGAGTAGAGGGCATGGACGGTGTCGCCGGCAAGCCGCCGGGCCAGCTGCTGAGCCTGCCACCTCCCCTTCTCAGAGAGGGGAGGGTCGTAGCGAGGGGAGTCCTCATCTATAGGGGCAGCCTCCCCGTGACGGATCAGCACCAGGTTGGTCGCATCTGGTGCCACATGGCGAAACAGGCGCGTGAACAGGTCTCCCTGTCCTAGGAGGGGCATTTCGGTTGTGGTGTCAAGCGTCATCTATGCCTCCTTTTTGTCCTTTCATACGCCATGGTACTGCTTGTCGCTCAAAGGAGTGTTAACGGGAGTTAAGCCCAGATTAAGATGATACTGGGATGACGACGGTAAAGGCAGAACCTCCCTCAGGTAGGGCATCGGCCCATACCTTCCCTCCATGGGCCTCTACCACGTGCTTCACAATGGCCAGCCCTAGCCCAGCCCCAGGCATCTGCCTGGCCCTCTTGCTCCGATAAAAGCGCTCGAAGATGCGCTCTCGCTCTTCGTGGTCTATGCCTATGCCCGTATCCTCTACCCGAATTGCTACCCCCTCGTCTGTGGCATAGGCGGCCACGGTGATGCGCCCCCCAGCAGGGGTGAACTTGATGGCATTATCCAGCAGGTTGATTACAGCCCGCTGCAGGCGCTCCGGGTCGGCCCGAACTGGTGGCAAGGCGCCACCGATATCTACCTGGAGCTTTAGCCCCGCCTGAAGAACCCTGGGCAACTGGCTTTCCACTGCCTTCTGCACTACTTCCTCCAGCTTTACCCCCTCCTTGAACTCTATACCTATCCCTGTCTCTAAGGTGGAAAGCTCCAGAAGCCCGTTTACCAGATCCTGTAGGCGAACCACCTCTTGCAGGGCGAGGGTGAGGAAAGTATCCCTGTCTTTAGGGTCGTTTATGGCCCCGCCTTGTAGGGTCTCCAGGGCTGCCCTAAGAGAGGCTAGGGGGCTGCGAAGTTCATGGGAGACGTTAGCTACGAAATCACGCCTCACCCTCTGGAGGAGACGGGCCTCCCCCACATCACGCAAATGTATTAGGCACCGTTCATCTCCCCCTAAGGAGAAGGCCCTTATCTGAAGAGGCCGACCATGGAAGCTATCTATTACAGCCACAGCCTCGCGCTGACCGCGATGCACAGACGTTACCGCCTTTACCACCTGTTCATAAGGGAGGAACCAGGTCAGGGGGCGCCCCTTTAACTCTTCTTTAGTACGCCCAAGGAAGGAGGCGGCACTGGCATTCATGAAGGCTATATTCCCCTGGCGATCTATAACCACTGCCCCATCTGGCGAGGCCTCCAAAGCAGCAACCACAGCCTGTAGTTGCTGGTCTAGGCTTGCCACCGCCTCCCGCAATAAGTCTATCTGGCCAGCAAGGGCCCTCAGGCGAGCTTTAGCCGACAAAAGGGGTACGAGGAAGGCAGCCCCTGCCCCAGCCACCAGTAAAGGCACAGATCCGGGGCCTACACCCAAAACAGCCATCAGGCCAGCCAGGGATATGCACACAAGGGCCAAGGCAGCAACTAGGTAGGGCATCAAGGACTTCATAGCTGGAACCGCTCAGCCCCCAACCTCAGCCCTCAAAACGGTAACCCAAGCCACGCACGGTGATTATACGAGTAGGCTTGCTAGGCACCTCTTCGATCTTCTCTCGCAGCCAGCGGACGTGAACGTCCACAGTGCGGGTGTCTATAGCCACATCTATGCCCCATACCTTGTCCAGGATCTCCTCACGGCTCACCGTCCGGCCCCTATGACGAAGGAAGAAAGCTAGAAGCTCCAGCTCTTTGGGGCGCAGGGGAAGGGGCATATTATCTCGGTAGGCCTGACGGCGGCGCAAGTCCAGGCGTAAGTTCCCTGAAGCTAAGACCCCCTCTGGCTCGTATGGATGCTCCGCCCGCCGCAGAAGGGCCTTTATCCTCGCCATCAGCTCCCGCATGGAAAAGGGCTTCACCATATAGTCGTCGGCCCCTAACTCTAGGCCCAGCACGCGGTCCACTTCCTCTCCTCTAGCTGTCAGGATGATGATGGGCACCTGTGACTCCCTCCTGATGGCCTTGCACACGTCTAGGCCGTCCATATCGGGCAGAATGAGGTCGAGAATGATTAAAGAGGGGCGTTCCCTTTGGGCTATCTGAATAGCCTCCTGCCCGCGGCTTGTTACCAAGGGGTGGTATCCTTCTCGCCCCAGATTGTACCGGAGGGCATCGGCAAGGGTACGCTCGTCTTCTACTATGAGGACCTTGCGCAACCCAATACCATTATAGCCGGCCTCCTAGGGGTATGCTGGTCTGGGCCTTTTTGAGGGCCACGGCAGGTGCAGATGGTATATTGGTAGCGGGGGTGAAAAGGGTGGTCTTGGTAATGCCCTCCCAGGTCCCCTTTGAGGTCCACGGCGGGGGTCGGTTCCTCGTGCGGCGTAAAGACTTTGTGCCTGCCTACTTGCGCACCTATGAGGCGGGGCACCTAAAGGAGAAGGTAGAAGAGGCCATTGAAGCCCTGCGCAGTTGTAACCTATGCCCGCGCAACTGCCGGATAGACCGCCTGCACGACCGTTTCGGGGTGTGTAAGTCGGGCCGCTACGCCCGTATCTCCTCCTACTTTCCCCACTTTGGCGAGGAAGACGTCCTAAGGGGCTGGCGGGGTTCAGGCACCATCTTCTTCTCATGGTGCAACTTGCGCTGCGTCTTCTGCCAGAACTTTGAGATAAGCCAATTGGGGGAAGGGGTGGAGGTGACGCCCCGCGAGCTGGCCACTATGATGGTGCGCCTGCAGGAGATGGGATGCCATAACATCAACCTCGTCACGCCAGAACACGTGGTGGCCCAGGTGCTAGAAGCTATCCCCTACGCCATAGAGATGGGCCTGAGGCTGCCCATCGTCTACAACACTAGCGGGTACGATTCCCTCCACTCCATCAAGCTCATGGACGGAATAGTAGATATATACATGCCCGACTTTAAGCTTTGGAGCCGAGAACATGCCCGCAAATACCTCCTAGCTCCCGATTACCCCGATGTGGCACGCCAGGTGCTAAAGGCGATGCACCACCAGGTGGGAGTCTTAAAGGTAGACGAGTCGGGGCTGGCCGTCCGCGGCGTCCTCGTTCGTCACCTGGTGATGCCTGGCCTCTTGGAGGAGACGCGCCACATCGTCCAGTTTTTGGCCCAGGAGCTTTCACCTGACACTTATGTCAACATAATGGACCAGTATCACCCTGCGTGGAAGGCGCGCACCGACCCTAAATACAAGGAGATAAATCGGCGCGTCCTGGCGGAAGAGATGGTCCTTGCTTACCGCTATGCCCGCCAGGCTGGTCTGTGGCGCTTCGACACCCGGTGGCGACGTCTAGTGCGCTGGTAGGGGTTCTACCAGCGGTTTATGATGTGGAAGCCCACCGTCCCAAACTCAGTCATAGCGTTGAGCACGTCGTTGACGCCCTCCACCGGGATGGTCTGCCCCACCAGCCTTCTAGGGTCTAGCCTGCTCGATGCTACCAGGCTCAGGAGGCCTGGGTAGGAGGTGACAGGGCAGCCCAGGCTGGTCACCAAATTTATCTCCTGGACCACCATAATGTCTATGGGCAGGGAGATCATCCCCTGCTCCTGCTGGCTGGTAAGACCCACCTGGATGTGCCTTCCCCCCCGGCGCAGGGAAAAGACAGAGTTGAGGGCTGTCTGCGCCGAGCCTAGGGCGTCTATCCCCACATCAGCGCCACCATCGGTGACGGCGCGCACCTTTCCTACAGGGTTTTCAGCCCGGGCGTTCACCGTTATTAGCGCCCCTTCTTGTCGGGCACGTTCCAGCTTGTCTTCGCTTATGTCTACGGCGATCACCCTAGCTCCCAAGGCACTGGCGATCTGGACAGCGGAGAGGCCTACGCCCCCTACACCGAAGATGGCTACCCATTCCCCTGGTCGCACTTGGGCCCTATCAGCTACAGCGTGGTACGCCGTCATATAGCGACACCCAAGGGCGGCAGCCGTTAAGAAATCTACACCCTCAGGCAGACGTACCAGGTTGACATCGGCGTTGGGCACTAGGGCTAGCCGCCCGTAGCCCCCGTTGGAGTTTACCCCTATCACCCCATAGGCTAAGCAGACGTTGGACCGCCCACTGTAACAGTAATGACAGCGACCACACGCCAGGTGGAAGGGGACCGTAACCCTGTCGCCTACCTTGAAGCTTTGCACCTGGGATCCTACCGCCTCCACTACCCCCCCAAACTCGTGCCCCATGATGAGGGGAAGGGTGGGGGAGACTCCCATCCAAGCCCAGTCCCCCTGCCACACGTGCCAGTCAGATCGGCAGATGCCACATGCCTCCACCCTAACCACGGCATCTGTAGGCCCAGGTACAGGGTCGTCCACCTCCCTTATCTCAAGGGGAGCACGGAATTGGGTCATAACGGCTGCCTTCATGACCTGCCCTCCATCATGACCAATTATTTAACCTTATCTTTGTCCCTATGGGAAGAAGATGTCAACGTGCCACGCCGCCTCAGGTAGTAATAGGCCCCAAGACCCACCAGCGATCCCAAATACACGCCCAGCAGAGAGAAAGCCACCAGGTTACCAGGGCTCATCAATTCCTCCCTTGGAGGCATGATGTCTGGCAGGCCCCCAGGGCCAGTGGTCAGCTCCATATCTGTCTCTAGCTCTTCTATCTGCCCCGTTAGCCGGAACCGGTACTGTCCAACAGTGGGAGGGACGAAGATGGCTTCATACACGCCGGGTCTGTCCTTGGCCGGCCTAAAATACACGGGGAAACGACGCTCCAAGCCCGTTTGGGGTGTCACCCAACCCTCCATGCGCAAAGTATCTGCCAGCCCTAATACAAGCTCCCCCGTTCGTTGGTCCATTACTTGCAAAAGGAGGATGCTCTCATCGTTCACATGGGGCTGCTCCTGAAATTGGGCGACAATTCTATAGGGCCCCACCTCCTTCTGCACCTCCTGTAGGGGAAATAAAGGCCGGACTGCAGCCAGGAGGCCCAACGCTAATAAGAGAAGAGCGTTCATGCCCACGGGAGTCCCAAATAGTCTAGAAGGAGACGTGAACATAAAGAGCCCATAAGGGCAGCAGGCACCAACAGACGAGGCTGGCCCCAAGTCCATCCTAAGTAGTAGGTCACCCCTTCCTCCCCTTGAGATGCTAGGCGAGGCGGCCACGTAAGGTAGCGGGCCGAGAAGAGGAACATACGCAAGATATCTTGCCCGCGCAATTGCTCCCCCCTCGCCAACACCTCCTCTACTTGGAGCTCCAGGCCCAACTTATCCCTGCCCAACCGGCACACTGCTTCCTTTAGATCCTCCTGGGGCCGCAGGGTAGCAGCAGGGAGACCCCACAAGCCGGGAAACTCCTCATCGGGGCGGTGGGGCCGCTGCACTAAGAAGACGTCGTCCCCTTGCCATATGGCCACCGCCACTGCTAGGGCCATCGGAACTCCTCCACGTGGACCGTATTGAGGGCCATCTGAACCAAAGCAGGGACATCCAAGGCTGCCTCGGCCTTGGCCAGCAACTCTGGCGTGGAAGCAGTAGCTACCTTGGGGGGCACCAGGTACTGGCAACAGTCCATATCTGGCTCTATAGAGATATCATACGTCCCAATGGCCCTGGCCTGGGCGATGATCTCTTGCTTATCCATACCGATAAGGGGCCGAAGGACAGGTAGGGTAGCCACCCTCTGCACCGAGAACAGGTTGGCCAAAGTCTGGGAGCCCACCTGCCCAAGGCTCTCCCCCGTCACCAGAGCCAGACAGCCCTCCCTTTGCGCAATGGCTTCAGCAATGCGCAACATCATGCGCCGATAGATGAGGATGCGGAACCGAGAAGGAACCGATACTGCAATCCGTCTTTGCACCTCTCCCAGTAGGACAACGTAGAGCTTGCTCTCCTGCTGAAAACGGGTGAGCAGGCTCACCAGGGACCGACACTTGTCCCACGATGAGGCATCAGTGAACGGATAAGAGGTGAAGTGGACGAATACCACCTGACATCCCCTTTTCATCATCCGATACGAGGCTACTGGCGAGTCGATCCCCCCTGAGAGTAGAGAGGCCACCTTTCCCCCCGTCCCTACAGGGAGCCCTCCAAGACCGCTTACCCGCTCGATGGAGCAAAAAGCCCCCTCAGGTTGGATCTCCACATAGTAGGTGAGCTTTGGAGTTGTCAGGTCTACCTTCGCCCCTGTATGCCCCTGGATATAGGCCCCAACCACCCGCTCTACCTCTTGGGAGGTGAGGGGAAAGGTCTTGTCGGCCCGCCGAACTCTAACGGCGAAAGACTCAGGCGCCCAGGGCACTAACAGATGATAAGCTCCTTCCATCGCCTCGATGGTGGTAGGGACCCGGAGGCAAGGAGCATAGCCTACGATGCCGAAAACGTAAGATAGTCGCCTCTTTACTTCTGGCCAGGCCGCTATATCTTCCAGCCAGACGAAGCACCGGTGAGGCCGAATGTCCACACGGGAGATAGGAAGCCCCCGCAAGGCCCCTCGGATATTACGACGCAATACACCTAGGAACAGGCGGAGATGCCCCTTCTTGAGGGATAACTCACCGAAACGCACCAACACCACCCATGGCGCCCTCTCCCCCCTCACCTCCAGGTGATTGAGGCGCGCCGCTTCTGCCTGAACCCTCTCCTCCAGTAAGACCAAGGCCAATCCCAGTATAGGCCACTTGACACAAGGCCGTAACGGCCCGAAATTTATAAACGTCTTTGCACCAGGATGAAGGTGCCAAGACGCGCCCTAGCAGCCATTTTGGCGGCGGCTGCCCTGGCAGCGGCCATCTTTGCGCCGCCTAGGGCTTCGGCCCAGACCGATGAAGCACGCCTGATCCAGCTTATAAACCAGTACCGCGCCCAAAACGGGTTGGCCCCCCTTGCCGCCGATCCCGTCCTCACCAACGCCGCCCAGTGGATGTCCAACGACATGCTCACTAACGACTACTTTAGCCACACCGATTCCCTAGGCCGCGATCTGGGGCAGAGGCTACGGGACTTGGGGTTCAACGGCTACGCCGCCGGCGAAAACCTATATGCTGCTTGGTCACAAGACCAGAAGGCTACCGAAAACGCAGCCACCCCCGAACGGGCGCTGAGGGAATGGCAGAACTCTCCCGGCCACCACGCCAACTTGTTGCGAAGCATCTGGACTCACATAGGAGTGGGGAAGGCGTGTGGCTGGCGGGGATCCTTCTATAAGTGCTACTGGACTGCCGACTTCGGCGCCCGCTCGTCATCTACTACACCTACACCCACACCCACACCTACACCTACACCTACACCTACACCTACACCTACACCTACGCCTACGCCCACACCCACTCCTACGCCCACATCTACCACCACGCCCGTGTCTACATCTACGGCCAAACCGTCGCCCACCCCCACTGCTATCATCCGGACTTGGGGTGACTTCCTTTGCGACGGGTCAGTGGAGGCGACTGACGCCCTAGCCATCCTGAGGTTCATAGTAGGCCTTCCTGCGCCGCGTATTCCTTCCTGCCCTGCCATAGGAGAACTTGTAACCGCCGACAACCGTCCCACTTTCTGGGGTGACGTTAACGGCGATGGCCAAATAGGCGCCGACGATGCCCTCCTCATCCTCCGATTTGTGGTGGGCCTACCCATCGCCGCCCCTGTAGGCACCCCCGTTGCCGTCTCCCAATAATAGGGGAAAGCCCCACATCCATACACGCCAAAACCCGACAGACAGGCTGCTGGTGGACCATTACCATGGAAACGCTTCGGCAGGGAGGTGGCCATGAAGGCAGTGAGGTTGCAACTGGCTTTGCGTACCCTCCTGAATCCTGCTGCCCCCCAATGGCAGAAGGTGCCAGAAGAGGTGATTCCTCTTGTGGGGACGCCCCTCCATCTCCAGCCTACCCGTTACATAAGGACCGCCTGGGCCGACCGGCTGATAGGCGCAGTGCGAGCCGTCAGGGTAAAAGTAGCGTTCAGCAGCACCCACATCTTCTTCCGTCTCCAGTGGCAAGACCCTAACCATAACGTCGACTACGGCGATGGCACTACCTTCCCCGATGCCGCTGCCATCCTCTTTCCCATTAACGGCGATGCTCCCCTCCTGACTATGGGTAGTCCAGACTCCCCCGTCAACGCCTGGTTCTGGCGGGCCAACCTCAGGGCGCCCCAGAACCTAGTGGCCCACGGCCTGGGGTCGGTGGAAAAGGCGGAAGGGCCGCCACTATGGGCCCAGGCCACCTGGACAGACAACGAATGGCACCTGGTATTGGCCCGTGCCCTGGGAGAAGGGAACTTTTCGGCCGTGGCCCTTATGCCTGGGCGTGAGGTGAAAGTAGCCTTCGCGATATGGGAAGGAGGCAACCAGGAGCGGGGAGGCCTTAAGGCGTTCTCCCAGCAGTGGCGGATCCTGCAGGTAGGTCAAGGAAGGGGGCAATTATGAGCGAGGCGGCTAAGGGAGCTAGGCAGTTGGCTTTGGTCTTCGACCTCAACAAGTGTATAGGGTGTCAGACGTGCTCTGTAGCATGCAAAGTCCTTTGGACGCGAGGGGAGGGGGAGGACTACCAGTGGTGGATGATAGTCAATACCGTGCCTGGACGTGGACACCCCAAGGACTGGGAGCAGATGGGCGGGGGGTA
>Ga0105160_1000423_pt1 | contig 20138 bp, 20 predicted proteins | sample GXS110809BmetaG_FD_89591 | JGI IMG/M metagenome (GOLD analysis project Ga0105160, IMG submission 89591) | Hot spring microbial communities from Gongxiaoshe hot spring, China to study Microbial Dark Matter (Phase II) - GXS 110809B | ecosystem: Environmental > Aquatic > Thermal springs > Hot...
GATGGTAATCGCCAGCACGAACCAAATCATCGTGCTGATTTGTCGTCTCAGGTAGGCGTTCGCGCCGTCTTGGATGGCTTTGGCGACCTCCTGCATACGGGGCGTGCCAGGGTTTTGCCGCAGTGTCCACTGCAGCAAGTAGAGTCCGAACCCTAACGCCGTAAACGCCAACAGCAACACGATGCCGAGAATCAGATACTCCTGAGAGCCGAAGGGGGGCAGCTCCACCGCCTCTGCGGCGAACGCTTGTAGCCCCGAAAGCAGCCATAAGATACCCATCCCTGCGACGCGCTCAACTATGGCTGCTCCGTGTGCGCGCCGCGCTGCGTTCTCGCACCTCATCCGGTCATGCCTCCCTTGTACAGAAGAACTCCTCCGGCGTTGGCAAAACAATGGAAGTGTACCTAATTTTCGGCGTCGCCTCATGGTTTCCTACAAGGACCCGCACAGCCCTGACTAGGGGGTTGGTGGTTTCGGTATCATTTCGCCCACGGGTACAATTTCGTAGCCCTCCTTGTGCAGGTTTTCAATCAGCTGTGGTAATAAATTGACTGTTTCAGAAACACCGTCGTGGAGCAAAATAACCCCCCCATTGCTGATGTTCGTAAACAAACGCCGCCGCAAAACCGACTCTGGAGGCTGGGCATAGTCGCCCGGATCGTCTGTCCACAGAACCATCCAGTAACCGAGTCGCTCCGCAACCCGCGCAACGGTGGGGTTGTAGTCGCCTCCTGGCGGGCGAAAAAGAGTGGGCTGACTGCCCGTAATGCGGCGGATAACCTCACCACATCTCTCAATCTCAGCAGCGATTGCTCCCTCGTTCAACTTGGTTAGGTTGACATGATCATAGGTGTGATTGCCTATCTCCATTCCTGATGCTTGCAGAAGCCTTACCAAGTTGGGGTACTTTTCCGCCATTTTTCCGACGACGAAGAATGTGGCGCGCACATTGTGTTGCCTTAATATTGCTACGATTTTGGGTGTATAGTTGGGGTGGGGACCGTCGTCGAAGGTCAGGGCAATCCAGCGGCGCTTTGTATCGCCGCGTATCAGTTTGCGCAAAGCAATATTTTGGCGCTGCTCGGCGATGTCCTGAGCGAGCAGGTCCGCAGGCGACTTGTACGCCTCGTGGGTAATCAAAGATTGGGCAGGAGTTTGGTTCTGCGAGACTAGGTTCTGAGAAGGGGTAGACTGCTTGCTACAGCTGCACATCGCAAGGCTCAGACCGAGAAGTATTCCTGCTGCGCCTATGTACCTCATCGTCACTCCTCCTCGTAGGGGCGGTTCAGGGAAGGTGCTCTTGCGCTCGTGGTCTACTTCAACTCTATCACGGCGGGCGACCAGCCCAAGTCGCAGAGGGCTTTGAGATAGTCGTGGGGGGTCAGGGTGTCGGGATGGCGCCCTGTGAGCGCGACGATGACCCCTTCCATCACATTCGTGGCGAAGGTTTCGCCCTCAATCACGGGGGTGGTGGTGATTACGCGTGCTGCTGCCGCCGCTCGCAGCAACTCAATATCTGCCTTGCGCACGGTGTTGGTGATTACGGTTTTGTCGGGGATCTGATCAGGCATGTACTTGCGGATGTAGTGCCAGTCGCCTGCGATTACATCGGCTTCGCGGAACAAGTGGGGGGCGCGTGGGGTGCGCTGCTCTTGCTTTTCGCCTGTGGGGTAAAACCACTGAAAAGGCAATCGTGTAATGATCGGCAACAAGATACGCCCTAGCCACTCTACGGTGCGGTAGGAGCGTATGGGGATGGGCAACCCCACTGCGAAGACCAAGTCGCCGTAAATCACGCGCTTAGCCAGCTGCGCCAGCTCTTGTGCCATGCCAAAGCGGTCTACGGCGGCTACCAGCAGCACGGTGCTACGCGCGAAGTCAATAATATGGTGTTGTTGAATCCAGCGGAGTGCTTCGCGTTCCAAAGTGTTCTTTAGACCACTGCCGTCCACCACAGGAGTCTTTTTTGCCACCGACACCAGCTTTTGGATTGAGCGAAAAGTATAACGGCGGTTGCCCACCCAAATGTACAGGTCGGCACCGCCGATGCCCAGCGCGTCTACTTTGCCGTCTAGCTCGGCAAACAGTTGTTGGAAGCGACGGATATCGCCGTCCGTGCCGATGCGTTCAATTAGGAACGGCTCGCCTGCAATCATTACCTCGCTGCGCTTGTCGCGCTTTGAGGAACCGAGACTGATGGAGACGACGCGCTTCACCGATAGTCTTTGAACAGTTCGCTAACCGATTCATCGCGGTGGATGCGCCGAATCGCTTCTGCCAGTAGCGGCGCCACCGACAGCCGCACGAGTTTATCAAACTGCTTATGCGGTGGCACGGGAATTGTGTCGGTGCAGATGACTTTTTCGATGGGCGATTCGGCGAGGCGTTGTGGGGCATTGCCTGAGAACACGGGGTGCGTGCAGGCAGCGATGACGCTCACGGCACCGCGCTTGAGCAATGCTTCTGCACCTTGTACCACAGAGCCGCCCGTGTCAATCATATCATCAATCATAATGGCGATTTTGCCTGCCACATCGCCGATGATTTCCATCACTTCCACTTTGTTGGGTTCGGGGCGGCGTTTGGCGATAATTGCCAAAGGTGCGTCTAGCACTTCTGCCAGTGAGCGCGCTCGCGGTACACCGGCGACATCGGGCGAGACCACCACGATGTTTTGCTCGTGATAACCTTGCGAAATTAGGTATTCAGCGATAATTGGACCCGCGTACAGATGGTCCACGGGGATATCAAAAAAGCCTTGAATCTGTTCGGCGTGTAGGTCCACGGTAATCACGCGCGTGGCGCCTGCGACGGTGATGAGGTCTGCCACTAAGCGTGCGCTGATGGGTTCGCGGGGCTTGATTTTTTTGTCTTGGCGGGCGTAGCCGTAGTAGGGGATGACGGCGGTGATGCGTCGGGCAGACGCCCGTCGGAAGGCGTCCAGCATCACCAACAGTTCCATCAGGTTGTCGTTGACGGGGGCACATGTGGGTTGCACCACGAACACATCCATCCCGCGTGCGCTTTCCAGCACTTGCACGCGTACCTCGCCATCGGAGAATCGAGAGCAAATCATTTGCCCCAAGGGGCGTCCCAAGTAGCTTGCGATTTTCTCTGCCAGCTCGGGATTCGCGTTGCCACTAAACAACAAGATTTCCTGCCCGTTCTCTGTCATTGCTTGTTACCTCCCGCGCCGTGCTGTTTAGATTCGCGCCGTTTGCGCACCCATCCTTCTTTGACCGTTTGGTAGCTGCGGGCGATTGCCAGCGATTCGGGGGGCACATCGTCGGTGATGGGGCTGGCGGCCGCGATGTATGCCCCGTCACCAATCGTCACGGGCGCGATCAGCGTGGCGTGCGAGCCGACAAACACATTGTCGCCAATCACGGTGCGGTGTTTGCGCGCGCCATCGTAGTTGCAGGTGATTGTGCCCGCGCCGATGTTGGTGTTTCTGCCAATCGTGGCGTCGCCTAGGTAGGTCAGGTGCAACACCTTCGTGCACTCGCCGATTTCCACATTTTTGATTTCTACAAAGTCGCCGACGCGCACACCACGATGCAACACTGTGCCCGGACGAATGTGGGCAAACGGTCCTACCGACACCTCGGCTTCAATGCGTGCGCCCACAATATGCGAGCGAAACAGGTGACAGCGATCGCCCACTTGAGTATCTTGCAGGTACAGATCGGGTCCCAAAATGCAGTTGGCACCGATGGTGGTGTTGCCGCGCAGGTGGGTGTTTGGTTCCACAACCGTGTCGCGTCCGATGTAAACGGTCGGCTCGATGTAGGTGGTGGCGGGGTCTACGATGGTGACACCCTCTAAGCAGAGTTGTTTGAGGATGCGCATACGCAGGGCGTGGGCTGCCTGCGCGAGTTCCCAGCGGTTGTTCACGCCCAACAGTAGGGTGGGATCGGGCGACTGCCAAGTTTCGATGCGCGCCCCCTGCTGCGCGAGGATGCCAATCACATCCGTTAGGTAATACTCGCCTTGAGCGTTTTGGTTGTCCAGTTGGGGCAGCGCGTCGCGAAGGGCATCCGCCCGAAAGCAGTAAAACGAAGTGCATACCTCGCGAATGGCTCGTTGCTCAGCGGTGGCGTCTTTTTCCTCCACGATGCCCACCACAGCCCCTGCAGCGTCGCGCAAGATGCGCCCGTAGCCCGTGGGGTCATCCAGCAACGCGGTTGCCAACACACATGCTGCATCGGTGCGCAGAGCTGTCTCATACAGGGCGCGGAACACCTCAGGTGTCACCAGCGGCGAGTCGCCCGAGGCAACCAGCACGTGCGCGGCGTCAGCCGGCAAGTGCGGTAGGGCTTGCATTACTGCATGCCCCGTGCCCAACTGTTCGGCTTGCAGGGCATAGTGGTAGCGTTCGCCGAGCGCCTGTTGTACCTGCTCGGCGCCGTGCCCGACCACCACAATAATCGGGGATGCTCCAGCGGCTTCCAACGCCTGCAACACATAGCTGGTCAAGGGCTGTCCTAACAGGGGGGCCAGCGCTTTGGGTTGCTCTGACTTCATGCGGGTGCCCTTGCCCGCCGCCATCACAATCGCCGCAGGTGCCAACGCCATGCCTCGCCTCCCGAGCCGTCCATATCGATTATACCGCATTCGCAGCGAAGGGGAACCTTTGCCTGATAAGGGGACAACGCCTAGCTTCAACCCGGCTGTACCAACAACCAACTTGGCTCCATCAACCCCCTCACCCCCTCCGTAAGGTTCCCCCCGCTTCGCGAGGGGAACCGAAAAATGCACTTGGTTCCCCCTACGGCGTCGGGAGAACCTGAAGGAGGGGGTTCGAGAAAATCCGTCTCTGCTCTCGGCTTGAGGGGCTGCAAGTGGGGAAAATGCGCCAGCGGCGTCCGAATCTGGGGTAGAACCGTGTACCCTTATCAGGGAACCTTTGCGCACCGCTTTGCGGTATACTTTACAGGGGCGTGCCTTGGGCATCTGCTGAGGCAACCTCTGTGTGCCGAAAATCGTCTATACTAAACGGGATATCCTAAGCACCTTCGCAGGAGGCATATGTTGAGCAAGAACGCACGCACTTTCTTGACCGTTGTAGGGTTTGTATTGGTTCTGCTGCTGCTGATGCAGTATTTGCGTCAGTTGCAGCCGATGGGGGCGCGTGAGCTGACCTACACCGACCTCGTGAACGCTGTGAAGCAGGGTACCATCGCTGAGGCGACCGTGCAAGGCAACCGCCTGGTGGGCACCCTGCGCGATGGTACGCCGTTCCACGCCGCCCTACCCCCTGAAGGCTCCGCCCGCGACTCGCTCTACAAGCAGATGACTGAAGCCAACATCCGCCTCAGGTTTGCGGAAGATAGCCGTATGCCCGACTATCTGGGGCAGATGTTGGGCATGTTCTTGGTGCTGATGCTGGTCGTGGGGCTGTTCTGGATTTTGATTACGCGCTCAGCGCAGGCAGGCAACAACCAAGCCTTCTCGTTCGGCAAAGCGCGCGCCCGACGCTACAACGAAAGCATTCCGCGTGTGACCTTTGACGATGTGGCAGGCGTGGACGAGGCCAAGCAAGAACTCGCCGAAATCGTTGATTACCTCAAGAACACGCAGAAATACCAAAAGCTTGGCGCGAAAATCCCCAAGGGCATCCTGTTGCTGGGTCCGCCCGGGTGCGGCAAGACGCTGTTAGCGCGCGCAGTCGCAGGTGAGGCAGGCGTGCCCTTCTTCCACATCAGTGGCTCCGACTTCGTGGAGATGTTTGTGGGGGTGGGCGCCGCGCGCGTGCGCGACCTGTTCGAAACGGCCAAAGCGAACCGACCCGCGCTGATTTTCATTGATGAGATCGATGCCGTCGGACGCCAGCGCGGCACAGGGCTGGGCGGCGGTCACGACGAACGCGAGCAGACCCTCAACCAACTGCTCGTGGAGATGGACGGCTTCGACCCTAACCAAGGCATCATTGTGATTGCCGCCACGAACCGCGCCGACATCTTGGACCCCGCGCTCCTGCGCCCAGGACGCTTCGACCGCCACATCGTGGTGGATCCGCCCGATGTGGAAGGGCGCCGCAAGATTTTGGAGGTGCACACTAAAGGCAAGCCCCTCGCGCCCGATGTAGACTTGGAGGTGCTCGCGAAGCGCACACCGGGCTTCACGGGGGCAGACCTCGCCAACTTGGTGAACGAGGCCGCGCTCATCGCCGCGCGCCGCAACAAAACCCGTATCTCGATGGAAGAGTTCGAAGAAGCGATTGACCGTGTGGTGGCAGGTCCGCAGCGACGCTCGCGCGTGGTAGACCAGCGCGAACGCGAGGTGGTGGCATACCACGAAGTAGGGCACGCGATTGTAGGCGAAATGCTGCCCGAAGCCGAACCCGTGCACAAAATCTCCATCCTGCCGCGGGGCATGGCGCTGGGCTACACCATCCAGATGCCCGAACGCGACCGCTACCTCTACACCAAGCAGGCGTTGTTGGATCGCATCACCACGCTGCTGGGCGGGCGCGTGGCAGAAGAAATCGTGTTCGGCGAAGTAGGCACCGGTGCGCACGATGACCTCAAGCGCGCCACCGAAATCGCCCGCGCCATGGTCACCGAGTACGGCATGAGCGAAAAGCTGGGGCCGCTCACCTTCGGTAGGCGGCACGGCAACCCCTTCTTGGGGCGCGACTTGATGGAAGACCGCAACTACAGCGAGCAAATCGCCTACGAAATCGACCAAGAGGTGCGGCGCATCATCGAAGAGTGCTATCAGCGCGCCAAGCAAATCTTGCTGCAGCACCGCGGGAAGATGGATCGCATCGTGCAGGCGCTGTTGGAGCGCGAGAACCTCACGCGCGAGGAGTTCTTAGCGTTGCTGCACGAGGGCGAGGAGGGGCAGCCTGCTGCTGCAACTGAACCAACTCCCACGGAACCATCTGTGGTAGCTCCGCAGCCCGCCGCACCCGAAGGCGGCGCGCCTCCTACTAAGCCCCTGCGCCCCAGCACCGCGCCAAGCAGTTAGGCACGAAGCTCCCCAATACGGGGGGCTTTTCTGCATACAAGCTGCTGCGACTGGGCGATTCCCCGCCTTCAGCTCGGAATGACAGGTGCGGTTTCGCGAAAATAAGCTCCCATCCCATGGGCATTCCTTGGAAGTGGAAGTAGGCACTCTGCGCAGGCTTACAGCGGCTCAAAATGGCAACTGAAGTGCCGCAGAAACGGCGGCTGCCAGGTGATGCGATAGCCCCGCAGCTGTTCACGACGGCGATGCGCCTCCAATATCACCTCAATCACATAGTCGATGTGGCTCTGTGTGTAGACGCGGCGTGGAATGGCAAGGCGTACCAGCTCATGAGGGGCGGGGATCTCGGTGCCAGTGTCTGGATCGCGGCGAGCAAACATCACAGAGCCAATTTCACTGCTGCGCACGCCCCCCAGCCGATATAACTCCACCGCCAGCGACTGCCCTGGAAACTGCAAGGGCGGGATGTGGGGCAACATTTTGCCCGCGTCGATGTAGATGGCGTGCCCGCCCGGCGGTTGCACAATCGGCACGCCGCCGCGGGCGATATGCTCGCCCAAGTAACGCGTGGAAGCGATGCGGTACTGCAAATAGTGCTCATCCAACACCTCACGCAGCCCAATGGCGATGGCTTCTAAGTCGCGCCCTGCTAACCCTCCATAAGTGGGAAAGCCTTCGGTCAGGATAAGTAAGTCGCGCTCTTGTTGAGCCAGTGCATCGTCGTTGGTGCACAAAAAGCCCCCAATGTTCGCCAAACCATCTTTTTTAGCCGACATCGTGCAGCCATCGGCGTAAGAGAACATCTCGCGGGCGATCTCCAGCGGGCTTTTGTGCGCGTAGCCCGGCTCACGCAACTTGATGAAGTAGGCGTTCTCAGCGAAGCGACAGGCATCAATGTAAAACGGTATGCCGTGCTTGCGACAAATCGCGCTTACAGCGCGGATGTTCGCCATCGAGGCAGGCTGCCCCCCGCCCGAGTTGTTAGTGAGCGTCATCATCACCAGCGGGATGTTCTCCGCGCCCACTTCTGCGATGAGCCGTTCCAGCGCGTCAGTATCCATATTGCCCTTGAACGGATAGGGCGTAGTAGTCTCGCGTAGTTCGGGGCACGGAAGGTCTACCGCGCGCCCACCGTAATATTCAATGTTCGCGCGCGTCGTGTCGAAATGTGTATTGTTGGGGATAACGCTGCCTGGTTTGCACAGTAACGAAAAGAGGATACGCTCCGCCGCCCGCCCCTGATGCACAGGAATCACATGCCTGAACCCAAAAATCTCACGCACTGTCTCCTCGAAAAAGTAAAAACTTTTGCTACCTGCGTAAGACTCGTCGCCGCGCATGATGCCTGCCCACTGTTCGCTGCTCATTGCCGCCGTGCCAGAGTCAGTTAGCAAATCAATGATGACCTCGTCGGCGCGAACAAGGAACAGATTATAGTGGGCGCGTTTGAGGATTGCTTCGCGCTCGTCTTGAGAGGTGAGGCGAATCGGCTCTACCGACTTGATTTTGAACGGCTCAATAATGGTTCGGAACTGCATTCTCGCCTCCTTGGGCGAGATTTTACCTGTGGTGTAGTTGCGGATAGTTGTTCGGTAGGGAGTTCGCGCGCCCCAGGGGGAGGGATGCCTGGGGCGCAGCGGAGAGGGAGGGACAAGATGCTATGACCGCACCGCCCCTAGTGATAGCAACTTTTGTGCCAAAATTCACTAGTGTTGGGCCCACAGGCGTGCCGTGTGTCGCCCGTTTGTCTGCCATCCTTCCGAATAGGCGACCACGCGCAGCTGGTTGGCAACGAGCGCTGGCAACTCGTCGGGATGTACCACGCGCTTCTCGGAGGCGGGCTTGCCGAACCGCGCCCGATGGATTGTGGTAAACGCCTCTATCACCAGCGCGCCACGCGGCGCCAACCACTCTAACGCTCGTTGCAACACTTCACGCGAAAAGAAGAAAAACAGCGTGATTAGTTCAAACCTGCTCACGGGCTGCCAAGGGTCCTTCTCTAAGTCTGTGCAAATCCATTCTATGGGCGGGCTATCGGGCGCGTAGTGTGTCTGTAGGGCACGCCCGCGTTCCAATGCCTCTGGCAAGCGATCTACAGCCACTACTTGCCAGCCACAGGCGGCTAAGTAGACCGCATCGCGCCCGCTGCCGCAGCCTAAGTCTAAAGCACGCCCAACTGCCAGATGAGGAGCCACTTGCTGAAGCCATTCGTTTGGCTCCCACAGGCGGTAGCGGGCATCTGAATTGGCGTGCGCAGGGGCGTCGGCAAGTACGGCACGCCAGCCGCGCGCATGCAGCCACCCTAATGCACCATAAGCCTCTGGGCTGCCTCGCACCACTCGTATCAGCTTGTGGGGCGGTGGCAACTCGTGAGTGCGGCGGGGCAACTCCGCCAATGGGATGTGCACCGCGCCCGCGCGCTCGCGATCCACGCTAAGATATTCTGTCGGCTCAAGGACGCATCGCACAGGTGCAGGATACCCAGCAGGTATACTTGCGAGCGATGCGAGTGGCGCACATCAGCGATGTTCACTTAGGCTATCGCGCCTATAGCCGTACCGACGAGCGCGGTGTCAATCAGCGCGAAGCCGATGTACTGCGTGCCTTCCGCTATGCCTTGCGCGACGCCCTGCGCGCGGAGCCAGACCTAATCGTTATCACGGGCGACCTGTTCCACTCTGTGCGCCCCCCAAACTCCAGCCTCGTGGCTGCCTATCGCTACTTGCTAGACTTGCAAGCCCAGCGCAAAGGCGCGCCCCTCATCCTGCTGGCAGGCAACCACGAAACCCCCCGCATGACCGAAAGCGGCTGCATCCTCGCCCTGTTCAACCATATCCCCGGCGTCGTCTCTGTCTATGACCAAATCACGCACATAGAGCTGCCCCAGATAGATGCGGCGGTGCTTTGCATCCCGTCGCGCGGCGTGGGCGAATTGGAACAGCGCATCCTTGAGCCGTTGCCCAACTATCGTTGGAACCTGCTACTGCTGCACGGTATTCTGGAAGGCATCACCCCCTTTGCGCTGGAACGCCCTGTAGACCGCCACAAGATTGTGCGCGATGAGTGGGACTATATCGCGCTGGGCGACTGGCACCTCTACACAGAGGTTGCCCCGAATGCACTCTATGCAGGCGCAACCGAGTTCACAAGCTCCAACCTGTGGGAGGAAGCAGGCAAACCAAAGGGCTGGATTTTGTACGACACCGCCACGCGCACCCACGAGTTCCGCCCCATCCCCACGCGTAAGGTGTACGACCTGCTGCCGATTGATGCTGCTGAACTGACCGCCGATGAGCTGAACCGCGCCATCGAGTCGCGCGCTCAATCTATCGAGGACTTCGATGGCGCGATTGTGCGTCAACGCATTTACAACCTCCTGCCCGAGCTACGCAGCCGAATCGACGGCGAGTTGGTACGCGAGCTGAAAATGCGCGCGCTGCACTACCATTTAGACCCACGCCCGCCCCGTGTGGGCTTTCGTGCGGGGCAGAGTGCCAGCGCAGAAGCGAGCGAGGGCGAAGAACGCTTCACCCTTGCCGATGAGTGGCGTATGTTTGCCCAAAACTACCTCTTGCCCCCCGACATCGACCGCGAGGCGTTCATTCGGTTAGGCAGCGCATATCTGGAGGTCGGCTCCAGCGACGCGCGGTAGCCGCGGAGGCATTCCTGCTCAACAGCACACGCTACGCTCAGGTATCATGCTGAGGGGAGGTACGGCGCCATGGAGGCTACGCCGCCCATCAATCGGGGCGTTCTAATCATTCTCGCCCTGCAGTTGCTTGCGCTCTTGGTTGGCTTCGGGCTAATTTACAGCCTTCAACTGGAGGTAATCCGTAGGTTAGACGCTATCCACCAGCAAATCCAAACCAGCAATCAGCATTTGACCGAATTGAAAGCAGGCTTGCGCGTGCTGGTGCCCGGCATCAGCCCATGATGCAATCGCTTACTTCAGCACAAAAGCGAGAGCTTGCCGTATTGGGCGAGCTGCTGTTTGGGCAGCAGGTAAGCGCGCGCGAGGCGGAGCGTGCGCTTGCCAGCTTCGAGCAATGGCTTGCTGCGCTGGAGCCAGAGGCACAGCGTGCGCTACAAGTCGCCCTCACCGTGATGAACCTGCTGCCGCTAGCGTCGCGCCACCTGCGCCTTTTGGAACAGCTGCCCCCACACGAAGCACAGCGGTTTCTGGAACACGTGCGCGATCCTTACCGTGCCATGGTGGTGCGTGTGGTCAAAGGGCTGTGTGGCACGGCGTACTTGATGGACGAGGCGCTTGTGAGGCGATTAGGCTATTCACCACAGCCAATGCGCGACGGCGACCTACCGGCTACGCCGATGCCCCCTCTGCAAGTAGTCTACCCCAGCGGCGACGGTATTGATGAGGCAGATGTGGTGGTGATTGGCTCAGGCGCGGGAGGCGCGACAGTGGCGATGCGCCTTGCGGAAGCGGGGCTGCGTGTGATAGTGCTGGAAGAGGGCGAGCTGGCAACCCCCGCCGATGCCCAGCTGCCTCTCTACGAGCGCATTCGGCGGTTCTACCGCGCCAGTGGCTTCACTTTCGCCGCAGGCATACCCCCCATCTATTTACCGATGGGCTGCACGGTCGGGGGCACGACGGTTGTCAACTCTGGCACTTGTTTCCGCACGCCCGAGTTTGTGCTTAGGCAGTGGCGGCAGCAGTTTGGGGTGCCCATCACGCTTAGCGAAGCAGAGCCGCTGTTTGAGCGCATTGAACGCGACTTGAACATTCAGCCAGTGCCGGAGGCGGTGCTTGGGGGCAACGCGCAGGTGATGCGTCGGGGCGCCGAGCGATTGGGTATTCGCCATGCGCCGCTCATGCGCCCGCAAGCCCACTGTCGGGGCACGGGTGTGTGCGCAATGGTGTGCCCCTACAACGCCAAACTTGATATGCGTCTTACCTATTTGCCACGCGCGCAACGGGCGGGGGCACGCCTCTACGGGCGTTGCCGTGCTCTTCGCATCCTGATCGAGGGCACGCACGCCATAGGCGTCGAGGCGCAGGTGTTAGACGCCGCCAAGCAACCCACAGGCCACCTGCTGCAGGTGCGTGCCCGTGCTGTGGTGGTTGCGGCGGGGGCAATTTACACGCCCGTGCTGCTGCGCCAAAGTGGGGTACGCCATCCGCACTTGGGGCGGCATCTGCACCTGCACCCGTCGGTGGGCGTGTTCGCGGAGATGGACGAGCCTGTGGAGGCATGGCGCGGCGTCATGCAATCCTATGGCATCACCGAGTGGCTGGAGGAGGGCATCCTCTTAGAAGCCACTTTTCCGCCGCTGGCAGTTGGCTATGGGGTGCACCCGCTGCCATTCTGGGGCGAGCGGCATCAGCATCTGCTCGTGCGTGCGAACGCCCTTGCGGGTGTGGGGGTACTGGTTGCTGAGCGCGCCAGCGCAGGGCGTCTCTGCCGCCTGCCCGACGGCGCGATTCTGCCGCTCTATCGGTTCCATTCGCGCGATGCCCAACGCCTGCTGCTGGGTATCGCTCGCGCAGCGCGCGTGCTGTTTGCCGCAGGCGCACACACTGTTTACACCGACCTGCCCGGCGCCGAGTGTCTGCACACGGAAGCCGATGTTGAGGCGATGCTTAACCATCGCTGGCACGCAGGGTATCTGAACCTAAGCGCATATCATCCCGCTGGCACCTGCCGAATGGGCGTATCGCCTGACCTGTGCCCAGTCGCCCCTACAGGACAGCTACACAGCTACGAAAACCTCTGGGTGGCAGACGCCAGTGTGCTGCCAACCCCGACGGTGGTCAACCCGCAGGTAACGATTATGATGGTGGCGCATCGCGTCGCTGAGCAGATTCTCAAACGATGGCGATTCACGAACGGATAGCGGTCTGGCTCTTGCGCCTGATGGGCGCGGGATTTGTTGTGTTCGGCGGTTTGTTCGCCCTGCTGCCCGAAGCCACCTTGCGCACCGTCAACGCATGGGGCAGCTGGGTTGGCATCCACACAGAGCTACCCGCAGGCGAAGGGGGGCTATGGCGCGCCCTCGCCGTGGCATATATGGCGATGGTCGCAGTACTGGCGTTTTGGGGTTCGGTGCGCACAGCTGCCCAGCGTGCTCTGCTAAGCGTGCTTGTGGTCGGCAAGGCGACCTCCGCGCTGATGGCGCTCGCCCTTTACTTGTGGGAGCGCCCTGCCTTTGTATACCTGCTGGGCAGCCTTGTGGATGCCACAATCGCCTTGTTGGTTGCGCTGTGTATCGCGTGGCTCACGCCTAAACATACTCTATGAAACCGCCCCTGCTACTACCTGCCGCAAGCTGGAACCAACCGCGCTGGCGTGGACAGCGCGGCTTCTACGAGGTCTACTTTCTCAAGGTGAACTTGCCTGAGCAGCAGCGTGCGCTGTGGCTCTGCTACACGCTGCTGGCACCCCAGCAGGGCACGCCCATAGTTGAGTTGTGGGGATTTTACTTTGACCACCGCCACCCAGAGCGCAACTGGGGCGCGAAACACACGCTTCCTGCCGCGCAGACGAACTGGCACGCGCGAGGGCTGCCACTTGTGCTCAACGCGGAGCACCAGCTGCACCACGATGCGGCGACGGGGCAACTTATCCACAACGACCATACACTCCGCTGGATACTGGCGTGGACGCCTCCAGCACACGGTGTCTCGCTGTTTCCGTCGGCATGGCTTTACCATGCGCCCCTGCCTCGCACCAAGTATCTCTCACCCGGTTGGGACATTCGCGTCAGCGGCACGGTGCAAGTAGACGAACAACTGCTCCAGATTGCCGAAGCACCTGCTCAGCAGGCGCACCTGTGGGGCACACGCTATGCAGATGAGTGGGTGTGGGCACACTGTAACGCCTTCGCTGATCATCCTGATGCGGCGTTTGAAGTGCTTCACGGAGTGGTTCGGCTTGCTAAGCGCCCCTTCGCAGCAGGAATGTTGTTATGTCTGCGCGTGGGGAAGCAGTTTTACGCCTTGCGTCGGTGGCGGGCGTGTCGCACCTTCCGTTCAGCAAGCGCCATAGGACACTGGCAGTTCGTAGCAGAGGAACAGGATTTCCGCATTGAAGGTGAGATTGAGGCGCCGCCGCAGCATCTGTTAGGCGCGCGCTATACAGACCCCTCAGGCGAGCCGCGCTTCTGCCACAACACAAAGGTCGGGAGCCTTCATCTGCGCGTGCTTATACGCTCCGGACAAGGGTGGACACTTGCCCACGCGCTCCACGCCCCCGACACATGCGCTGTTGAATGGGTTGGGTGCGTTCAAGACCCTCTGGTGCTGCAGTGGGTTTAGGTACTCGTGCTACGGCACGATAATCAGTCCGCTGCCCGACGCCCCGCGCAGCACCTGCTGTACGAACATCGGCTCAGGCAACGCCCCCTCAAAGCTATGGCGATCGTTGATCACAATCTTGGGCACCGCCATCACGCCATACTGGTTCGCCAGCTCGGGGAACTCCTCGCTGCTGATGCCCTCAGCGGTAATTAGGTCGCTTGCCATCGCCAGTTTGTGTGCCAAGCGCACCGCTGCAGGGCAATACGGGCAGCTGTAGGTTACAAACACGCGGATATGTACGGGCGTGCGTAGGTTCGCCAGCATTAGGCGCGTGTCAGGCGACAAGCCCGGATCGCCCTTGCCCACATCCTCAATGGCGCTTACCAGCGAGGCGAACTCAAAGCCCGCTGGCACACCCAGATAGCGGATCCCGTAGTTTTTATCTTCAGAGCGGATCACAATCGTGGGCGCCAGCACGATGTTGTATTCTTGCGCCACCGAGGGTTCTGCCTCGAGATTGTGCTCCTCTACCGTGATTTTGCTGTCGCCACTTATCTCGGATAACTCACGAGCGATTTGCGACAAAACGCCGCTGGTCTCAGGCTGCTCGTTTGTAGTGAACACGACCAGCTTCACAGGATGAACCAACTTCTTGAACCGCTCGCGTAGGGTCTTACGGTCTCGTTCCTGAATAAGCGTCATCGTTACCTCCATCGTGATAGTTCCACATCTGATAGAGTACCTGAAAGTGGTTTTCGATTCAGCGTTGTAAGCGCGCGCGGATAGCGTTTAGCACTTCTATCATCATTGGCATAGTGAGCAGTTTGGTGTAGGTGTTGCGCGCGCTTGGGTGATAGCTAACAGCGAGGAACTTGCTGTGAGCGAGGTCGTAGATTGCGCCGTGCCTGAACTCTAACTTGGTATCTGTGGGCAGGAGTTGTTCGTGGCGTGCTAAGCGCAGGCACGCTTCAAACGCCAGTTGCCCCAGCGCCAGCAGCCCGCGCAGGTTGGGCATCAGGCGGTAGGTTTGCACAAGGTATGGAAAGCAGTTGGCTTGCTCTTCGCGAGTGGGTTTGTTCTCGGGTGGCGCGCAGTGCACCGCAGCGGTGATTGCCACATTGTAGAGTGTTAGCCCGTCGTCGCGATGCGTGGCGGTGGGCTGGTTGCAAAAACCAGCGTGGTAGAGTGCGGCAAATAGGAAGTCGCCTGAGGCGTCGCCTGTGAAAATGCGCCCTGTGCGATTGCCTCCGTGCGCAGCGGGTGCCAACCCTACAATCAACAGTTGGGCATCGGGCGTGCCGAAGTTGGGCACGGGTTTGCCCCAGTAATCCCAGTCGCGGAAGGCAGCGCGCTTGCGTGCCGCCACCTGTTGGCGATAGGCAACTAGGCGTGGGCAGCGCGTACACGCCACAATCGTCGCGTTGAGGGTGTCCCAGTCGGTCATCGCTGTTCAGGGGCGGGCGTGCCGTCGCTGGACTGTACCGCAGCGTGCTCAGGTAAACTCACAATGTGGATGGTCACCATGCCTTTTGCCAACTTGAGGCTGGTCTCCACCGCCTCCGCGAGGCGCGATTGCACACCTTCGCGCACCACGATGCGATCCACCACAATCTCGATGGTGTGCTGTTTGTAGCGATCTAAGGGGGGCACTTCCGTGACTTCGTATACTTGCCCATCCACGCGCACGCGCACAAAGCCGAGTTTTTGCGCCTCACTGAAGATGTGGCGATACTCGCCCTTGCGCCCGCGCACCACAGGTGCCAGCACTTGAATGCGCGTGCCCTCTGGCAGACGCATCACCGCATCCACAATTCCATCCACCGTCTGGCGGGCGATGGGCTTGCCACATTGCGGGCAATGGGGGCGCCCAATGCGGGCAAACAGCAAGCGTAGGTAATCGTAAATCTCCGTTACTGTGCCCACAGTACTGCGCGGGTTGTGGCTGGTAGACTTTTGGTCGATGGAGATCGCGGGCGATAGCCCTTCGATATAATCCACATCGGGCTTATCCATCACGCCCAAGAATTGGCGGGCATAAGACGAGAGACTTTCCACATAGCGGCGTTGCCCTTCGGCATAGAGCGTATCAAACGCCAATGTGGACTTGCCCGATCCCGATACGCCCGTAATCACTACCAGCTTGTCGCGCGGAATTTCCACATGCAGGTTCTTGAGGTTGTGCTCGCGCGCCCCTGAGATAATGATTTTATCCTGCGCCATCGGCACAATTTTACCTGCTTTGCAGGGGCAGCCCTCTGCGCTGAGTGCGGGCGAGGCGCTACCACTACCAATAAGCACGCACCCAACGCCTATTGTTTTGCCTCCCGTGATTATGAATGTTCTGCCCCCTCCTTGAGGTTACCCCCGGTGCGCAAGGGGAACCCTTACCCCTGCTCGGTTCCCCCTACGCGGTAGGGGGAACCTAACGGAGGGGGTTCCAAAGATTGACGAGGGGCGAACCGCTATAGCTCCAGCGGCGTGACAATCTTGATAGCAAGCCTGTTTTGGGTGCGGCTGGCGTTGGGCAAGCCATAAATGATGTAAAGATCAAAGCCCTGCCGCACGCGCTGGAGGTAGGTGAGGTAAAAGTTGCGCGTGGTTTCCACTTCGCCGCCAAACTCCAATCGGTTGAGCACAAGCCGACCTCCAACGGCACGCTCAGGGTCAATCTCGTAGTTGAGGGTGAAAATCAGCTGGCGGGCGCGGTCGGTGGGGGCATCACTGTAGCGGATTTCGAGCTGTTCCAAATCGGCACGCACGCGCAAACGCGGCACTAACTCGTAGGATTGCACAAGCCGCGCATAAGTGCTGCGTCCGCCGTTTTGCTCACCTGCGCGCACCTCCACGCTGCCAGAACGGTAGATATCTAACACATTCCACGCGTATTCCACGCCCAGCGTGCGGTCGATGCTGGGCGGGCGGTCAAGGTAGTCTGCCGTCAGTGTGAGCCGGTGCTGCGATTGGTAGAGCCACTGCTGGAGGATGGAGATGCCCTCATCCAGCCGCGCGCCCCCGTAGCGGGTGCGACGACTAAGCGACAAGCGTGTCTCTGTGTAAAGCAAGTGCTCCACCTCTGGGCGATCAAACCACAGCACGCCCAGCCGAACACCGCGGTAGCCCACTTCGGGCACGAAGCCCAAGCGCGGGCGATAGGTCGGCTCAATGTCGGTGTACTGCAGGAAGTAGTTTGGAACGCGCTCAGGAGCATTGCGTGTGAGCGTGTATTGTTGGTGCACGCCGCGCCGCGCCCCATCGAGCCGATAGTAGCTGCCTGTAAGGCGCAGCTCGCCCGTGCCTGTGATGCGTTGCGCGTCGACAATCGCGCCCAGCACATCTTCTTCTGCATCGCCCCGCAGGCGCGTGCCCAGCACATCCATGAACGAGCGCTCTGCGAACTGATAGCGGATGCGCCCCACACCAAACTGGCGGATGCCCCCATTGTGCGCATATTCGCCGACCATCAGCCCATAGCGCCAGTCACCAGAAGTGCCAAACGCCTTTAGCCCTGCGTTCAGGTCTTGCACCCGCAGGCTATAGAAGGTGGCACGCGGAGGCATAAACTCACTGCCCTCCTGGAAAAACGGGCGCGTTTCGGGCAGTACTTTCTCGGTGTACGAAAAGTCTACATCGGCGACCTCCGCCGCAATGTTGCGGAAGTCAGGCTTGAGGGTAAACAGAGCTGTGAGTGCGTCGCCCGCTATGTAGCGCACATCCAACCCACCGCGCGATCGGGCTTCGTTGGGGTCGCGGTCGCCCGTAAAGTAGGGCAACACAATCACAGGGTAGCGCGGTGTAGGCAGCTCCAGTCCGGTCCACAGGCTTTGGCGGCGTGTGGAGTAAAATGCGCCCATATTGGGGAAGGTGTAAATCTCGTTGAGACGCGCGACATAGCGTTCCAGGATGACCCCGAAGCGTGTTTGTTTAGGTGGGTAGCGCAGAATTTTGAACGGGATGCGCAGTTCCGCGCTCCAGCCGTTTTCCAAAATGCGAGCGGCTGCTTGCCAATCGCCGCGCCAGCGAATGTTCTCCGTGGTGCCCGCAGGGATTTCATCGGCTTGGGTACCGCGCGCGTTCACAATAAACGAATAAGGCTCCAGCCCCCGCGCTTGCGGCTCAATCAGCACTAAAACCGTGTCATCGTTTTCGAGGTTGCCCCCGCGCTTGGTTTCGCGCGCTTGGATCTGGCTGGGTTCGGGATCTTCGCAGATGAACGCCACATAGATCGCTTCGTAGTCGTAGCCAATGTAGGCGCGGGTGGGAAACGCCCCCCACTGTTGGCGCGACGGCGACCAGAACTTTTCAATTGCGTAGGCTTCTGCCCACTCGTCGGGGGTCACGATGCCATCAATGACGGGCGGTTTACTTAGTTTCTGCGCAGGAAAGGTTCGTGGTTCTACAGGTTGTGCTGTTCCTGTGCCGAGCAGCCCGAAGCATAGCGCGAGGGCTTGCCACAAGCGTCGCATTGCGCACCTCCCCTCATCGCACTCTAGCTGTTCGTCAGGGGAGTGGGAAGTTCCTGCTGGATGGAGGGTGAAGTCGGCGCACTAATCTGTCTCGCCTTCGTTGGGGGGCTTTGGCAAAACTTTGCGGGGAATTGAGCAAGAATGGGGGTAGGTTTTGCAAAATTGGGGTTTGTGTGTTGCAAAACTTGGGGGTGGGTGTTGAGTTCAAAGTGGTGCGATTTTGCAAAACCTGGCAACCACAAGATGTAGTGGGTCATGGCTGCCTCATTTGGTTTAAGTCGCAACCTCCAAACGACAATCCTCCGGAAGTGGGCGGACCACATAGACCGTGAGCCTGCCCGCCCCCGCCGCCCACTGCAGGTAATGCCCCCGCTCTACAGGCTGCCCGATTTTCGGTTGCGGTTGTCCGTTCAGCAGCACGCCCCGCACCTGCCGCGTTTTGGGTAGTGCGAACTCGATAACCTGCGGCTCTAACCGTACTGGTGTCATTATTCGCGCCTCGTTGCTGAGGCTTACGACCTCGCCCATGCTGGCAACCGCCCGCAAGGAGCGCGTCTCGCGCAACGTCGGGGTCCAGAGGTCGTAGCGATAACTTCCCGCGCGTCGCAAGTGGACGATCATGCAAGCACCCGCTCCCGCACCGTAATCAGATCGCTTACACTGCCGAACTGCAGGCAGTCCGCAAGCACCCTGACAATCACCGCCGTCTCTTCGTACATCTCCACAATCGGGTTCCAGTGGGGCAGGTTCGGCTGGAGGTGGAATCGCCATACGCGAGGTCATAGTCGATACCCAGATTGCGCAGCACGGCCGCCACATACTGGGCTGCGCCTGAGGGCAGGGGTGTGACAATCAGCGCTTTGGGCATTAGTGGCGCACCCCCACGACTTTGCTAATCAACACCTGCGTGCCAGAGGCTTGTTGGACGCGGATGCGGTACTGGTCCCAATACAAGCCTCCAGGGGCGGTGATGACGATGCGGAACCAAGAGTTTGCTACGCCTTTGATGGCGTCTGCGGTGACGGTAAACCAGCCGTTGGCGAGCGGTTCGCCCGAGTTGATGTCCGTGGAGCGGGCTTGGACGATGTAGTCGATGTCGGCGGCGCCTGTTTTGACGCCTGTCCAAATCAGCGTGTGGTACTGTCCGCACTCGCTGAGCGTGGGCGCGGCGGTGGATTCGTCGCTGCTGGTGTTGCCCAGGATGTCGCGGTTGGGGTTGGTGTCCACGGTGACGGTGGCGGTGAGGAGGGGGTCGGCGTTGGCGGGTTTGGGTTCGGTGGGGAGTCGGTTTTGTGGGGAGACGGGCTGGAGTTCGTTGCCGAGTAGGTAGCCGATGACGGTGGGGACGAGTTTGCGGAGCATGGGTGGTTAGTCCTCCTGGTGTTTTTCTGTATTTTGAGCTTCACTCTTTAGCCCCCTCTCCGTAAATGGGGCGGGGGTGTTGGATA
>Ga0105160_1000424_pt1 | contig 20134 bp, 24 predicted proteins | sample GXS110809BmetaG_FD_89591 | JGI IMG/M metagenome (GOLD analysis project Ga0105160, IMG submission 89591) | Hot spring microbial communities from Gongxiaoshe hot spring, China to study Microbial Dark Matter (Phase II) - GXS 110809B | ecosystem: Environmental > Aquatic > Thermal springs > Hot...
ATTACCTTGAGCTAATTGTTGTAAAAGACCTATTAAGGCTGCTTGCTGGTTAGGTGATGGCTGTTGTTGAGCTGCACCAGCACCATAAAGTTCATTTGCTTTTGCTCTGGTAACTGGACCAAAGACACCTGTTTGACTAATTCCATATTTTCTCTGGAATGCTTTTACAGCTTCAACTGTAAGTGGTCCATAATAACCAGTAAGTTTATCTTTATCTAAGATATTCTCGCAATAAGCTAACATTTCCTGAAGATCTCTTACTTGAGAATCTTTCAAGCCTTTATATAGAGTCTTTGTAAAGTTATATTGACCTGCTCGACAGCTTTGAGCAAGTGGAGATTTTAAACTTGGAACTAATAGCCAAGTTATCACAGCCACTGTAAGAATTATTGAAGTGGCTTTTAAAGTATTTTTACTCATAAATTTTTTCATTTTTCCCTGGCTTCCAAAAATTTTTGGAAAACCAGAGAATTTGTTACTAAAATTGATAAAATTATAAAGGATATTATAAAATTTTGTCAATTGTGAATAACTTTTACTCATAATCTAACTTATTAAAATTATAACATACAATTAATTTGATGCAAATTAGGTTGTGGATAAGTTATAATTTTTATTACGGGCTGTAGGATAACGGTAGTCCGCTGCCTTGGGGTGGCAGTAGACCGGGTTCAACTCCCGGCAGCCCGAAAGCTAGGGTAGTTCTAAGTCTAAATCTTGATAACCTGATTGTTTTAAATTTTCTTTTAGTAAGGGGTAAAATTTTTCGAAAAATTTAAATTCTTGAGATTTCCTCTTTAAATAATTTATTGCTTGTCGAGGATCATTTTTAATATTAATAAAGTAGTTAAAAGCAACTAAAACTGAGTGAGGATAATTTGGAAATTCTTTTATATAAAATTCTATTTGTCTTTTTACAAATTCTTTTTCCTCATCTTTTAAAGATGGATAAATATAAGAGCTTAAATTCATATAAAGGGAAGAAGTTCTTAAATCTGATTTTTCTTTTAAATATTGATTTCTCACTACCTCGTAAAAAAGAGAAACTTCATTTAGGTTCATTTTTGAAAGTTCTTTTAAAAACATAGAACCAACATGAACAACAAGTTCTGCATCATAAGGTCCTACTTTAGGAAAAGAATTAACAAATTTCTCTAGGCTTGGATTTCTTATATTATCAATTACAAGCCTAATCTGAAAGAAATTTATAACACTTAATACAATCATTAGAACTGCTAAGGCTGGCCTTAAAAGAATAAAATTAAACTCTTTTGGAGATTTATGAAAATGGCTTGAAATCCAAGCACAAAAGCCAAAAAACACAATCCAAGTATACTGAATGTCAAAAATAAAAAAGTTATTAACAAAAAAAGCGCCAAATAAAGCTAAAAGTGATGGTAAAATTCTTTTTTCAAGTTTTATAATTGCTAAAATTAAAGAGAAAAATAAAAATAAGTAACTTAAAAATCCAAAAATTCCTTGAGTGGCTAAAAGTTCAACATATTTGTTGTGAGCTCTATCAAAAATTGCTTGTTCAATCTCCAAAAGTCTTGGATTTAAAAATTTGCCAAATATATAAGGAGAAGATTCTGGTCCATAACCAAAAAATGGTCTTTCTAGCCAACCATTAAGAAAAATTTTCCAAACTAAGAGTCTGGTAAGACTGCTTCCTACAATTTTCCCATGCAAAATCTCAGAAACTCTTGAAAGAATAACTAAAGGAAACTTTTCTGGAGGGATAATTGCTAGAATTAAAATAAAGACTCCTAGAAAAACTAAAAATAAAATTTTAAAAATTTTTGGAAATTTTAAAAAAGCATAAAGAGAAATACCAAAAAGGAAACCCAAAAAGGCACTTCTTGTCTGTGAAATTAAAAGAAGTAAAAGACCAAAAATAAGTCCTAAAATTGAAATTATCTTTAAAAATAGATCTTTGCTTTCTTTTTTCCAATCTAGACAAAAAAGAGAAATAAAAAAAGTTAGCATCCCTACAATTCCCATATAAGCTCCATTTCCCATTATTCCCTCTGGCCTTATTTTAGGATCTTTAATCCAGGCTGGCAGAACATCAAGAGTAGCTATAATCCCGAAAATTATAAAAGAGATCAAAAATATAGTTAAAGCATCTTTTTTATTTTTAAAAATTTCCCTCAAAATTAAAAATAAAATTAAATAAAAAAATAAAGAAATAAAGCCCTCCATTCTTTCAGCATTACCCCAAAAAGCTCTATAAGGAGAAATTGAAAGAACAGTACTTATAAAAGTAGAAATAAAAAAAAGGAAAACGCCTAGAAAAATTTTCTCTTTAAAATCAAAAGTTAATTTTTTTACCGTCAAAAGACCAATTGCTGTTAGAACCCTTAAAGAAAGAGCTTTAAAAGTAATAAAAGGAAAAAACATAAAATTAGCAACAAGATAGTTTGAAGCAGGTATTAAAAACAAAAGAAGGCTTTCCATAAAATTAAAGAATCTTTACAATTTTAAAGTGTTTCTCTTTGCTCAGAGGTCTTGTTTCTTCAATAACGACTTTATCTCCAACTTTAGTTTTATTGTACTCGTCATGAGCCTTAAACTTTCTTTTAACTTTAATATATTTTTTATAGAGAGGATGTTGAAAAACTCTAATAACTTCAACAACTCTTGTTTTTTGCATTTTATCAGAAATTACTGTGCCAATAAACCTTTTTTTAATTTTTTTGTTTTTTTCTTTCATTGATAATTGTCAAAATCCTAGCGATGTCTTTTTTAATTAATTTTAATATTTTAACATTCTTTGTCTTACCTTGTTTTAAATTCAAATATTCCTCTTGAAATTTTTTTCTAAGATCAGAAAGTAATTTTGAAAGTTCTTGATCTGTTTTTTGTCTTAATTCTTTTGCTTTCATTTTTTAACAAACTTAGTTTTAATGCCAAGTTTATAATGAACTTGTTTTAAAAACTTTCTTGCTTCAGTTTCGGAAACTCCATCAAGCTCAACAATTATCTTACCTCCTTGAACTGGAGAGACATAATGATCAACGTCCCCTTTACCTCCACCTAAAGTAACCTCTGGTGGTTTTTTTGTCACTGGCTGATGAGGAAATATCCTTAACCAATATTTTGCTCCTTTTGGTAATTTTTGAAGTACTTTAACAATAGAATCTAGCTGAGCACCACTAAGCCAACGAGTCTCAAGAGCTTTCAGTCCATAACTCCCAAAACAAAGTTCTGTTCCTTTAGTGGTAAGTTTTCTTTCTCTTGATCTACCTTTCTGAGATTTTCGATATTTCGTTTTTTTGGGTTGCATTTTGGCTTATTTTTTGGACCTGTTGGTCCAGAAAATTAGAAAATTGAAGATTTATTATTTTTATTTTTCTAAGAATTTTAAGTAAAAAGACATTTAAATTTAATTTTAGATTTTCTTCAATTTTTTCTAATCTTTCGCCTTCAAAACTAACAATATCAAGACTTATCAATTTTTTATGAGTCAAAACAACTAACACAGCTAGAATGAAAAGTATTAAAAATTCTAAAAAAATATTCATAATTCCAAAATATAAAATCTCCCAACTTGAATTTTTTCCCCAAACTTAAGGGAGTTTTCATTGATTAAGTCCTCAATCTTTAAATTTTGATCTTTAATCCATGGTTGTTTTAAAAGAACAACTTCCTGATACCATTTTTCCATCTTACCATTAAGAATTTTTTCTTGAACATCTTTTGGTTTACTTAAAATACTTGGATCTTGTTCAAGGACAATTCTTTTGAACTCCTCTTTTTCTTCCTGACTAATCTGGTCATCAGAAACATATTTTGGTTTCATTGAAGCAATCTGAAGAGCAATCTCATGAGCTAGTTTTTTAAACTCACTATTAGAGGCAACAAAGTCAGTTTCACATTTTAACTCAACAAGAACTCCAATTTTGCCTTGGTGAACATAACTTTCAATAATACCTGAGTTTGTTTGTTTTGCCCTTGAAGAAAATTTTAAAGCACCTTTCTTTCTAAGATAGTCTTTTGCTTTCTCAAGGTCCCAGTTACTATTTTCAAGAGCTTCTTTACAAAGACTAAAAGAGACTAAAGTCTCTTCTCTTAATTTTTTTATTAATTCATTTTTCTCCATGTTATATTTTTATGCTTTCTTTAAGATAGTCAAGTAAAAATTTAATACTTCTCGGAGCTTTGTCATTTGCTGGGATGATATATTCAACACCTTCTGGATCATTATCAGAACCACAAATAGCTATTATTGGAATTTTCATCTTAAGAGCCTCTCTATGAGCTGTTTTGTGATTTTTAAAGCTCAAATCTACAATAAAAATTGCCCCTGGAAGCCTTTCCATATCTTTTACGCCTTCATACATTTTAATAAGTTTTTCATATTCTCTTTGCATAGCTATTTTTTCTTTTGGAGGGTATTTTTCAATTTCTCCACTTTTTATTTTCTCTTCTAAACTTTTAAGAAAATCTATCCTGGACTTAATAGTAACAAAATTTGTTAAAAAACCTCCTGGCCAGCGAAAAGTAATCCAATACTGACCCAAAAAATTAGCAACTTCTTTTACATAATTTGCTGCTGGTTTAGTACCGACAAAAAGAATTTTTTCTCCTTCCTTTATGAGTTTTGACATAAATTGAGCAGCCCTATCAAGTAGCTCTTTAGTCTTGTCTAAGTTAAATATCTCTATATTACCAAGGGTTGGAAGATTAATTAGATATTCTTTCATTTTTGGAGAAGTGAGAGCTTTTTTTCTTCCATAGAAAACACCAGCTTCAATAAATTTTTGTAAAAGTTCTTGGTCAATATTTTGGGCAAGTTGTGAAACCTCAATTTTCATTTTATGTTATAATTAAATTGCAATATTAAATTGGCGATAAATAATATTATACCATGAAAAAAGGTATTCACCCCCAATATAAAAAAATGGAAATTGTCTGCGCTTGTAATAATAAATATTATACTTACGGAACAAAAGAAAAAATTGAGGTAGAAACTTGTTGGAAATGTCATCCTATTTTTATAGGTACTGAAGAGAAAAAAGCAATAGTTGGCCAGGTAGAAAAATTCCATCGAAGGTATAAGAAAAAATAAAAATCTAAACTAAAAAATTTAAAAATGACTAAAGATGGTATTTTAATGGAACTTAGGGCTGGCGTTGGTGGAGAAGAAGCTGCTCTTTTTGCTCAGGATCTTTTAAGAATGTATCAAAAATACTGTCAGAAAAAGGGTTTTAATTTTACAATTTTAGATAAAAATGAAAGTGAACTCGGTGGAATCAAAAGTGCAACGATAGAGATAACAGGAGAAAATGTTTTTGAAATATTCAAAAATGAGGCTGGAGTCCATAGAGTGCAAAGAATACCAGTTACTGAAAAATCAGGAAGAATTCATACTTCAACTGCTTCAGTTGCTATTTTACCTCTTTTAGAGTTAGAAGAAATAAAAATAAATCCTCAAGATATCGAAGTTGAATTTTTTAGAGCTTCAGGTCGTGGTGGTCAGAATGTCAACAAAGTCGAAACAGCTGTAAGAATAAAACATAAACCAACAGGAATAGTAGTTAGCTGTCAATCAGAAAGATTTCAACACAGAAACAGAGAAATTGCTATAAAAATGCTTAAAGCAAAACTTTATGAGTTAGAAGAAAGTAAAAAAATTGGAAATATAACTGAGTTAAGAAGAAAACAGATAGGAACTCAAGAAAGATCGGAAAAAATAAGGACTTATAACTTCCAACAAAAAAGAGTTACTGATCATAGAATTAAAAAATCTTGGCAGAGACTTGATGAAATTCTTGATGGTGATTTAGATATAATAGTTAAAGAGTTTTTAAAAAATAATAATTAGCCAAAGATTTTTTCTTTTAATTTTTTAAATATTTCCTCATAAAGATCTCTATTTTCATCTAAATATTTTTTGACACTTTCAAGTGAAGAACCTAATTTTTTGTCTTCAAAAACTAGAGAATTACCTGATTTTCTAATTATTTCATATTTAAGACCTAAATTGACTAAATTACCTACATCATCAATGCCTTTGTTATAGAAAATTTCAAACTCAGCTGTTCTAAAAGGAGGAGCAACTTTGTTTTTTACTATTTTTGCTTTTATTCTATTACCAATAATTTCTCCTCCTTTTTTAATTTGGGCAACTTTTTTAAGTTCTATTCTAACTGAAGCATAAAATTTTAAAGCTTTGCCACCAGGAGTAGTCTCAAGTCCACCAACTGGCATAAAACCAAAACCACCTATTTTTGCTCGTGTCTGATTAAGAAAAATTACAATTGTCTTTGTTTTAGAAATCACTCCTGTAAGCTTTCTTAAAGCCTGAGACATTATTCTTGCTTGAAGGCCTATTTGATGTTCTCCAATTTCTCCTTCAAGTTCTGCTTTAGGAACTAAAGCAGCAACAGAATCAATTACAATAACATCAAAAATTTCTGACTTAACTAGTTTTTCAACAATATTAAGAGCATCTTCAGCGCTATCTGGTTGAGAAATAACTAAATTCTCTAAGTTAACTCCTATTCTTTTTGCATATTCCGGATCAAGAGCATGCTCAACATCAATAAAAGCTGCCTTACCTGATTTTCTTTGGGCTTCAGCAACAATTTCAAGAGCTAAAGTAGTTTTACCTGAACTCTCAGGACCAAAAATTTCAATTATTCTTCCTCTAGGAATACCGCCAACACCCAAAGCTAAATCAAGGGCAGGACAACCAGAAGAAATTACCTCAACTTCTTTTACGGGTGATTCAGAAAGAATCATAATAGACCCCTCACCAAATTGGTCTTTTATCTCTTTGATTAAATTTTCAATCTCCTTGTCTTCTTTTTTCTTCATGTTTTTAACAGTTAAAAGAAAAATAATTTCTTTTAACTGTTAATCTAGACTTTGATAAATTATTACTTTTTCTAACTCTTTAACTCTATTTAATTTATTTACTACTTTAATTTTAAATCTATTTGCTCCTTTATCAAGGTAAAGTTCTTTTTTAACTTTACCTTCTTTGTTTGGATAAATCTTAACATCGTTAATATAAACTATTGAGTCAGGTGGTTGGACAGTAAATTCTAAAACATAATATGGATCAGTTACTAAAAGTTCTCCTTCTACAAGATTTACCTTTGGTGGTTCAATGTATTTTTTAAATGACCAGCCAAAATAAATTAGAAAAAACAAAAGAATTATTAAAAGAAAAATATCAAGATTTAAAATTCTATTTATCTCGTACCTGTTTTTAGGAAGTTCGTCTTGGAAACTATTAAGATAAAGTTGAAAAAGATCCTTTTCAGCTTTAAGCAGTTCATTTGCTTTAGTTAAAATTTTTTTAGCTAAAATTAAATTTATACTCTTACCACTCTCTAACATCTCAACTAGAGTTACCTTAACATTTAACTTTTGAGCTAATTCTTCTTTTGTAAGACCTGCATCTTCTCGCAATTTTTTAAAATATTCATTAAACTTTTCCATTAAATTATTATAAATTATTTAAATCTTCTGGTTTTATAAGAACTTTTCTTGGTTTTGATCCTTCTTGTGGGCTAACAATGCCATTTTGTTCTAAAAGATCTAAAAGTCGAGCTGCTCTGGCATAACCTATTTTAAGCTTCCTTTGCAAAAATGAAGTAGATGCTTTTTGACTCTCAACTACAAGCCTTAAAGCTTCATCATAAAGTTCGTCTTCGGTTTCAGTCTGCTCAATTTTTGGTTCAGCTTCTTTTATTTCTATTTTTTCAATGTCTTCTGATGTTTGTTTTTGCCAAAACTTAACTATTTTTTTAATCTCAGAATCACTTATATAAGGAGATTGTATTCTTTTTGCTTTTGTCCAATCTGGCATCAAAGCAAGCATATCACCAGAGCCAAGAAGTTTTTCAGCACCTGAATAATCTAAAATAATTCTCGAATCAACTGACGAAGAAACTTGAAAAGCAATTCTAGCTGAAATATTTGCTTTGATAAGACCAGTAATAACTTCAACTGATGGCCTTTGGGTCGCTAAAACAAGATGAATTCCTGTTGCTCTTGCCATTTGGGTTAGTCTTACAATATAACTTTCTATTTCTTTCCCAGCAACGGTCATAAGATCTGCTAATTCATCAATTATCATGACAATATAACTCATAAAACTTAAATCTTTCTTTTCTTTCTTTAGTCTTAAAATTTTTGAATTATAACTATTGATATCTCTTACTTTAAAATCCAAAAATATTTGGTATCTTCTTTCCATCTCTTCAATTAACCATTTAAAAGCTCCGATTGTTTTTTTAGCTTCTAAAATGGGCTCGGCAATAAGATGAGGAATACCAGAGTAATTTGAAAGTTCTACTCTTTTTGGATCAATTAAAATTAATCTTAAAATGTCTGGAGTGTTTCTCATTAAAAATGTTGAAATCATTGTATGAATAAAAACTGACTTACCAGAACCAGTAGCGCCGCAAATTAAAAGATGAGGAAGTCTTTCTAAATTAGCTGCTTGAACTTGACCCCTTAAATCTAAACCTAAATAAAAAGTAAGAGGATGAGATTTTTTGTAGTTTTGATTTTCTAAAATCCAACCAAGATTAACTGGTACTCTTTCTTTGTTTGGAACTTCAATCCCAACAAGTGATTCTCCTGGTATTGGTGCTTCTATTCTTATAGGATGAGAGGCTAAAGAAAGAGCTAGATTGTCTGCTAAAGTTTTGATTTTGGTAATTTTTGTTCCTTGAGCTGGTTTGACAGTATATTGAGTGACTGTTGGCCCAACCCAGATAGGTCCAAGTTCGACATTAATCCCAAAATTCTCAAGTGTTTGTTTTATCAAAAGAGCATTTGCTTTTATATTTTCTTCTTTTACAGTATTAAAGTTTCTAGCTAAAAACTCTAAAGGAGGAAGACGCCATTTCCTTGTTTTAATTTCTTGAAAAATTTCATCTTTAAACTCTTTTGTTTTTTGAGAAACTTCTTGATGAGTTACTTGAATAACTTCTTTAGGTTTTATTTTCTCTTGTTTAATTTTAATAGGTTGAATTTTTTGTAAGTTTAATTTTTCTTTTGAAAAAACATAAATTAAGGGGAAAAAAAGAAATAAAAACCATAGAAAAAATCTTAAATCACCTAAAAAACTAAAAAATTTGTTTAAAAATTTACTAAGAAGACCTGAATTTTTAAAAAATCCAAAAATCCCAAAAGCCGGAATAACTAAATAACCTGGATGAATTTTTACTAAACCTAGAAAATAAAAACCAAAAAATACAAGTAAAAAATAGACCAAAAATCTTAAAAAACCGAATGTTGCTTTTAGAAAATAAAAAACTAATTTTCCCAATAAACCAAAAAAACTAAACTCAGCCAAGAGAAAAAAAATTAAAAGTAAAAAAGAAAAACTCCCAATCAATATCTTGGGATTTAAAGAAATTTTCATTTATAATTTTACCATGAATGTTAATTAACAGTAAAATAAATCAAAATTATAAAATTGAGAAAATTTATCAAGCTGGAATAGTTTTGACTGGTTTTGAAGTAAAAAGTATAAAAAAAGGTGGTGGAGATATTGTTGGAAGTTATGGAACTGTACATAAAAACGAAGTTTGGCTTTTAAATTTTAAAATACCACCTTATCAACCAAAAAATGTCCCTTTAAATTGGAGTAGTGATAGACCTAAAAAATTACTTTTACGTAAAAAAGAAATCTCAGAAATTGTTGGTTATCTTCAACAAAAAAAATATCTTTTAGTGCCTTATAAAGTCTATCTTGAAAATAACTTAGTAAAAGTAGATTTAGCTCTCTGTCAACCATTAAAAAAATATGAAAAAAGAGAAAAAATTAAAAAAAGAGAGTTTGAAAGACAAAAACAAAGAGCCTTAAAAGGAAAACTTTACTAGTTTATGGAAAAAATTTCTAAAGAAAATTTAGAAAAATTTAAAAATCAAATAAAAAGCAATGTCCAGGTGCGCGAATTAGAATTCATAGAATATATACCCTCACCTCATCGAGAAAAAGCAATTGCTGTTGAATTTAATTTTAAACTACCAACTGATCCATCAATAGCTTACGAAATCTTAGAAGTTCTTGAAAAAACAATAAAATATTATCTTAAAAATCTTCATGAAGATTTTCAAATTCCCAAACACTATCTTGAAAAGGTCTATTATGAAAAAGAAGTTTTTAATAACTGGTATAGTATTGTTGTCAGACTTCCAATCGATAAAAAAGCAATTGGCCAAAAATTAGGAAAATTTATAAAAGAAAAATTCGAAGAAATAATTCTAAAAATAACACGGGGCTCATTAGAGAAAAGAAAACTAGATGAAATTTTAGAAAAAATTCAAAAGGATTTAAAATAATTTAAAGGAGGGGTGGCAGAATGGTAATGCGCTGGCCTCGAAAGCCAGTGGCCTATTATGGCCTTGTGGGTTCGAATCCCACCCCCTCCGCAGACCATTGTTGATTAAAACTAGCTTAGAAAGTTCTCAGTCACTTTCTTTTGCCTAAAAAGTTTTTAAACTCTTAAAATTAAGTCTGTTTGTTATAATTAAGTTGAAAACTAAAATATTAGTAGTGTAAAAGATTAGCTAAATTATATGAGCCTTGAATATTTTATTTTAGGGATTAGTTTTATTTTTGGAGTCCTTATAAGAATTAAAAGTTTAGTTAGTCTTTTGGTAATTTTTTTAATTTCTTACTTATTCACAATAAAAAAAATAAAAATTAAGCTAATACCTTTAATGTTAGGATTTGCTTTGATTGGTTTTTTGATTGCTGGAGAACAAAGTAAAGAAATAAATTTCCCAGGAGTCTTTAAGATCAAATCTGGAGCAAATTTTACAGAGAAATCAAAATATTTTTATAGTGATGAGATTGTGATTTTTGTTCCTAAAAATTCAACTCTTGAATATGGAGATAAAATTTTAATTGAGGAAGCTTTTAGAAATGAAAATGAATTTTACTCTAAAAGGGCAAAATATATAACTTTCATAAATGAACCTAAAATTGTCGGTAAAAATAAAGACATTTTATATTTCATTTTCAATATTAAAGAAGGTCTTAAAAGCTATCTTGAAGAAAATCTTTCCTTTTATCCTTCGCAAATTTTTAAAGGAATAATCTTAGGCGAGAATCCTCAAGATGAGGTAAAAGAAATTTTTAAAAATTCTGGTCTATTACATTTACTGGTAGTCTCTGGTCAGAATTTAACTATCTTAACTTTAATACTTTGGAAATTTTTAAAAAATTTTTTTCATCGAAAAGTAATCCTTTTGTTTTTGATTGTCTTTATTCTTTTTTTAAGCATTCTTATAGATGAACTTGCAACTTGGAGGGCTGGAGTAATGGCAATTCTGGTAATAATTTTTCAAATTTTAGGAAGACCAGTTTTAGTTAGAAATTTACTTTTAAGCGTCATTTTAATCTTTTTAATAATAGAACCTAAAATAATTCATAACTTAAGTTTTCAACTTTCTCTTTTAGCAGTTGTTGGCCTTTTTTATTTTTCTCCTATTTTAGAAAATTTTTTTTCAAAATTTAATTTACCGAAAATAATCTCAGAGATAATAGGAGTCCAGTTATTTTTATTTCCATTTTTAATTTACAATTTCAAAATTTTTTCTTTTTCTGGTTTTTTATCTAATTTGTTAATTCTTCCAATTTTCCCTTTAATATTTATGCTGAGTACTTTTTCTTTATTTTTAATTTGGTTAGAACCAGTTAAAATTTTAATTGAATTTATTTATCAGATTATTTTTCAATTTGCCAAAATTTTCTCATTAATGCCCTTAAATTTGAAGTTTAACTTACCGCTATTTTTTGTAATAATTATTTATGGATATTTTGCTTATTTAATTTTAAGAAATAAAAATCTTCCTGACTTTAGATGGGAATTTTAAAAAAAATATTAATAGCCAGTATTGTAGTTTTCATAGTCACTAGTTATATAGTTTTGGAATTTATTTTCCTTGAGCCAAAAACAGTCTTTTTTAATGTTGGCCAGGGGAGTTCTGTGGGAATATTTAGTAAAAAAGTTACTATCCTTTATGATGTTGGTAATTCAAGATCAATTATAAACAAAATTGCTAAAAACTTACCTTTCTGGAAAAAGACAATTGACTTTTTAATAATCTCTCACAAAGACAAAGATCATTATGGAGCAATTTATGATGTTTTACAAAACTATAAAGTAAGATTTTTAGTTGTTGGTGAATGGAACCCTGATGGCGCTTTTGAAAATTCTCTTACAAAATTTTTAAAAAACACTAAAGTTTTGATTATAAAAAAAGGAACAACAATTAAAACACCAAATGAATTTTTCACATTTTTAACAGATGCTCGCGGTAAAAAAGAAGATAATGAAAAAAGTCTTGTTGTTAAGTTTAGTCAAAAGGAAACTTTTTGGGGTTTTCCAATTTTGAGGAAGTTTCTTTTAATGGGAGATTTTCCAATAAAACTTGAAAAAGAAATAGAAAACTTTGATCTTAGCTCGGATATTTTGCTGGTTGCCCATCATGGATCAAAATACAATACCTCTTTAAATTTTATTGAAAAAGTAAAACCACAAATAGCTGTAATTCAAGTTGGACCTAATAATTATGGTCATCCCCATAAAGAGGTTATAGAAATTCTTCAAAAAGGTAATGTAAAAATTTTAAGAACTGATAGAGATGGAACAATAATAATTTCTGGCAGGGGATTTAAAAAGTTATAAAATGCTAAAGAAAAAATATATTCTTCCAAAAACAAAAAAAACACAAAATTTTTTAAAGTCAGAAAATACAAAATTTTTTTTAATTAAATATAAAGAAAATAATTTTGACTTTTGCCGATTTGCTGTAGTTGTGCCAAAAAAACTTGTAAAAAAAGCTGTAGAAAGAAATAAAATCAAAAGACAAGTAAAAGCTATCCTTAAAGATTATGTTAAAATTGGTAATTATGATTTTTTAATATTTTTGAAAAATAAAAGTAATTTTGCTGGTTTTAAAGAAGACTTAGAAGAATTTTTTAAAAAATTCGAACATGGAAAAAATTTTTGAAAACGCCCTAATTTATTTTTACCAGCAGTCTGGTAATATTGTCTTAGCTACTTTTCTTTTTACAGTCATAATAAAAATCATTCTTTCTCCTTTTGACTATCTCAATTTTGTAACTCAAAAAAAGTTAGAAAAAATCAATCCAATAATTAAACAACTCCAACAATAATACAAAGATGATTATAAAAAACTTTCTGAGGAGACTGTAAAAATATATAGACAAGAAAAAATTAATCCAATTTTCAATTTTTTAAACTTCATAATTCAGATGATAATTCTTATTGGAATTTTTAGTGCTATTAAAAATATAGTAAACAATCCTCAAATAAATTTTAACTTTTTCATAGATCTTAAAAAGCCATCAATCCCTTTAGCTTTGATTGTTACCCTCATTCAGACTCTTCAACTTTTACCAAAAAAAGAAACTCCAAAATGGATTTATTTATTTTTAGGATTTATTGCTGTTGTTCTTGTTAGCCTTCCTTCAATTTTAGTTCTTTATTGGCTTTTCAGTATGCTTATTTATTTTATTGAAACTTTAATATTTAAAAAAATAAAACCTATTGACTAATTCTTGTTCTATAAAGTTTCCAACTAGTTTTATCTATAAAATAAAACCAATCCTGATAGACTTGAGGGTAAATTATGTCATAACTTTCGTCAAGTTTGTAAATTTTATAATTTCTCTCTTTAAGATTATAGACAAAAATTTCATTACCTAAGGATTTTTTTTCAAATGAATACCATTCATCAGGACTAACTTCAGAAGAGGCGCAAACAAATGTAGTGTAGTTTGTACATTTTTCTAATATACTTACTTCTGGAAGATAAATAATGGGTTTTCCACTTCTATCTATAACTTTTGTGTTTGGGCCTTCATAATAAGTACTTAGAAGAATTTGAGAGCTTGTAGCAAGAGCAAAAACACCAGTTGACTCATCACTAATTACCCTCATTTTCCCATCTTTTAAGTTCAAAACCCATAGATAACTTGAAACATTTACTGAAGGAAGCTCAAAAATTAGAACTTCATTATCTGAAAATGGTTTTATTAATATCTCTTCAAAAGCTACATCCTTTAATTTTCTTAAAGATCTACCCTTAAAATCAAAAATACCAATATAATTTACAGAATTTTTATAATGAGCGACGAAACTGTCTTTATAAAATGAAATTTCTTTTATCTCTTCCGGTAAGTTGTAAACAGAATCATTCAAGTAGTCCAAAACCACAAAATAACTTTTACCTTCATTATAAACCTTAAAGACAAAGATATTGTCATTTGGTCCCCAATAAATTTGAGTTACTTTTTCATTTTTATAAATGGGAATTATTAAATCATTATTAAAATCATAGTACTTCAATGTTTTATCTTCAAGATCATAAAAATAGAGCTTATCTTTAAAAATTTTAAAATCTAAAACTGGATTTTTCAAAAAAAGTTGAGTTAATTTTTCTTCCTTTTTTTCTTCTTTTTTCTCTTCTTTAACTTCTTCTTTTTCTTCTTTAACTTCTGGTTTTTCTATTTCTTCTGGTGTAGTGGGTGTTGTTATTATTTGTGGTGGTAGTGTTGGTCCAACTTCAGGAGTTACTTTTTCTCTTATTTCTGGAACTTTTGTTTCTCTTAAAAAATGATAAAAAAGATATCCTATACCAATAACAACTACAATAAACAAAGTTACTATTGAAATTGTGATCCAATCTATTTTCTTCATTTATTATTTTACTTCAATATGAAGTGGATGACCAACTACATGTTCGTAACCAGCAAATTTTATTTTACTTCTCTTACTTCCAGATACATCCCATCCCATTGAGCTAGAGGCAATTAATTTTATTAAACTTTTAAATGGTTCTTTACATTCTTTCTCGAATTCATTGGAGTTAATAGTGTTATAACTTTTTGCAACAAGGATATCTGCTGATAATGGGGAATCCAGGTTGAATGCCTGCCCATCAAGAAGTTTTAAACATTTTCCTAGGGGATCATTAGGATTAGCCTTATTAAATTCAAAAGCTATAACATCAATATCATTTTGAGCTGAAAGTCCTTGAACAAACTTTGCTAAGGATTGTATTTTGCAATAATCATCATCTACAGCGTCTTTATAGCTTATATCAATAGCTTTCCCATTGTAATGTTTAGAATCAATATGTTTAGCTGATGGTGGCCAAGCTTCAGTAATCGTAAGTTTAACTTCACAGCTACCAGCTAGATAACCTGCCCACCCGACAGCATCTTTTATGCTATTATAAAGAGATGTTTTAATTAAAACTGCTTCTGGATGATCATCTTCACCTATTTTTGAAGTTTCTTGACAAGAATAAAATATCTCTCCATATCTTGAACCTGTCTTTTGAAATTTCACTAAAAAGCTTTTTGTTTTAAATTTAATAGAGGAATTTAAGTTATTCACTTGTGTTATTAAATTTTTTACATACATCATATCTGCTGAAGAAGGATCAATTTTAATATCAAACTTAACTTGAAAAAATGTTTTATCGCTATTCTTTAACTTTTGTTTAAAGTTCTCAAAAGATTCAAAATTTTGACCATCAAGAGAAAATTTCAAATTATATAAAACATCTTTTCCTTTATTTGGAATTAAACTATTAAGAGTATTATTAAAAGCTTCTTTTTGTTCTGGTAAATCATGTATGAAGGCTAATACGTCGTGAAGATTTCGAATTTTACTTTGAACTTCTCCATCATTTAAACAGAAGTTATTAAATTTAGAATTATCAAACCATCCCCTATCACCAGCATAATAGAATTTTGAAGACAAGTAAGCTGTAAGAGGTAATTTTAAATCATCTGAAGAATTTGCTTCTAAGATAACTTCTTTCGGTATATAAATCATATTAACGGGTGTTATCCAATCAGTTGTAGTTTCGCTTGCTAAAAATATAAAGCCAACTAAATCCCCTTCTAAGCTTGGAATTCCTGCATCATATGGAATAACATAAGGGGTAGTTAATTTTGAAATTTTCTTTAAAACAAGTTTTGGAGTTTTTATCCCAGGATCAATTTGGTTAATTATAAAGTCAATAGAAAGTAAAATTACAAGACCTACTAAAGTCATTAAAAGTCTTCTTTGGGCTTTTTTGGTAGCTGTTGGTTGAGCACCACCAAAACCAGAAAAAATATACATTGCGCCAGCAACAATAATTGAAATTATGGCTGCTACAATTCCAAGGCCAAATAAAAATTTATAAAGATTAGCTAACAAACTAGTGCCAGCAGTTTGACCAGCTGGCGCACCGGGAAGACCAAATTGAGGTTTAAAAACTTCTTGAGCTAAAACTTCAATCATATTAGAAATTTTTCTCAAAACTTTCTAAGGGAAATTCTGGATTTATAACTTTTAATTTAACTCCAGAAAGATCGCCTGAAAAACTTAAATCAGAACTTAAAACTCGATCGTCCTTTTCCCAAGAAACATTTAAAGACTTTGTGTGAAAATAAAATGGAACAATTTTAAATTTGCCATTCTTTAGTTCAATTACTTTTGGTGGGTCAGTATCTTGGAAAATAAAAACTTTTGGTTTTGCCAAGTTAAAGTTCCAACTTTTCTCATAAAATCCATAAGAGGTAGGAATTTTAGCCACAATCTTGAAACTTTCAAAATTAAACGGTAGCATTATTTTTATCTTACTTCTTTGACTATAGGAAGGGAAAACATAGTCTAAAAATTTTGGTTCAAGAGAAACATATATTTGAGAGTTTTTTGGTGTAAGTATTTGGCCACCATCAAATATTTCCCAATCAAAATTAAGATTAAGAGTTGAATAGTTAGCTGGAAGAATCTTATATGAAGAAAACCATTTTGGTTTTATCTCATCAACTGACCAAGAAAGATGAAGCCAACTCTGGGCAAAAACTAAAGTTGGGAGAAAAATAATTGCAACCAAGAATTTCTTCATAATTTAATTTTAAACCAAAATTTTTAAAATTACAAATTATTATTTCTTGCTTATTAAACTCAAAACTTTAGAAGCTGCTTGCGCTCCTTTTGTCTGAGGTAGAATCATAGAAATTCTCCCAAGAAGACTCATTAATTTTTCTATTACACCAAACTCAAACAACATAACAACTATTAAAGATAAAGTTCTAAATGGTAAAAAATCGCCAAAAAATGAAAAAATAAAACTTAGGTTTTCTGGAATAACTCCACCGCCAAAGTGAATAAGAACGCTCCTGTATTTTTTAAGACCTTTAAATGCTCTTTTTATCATTGAATATTCTTGAAAAGATTCGTTTTTTTCTTCATCAAAAAAGGTACTTAAAAGAAGAAAAAAAGAAATAGTAATATCGCAAAGTTTAGTAATGACTCCACCTACAAAACCGACAATAAAACCAATAAATACTATAGAAAGTCCAGACTTTATAATGAGAAGAACTATATCCAATAAATCAACGAATACAGCAATAATAAAGGCAAGGAAAATTAAAATATATTTAATCAATTTTATTGTGTTCATCTTCTTTTTGAAGTTTTTTTCTTATTTCCTCTTCTCTTTTAAGAGCAAAAAGTTGTTCAGGAGAAGTTGTAATAATTTTGTCCTCAGTAAATGAAGCAACTATTTTTATTGGAACATGTTTTAGGCCAGCAAAAAATATTCCTTCACCTATTCGAGCATTAACAAGAATATCTTTCTCAGCATCAGTTAATTTGAAAACTTCTTGAAGAAGAGGGGCGGCTACAGGAGATTGTTTTAGAAGAAGGGCTAAAGCTGAATTTGTGATAATCGGTCTTCCAAAAGGAGAATTTAAAAAGTCTTCAACATCTTGAGTAATAGTTGTAACTCCTAAATACCATTTTCTTCCTCTTTTTACAACATCTAAAAGAAAACTACCTCCTTGTTCATTTTTAATAAGCCACCATGCCTCATCTATCACCAGAATTCTTTTCCTCAATTCTTTTCTTATGCTATTTACCACATAGTTAATTATTATGTACATCGCAATAGGCCTTAAATTTTCTTGAAGATCTCTTATGCCAAAAACTATAAAGTTAGAATCAAGTTTTATATTTGTTGGTTGGTTGATAAATCCTGAAAAATTACCTCGAGTATAAGGATAGAGTTTATCAGCAATTTTCTCACCACCTTCTATTGATCTTAAAACAATTTCAAAATCATTAAGAGTTGGGTAAACTCTTATATCCTCGTATTTTGTTTGGGGAGTAATATTAAATGAGGCATAAGTTGCTGTTATTGCTTGATCTAAAATCGTAAGTTCTTCTGGGCTAATTTCTTCTAAGATTAATTTAAAAAGACCTAAAAGATATGCTGCTTTTTCTTTTAAAACATCTAAAAATGTTTCATCCTCTCTTGGTGGTGGTAAATCAAAGGGGTTAATATGATATTGAGACCCTAAAGAAATTGGAATAAATGTTCCACCAAGATGATCGCAAAGTCTTTTATATTCATTTTCAGGATCAACAACAATAACATCAGTTCCTATCATTAAAGATCTTATTATTTCTAATTTAACAGCATAAGATTTACCCGAACCAGATCTAGCAAAAATTGTCATATGAGCATTCTCCAAAGAGAATCTATCAAAAATTACAAATCCATTTGTAAATTGATTTATACCATAAAAAATTCCTTTGTCACTCGTAAGATCTGAAGTAATAAAAGGAATGAAAGTAGAAAGAGGTGAAGTATTTAACTGAACAGTGAAATTAATTTTATCTTTATTAAGAGGAAGATTTGTCTCAAATCCTTGGAGATGTTGAAAAATTATTTTCTTTGGTAAAATTAAACTTCCTTCCAAGATTTTAAGAAGTTCATTTTCTACTTGAATTAAGCTATCAAGATTTTTATTTAAAATTGTTATATAAACTCCAACTTCAAACATTTTTTCTTGGCCCTGAGTAAGAAGATCTCTTAATTCTTCAATATCTTGATGAGCTGTCTCTAGTTCTGGAGATCTTACCATGCCTTTTTCTTCTCTTTCAATAATCTCTGCTTCTATCCTTGCAATCTTTTTCTGAAGAACTTTCAAAAATTCACTAGTTTCAATAGGTTTTACATAAATAGAAAGATTAAGAGGAGAATGAATATTCATAATTCGAGCTAGCCAACCAGCAAAAAGATATCTTGAATAAGAAGAAATAATTATTGTCTTTAAATAAAAATCGCCTATCTGAATATATGTGGGTTCTTGCCTGAAATATTGAGGAGCTAAAATATCTTTAATATCAGAAAGACTAATCACTTGACCAGTTTCAAGTTCAATCTTTTTTGGCTCCTTTTTCTTTAAAAAGGGTAGATTAAAATCAAATGGTAAGTTAATCATGTTTTACCTTCAATCAGTTTCATTAAATTTTTAATTGACTCTATTTTATTGACATAGAACTCATTTGGGTTGTAGCAATTGTAAATAAAATTTAAAAGTTCATCACCTTCTAAAATTGTCGGATTACCTCCTATTGAAGATAAAAGCCTTAAAATTAGATCTGCTCTTTGAAAAAGAGTATCGAGAATTTCTTCTTCGCTTCTTAACTTTTCTTTCTGAACAGAAACTATCACAAAAAACATTCTTTTCATTACAAGAGACTCTCCTGCTAAACTTTCTATAAAATTTATATAATCCTCCAACTGTAACTCTAAAAGAGTATTTTTTTGTTTACCCTTAAAAGATAAAAGATAATTTATATAACTATCTAACTTAGCATACCTTGTCATTACTAAAAATTGAAGAGGAAAATCTAAACTATTAAGAAAACTCTTAAACTGATCAATAATAACTGCTTTTGATTCTTCATCCATTAGGAAAAACTGAATTCCTTCGATAGAAATTATCGAGCAGTAAGTATCATCATCTAAAACAAAAAAATTGTTTTCTATTTTTTTTATTTTTACTAAATCTCTGGTGTTCATTTTCTTGGTAAAAATCTATAAGGATTAGTTGAGGGTATTTCTTTTTCTTGTTCAAATTTAGGTAGTTCTCTCTTTTTTGGTTCTTTTTTTTCTTCCTTAAATTTTATTTCAGGAATTCTTATTTCTTTTTTAACTGTTTTTCTCACTGGTTGCCATGTCCCAGATTTCATGAATAAAATATTATTTAAAACTTCTGGAAATACTTTATAAAATGGTTGATTATTTATTCTCACAAAGATAACCGCAGTAATTATAC
>Ga0105160_1000425_pt1 | contig 20124 bp, 14 predicted proteins | sample GXS110809BmetaG_FD_89591 | JGI IMG/M metagenome (GOLD analysis project Ga0105160, IMG submission 89591) | Hot spring microbial communities from Gongxiaoshe hot spring, China to study Microbial Dark Matter (Phase II) - GXS 110809B | ecosystem: Environmental > Aquatic > Thermal springs > Hot...
CAGTGGTTGCCTCGTAGAACGTCCGCCGCTGCCGACCGCACCGCCAGTGGATACAACGCGTGTTGGCGATACCGTCTACGTTCCCCTGGAGCCAGCGTGGACAGGCTTCCGGAACCCAGCCGATGTCCTCGTTGGGCGAGAGCCTTTCATCTACGTTGCCGATACGGACAACGACCGCATCGTGATGCTGGACCTTGCCGGGCGCCTCCTTGGGGTCTCCGGGCGTATTCGCCGTCCGGTTGCGCTGGCGCAGGATGGGCATTTCGACCTACTGGTCTGTGCTGAGCTGGATACGCTGCTGCCTGCCGGGCAGATGACCATCGGGGCAGTCTTCCGCATCAAGCTGCGGCAGGCTCACCATAACCTCGCACAAGCCCCCATCGTCCTTGCGTATGCTGAACCGGAGCGCCCGCAGCGCCGCTTCACCGGCGTTGCCGTACTGCCGGACAACAGCTACCTCCTGGCACGCACCGGACCGCAGAACACCTCTGCTGTTGACCCGGACGAGGCTGTCCTCCACATTGGTCCAGATGATCGGCTCCGCTCGCCTATTGCAACACTGCGTCCTATCGGCGTCGCTCTCAACTCTCTGGGCAAGCTCAGCGGACTGGCACTCTCTGCCGATGGTCAGGAGTTGGTTCTGACCCAGCGCGGGGAGACCATGCAATACCGCGTGCAATGGCTGCGCTACGTGACCGGCGAGGGTGCAGGATGGGCGCAGAAATTCGACCCAGCACGCCAGAGCCCAACTGTGCTACAGCCCGGGCGGTTCCGTGCTCCTGAAGGTGCTGCCTTTGACGGCAACGGGGCAGTCTATGTGGTGGATGCGGAAGCCGATAGCCTCTTGGTACTCTCTCCCTCGGGCATGCTCGTGCGGGGATACCAGGGCGAGGGGCTCTCTCGGCTCCGCCGTCCCAGCGGGGTTTCGGTGTACAACCGCACTGTCTACATTGCCGATGCAGGCAACGGACGCATTCTGCGCCTCCGCCTCTCCACGGATATGTAAGGACATGGTGGGAGTGACGATGTGGCATCTCGGTGTCCTCTTGCTGGCGGTGGTGATGGGATGTCGGAGTACAACGCCGGAGCCGCCTGTGGAAGGGGAAATCCTCCTCGGGCAGGGAGGCGGGTTTACGGGCATGTATTCCGGACACCTGCTGCGCTCCGATGGGCTGGTCTTCCGCTGGAGCCAGATGCCCGGACAGCCGGAGCGGACGGAAGAAGCCGGTCGTGTCCCTGCCGATAGCCTCCAGCCATTTTTCCGCAAACTGGCACGCTGGCAGCAGGAAGGAAAGACAGTGCTCAGTACGGGCAACATGGTGGCTTTCCTCGAATTCCGCCATGCCGGGACGCGCTACCGGCTCCAGTGGGGGCTCGGTGAGACCAATGAGCCAGAGGTCCAGGAACTCTACCAGGAGCTCCTCCGCTTTCTCCGGCGGCATCTCCCTTAGGTATTCCGGAGCAGCTGAGAGAGCGCTTCGGGGTCCAGAAGCCGGATCCGGTTGTCAGCACAGCGAATCAGATTCCGGCGCTCCAGGACCGACAGCGTGCGACGGACGGCAGAGATAGAGGTACGGAGGAGCTCAGCAATGCTGCTTGGCGTTGCTGGGAAGCGGAGAGAACCCTCCTCGTCGGCTCCATAGGTCCGGAAAAGCAGCAGCAGAAAGTGGATCACGCGCTCACGCACGGAGCGGCGCTGGAAGAGGAGAAATTGCTCTTCGATGGCTTCGATCTCGCGAGCAAGGAGCTGCACGACTCGCACCCAGAACGAGAGATGTTCCCGGGCAAAGCGCTCTACGAGCTCTGCCGGGAACAGACACGCGCGGAGCTCCTCGAGCGCGATGACGCTGACACTATGCCGCCGCTCACCAAAGAGGTCTCGGAGTCCGAGGAGATCCCCTGGTTTGTGAAGGGCAACCAAGAGCTCTTCGCCGTCATCCCCGACAGAGAGCACAGCTTTCGCCGTCCCGCTGGCGATGCAGTAGAGCTGCGTTACTGGTTCCCCGGCTCGCACAATCGGAGTGCCAGGCGCGAAGAGAACCGTCTGCCGGGCACGTGCCAGCGTCTGCTGTGCCTCCTCTCCGAGCTGTCCAAGAGGGCTAAGCCAGCCGTGCGGGCACTGGCTGCAGAGGCGAAGCTGTTCCCGAGTTTGGGACAGCATGAGGCTCAAGATAGGTGGAACACAGGCACGCTACGAAGCTCGCGCTCTTGGGAGCCGATGCCAATGATTTTTATCGTACTCCGATGTGACAACGCACGGCACAGCCGGCAAGGGTGAGGAAGGGTGGAGAGGGAGCTACCTATTTTTGCAGCGGTGGTCAGGATACCGTGGAGAGTGGATGCGAGCCTGGATTTTCGTCCCGATGTTCCTCGGTGCGGTGGGGATTTTCGCCTTCAATGCCTGGCGCCTGTTCCAGTTTCTCCGGCTTGCGCGTCCGGAGAACCGCTGGGACCGTGTGGGACAGCGCCTATGGCAGACACTTGTGGTAGCGTTTGGGCAGAGTCGGATCCTGCGAGATCGGGTTGCTGGACCAATCCATGCGGGGATCTTTTGGGGATTCCTGGTGTTGCTGAGTTCGGCAGTGGAAGCGGTATTGGAGGGATTCAATCCCCGCTGGTCATTGAGTTTCCTGGGACCGCTGTATTCGGTCAGTACGATTGCCGTGGACCTCTTCTGTGCCATTGTGTTCGTGGCGGTCCTCTGGGCAGCGTGGCGGCGGTGGGTCCAGCGAGTGGCGCGCCTTCAGGGACCTGCAGAGGAGCAACGGGATGCTGTGATTGTCCTGGGCTTGATTGCCGTAATTGTCACCGCGCTCTTGCTGCAAAACAGCACGCGCATTGCTCTGCAGGCAGACCACGCTTGGGCGGTGCGTCCGGTTTCTACTCTCTTGGCTCAGCTCTTTGCCCCGAACCAGACAACCCGTATCCTCTTCGAGGTGGGCTGGTGGGTTCACATCGGCTTCATCCTCATCTTCCTCAACTACCTTCCGTTCTCGAAGCACTTGCACGTGCTGACCTCTGTGCCGAATGTCTTCTTTGCCCGTTTGGGACCTGTCAATGTGCTCGACCCGCTTGACTTTGCGCGGGAGGATGCCACGGTCTTCGGTGCCACTGATGTGGAACACTTGAGCTGGAAAAGCATTCTGGATAGCTACTCGTGTACGCACTGTGGGCGCTGCACCAGTGTTTGTCCGGCCAACCAGACGGGCAAGATTCTCGACCCCCGAGCAATTGTCGTCGCTGTGCGGCAGCGGACGCTCGATCGGATGCCCCTGCTACTCAAGCAGCGCCGCGGCGGACAGCTCAGCCCCGAGGAAGAGGCACTGCTGAACAAACGCTTCGTCGGGGACTACATTCCAGAGGAGGCGCTGTGGCAATGCACGACGTGTGGAGCATGCATGGAGGAGTGCCCGGTTCTGATCGAGCACGTGCCCGTCATTGTCGAGCTGCGGCGGGGGTTGGTCATGATGGAGGCGCGCTTCCCTACGGAACTCCAATCGGCGTATGGGAACTTGGAAATCCAAGCTACGCCGTGGGCATTTGCGGCTTCAGACCGTGCTGCATGGGCGGCAGGGCTGCCGGTGAAGACCCTAGCGGAGGAGAGCACCACCTACGATGTCCTCTTCTGGGTTGGCTGTGCGGGAAGCTACGATCAGCGGGCGCAGCGCGTTGCCCGCTCCATTGTCCAGCTGCTGACTGCTGCCGGGGTACAGGTGCGCATCCTGGGGGCGGAAGAACGGTGTACAGGGGACCCGGCACGCCGGACGGGCAACGAGTACCTCGCCGATGGGCTCGTTCGGGCAAATGTGGAGACGCTGAACCGCTACGGCGTGCGAACAATTGTGACAATGTGCCCGCATTGCTACAACACCCTCAAAAACGAGTATCCCCGCTTCGGGGGCTTCTACCAGGTGTACCACCACACGCAGTACCTGCGCCGCCTTCTGGAAGAGGGGCGCCTGCAGCTCACTGGGGAGCATGTGCAAACCTTGCTACACACGGTGGTCTACCACGATTCGTGCTATCTGGGACGCTACAATGGAGAGTACGAAGCGCCGCGAGTACTGCTGGAGGTCCTCCCAACGGTTCAGCTCTCTGAACCGGAGCGGGCGCGGGATCGGGGCTTCTGCTGTGGTGCCGGCGGCGGACGCATGTTCCTGGAGGAGCGCGTTGGCAAGAAGGTCAACCTGGAGCGAACCGAAGAGTTGCTCGCCACAGGAGCAGAAACCATTGCGGTCAACTGCCCATTCTGCTTGACCATGCTCACCGATGGGGTCAAAGCGCTGGGGAAAGCCGATACCGTCCGTGTCCGTGATGTAGCGGAAATCCTCGCTGAGCATCTCCCTGCGGGAGATCCGCCGGCGGAAGGCGGACTTCCTGCGTGAGCCTATACCCCGTGGGTTGAACAAGTGCAGGGAAGGCATACGGCGATGCTTCTCTACCTTATGCGCCATGCGCATGCCGAAAGTGGAGGTGAGGACTTGCAGCGCCCTTTGAGTGCCGCAGGACAGGAGCACATTCAGCGGCTCCTCCCACTGCTGCGGCTGCTCCAGGTAGAGCCCGACTGGATCCTGAGCAGCCCTTATCGACGGGCTTTCCAAACGGCACAGCTTGTTGCCGAAGGGCTTGGATATTCTCGGGAAATTGTCACTGATCCGGCGCTCACTCCGGCAGGCTCTACCGTCGGGGTACAGGCACTGGTGCTGGCCTTTGCTCAGAGTCAGCAGTTGCTGCTGGTTGGGCATGCTCCCAGTATCCTGAATTGGCTCAGCGAGCTCTGTGGTGCCCGGCAGTTCCGTTTCCGCTTCCCTGCTGGTGCAATCGGCTGTATCGAGCTTCCGGACCCGCGCCGCTGGGCGGGAACCCTCTGCTGGTTGATTGGGACCGACCAACTGCAAGGAGCGTAGCCTCCTCAAGGGTGAGACAGGAGCTGCTGTGCTCGCTCCAATGCTTTCTCAGGGGAGTGGATGCCGTAGAGGGCTTCAACGACGGCGTTCTCGAAGGCAGCCTCCAGTTCGAGCCACTGAGGATGGACAGGGGTCATCCGCGCCCGGCGTAACTGCTCGGCGAAGTGCCTCCGGTACGGGATACTGAGCAAGAGCGAGTCCTGCACGAAACGCTGGTCGGCAGGGAACCCTGCCTCTGGTACGGCACGGCAGAACCGCACGGCGGTTTCTCCGGCAGTCAAGAAACGGACGAGGGCAAGTGCCAGCTCTTTCCGCGGGGAAGCAGCACTGATGGCAAGGTACTCCCCACCGGCGAAGGAGATCCCGGGCTGCAGTGGAGTCTGCCCGGGAAGCAGGGCAAGACTGTACTCCCAGCGCGGCTGCTGCTGCCGCAGTTTCTCCGCCAGCCATGCTCCCGAGACCCAGAAGCCGAGCTTGCCTTGGAGGAAGAGGTCGTCGAGCTGCCGTTGGGTTTCAATGAGCCCCACACGGGCAAGCTCTGTATAGAAGCGTACCGCTCTCACAACGGGAGGCGCCGTCAGCTGTGGGCGTCCGGTGCTGTCCAGCAAATCGCCACCGAAGCTCCATACGAGCGGGAGCACCTTCTTGTAGAGCCGGTGTGGGTCAGCGCCGTTGACTCCGCAACCGTACAGAGACGGCGGGGAATGGAGCTGGGATGCCCGCTGCAGGAGCTCTTCCCACGTCTGGGGCGGCGTCTGCGGGAGCCCAGCCCGCTGGAGAGCCGTTCGATTGAGGAACAGCACACGGGTATCCACAATCCACGGGACAGCGTAGAGCTTGCCCTGCCAGAAACACGGTGGGTGAGTGGCAGCCAGGAAGTGCTCCAGCGGAATGCTGTCTCGGGGCAGTTCCCAGAGAACGCCAGCGCTGGAAAACTGGGCAACCCAATCGGAGCCGAGCTCCAACACGTCAGGAGGCTTTCCTGCATTGAAAGCAGCCAGCAGCTTGGTTTTCCCTTCGTTCCAGGTCAACTCCGTGACGTCCACCCGACAGTGGAAGCGCTGCTCAAATTCAGCAATCAGCTCCTGCAGAGCAGCGCGGTGTCGTGGTTCACTCCAGAAATGCCAGAAGCTGATGTGGCGCTCCTCGGGCACGTTCCCGGGACGGCATGCACTCAGCAACACAAGGATGCTCAGCACTGCTCTGGCACTCATCGCCCTCCGCGGAAGAAGAGAACCAGCGTGACCGCTGCCTGCAAGATGAGGAGGACATCCCGGACAACCCCGACGACGACCTCCAGCGTACTGAGTGCTCCGCCGGGGACGATGACTGTATCACCGGGATACAGCAGTGGATTCTGGCTCGGGTCGCCGGTGCGCTGGTAGAGTTCCAGGTTGTAGACCAGCACTCGCTCGACGATGGTGGTATCCACCCGCACATCCCGGATGACGCGGACATCGGTCAGCCGGGCGTACTCGGTTGGTCCGCCACCGAAGGAGATGAGCTGGACCAGCGTGGTAGAGCTGGGGACCAAGTAGCGCCCTGGGACACGGACGTAGCCCCAGAGGTTGACCGGAATGGTCAGTCCAGCCCCGAAGCTGAGGTCGTAGTATGCAGCCCCGCCCAGCCCAGTGTACGGCATCGAACGGGGTTGGGACTGTTCCTGCCCTGGAGGAGCAAAGAGGTTGCGGGGATGCTGTGCCCAGAGCAGCGGCGCTGCCAGGAGGAGCAGTCCGAAGCGCAGGCTCATGACCCGTTGGGAGTCGAGTAAGACATCATCGCAGCCAGAACGTGCGCCAGACCGAACTTGCTCCGCGTTCGGGGCGTCCAGGTGTTACGCGGCTGATACGCCAGCGGTAGAGCTTCCCCGGCTGCAGTGGCTCGGCCCGTCCGTCCTGATTGTAGCGAATTTGAGGGCGTGAGTAATCGAGCGGGACCCCGGCGAAGACCCACACGGGGCGTCCTCCAATGTCAGGGTTGAGCGAGTCTGCCTCGAAGACGCGAAGGACCACGTACCCAACATTGTTGCTCCAGCGGAAGATGACCGAATCGGGAGCGACAGCCCCGATCGGTGCCAGAGGCACAGGGGGAGGCTCCAGCGTGAAGCGTACGGTGTCTGAGGGAGGACCTTCGCGCCGCTGCGGCGAGCGGTCCAGCGCATGGACACGGTAGTAGTACGTGCGCCAGGGGGTAACAGCCAGGTCAACGTACGCCGTATCTTCCGCCGTAGTGCCGTACTCGATCGTGACCAACTCGTGGAAGTTGATGGGACGTCCACTGGAATCGGTCGTGTCGCTGCGGTAGAGTCGATAGCCGCCGACTTTGAGCGGGTCGAGAGCATGCCACTCCAGCCGAATGCCTCCCACGCCGTTTGCAGCGGCGTCGGGCCATGGGCGAACGCCCGTCTCGAAAGCAGCCGTATCGGCACTGCGGGTAACCCAGCGCGGAGCCTCCAGCGGAGTCGGGGGTGACTCTGTCGGAGTCCCGCATCCGCTCACTGCCAGGAGAAGGAGGCACCAGGAACAGAGCTGCATCATCATCGGAGGCGTTCCAGTATAGGTCCGAGCCGGAGACTGACAGCCAGTCGGTGGACATTGCCCAGCTGTGCGTCGGAGTCAGCTAGGAAGCCATAGTCGGCGCTGAGGAAGCCGACATCCACACCGGCGCCGAGTGTCAGAACCCCGTGGTATGCCCCGAGCCGGAGGGCAAAACTACGGCGATAGGTTACTTCGATGCCGTAGTTGCTGGCACCGCTGTAGCGGCTGTCGCGGTCGTAGGCAATGGTAGCTTCCATGTGCCACATTTCCAGCGGTTGCGTCAGAGCAATCCCCCACTGGACCGAGCTTGGGATGCGGTGTGGACGCTGGGTGCTCCACAGAAGCCGTGTTCCCCCGAGGTCGCGCACGAATAGCCCCAGAGCTAGTCGGGGCCAGCGTTCATCGAAGGCGATGTCCTTGAGGTTGACCCGCAGTGCTGCTCCAAGGTCTAAGCCCAGCCCTGAAGCGGTGTGCTCGGCAATGCGCTGGTGAAGGAGTTTGAGGTTGACTCCGATGGGGAATTCTACCGGGACGGCAAAGCGCATCCAGCCGAAATCCACCGGGATGACGAACAAGTGCGCTAGGCTCAGCCAGAGAGCGTCATCGGCATTGGGGATGAATTCACCCTGTCCAGCACGTCGGACGAGCTCTTCCCGCTCTTGCGGCGAGAGCACCCGCGTCAGGTCCGGATACCGGCGGAGGTCTGGGACGGTGAAGCGTACCCAATTGATGCCCAGCTGTGCCCGGGATACCGGCACGGTAAGCCCGGTGTGGAAGAAATGCGCCAGCGGTGAACCGAGCGAGCCATACTGCGAACTGTACATGCCTGACACGAGCGGAGTCGGGGGAAGCAGCGCCAAGCCCGCAGGATTCCAGGCAAATCCCCATGCGTCATCGGCAACGGCGCTGAAGGCTCCACCCATGCCCAGTGCTCGGGCTCCGAGCGGAATCTCCAGAAAAGCCCCCGCATAGGGCTCCTCTTGTGCCCACAGCGTCAGGCACATGCCGAGAATGCTAACGAACCCGCGCCACACTGCCGCGCCGCTCAATGACAGTCTCACCTGCTCGGACACGGACTCGGTAGAAGTATACCCCATTGGCCACCGGACGCCCCTCATCGTCGGTGCCATCCCACCAGATTTCGTGGTACCCTGGGGCGGTCGGCAGCCCGGTCCCGCCGCGCAAGAAGCCAAAAGCTTCCGTCGGGGAGGAGGTCGGGAAGACCATACGCCGGATTGAACGCCCGGAAGCGGTGTAGAAGCGGACTTCAATCTCATCCACGTTACTGGCACCCAGCAGCTCGTAGGCGATAAACATCTCCTCGGCAAACGGGTTGGGAAAGGTGCCCAGGAGACGCAGCTCTAGCGTTGTGGAAACTTCCACCTGGATGCAGGTGCGTTCGCTCGTGTTCCCGTTGCAGTCGGTGAGTGTCGCACAGATGATGTGGGTCCCGCTTTCCAACCGCGGACGGTAGCTGATGCTGGCAGCCGTTGGGGTCTGCGCGGTATCCAGTACAGCGTACTGACTTGCTGGGACGGGCTGCCCGTTGAGTGTCAGCTGGATCGAGCCGGTGTCGGTGGCAATTCCGTTTTCATCAACGCCGACGATGCCAATGCGGGGGTATGCCGAGAGGACCGTCCGCGTCGGCAGAGAGCGCCCTTCTGCCGTAAGTCGGACCTGCGGTGGGCGCCGGTCTGTTGTTACTCCTACGGCGAAGACCCCGGGCAGAGTCACTTCAGCGGTGAGCACTCCCGGGCTGAGCTCGGAGCTAGGTAAACGCTGCCACAGGTCTAGCCGGGAGTGCTTCCGGTAGAGTGCCGGGGTCCCACGCTGGAGGGAACTATCCTGGCGGTCATACCAGAGCTGCAAGGTTGCGCGAAGTGGCTGCGCAGTGGTGATGGCAAGAGCGCGTGAGCTATCGGCAAGGTGGAGGAGGAAGACATCGGGCTGGACCGTGCGGGCAGAATCCAGCACCTGCAAGCAGAGGAGCACAGGGGTTGAGGGAGCCGCTGCCGCGGGGACTTCCACCACGGCAATCCCAGGGACGCCCACGGCGGTAGCCTGTACCCCGTCTGGAGTTGTCCCCAGCCCCGGCATGACGGCAAAGCATCCAAGCAGCAGGCTGTCTTCGGCAGCGTTGTTTGCCTGGATGCGGTCCCCACCGGTGGAGAGAGTGTCGCTGAGTACCTCAAGCCGGAGCCAACGAGGACGGAGCGCCGGGGGAGGACGGAGGAGCCAGTCCGTGAAGCCGTTTCCTGGGATATCCAGCCGCTGCGCTGCCAGCAGTTGGAGCCCGCCGCCGGGTTGCCGTTGCCAGAGCCGAGCAAGAACTGCCCCCGCGGGCGTCTCCGACCAGTTGTAAAGGCGCGCCTGAAGCTGTGCCCCTTGCCCGGTGACAACCATCCGCAGCCAGGGTAGAGCTGTCCGGAGACTGTCCCCGGCGAGGGGAAGCAGTACGGCTGGGTCGGCAATCCCGGGGACACGGAAAGTGGCAAGCCACGAGCTGACGCTCTGCCCAGTGGAGAGTGTCACTGTGAAAAGCACGCGGAATTCCGCACCGGCAACCACGGATGCTGCGGGAACCGGAGGCTGGGTCTGGTAGAGCTCCGGAGCAACAAGCTGGCACGGCAGAGTCCCTAACGAAGAGAGCGTTCCATCGGGCAGGAGTACGCTCACCGTTGCCGTCACTGTCTGGACCGGAGTACGGCTGCGGACGCTGATGCGGAATGCCAGAGGCTGTCCCGGTACGGGGGGCGAAGGATTCGACTGGATTTCTCCAAGCAGGACAGCCCCGGTGCTCAGTGTCACACCACCGCTGAGGGCGCGGGTGCCATCGGCGGAGACGACGTAGAGACGCACGGAGAGCCGCGAGCCGGTGTAGGTGGCAGGGATGCGGACCGACCAGCGGAGCCTCGTGCCTGAAAGCGACACCACCTGCTCACTTCCCGGCAGATCGTTCCCGCGCTCGTCAGTGAGCAGGAGGCGGGCAGTGCCGGAGCCGAACGGGAGTACTGCCTGCACGGTGAGAGAGTCGCCGGGATATGCCGTTGCCGGCTCAGCCTCCAGCCTGAGGGTATCGGGAGGCAGCCGGAGAAGCATTGCTGGATCGCCCAGGAGGGTGGACTGCAGCAGCATGGAGAGAACAATCTCGTTTTGCAGCCCGTACGCTCGGGCAGCGTAGAGGAGCTTGCCACCGCGGAAGACGTCGCCCAAACGCTGTTCCGTACCCGTTGGACGGGTCAGCACCTCCAGGAGGGCGGTGGAAAGCAGGAAGCTATTCTCCAGCCAGCCGTAACCGGAATTGCCCCAGGCTGCCACGGCGCCGCGCCGAGGAGCAATGACAAGGCTGGTGAGCAACCCGCGGCGGTAGACCTGCTGCTCGAAAGCCCCGGTAAAGCATGTCAGGCTGGAGACAATCGGGTAGCGCCCTCGATTTTGGAGGAGCTCCACATCCTCATCGCGGAGGAGTCCGGCGTCTTCCCAAATGCCGCCTCCGCCGTGCCCGAGGAAGTTGACCACAGCGGCTCCCTCGGCGAAGAGTTGGAGCAGCTCGCTGGTGTGCCCGGAATACGGTGTGCCAGGGGCAACGTAGAGACGCCGCTGGGAAATCCCTGGTGGCAGGCGCTCGGCAAGGAGTTCGGTCTGCTGCTGAAAGCCGTTGAGCCCTGCCAGGAGCAGGACTCGGGGGTGAAAGTACTCGGTGGCGTAGCGCCCTTCGTGTTCTTCCAGCTTGGAGATCACGGCGTCAGCCTCTGCGAGGGTTTCAGCCGGAATGCGCCCGATGGCAATTTCCGCAAAGGGATCGTCAGTCAGCGCTCCTGTTGGGGTCTGATACGTTCCTTCAACGCAGCCGTAGGGGTAGTCGGTCGGTGTCATGCCCCAGCGCCGGGTCTGCCAGAGCTGTGGCGGAAGGGGACGAGCAGATCCGAGCAGCAAGACGTAGCGCGGGGGAACGCTCCAGGTATGCCATGCGTACCGGAGGAAACGGCGGAGAGCTTCCCGGGAGGCAATGCCGTAGTTGAATTCGTCGTAGATGTCTTCGATGTCTACCGCCATTGCACGCAAGCCCTGGCGCTGGCGGAGCTGCAGCAGGCGCTGTACCGGATGGGTCGGTGAGACAGCTTCGGGTGTTTGCCGATCCCAGAGCCCCTTGTGGGTGATGAGCAGATAGTCGGCAGCGTTTGCAGGATTGACAAGATCGGACGGGAAGTCTCGCACCAGGCGCCGAGGGGTCCGGACACTGTCGGCTGCAATGGCGTAGAAGAGCTCCTCGGGCGAGGCAACGTAACTCTGGAAGCGGACTGTGTAGCGGACTCCGCCGAACGGGAGCGTCACTCGTTCGAGGCTGAAATTGACAATTCGGGAGACTCCGTAGCGGAAGAGCAAGATGTTCGGGGTCCGGAAGCCTTCAAGGGCAAATGTATACAGTCCCGGTGGGGAGCCTTCGGGGGTGCGAAAGAGCAGCTCGTCATCGGTTGCGACGTAGAGCCGGGGATAGCGAATGCGGACCCAGTTGAGGAAGAAGCTCGGGGCACGGTCGGCCGCCTCTGGGCAGTCGAAGATGTTCGCAACGGTCAGGGTGCTGCTGTCAGCCTCGGCAAGGAGGGAAGCGGGGATAGGCGCAATCTGGTCCCGAGGGGAACGCACCAGGAACGGACGCGCATCGGACCAGGAAGCGCGCAGGATCCGCCGTCGGTTGAGGTAAATCTCGGCAGTGTACGGCGGAATTGGGCACGGCAGAGGGCGTGCCAAGGCGCCACAGAGCATGACTTCAACCTCGACTGGGTCAGGTGCCAGGAGCGCCGGTGCAGGAAGCCGAATAGGTACCGTGACACTCGTGTTGGCAGGTACGCGTGCCCAGAAGAGCTGGTCCCCACGGAAGCTCGGCAACAGGAGATCGCGGTCCAGCTCTTCGACCGAACCGAAGCGCTCTTCGAGGCGGTTTTCCTCCACGATGACCGTGCTGAGGAAGGCCCTGCCGCGCAGGTCTACCATCCGTCGAGGGTCGCTGATACGGATGTCCCCGGATTCTTCCACCATCCGCTGCCCTTTGCCCGGAGCCCAGGTCAGGACGTAGACGTTTTCGTCGGTCTCCGGGTCGCGGTACATGTCGCCGTAGGGGTTCTGGAAGCTAACTCGGTTGGCTTCTGCGAAGAACGCCAGGTAGTCCGGGTCAGGGGGATAGTCGTCCAATCGTCCGTTGTTGTTGCGGTCGTAGACGTAGAGGGGGATTTCACGCCCACGGTTCCACAAGCGGAAGGATTCTACCGGGATCGTTGCAAGCGGTATACCGAGCTCCTGCAGCTGGCGAGCGGTGACCCTGTAGAGCCCATCCCGATCCACGATGAGCTTGTACTGATAGCCGTCAGGTGCTGTTGGGATGCGGTGAGGTTCTCCCTGCAGGAGCTCTCTCCCTGCCGTGCTGCGGGCGGATGCTGGCACGGAGGATGGCTCAATGACGGGAATACCTGCCGAGAAGGGAACAGGGCTGCGGAAACGGACGCGAAACTCCCGGGCGATGCGCACGCGGTGTCTCTCGGTATCCAGGGTGTAGGGGAAAAGTTGGAGCGCTGCGATGGAGTGCTCGCCCGTGCTACCCAGCGGGAGGAGGCGTGCCAGCGGAGGATCCTCCGGACGGCACTCGGTACAGCGGCGCTGGGCAAGCGGAGCTTCAAGCGGCAGCTCTTGCCAGCGCAGTACTTCAGTGGAAAGCTCCGTCTGCGGCGGGAGGCGCAACAGGAGCGCAAAGCCATAGAGGGCTCGATCAGGCAGAGCAAATGCCCAGCGGGAAAGCGGTGGCAGTTGCCGCATGCCGTCTGCTGTGGGAACGAAGCTCGGGGCATCGAGCTGGACGGTCAGTACCAGCTCGCCGGTACTGGAGCGCTCCCAGGAGGTGCGGAGTTCTTCGCCGACAGCACTTCCGACAGCGAGGAGGAAGAAAACGCCCCAGAGCATTCCCGCAGGACGCCGCAGCTGGATGGCAGGACAGCTTACCGGACGCAAATTACGGCGAGCGGTTACCACGGGCGGCGCTCTCGTGCCGGAATTCTGCGTAGAGCCAGAGCAGTTCTGCCAGGATCATTGCAGTGGCTCCCCACAGGGGGACAGGGGAGGAAAGCCGCCACAGCGGGACATACAGCAGGCGCCCGTCCCGGGACCAGGTTTCCATCTGCGGCGGGTGTTGAGCCAGCTCGTCGAGCGATAGAAGCCGTAGCTCCTCGACCTCTTCAGGGTTGAGTCGGAACTCCTCCGGCGGAGACAGCGCAGCGATCACCGGGATGACAGCCGCATGCGATGCCGGCACATACAGCGGAGTTGCTCGTCCGAGAAGCTCTACCTGATCGGGAACAATGCCGATTTCTTCTGTCGCCTCCCGGACAGCAGCCTCTTCGGGTGCCTCCCCAGCATGGAGCATTCCGCCGGGGAAGCTCCACTCACCCCGATGATGCAGGAGCCGGGAGCTCCGAAGGGTGAGCAGACATGTCGGAGAGGGTACGTTCCGCAAGAAAGCAACCAGAACAGCTGCGGGGCGGCTTCCAGGAGGAGGGGTAAGCGGACGCTGGCGACCCGGTGCGTGTGGCATGAGCCGCTGGTGAGCTGCATGCCCCGGTAGAGGCTCCTGCAGCCGACGACGGAGAAAGCTAACCCACGCGTGCTCGTCCATGATATTGACGACAGCATAGCCAAAGACGAAGACGGGAGCCGCTTCTGGCTGCTCACGGAGGTACGCCGTAGTTTTGCTCTTCGGTAGCATGGGGAGTCGCCGACATGTACCTCCTTCTCTGGGTGGTGGCATCGTGCTCTGCCTTGGCAGCTTGGTGCGGTGCCACGGTCAGTCCCGACACGCTCGACTTCGGCTCGTTGCCGCTCGGACGTGTACAGAGCCGGAGCCTCACCCTCACCAATGGTGGGAGCGGGGAGCTGGTGCTCCTGGGAGCGGACATCCGCCAGTGGGCGTGGGGTGGATTCGCCGTCGCGACTACGGTACCGCAGACGCTCCAGCCCGGAGAGAGCCTCTCGCTTGAGGTGAGGGCGCTCTTCGTGCATAACCTCCCCTGCCAGGGGATCCTGCTGCTACGGCTCCGGTGTGAAGAGGCAGAGTGGACATACCCGTGCCTGCTCCAGGCGCATCCGCAGGACCCTGATTCTGTGTACGCTCTCACCGACGGGCTCTGGGGCGAGGCACTCCGGCAGCGGCTACAGGAATTGGTACAGCAGCAGCGGGTTCTCCCCTACGATAGTGCGCGCCGTGCCATTTTCTTCGACGTGGATAATCGCGGCGGGAAGGTCGAGTGCGTCTACACCGGGCAAACCATTGCGGTCCCGCCGATGCCCTCACCGACAGTTTTCAACCTCGAGCATACCTGGCCGCGGAGCCGCGGCAGCGATACTCTCCCGCCGTTGAGCGATCTGCACCATCTTTTCCCAACCCGGGCAGAAGCGAACGAGCAACGCCGGGATTTGCGCTTCGGGCTTGTCCGTACCGTTCTCTGGCAGCTGGGCGGCTCTCGCTACGGGCTGGATTCGACCGGTGCGGAAGTCTTCGAGCCCCGCGATCGTCACAAAGGTGATGCTGCTCGTGCGCTTTTCTACGTAGCGCTCCGCTACGGGAACATGACCGGCTGGCTGACGGCGCCGTACGAGGCACTCCTCCGTCGCTGGCATGAGCAGGATACGGTGGATGAGTGGGAACGGGAGCGCACACACCGGATTGCCCGTCTTCAAGGGCGGGCGAATCCCTTTGTGGAGCGTCCGCAGCTGCTTGAGCGGCTCTCCCGCGTCGGTGGCACTGCAGCGTTTCCGGACATTGCGCAGCCTGTGCTCTCCGATACCGTGCTGGAGTACCGGGGAAGAGAGCCCTCGGCAGAGGTGCGGTTGGGGATTCTCAACCTCGGCTGGGGAGCAGCACAGCTGCGGGCACTCGACATACTCGAACTCCCTGCAGGGGTTGAAATCACGCCGCGTCTGCTCGATAGCCTCATTGCCCCTGGCAGGACTGGTTGGGTTGTGGTACGGCTGCAGGGGATAGCGGGCTCGTCAGGGAATGTGCGGATGCGCCTTCGGTTTGCTGCTGGGGTCCGACCACTGGAGGTCGTGCTGCGGCTTACCCCGAGCGGCATTGCTTCCCCGTGGGCTATCAGGCTTGTGGAGGGAGATGAGCTTGTGGTGCATTGGGCAGGACCGGTGCCTGCGGACATCCCACGGCTGACGGTATTCACCGTAGCAGGGCAGGCGCTGGCGTGCCCTGCCAGGTTCCGAGCGCTGGCGGACGGCTCTGTGGAAGTGCGCCTCCCGCGTGACAGGCTTCCCCGTGGACTGCTCCTGCTGCGTGTCAATGTTGGACAGCAGGTCTGGTGGACATGGAGGCTGAACCCGTAAAGCCGGGAACGCTCTACGTGGTCGGTACCCCTATCGGGGACTTGGACGACATCACCCTCCGGGCACTTCGCGTGCTGAAGGGGTGCTCGGTGGTCTTCTGCGAGGAATTCAAGGTCGGTGCCCGGCTCCTGCGCGCCCATCGGATTGACAAGCCGCTGGAGACGCTCAACGAGCACAATGAGCCGGAGGCAACCGAACGGGTTCTTGCCTATTTGCGTCAGGGCAAGGATGTCGCGCTCATTTCCGATGCCGGCATGCCGCTCATTGCTGATCCGGGCTTGCTCCTTGTCCGGCGTGTGCTGCAGGAAGGGTTGCCATTGGTCGTTGTCCCGGGACCGTCGAGCATCGTGACGGCGCTGGTTCGGAGCGGCTTTTCTACCGACCAATTCCTCTTCGCCGGGATGCTCAGTCGTAGACCCGAAGAGCGTCGCCGTCAGCTCCAGGCATTGGCAGAGGAGACCCGAACGGTGGTGTTGCTGGAGACACCGTACCGACTGCGGCAGCTCCTCAGCGACGCTGCTGCCATTATGCCCGAGCGCCGGGCATACGTGGGGTGCAATCTGACGCTGCCGTACGAAACGCACCACTACGGGACGTTCGCTCAGCTGTGGGAACGTTTCCGCCAGAGCCGCTTCCGAGGGGAATTCGTCCTCTGCTTCGAAGGACGGTCAGTACTCGAGCCGCACCGTGCTGTCCGGAAGGCTCGGACACCCTTCCCGAGACGGCAACGGAGGCGGCGGGTGTAATTTTGTACGTGGTGCGGCACGGGAATCCACAATGGCACGCATCCTCATCACAGCGGCTCTGCCTTATGCCAACGGATACATCCATCTGGGGCACTGTGCTGGGGCATATCTGCCGGCGGATCTCTACGCACGCTACGCGCGGCTCCGAGGACATCAGGTGCTCTTCCTCTGCGGTTCTGACGAGCATGGCGCCCCGATCACCATCGCTGCGGAGCAAGAAGGGGTCTCTCCCCAGGAACTCGTTGAGCGGTATCACCGTGCCAATGCCGAGGCGTTTGCTCGTCTGGGCATGAGCTTCGACTACTACGGGCGTACGACCGATCCGCTGCACTATGAGTTTGCCCAGAGCTTTTTCCTGACCCTCCTCCAGCGGGGATACCTGGAACAACGGGAGGAAGAGCAGTTCTACGACCCGGATGTCGGGATATTCTTGCCGGATCGGTACGTGGAGGGCACCTGTCCGAACTGCGGCTACGAAGCTGCTCGCGGCGACCAGTGCGAGCGTTGCGGGGCTTACTACAACCAGTTGGAGTTGCGAAATCCTCGGAGCCGTATTACGGGCAAGCCTCCGGTGGTCCGCCGGACGGTGCACTGGTATTTCCTGCTGAGCCGTTTCCAGCATGCGCTCCAGGAGTACATCGAGGCGAAGAGCACCGAGTGGAAGGAGAACGTCGTGCAGCAGACCCGCAGTTGGCTCCGCCAAGGGCTCTCCGACCGCCCGATTACCCGCGACTTGGATTGGGGGGTGCCCGTGCCGCTGCCCGATGCCCGCGGGAAGGTGCTCTACGTCTGGTTTGAAGCCTTGCTGGGCTACATCTCTATTGCCCAGCGCTGGGCGCTCGAACGGGGCGAGCCGGAGCTCTGGCGTTGCTGGTGGCAGGAGCCAGAGACCCGCTACCTTGCCTTCATCGGCAAGGACAACATCGTGTTCCATACGCTCATGTTCCCCGCTATGCTGATGGCGCATGGCGGCTACATTCTGCCGGCAAATGTGCCGGCAAATGAGTTTCTCAACCTCGAAGGGCGGAAGTTCTCCAAGTCGCGCAACTGGAGCATCGACGTCCTGGAGTTCTTGTCCGATTTCCCCGAAGAACACGCCGTCGATGCACTGCGCTACACACTGGCGGCGAACCTCCCAGAGACGCGGGATGCGGACTTCACCTGGCAGGAATTCGGCTCCCGTACCAATAACGAGCTGGTGGCAGCATTCGGGAATTTCGTCAATCGGACGCTGCAGTTTCTCCACCGCTACTGGGACGGGCGCATTCCGGAGCTTTCCCCCGAAGGTGAGGAGTTCCGTCGAGAGTGGGAGCAGTGTGCTGCAGAAGCCCGCAATGGGCGAGAACTCTCGCTCAGCCCGCGGTGGCGTGCAGAGGAGCGAGCCATTGTGGAGAGCCTCTTCCATGCCGTTGCCCGGATTGCTTCGCTCTATGAGCGCTTCCGCTTCCGCGATGCGGTTGCGGAGACAATGGCTCTGGCGCGGGCAGCGAACAAATTCTTCACCGATATGGCGCCGTGGCAGACAGTGGTGGAAGCACCAGAGCTTTGTGCCCGGACGCTCTACATCTGCGCTCAGCTCCTCCGGAGTTTCGCGGTGGTATTTGCTCCCGTGGTGCCCTTCGCAGCGCGCCGCCTCTGGGAGTTGCTGCAGTGTTCCCCGGCGGTGGGCGATCCCGGGGAAAATGCTGCCGGCGAGGACTTCTGGCACCACGCACGTGTGCCGGCGTTGCCCTCTGGGCACCGACTCGGGGAGCCGCGGCTCCTTTTTGCGAAGTTGCCACCGGAACGCATTGAACGCCAACGACAGAAGTTGTACACCATGGCGCATGCTCCGATGGAAGCCTCTGCTGAGATTGCGGGCAATGCCTACGCGACGGTGGAGGACCTGCAGCGGCTCGGACTGCGGATCGGACGCATTGTGGCTGCCGAGCCAATTCCGGGAACGCAGAAGCTCCTACGCCTCCAGGTAGAGCTTGGGACAGAGGTGCGACAGATTGTTGCCGGTATTGCCCAGCGCTACCGCCCAGAGGAGTTGCTGGGACGAGCAATTGTTGTGGCAACGAATCTCAAGCCGGCGGTCATCCGCGGGGTGGAATCCCAGGGCATGCTCCTGGCAGCCACTGCCCCTGATGGAACCCCGGTCCTTTTGACCCCCGATGCCGAGGTGCCCAGCGGAGCAGAGGTGCGATGAGTGCGGAGCTGCTGCACGAGCTGCCCTCCGTGCGCCGTCAGCGGCGGCGCTTGACCCGCTGGAGCCTGCTCGGGATTGTGGTCGGCAGTGCACTCATGCTGGTAGGCTACGTGTACAACGTCATTGCCATTGAGGAACGCATTCGGCAGATCGCCAGACTCCAGCGGGCATGCGATTCTCTGGAGGCGCTCGTTGCGTATCGCCGCCAACAGCTGGCGCAGCTCGAGGCGCCCGAGCGGATTATCCCAGCAGCGCACCGCTTGGGCTTGGAGCTGCCGGCGCGCCCCCCGCAGGTGCTCTCTTCTCCAGAGGCAGGTTCCCCGTAGCCTTGCTGCAATGCGACCGGAGGTCCAACGCTGGTTTGCCGAGCAAGCGTACTCTCCTGAGCGCTACGCGCGCTTCCGTACAGCGTTGGAAGAGGCAGTAGGCTGCCGGATTGAGTTCCGCGTCTGTGAAGCACCCATTTTCGTCGCACATCCGTTCCGGGAGCAGTTAGAGAGGGCAGCACGGGAAATCACGCTCCAGTGCGCAACGGCACACTACCGGGCACTCTCCGAGGCAGCCATTCCGGGGCCGTACCGTGTACCCAATGAACCGGACCGCCCACTCTTCGCGGTGGTCGACTTCGCCGTCGTCGAGGAAGCGCCAGGAAAGTGGGGGCTGCGCTTAGTGGAGCTCCAGGGCTTCCCCTCGCTTTTCGGCTACCAGTACTTCTACGCTCGCCTTGCTCGGGAAATCTACATGTTGGGAGAGCAGTGGAGCTATACCTTCAGCGGGCTTTCCGACCAGCAGTACTGGGACATCCTGCGCCGAGCAATTCTGGCAGAACATGCCCCAGAAGAGGTGGTGCTTCTCGACTACCGACCGGAGCAGCAGAAGACGCGCCCGGATTTCACAGCGCTGGAGCGGCAGTTGGGCATCGACGCGGTGGACATCTGCAGCCTCCGCAAGGAAGGGCGTCGCCTGTGGCGCCGGCGCAAGGGAAGGTGGATACCGGTCCGGCGTATCTTCAACCGAGTCATTGTGGACGAGCTCGAAGAGCACCGTGTCCAGCTGCCTTTCTGCTGGACCGAAGAGCTGGAGGTGGAATGGGCAGGACATCCGAACTGGTACTTCCGCATGAGCAAGTTTGCTTTGCCGTACCTGCGTCATTCCACCGTCCCCCGAGCCTATCGGCTCTCGGAGGTGGAGGAGCTCCCGCCGGGGGAAGTGCGTCGCTTCGTTCTCAAGCCGCTCTTTTCGTTTGCAGGTAAGGGCGTCGTCCTGGAGCCAACGGAAGCAGACCTGCGGGCAATTCCGCCGCAGATGCGGCACCTCTACGTGCTTCAGGAGCGCATCACCTATGCACCGTGCGTGTATACCCC
>Ga0105160_1000427_pt1 | contig 19959 bp, 17 predicted proteins | sample GXS110809BmetaG_FD_89591 | JGI IMG/M metagenome (GOLD analysis project Ga0105160, IMG submission 89591) | Hot spring microbial communities from Gongxiaoshe hot spring, China to study Microbial Dark Matter (Phase II) - GXS 110809B | ecosystem: Environmental > Aquatic > Thermal springs > Hot...
GCTCCCCCCACCCAGTATCAGGAGGTCCGATCCCCTCAACGCCCTGACCACGTCGGGGACGGACCAGCGGTTCGCCCTGGCGACGCCCTGGGGCGGCTCACCCCTGGGGCCGAACAGGACGAGGAGCTCTCCCGCGAAGCCCATCTCCCTCAGGAGCTCCGCCTCGGCCCTGAGCATGAGCTCGTCCCCCAGGTTGCCGAAGCCGAAGTAGCCGGCCAGGCATATGCGCCTCAGACCAGACCCCTCCTGTCGGCCCAAAGGAGCAGACGGGAGGCGAGGGAGAAGAGGAGGACCAGGATAAGGCCGACGGCGCACCCGAAGGCCGCGCCCAGGGCCACCCGAAGCAGCGTCACGACCAGGGGGGTGTGGAGGTGGCAGAAGCTGTTGACGACCGAGACGAAGGCCACCGAACCAGCGAGGCGAAGGAGCACCCTGTACCTTCCAAGAAAACCGCTCCCGGCGGACCAAAGGCACAGCACCAGCGCCGGATATCCCACCGCTATCTCCTTCGTCCTGGGCCTTACCCCCATCGCGATCTCGAGGAGCAGCCTGAGCCTTTCCTCCGCCGCGGCCACAGCGAAGACGCCGAAGTTCCCGCTCCTAAGGAGCATGAAGGCCAAAGCCCCCAGGAAGGCCACCCCCAGGGCCACCTCGAACCAGTATATGGGCCTGAGCATCAGGTCCCTGGGCCTCTCCGGGTAAAACCCGTCCAGGAAGGAGAGGAACGCCACCAGGAGTAGGGGCAGGACCAGGGACAACTTCACCCCGAAGAAGAGGTCCACCTTCAGGGCGTACCTGGGGGTCCCGTAGTAGGAGGCTATGGCCAGCCCCCCCGCCACCGCCAGGCCAAGCCCCAGAAGGATCGATCTAAGGTACGGACCCCTTCCCGGAGCCATGGACAGGACCGAGGCCAGGGTGGAGAGCGCGACGGCCACACCCAGCCCAGAGAGCCTGTATAGCAGCCCGAACCCGTCGGGCAGGAGCCCGAAGGGGACGAAGGAGAGGGCGAAGGCCGTCCAGGCGAGCCAAAGCGCGCCCGGGAAGGCGTAGAGGGACAGGAGCCCCACCGCCGAGGACAGGAAGAGCCCCATCCCCAGGTGGGCCAGCCGGGAGACCCTCCTGTCGGCGAGGAGGTCGGGCCACCCGTTCCTCATGGGGTAGGGGGGAAAGCCCGAGAGGCTCAGGGAGACCTCCCTCCCGGCCGCCTTGAGCTCCTCCAGGGGATCTCCGCTTCGATACCAGAAAGGCCGGATCAGGAGCAGGTTCTGCCCCCTCTCCCGGGCGGCCCTCACGTAGCGCTGTATTCCGGACCTGTAGTCCACCCGAAAGAGGTTTATCTCGTCCTCGGGGATGCTGTGAAGGGGCAGGAGGAAGGGATACGCCATGGAGGTGGCCTCAGGCAACCCCCTCTGCCTGCTGAACTCGGCGACGGCCAGGGGGACGCCCGCCCCCTTGAGGGAGGAGACGAACCCGCTCAGGCCTTCGGGAAAGCCCAGGAAGACGTCCCCAGCGGGCAAAACGGCGTCGGGCGAGGCCGAAAGGATCGCCTCCAGGTACCTGGAGATCCTCCCCTCCCCAGAGCCGGGCATGGGCTGAGGCCTCAGGACCAGCCTGAGCCCAGCCCTCCTGGCGAGGCGGAAGGCCGCCTCGTCGTAGAAGAAGCCCACCCACTGCAGGGCCTTGGGCGGAAGGCCAGGGACGACGAAGAGCCTGCCGGAGGGGAGGTCGAAGGCCCTGAAACTCCAGCGAAGGGAGATCCATCTAGAGGCGCTCTCGGCCAGAGGGAGGGGCACCAGAAGGGCTGGGTCCTCGGGCGAAACCCCGGGAGGAAGGGGCCCGCGCAGGAAGGAGGAGGCGCTCCCCAGGGAGATACCGTAGTCGTAGAGGTCCTTGATCCCCACCTCCTGGACCACCAGCCCGGAGAAGCCAGCCCCTTTTAGCTCCTCCAGCACCCGCAGGACGTCCTCGCCTCTGGCCCTGGCGATGGAGAGCACGTCCCCCCAGTCCACCAGCAGGGCGAAAGCGGCCCTGGACCTCTCCTCCGAGAGCCTGGGCGGCAAGGCCACCGCGAGCAAGGCCGAGAGGCCGAGCACGAGCAGCAGGAAGAAGGTCGCGGCGCTAGATCTTCGCCTCAGAAGTCGCTCCAAGCCCCGGATCCCCCCTCAACCCAGAAGAGGTGGGGCCTGATCCCGAAGCGCGACAGGGCCTCGCAGACCCTGGAGACGGGAAGCCCCACCACGTTGTAGAAACAACCCTCGACCCTCCTGACCAGGGAGGCCCCCTTGCCCTGCACGGCGTAGGCCCCGGCCTTGTCCATGGGCTCGCCGCTGTTCGCGTAGGCCTCTATCTCCTCCTCCGAGAGATCCCTGAAGAAGACGGAGCTCACCTCGACGAAGGCCTCCTCCAAACCCATCCCCAGGCACACCAGGCAGACCCCGGTGAAGACCTCGTGCCTCCGCCCCGAGAGCGCCCTGAGCATGGCCTTCGCCTCCTCCCTGGAGCCGGGCTTCCCCAGGACCTCGCCCTCGAGGTAGACCACCGTGTCCGCCCCCAGCACCACGTCCTCGGGGTATCTACAGGCCACCGACCTGGCCTTGCCCCTGGCGAGCTCCAGGGCGAGCTCAGAGGGGCTTCGGAGCTCCACCGATCCCTCGTCGAAGAGGGGAGGGACCTTCGCGAAGGGCAATCCCAGCTCGGACAGCAACCTCTCCCTGCGGGGGCTAGAAGAGGCCAGGATCAACCTTCTCGGAGCCGGCAAGGCGCCACCACTTCCCTTTCGGAAAAGATCGGCCTGTGCTACCATTTCAGTCGGACGGCCACCCCATATTATGGTGGGTGAGCCCCCAAAAATCAACAACGAAGGAGGGATGCGGGGTGAGATCGAACGAGCGCTACGAGGAGTTCTTGAGATACAGGCCCCTTAACGTCCAGATGCTCTACAGGGACGAGCCAGTGGGGCTGGTGAGCGGAAGGGACATCGCCGAGGCCATGAAGGAGGCCAGGGCCATAGCCCTGGCGGCCAACGTCAGAAACCCCCTCACCATAAAGGGCGTCCTGAGGGCGGCCAAGGAGCTGAAGGCCGCGGTGATGCTGGAGCTAGCCAAGTCGGAGGCCACCTACTGCGGCAACAACTACGACAACGTCCCCTCCATGGCGGTCGAGTACTCCAGGGAGCTGGGGCACGGGGTCATATTCGCCCTCCACGTGGACCACTACGCCGTCAAGGGGGCGGAGGACCGGGACAAGTCGATAGCGCACCTTTGCCAGATAATATCCAGGGGCTGGACCTCCGTGGCGATAGACGCCTCCCACAACCCCGACTACGAGAACCTGATCTTCACCAGGGACGTGGCCATGCACATCCCCCCCTACATAGGGCTGGAGGTGGAGGTGGGCGAGATAAAGGGACCCGGTGAGCTCACCACCGTGGAGGAGGCCCTCTACTTCGTCGGGGGTCTCAACTCCTGGGGCGTATTCCCCGACTTCCTGGCCATATCCAACGGGAGCAAGCACGGCACCTACGACAAGTCCTCGGGCGAGGAGGAGGGGATAGACCTAGTGAGGACCAGGGAGATAGCCGACGCCATAGCCCCCTTCGGCGTCTCCATAGCCCAGCACGGCATATCGGGCACGCCCCTGGAAAAGGTGAGCACCTTCAGGCACTACGGCATAAACAAGGGGAACGTGGGGACGCTCTGGCAGAACATCCTCTTCGGCCTGAAGATGGAGGAGGACACCGGCAACGCCGTCATAGAGAAGGGCTCCTACGTCAAGGACCCCGACAGGGGCATCCCCGCGGAGCTGTGGGAGGAGATAGTGGCCTGGGCCGACTCCCAGGGGATGAGCCGAAAGAGCGGCGACTACAAGAAGGCCAACAAGCCCTTCCACGACAAGATCATGGCCCTGCCCGAGCCCATAAAGGAGAGGATAGTGGAGGAGACCTGCGAGTGGGCCAAGCGCTTCATAAGGGCCTTCGGCGCGGAGGGGACGGCCGAGCTGGTGGTGGACAAAATGCTCTCCAGGAAGGACCACTGCAGCCTGCCCCAGCGCTTCGTCCTCAACATGAGGCACCACTACACCAGGGATCTCGCCCCGGACAGGAGGAAGCGCGAGGAGGGGGCCGATTACTCCGATTAGGGTCAGCTTCGAACCCAAGAGGAGGTGTCGAGATGAGGGTTCTCATAGTGGGAGGGGTGGCCTGCGGGCCCAAGGCGGCGGCCAGGCTCCGTCGCCTCGACCCAAGCGCGGAGATAACGGTGCTGGAGATGGGCTCTCACATAAGCTACGGGGCGTGCGGGATACCCTACTACGTGGCCGGGCTGGTGGGTCGACTGGAGGACCTCTTCTCCACCCCCGTGGGGGTACCCAGGGACGAGACCTTCTTCAAGAAGAACAAGGCCATAGAGTTCCTCACCATGCACAGGGCGGAGAGGGTGGACCCCAGGGCCAAGGCGGTGGAGGCGAGGGACCTGAGGACCGGAGAGCTCAAGGTCTTCCCCTACGACAAGCTGGTGATAGCGACCGGCTCGACCCCCTTCGTCCCTCCCATCCCGGGTCTGGACCTGGAGAACGTCTTCACCAGGTGGGACATAGAGGGGGCGAAGAGGCTCAAGGACTTCATCGACTCGGAGAGGCCCAGGAGGGCGGTCATGGTGGGAGCTGGCCTCATCGGGATGGAGATGGCAGAGGCGCTCAGGATAAGGGGCCTCGAGGTCACCGTGGTGGAGGCGCTCTCCTGGCCGCTCCCGAAGCTGCTGGACGAGGAGATGGGCCTCCTGGTGCAGAAGAAGCTCGAGGCCTCCGGGGTCAGGTTCGTGGGCGGCGCCAGGGTCTTAGAGGTCGAGGGGGAAGGGGCTAGGGCCAGGAGGGTGAGGACGGACGCCGGCGCCCTCGAGGCCGACCTGGTGCTGGTGGCGGTGGGGGTCAGGCCCAACGTGGAGCTCGCGAGGCAGGCGGGGGCCGAGATAGGTAGCCTCGGCGGGATAAGGGTGGACGAGCACATGAGGACCTCCATACCGGACGTCTACGCCGGGGGCGACTGCGTGGAGTCCAGGCACCTGGTGAGCGGGAGGTACGTCTACCAGCCCATGGGCTCCACCGCCAACAGGCACGGCCGAACCATCGCGGACAACATAGCGGGCATCCCGAGCCGCTTCAAGGGGGTCTTAGGGACCGCCGTGGTGAAGGTCTTCGAGACCACCGTGGCGAGGACCGGCCTCTCCGAGAGGGAGGCCGAGGAGGCCGGGTTCAAGGCCATCTCGTCCACCATAACCGCCCTGGACAAGGCTCACTACTACCCGGGGGCAAAGCCCATCACCATAAAGCTGGTGCTGGAGAGGGGAAGCGGCAGGATACTGGGGGCTCAGATCGTGGGCGAAGGGGTAGCGGACAAGAGGATAGACGTCCTGGCCTCGGCCGTGTGGAGCGGCATGACGGTGGACGAGCTGGCGGACCTGGATCTGGCCTACTCGCCCCCCTACTCCAGCGCCCTGGACCCCCTCACCCACGCGGCCAACACGGCGAGGAACAAGCTGGCGGGCTTGCTCAAGGGGAGGAAGCCCACGGAGGCCAGGGAGCTCGTGGAGGAGGGCAGGGCCATCATACTGGACGTCAGGACGCCGAAGGAGGTGGAGGAGGTCTCCCTGCCTTACGAGGAGTGCACCTGCTACGTGCCCCTGGGCAAGCTGAGGGAGATGATGGAGAGCCTTCCCAGGGACAGGGAGATCATAGCCACGTGCAAGATCTCCAGCCGCGCCTGGGACGCGGTGTGCACCCTGAAGGGCATAGGTATCGAGGAGGCCTCCATCCTGGAGGGTGGGGTGGTGGGCTGGCCCTTCAGGTGCGAGTGCAAGGGCTCAAAGGAGGGAGACGAAAGGCCCAAGCAGGCGTCTCCATAGCTCCAGCCACCTCCTGGCCTCCGAAGCGCCGAGCAAGTAGAGGGCGCTCTCCCTGAGAGGGTCCACGGAGATGGGGGCGAAGAACGCCCCCATCCTCTCCGTGGCCTCGGGCGCGGCCCAGACGGCCCTGGCCGTCCTACTCCAGGCGCTGCTCCCCTCGGGGAGCTCCGGGACCAGGGAGATGGCCGTCCTCTCCCCGGACTCGTAGAGGGTGAGCGTGGAGGCCCAATCCCCGAGTACGCCCATAGGCTCCTGCCACCGCCTCCTGGGGGAAAAGCCCCTCTCCCTCAGGAAGGCGTCCACCTCGTCGGCGAAGGAGAAGGACTCCTCGAACTCCCCCACGTGGGGGGCGAGGGGGAAGAACCTCATGAAGGACCTCAGCGTCCAGAGAAGCCTATGGGACAGGGCCTCGGCCACCCCCACGTCGGAGAGGCCCATCAGGGACCTCGGGAAGAGGATGCGCTCCTCCCCCCCCGGTACGAGGCAGAAGAAGGCGGCGGCGGACGAGAGCACCAGCGGCTCGTTCCAGCGAGAGGGCGTCCACAGGGCGAGGCTCTGGGGGACGCCGGCCCTGAAGAGGGAGGCGGAGAGGTCCTCGTCGAAGGCTATCCTGAGCTGTCTTCCGTCCCAGCTGGAGCTGAAGTGGCTCCTGAACAGCTCTTCCTCCTCCCGGAGGAGGAAAAGGGGTAGCAGGAAGGCCACGCCGGAGGATCCCCTCCCCTGGGAGAACCACAGGGACGACCTCCTCAGGTCGTCGGCCAACCTGAACCTCTCGAGGGAGGAGGAGATGTGGGGATCGTGAGCCACCCTGAGCATGGCGACGTAGGCCCTCCTGGCAGCGCCCCTGACCTCCTCGTCCTGGGCCGCAGCCTTCAGGAGGGGAGTCAAGGCGGCGAGGACCTCCTCCCTGGAGTACTCCACCAGGGAAGCACCCCGCTTCACCTTGAGCTGGGAGAGCCCCTCCACGAACCAGTAGGGCCTTCGCATCTGCTTTCTGCCCGTGTGGGCGTTGGAGATCACCACGGCAGGGGCTCCGCCCACCAGGGTGAGCTTCAGCAGGAGGTCGTCCCCCAGGTTGGCTGAGGCCAGGACCTTTGGCCCGCTCAATCGGTCCCTTCCTCCTCCACCAGCTCCAGGACGTCGCCGGCCTTGAGCCTCCCTCCCGAGATGACCCTGGCGAAGACCCCCTTGACGGGCATTACGCATCTTCCTGCTGCCCTGAAGATGGCGCAGCCGTGGCCGTGGCACTCCTTTCCTATGGAGCTGACCTCCAGCAGGACCGTCCCACAGCGAAGCCTATCGCCCACCTTGAGGGGGAAGTCCATCCCAGAGGTGGTCACGTTCTCGGCGAAGAGCCCCGGCCCAACACGCAACCCTTCCGGCACAAGAGGTGCCATCGCTTCCACCTCGGACCAGTCCAGGAGGCTCACCTCCCTGGAGCTCCCCGCGTGGGCGTCCCCCACCACGCCGATCCCCTCCCGAAGCTCTATCTCCTCCACCGGCTCCTTGGGGGTCCCCTTAGCCCTCGACAGGTTCACCGACATCACAGCTATGGTCCTCTTCGGCGACATCTATCCTCGAAGCCTCCTCCACCCTACCCTTTCTGGAGAGGTAGTCCTTGACGGCGGCCTTTATCCCCTGCTCGGCGAGGAGCGAACAGTGGACCTTCTCGGGCGGAAGGCCCCCCAGCGCCTCGGCCACGTCCCTGTTGGTGATCCTCAAGGCCTCCTCTATGGTCTTGCCCTTCACCATCTCGGTGATCATAGAGGAGGTGGCTATGGCGGCAGCGCAGCCGAAGGTCTCGAACTTCACGTCCACTATCCTTTCGTCCTCCACCTTTATGTATATCCTCATCACGTCGCCGCAGCGGGGGTTTCCCACCTCCCCCACCCCGTCGGCGTCCTCGATCCTCCCCACGTTCAGGGGTTTGAAGAACAGTTCCATGAGCTTCTGAGAGTAGGGCATCCTCCTACCTCCTCACCTATTCCCCTTGCCGTAAGGGGATATGGACCTCAGCTCCTCCACCACCCTGCGAAGCGACTCCACGAAGTAGTCCACGTCCTCTTCCACGTTGTCCTTCCCCAGGGTGACCCGAAGTGAGCCGTGGGCCGTCTTGTGGTCTATCCCCATGGCCAGGAGCACGTGGCTCGGCTCCAGAGATCCCGAGGTGCAGGCCGACCCGCTCGATACCCCTATCCCGAGCGCGTCGAGCCTCAGTATCATGGCCTCCCCCTCCACGTGGGACACGCAGAAGCTCGCGTGGAAGGGAAGCCTCCTGGTGGGATGCCCGGTCAGCTCGACCTCGGGGACGGAGGACAACACGCCCCTAACCAGCCTGTCCCTGAGGGCCTTAACCCTCTCCTCGTCGCCCGACTCCAGACGCCTCAGCGCCAGAGAAGCCGCAGCGCCAAACCCCACTATGCCCGCCACGTTCTCGGTGCCGGACCTCAAGCCCCTCTCCTGGCCCCCTCCGTGGACCAGGGGCTCGAGCTTCACCCCCCTCCTAACGTAGAGGGCCCCGACCCCCTTGGGGCCGTACATCTTGTGGGCGGAGATCGTCATCAGGTCGACCGGCAACTTCGAGACGTCCACGGGCAGGTGGCCCACGGCCTGGATCGCGTCGGTGTGGAAGAGCACCCCCCTCTCCCGGCAGATGGCCCCCAGCTCCTCTATCGGCTGGATCGTCCCCACCTCGTTGTTGGCGAACATCACGCTCACCAGGATGGTGTCGTCCCTGATGCTCCTCCTGAGCTCCTCCGAGGAGACCATCCCATAGCGGTCCACCGAAAGATAGGTGACCTCGAACCCCTGACCCTGAAGCCACCTGAAGGCGTCCAGCACCGCGTGGTGCTCCACCGAGGAGGTTATGAGGTGCCTCCCCCTTCCCTTAAGCCTCCAGGCCACCCCCTTTATGGCCAGGTTGTCCGACTCGCTACCCCCCCCGGTGAAGACTATCTCCTCCGGCGAAGCCCCCACGAGGGCGGCCACCTGGGACCTGGCCCTCTCGACGGCCTCCCTCGCTTCCCTGCCCCAGAGGTGCAGGCTGTTGGGGTTTCCGAAGGCGAAGGACATGTAGGGGGTCATCGCCTCCAGCACCGAGGGATCCAGGGGCGTCGTGGCGGAGTGGTCCAGATACACCCTTCTCATCTCGCTTCCCCCCTAGGCGAAGACCTCTTCCAGGACCTCGGCGAAGGCCCTGTAGGCCTCGTCCCCGTAGAGGTAGAAGACCACCTCCTGGATGGACGACTCCTCCTCCTCCAGGTAGAGCTTCAACTCCTCCATCATGGCCCTGGCGGCGGACCTGTAGGGGAAGCCCCCCACGCCGGTACCCAGGGCAGGGAAGGCCACCCTTCGGGCCCCTATCTCGTCCGCCCTCACCAAGCTGGAGGTGGTGGCCTCCCTGATGAACCTCTCCGAGGTCACCAGGTCCGGTCCCATCACGGCGGCGTGTATCACGAATCGAGCCCTCAACCTCCCCCCTCCGGTCACCACCGCATCCCCCACCTTGACGGGCCCCTGGGAGACGGCCTCCCTCTCTATCTCCTCCCCGCCTCGCCTCTTTATGGCCCCGGCCACGCCGGCCCCCATCCAGAGGTGGCTGTTGGCGGCGTTCACTATCGCGTCGCCGTCGAACTCGGTTATGTCGCCCTTTGTAAGCCCTATCCTGCAGCCCCTGAACAGGACCTCCTTCTCCATCGAAAACACCTCCCCGCGAGGCTGAAAAAGCCCTTAACCTATGATAACACGGCCTAAAGGCGAAAAAAAGGAGCCCGGCGAAACGCCGGGCTCCCCCTCGAGGCGAGCTACAGGGATTACCTCTTGGAGTACTGGTAGATGGCCCTCGCCTTCCTGTGCCCGAACTTCTTTCGCTCCACCATCCTCGGGTCCCTGGTGAGCATGCCGTGCCTCTTGAGGATCGGACGGAGGTCTGGGTTCATCTCCACCAGGGCCCTCGCCACCCCAAGCCTCACGGCCCCCGCCTGGCCCGTGAGCCCACCGCCGTGGGCGTTGACCAGCACGTCCACCTTCCCCTGCAAACCCGTGACCTCCAGGGGCCCCAGGGCCTGCTTCTGCCAGACTATCCTCGGGAAATACTCCTCCACCTTCCTGCCGTTGACCAGGAAAAGGCCAGAGCCGGATCCCCTCACCCGAACCCTGGCCACGGACTCCTTCCTCCTCCCTGTACCCCAGTAGTAAAGAGAAGTCGCCACCTCGAACCCCTCCTACCTTATCTCCAGAGGCTTGGGACGCTGGGCCGCGTGAGGATGGGAGGGACCCCTGTAGACGTGGAGCTTCCTGAACATCCTCCTCCCCAGGCGCGTGCGGGGGAGCATACCCTTTATCACCCGCTCCAGGAGCCTCTCGGGATACCTGGACATGTAGTCGGCGTAGGTCATGGCCTTAAGACCGCCGGGATAGCCCGAGTAGCGGTAGACCACCCTCTGGGTGAGCTTCCTGCCGGTGATCTTCACCTTCTCGGCGTTGACTACTACCACGTGGTCGCCGCAGTCCACGTGGGGCGTGTAGACGGGCTTGTGCTTGCCCATCAGTATCCTCGCCACCTGAGAGGCCAAACGCCCCAGCACCTTGTCCGTAGCGTCCACCACGTACCAGTCGTTCTGCTTGTCCTCCTTGCGAAGGAAGAAGGTCGGATTCTCCACATGATGGCTCATGCCTCTACCACTCCTCGAACCCTGCCTTTTTGGAGCACCTAGCGATTTTACATGCCGGGCTTGAAGCTGTCAAGGAAAAGCCCGAGAGAGCCAGCTCCCGAGGTCCGGGCTCAGGAGATGGGGGCTATAGCCCTCTCCTCGCCGTTCCCCTTCGATCCCCCGTTCACCTTGTAGGAGGCGACCAACTTCTCCAGCCCCTCCAGGGCCCTCTTCTGCTTCTCCTTTATGGAGAGCAACTCCTCGGCCTTCTGAAGCACGCCCCTAGAGCTCTCCTCCACCAGGTCGGCGGCGTTCCTCCCCTCCCCGACCATCTTGACGATGTTGTCCATGGCGGAGGCTATCTGCTGTATCCCCGCGGACTGGCTCTCGGCGGCCTCGACTATCCGGGAGATGCTCCCCAGGAAGGACTCTATCTCCTCCACCACCTTGCCTATCAGGTCGGCCGTGTCCGAGGCAGCCTTGACGGCCTCGGAGACCATCTTGCCCGTCCTCTCTATGTCCGAGGCCACGTCCCTCGTCTTGCCCTGGATCTCGGATATTATGACCTCCACCTGCTTGGCCGCCTCGTTGGACTGCTCGGCGAGCTTCCTCACCTCCTCGGCGACCACCGCGAAGCCCCTCCCCGCCTCCCCGGCCCTGGCCGCCTCTATGGCGGCGTTGAGGGCGAGCAGGTTGGTCTGGTCCGCTATGCTCGATATGGTCCCCACGAAGCCCACTATCCTCTCGACCGCCCTCTCCAGGGCGTCTATGGCCTCGCCTATCTGACGACTGGCGGCGCCCACCTCCTTTATCTCCTCGGCGAGCTCCCTCACCGAGGAGCCCCCTCTGTCCACCTCCCTCCTCATCGCGTCGGCCCTGGCCTTTATCTCGTCGGCGGTGTGGGCCACCCGCTGGGCCTCGGCGGCTATCTCCTCAACGCCCGCGTTGGTCTCCTCCGCCGCCGAGGATATGGAGGCTATGGCGCTGACCATGTTGCCCGCGGCCGAGAAGGTCTCCTGGGAGGCCAACATGATGGACTGGGCTATATCGGCCATGGCGTCCGAGCTGTCCGACAGCAGCTTCTCGAGCCCCCTGATCTTGAAGACCAGCTTCTTGAAGGAGGAGGCTATGGAGGCGAAGGAGCACAGCACCCGCTGGATCTCGTCGGTGCTGTTGGGATCGGCGCAGACGTCCACGGTGAGGTCGCCCGAGGCTATGGCGCCGGCGACCCTCGTCGCCCCCATGAGGGGGGATATGAGCCTGGAGAGCACCACCATCAGGATCACCGCCGCCACCAGGGCCGCTGGCACGGCCACCAGCGCCATGCCGTTCCTCATCCTGTAGACCGGCTCCAGCAAGGTATCCTCGAAGAGGGAGGCCCCCAGGTGGAAGTCGCCGAAGCCGGCCCTCGTCAGGTACGCCACCTTCGGCCTGCCTTCTTGGAGGTATCGGACCTCGTAGACCCCCTCCTGGGAGGCCGAAGCCTCCCTGAAGGCCCTGAAGAAGTCGGGAGCCGCCGACTCGAGCTTCGTCCCCCTCTCGATCGAGGGGTGGGCGATGGTGGTCCCGTCGGAGGTGAAGACGAAGCCGTAGGAGTCCTTGCCGAAGCTGGTGTCCACCACCTGCCTGAACAGGGACTCCAGGGGAAAGCCGCAGAAGACCACCGCGAAGATCTTCCCCGCGTCGTCCGCCACAGGAACGTAGGCCCCGACGAAGGGATCGCTCTCAACCCAGTTTATGCCCCTGTAGGAGGAGCTCTCCAGGACGGTGGTCTTGAAGACCACGTCGTCCTCCCCCACGGAGGTGCCGAGTATTAGCTCCCCCTTCCTGTCCCTTATGTTGGTGGAGACCCTGACCATCCTCACGGGCCTTCCGCCCTCCTCCACCACCTGGAAGATGGTGAAGCGAGCGTCCATCCTCTTAGCCCAGCCCTCCACTATGCCCATGTTGCCGGTCAGATCCACCAATCCCCCCTTGAGCACCACCAGCACGGGCAGCTCCACGTTACCCACCCTGACCTTCTGGTCCGAGACCAGGGCCTTTCCGCCCTCCAGCTCGGCGGCCGCCATCGAGGCCCCCTCCACCGCCTTGTCCAGGAGCAACCTGTACTGGGCCTCCACGGAGCGCTTTAAGGAGGCCATCAGCCCAAGCCCCACCTCCCTGGAGTTGGCGAGGATGTACTCCCTGGTGGAGCGGTAGTTCATGAAGGAGAGGAAGGCCAGCGAAAGCGCCATCACCCCCACCGCCACCGCTATCACCTTGTACCTGAAGGAAACCCTCGATAACACGCCAGCACCCCCCTTTTCGCGGAGGACGAAGATCGCCCTTTCATCTGGTTTTTTCCGCTATACTACCACCTATGCAGCTTAACGACAATCCGAGACCCCTCAGGGGAGCCTCCCCGCCTCGAACTCCGCCAGGGCCACGTCGACCAGCGAGGGGTCGAACTGTGTGCCCCTGCACCTGACGACCTCCTCCCTGGCCTCGCGGAAGCTCTTCGCCCTGGAGTAGGGCCTCTCGGAGGTCATCGCGTCCAGGGCATCCGCCAGGCATATGATCCTCGACTCCAGGGGTATCCCCTCTCCGCAGAGGCCGTCGGGATAACCCTTGCCGTCGTAGCGCTCGTGGTGGTGTCTGATCCACAGGGCCACGTCGACAAAACCCGGTATTTGCGAAACGATCTGCTCGCCCGCCACGGGGTGCACCTTTATCAGCTCGTACTCCTCCGGCGAGAGCTTCGCCGGCTTGTTCAGCACTTCGGCCGGGACCAACACCTTCCCCAGGTCGTGCAGGACCGAGGCGAACTCCAGCTTCCTGAGGTCCACGCACAAGCCCCTGTGGGATAGGGCCCTGGCCAGGACCAGGGAGTAGCGCGACACCCTCTCGGAGTGACCGGCGGTGTAGACGTCCACCAGCTCCACCACCTTGGCCAAGGACCTGGCCACCCCCATGGAGAGCTCCCTCTCCCTCTCCATCGAGGCCGAGGCCTGCGAGGCTATGGAGAGAAGCCTCAGGAGCAAAGTGGGCCAGGACCGGACCTCGTCCGGCTCCACCTCGGCGAGCAGGGTGTAGACCCTCTCCCCGCGCCTGAAAGAGCCCACCTCCAGGAGATCGCTCCCATCCCCCTCCCCCGAGAAGAGCAGCCGACCATCCTTCCTGAGCGCTAAGGAGCGCCCGAAGTGTCGCTCGGCCATGGAGAGGACCTTGACCGCCATGGAGTCGAAGTCGATCCCCATCAGGCTCAAGGCCACCTGGGACAGCTTCCCGATGCCCTCCAGGTTGGACCTCTGGATCTCCAGCTCCTGGGCGTAGGACTGAAGCTGCCCGTAGGCAGACTCCAGCTCCCTCTGGGAGGAGGTCAAGTTCTCGTTGGCCATCTCCAGCTCCGCCGCCGCCTCCATCAGGTCCTCGGCCTGGCGCTCTATCCTCTCGGCGGCGGCGTTGTAGCGGCGAGCCACCTCCTTAAGCTCCTCCTCCTGGAAGAGCCCCTCGTCGAGCCTCACGGATTCGCCCTCCACCGAGAGGCTCGAGATCGCCTCCTCGATCACCGACAGGGGAGCTAACACCCGATGGTACAGGTAGCGTCGAAGCACCAGGGCGAAGAGCAAGAGGGAGGGGAGGGCGAGGGATAGGAGGTAGAGCAACGCCCTTTTGACGATGGGATCCAGCGCAGCCGCGGCGGAGTAGACGTAAACAGCCTTAAAGCCGAACCCCAGCAGAGCCCTGCTCAAGGACCTGGCCCTCTCCTCCCCGGGAAGGTAGAGGCCGTAGTTGTACTCGCTGGGCCACCGATACCCTTCGTCGTCCTCCAGGAAGACGGCCGATATCCCCTCCACCCTCAGGGACCTCACGAACCTGGAAAGCTCCAGCACGACTCGCTTAGCTCGATCGCCAACGCCGGGAAGCATCTCCAGGGAGGCCATGTACACGAGCTTGAAGCCACCCCCCAAGGACCTCCAGCATATCATCCAGGGCCTCCACCTGAAGAGGACCACCTGGTGGCCGTCGTCGCTCCAGAGGACCCTCCTCCCCCAGGGCCAACGGAGCAGGTTCGAACGGAAGAGAGGGCCGCTCACCTCGACCACCGAGAAGCCCTCCCCGTCCACCAGGTAGAGGAAGCCGCCCCAGGGGGGGACCACGGAGGAAAGCCGCCTCCCAATGGCCTCGGGGTCGAGCGAGGACAGGGCCTCCATGTGCTCCATCACCTCGTAGTAGAAGGAGTAAGATTGAAGCTCCAGATCCCGAAGAAGCCTGGAGAAGTAGACCATATAGGAGGAGAGAGCGTAAAGCTGATCCCTTCCCCTTTCGAGCATAGCCCCCTCCAGGCTATCCCCTATGAGGGAATGGGAGAGCCCCAGAAAGAGCCCCATCGCCGCGAAGAACGACAGAAACAGCAAGGCCAGGACCTTGTGGGCCAGGGACACCCTCACCGAAGGCCCACCCCCAGGAGGTAGAGCTCCTCGGGCGGGCTCATCCCCAGCTCCCTGAACCTATCCTGGTCGAAGAAGAGGAAGAAGTCCTGACCCATCCGGAGGTTCCCGCCCCTTGGGATCTCCCCCCTCAGCGCCCTGACGGCCATCTCCCCGGCCTGGTATCCCTGCCTGAAGGGGGAGACCGCGAAGGCCATGGCCACCCCGGCGAGCCTCACCCCCGAGGGCTCGTAGGCCACGTCGACCCCCCTGAAGCGCGAGCGAACCAGGCGCGCCAGCTCCTCGAAGGGGAAGGGCTTGCCCAGATCGTCCAGGAGGTAGGGCACGCCCACGTAGATCAGCATGTCGAAGCCCACAAGCCCACCCCCATCCAGGAACTCCGACAGATCCCTGACCCTCTCGAAGGACCTGATCTCCACCTGGATGCCCCTGTACCGCCCCCCGGCTCCCTCCAGGCCCAGGTTCTCCCTCAGGTGCCTGGCTATGAGGGAACCGCTCCACGTGGTGTCGGCGAGGCAGAAGACCTTGTTCACCGCGGGCCAGGAGAGGACCAGCAGGTCGAAGAAGACCCGGTAGTCCAGCCTCTCCAGGACCCCGCTCACGTTGGGCGCACCCCAAAGGCCGTAGTCCCTGGGATGAGCGTTGACGCCGCAGAAGAAAAGAGGGGTGGACCTGCCCTTCATGAGGGGCCCCAGAGACCTGAGGGCGTGGTCGTCGAGCAGAAACACCACGTCGGGGCTAATCCTCTCCGCGATCTCGAGCGCCCTCCTCGCCATCTCCCCCTCGTAGGCCTCGTCCCTGTGGGCCTTCGTGTCCATCGAGACCACCACGAGCTCGAAGTCGTCCCCCCGGAGCTCCCTTAGGGCAGCCCTAATGCCCAGCAGCTCCTCCCTGGTCCAAGCCGATATGGCCGCATCCCCCTCCAGGGGGTAACTGGTGAAGACCAGACACCTCAAGGCACCCTCGGCGACGGACGCCAAAGAGAAGGCCAGGAACAGACAAAGGAAGGGAAGACGCCTCACCAAACCCTCACCCCTGGAAAATAAAACAATTTTCCCAAAGAACCTCAGGATAGACCTTAACACAAAGGGGGCGCGTAGGCAAGCTCGGCTCGATTTATGGTACCATTTCTCCAGGCACAATGGCAAAAGGGGAGATGCGAGGTTGCGAAACCTGGAGATAGCCCGGGTCTTCGAGACCATAGCGGACATCCTCGAGATGGAGGGGGACAACCCCTTCAGGATAAGGGCCTACAGGAGGGCCGCCCAGAACGTGGAGGCCCTGGCGGAGGACCTCGAGTCCATAGCCCAGAGGGGCGCCCTCACCGAGATACCCGGCATAGGCAAGGACCTGGCCGCCAAGATCCAGGAGTACCTATCCACCGGAAGGCTCTCGGACCTGGAGAGGCTGAAGGATCGTTTCCCGCCGGGGGTGCTCCAGATGCTCTCGGTGCCCGGGATAGGGCCGAAGAAGGCCAGGCTGTTCTACGAATCGCTGGGGGTGAAGAGCGTCGACGAGCTGGAGGCGGCCCTCAAGGAGGGCAGGTGGAAGGATCTCCCGGGCATAAGGGAGAGGACGGTGGAGAAGATCCTCTCGGGGATAAAGACCTTCCGCGAGGGCATGGGGAGGAAGCTCCTGAGCCACGCCCTGCCCCTGGGGGAGGCGATAGCCTCCGCCCTCTCCTCCTCGGGCCTGGCCAAGAGGGTGGAGCTGGCCGGCAGCATCCGCAGGAGGAAGGAGACGGTGGGCGATCTGGACGTGCTGGTCATCTCCGACAGACCCAGGGAGGTGGTGGACCTCTTCGCCTCCATGTCCATCTTCAAGGAGGTGCTCTCCAAGGGGGACACCAAGTCCAGCGCCATCACCGCCGACAACTTCCAGGTGGACCTGAGGGTGCTGGAGGAGGGCTCCTTCGGGGCAGCCCTCCAGTACTTCACCGGTAGCAAGTCCCACAACGTGAGGATAAGGACCCTGGCCCAGAGGAAGGGGCTCACCCTGAGCGAATACGGCCTCTTCGAGGAGGCGAGCGGGAAGCTGGTGGCCTCGTCGACGGAGGAGGAGATATACGCCGCTTTGGGCATGAGCTACGTGGAGCCCGAGCTACGGGAGGACAGAGGGGAGGTGGAGGCAGCCCTCGAGGGCAAGCTTCCGAGGCTCGTGGAGCTGGAGGACATAAGGGGGGACCTACACGTCCACTCCAACTGGAGCGACGGCACGGCCGACCTGGAGGAGATGATATCCTACGCCCAGGGGCTGGGGCTGGAGTACATAGCCATCACCGACCACACCAGCTCCCTCTCGGTGGCCCACGGCCTGGACAGGGAGAGGGCCCTGAGGCAGGTGGAGGAGATAAGGGAGATCGCCGGGCGCTTCCCCGGCATCAGGGTTCTCTGCGGGCTGGAGGTGGACGTCCTCCCGGACGGGTCTTTGGACATGGACGAGGAGGTCCTCTCCAAGCTAGACGTGGTAGTGGCCTCGGTCCACTCCCACTTCAACATGTCCCGAGAGGAGATGACCAGGAGGGTGCTCAGGGCCCTGCAGAACCCCTACGTGTCGATCCTGGGGCATCCCACCGGCAGGATACTGGGTGAGCGAGAGGCCCTGGACCTGGACGTGGAGGCCGTCATAAGGGAGGCCGCCGCTAGAGGGGTGGCCCTGGAGGTGAACTCCTACCCCAAGAGGCTCGACCTGCCCGACGCCCTGGTCAAGAGGGCCATGGAGCTGGGGGCCACCATATGCGTAAACACCGACGCCCACGTCCCCCAGCAGTTCAACAACCTGCGCTGGGGGGTGTACTGCGCGAGAAGAGGATGGGCCACCAGGGAAAGGTGCCTGAACGCCCTGGGGTTTGAGGAGCTGGTCGCGCGGCTTAGGCGAAGGAGGCCCGCCCTACGCTAGGCTTTGACGTCCAGCCTAGCCCCCAGACCCAACCCCTTCAAGAGCTCCTGGAGCAAGTCCTGCTGCAGCTCCATCTGCCTCCTGGCCAGCCCGTACTGGAAGGAGAGCTTAGCGCTCTCCTCCTTCATGGCCAGGGCGGAGGAGACCACCGCCTCCACGGAGACGCCCTCCATCTCCAGCTCACCTCCCCCTATCTCAATTTTACACCCGCGTAGAGGATCAGACCACCTCGAACAGCCCTCCCCCTATGAACTCCCGAAGCACCGAGTCGGTCGGGACCACCTCGGGGGGGATCGAGGGCAGATAGGACAAAACCGAGAGCAACCTCCTCGCCTCGCCGTACTGGGGAGAGGTGTCTGGGATGCTCCTCAAAAGCGGCTCAGCGTAGGCCTTGAGCACCGAGATCTCGTAGACCAGCGCCGAGTTGAACATCACGTCCGCCTCCTCCTGATAGGGGAAGATGTAGCGAGAGGCACCCCTGACCACCGAGGGCCACCTGGACAGGGTGGACTCGGCGGACCTGCCCCTCGTCCTGTGGTCCCTCACCAGCCTCCTGAGGAGCCTCGTGTCCCCCGTGGATATCCTGTTGTGCCTGTCTAAGCTGAGGGCCGTGAGCGGCGAGACGAAGACCTTGACCTTCTGCGCCCTGGGGACGAAGTGGCTCACCGCCTCGTTGAGGCCGTGGATCCCCTCGAGCACCAGGACCGCACCTCCCTCCAGCCTGAGGGGACGTCCCCTCTCCCTCCTGCCGGTGTGGAAGTTGTACCTGGGAAGGACCACCTCGTCCCCGGCGAGCAGGGCCTTGAGCTGCTCCTCCAGGAAGGGCAGGTCCAGGGCCTCCAGGGCCTCGAAGTCGTAGTCCCCCTTCTCGTCCCTGGGGGTCCTCTCCCTGTCCACGAAGTAGTCGTCCAGAGATATCACGTAGGGCTTAAGCCCCAGAAGCCTGAGCCACACGGAGAGCCTGTGGGCGGTGGTGGTCTTACCGGCCGCCGAGGGGCCGGCCACGCACACCAGCCTGGCCTCCCTGTCCCTCACCTCGCAGGCTATCTCGAAGAACCGACGGGAGTGCAGGGCCTCGGAGACCAGGACCAGCTCCAGGGCCCTGCCGGAGGAGACCATCTCGTGCAGGGAGGAGACGTCCTCCAGCCCGAGGATCGAGAGCCACCTGGCGTACTCCCTGAAGACGGAGGACAGCCTGAGGGCCGGCCTGAAGGGAGGAAGGCCCAGAGGGCTTGAGACCGTGGGGAACTGGACCACGAAGCCGGCCTCGAAGGGCCTGAGCTCGAAGACCCTGAGAAAGGAAGTGTCGGGCACCAGAGGGGAGAGGAAGGTCCCGTAGAATCCCTCCAGCTCGTAGACCTCGACGGGGTCCAGCCCCACCCACCTGACGAGGGCCTCCTTGTCGTGAAAGCCCTGGGCCGAGAAGACCCTCATGGCCCTGTCCCTGGGCATGAGGTACCGCTTGAAGGGAAGGGACCTGTCCACCAGCTCGAGGGCCTTCGACCTCACCAGCTCCACCTGCTGGGGCGCGAGCTCCAGGCCCTCCACCTCGCAGTAATAGCCGTCGCTGATCGAGTGGAGCACCCTGAGCTCGCGGCCGAAGAGATCCCTGCAGGCCCTGGCCAGCAGGAAGATCAGGCTGTTCCTGTACACGGAGACCCCCTCGAAGCTGGTGGTGTCCACCAACTCCACGGTGCTACCCTCGTCCACCACCCACGAGAGGGGCCTCAGGACCCCGTTGACCCGCCAGGCCACCACCGGGAAGCCCGGCTCCACCCCGAACCTGCGGCAGACCTCCTCGAAGGAGACGCTGCCAAGCCCTTCCACCAAGAGAGCCAAGCGATCACCTCCAGAGGGATACCAGGAGCGCCAGACCGATGAGCCACGGGCTAAACCCCACCGAGCAGCCGGTGGGCTGGGCCTGAAGGGGCTTTGCCCTCTCGGACCTGACCAGGACCTCCACCCAGCCAGGCCTGGGATCCCTGTCCAGCTCCGACCCGTCGGCCACCGAGATCTCCACCGGCAGACCGCTGGAAAGAGCAGGACCTTTAGCCTTCCCGTCGACCGCCAGGAAGGAGAACC
>Ga0105160_1000428_pt1 | contig 19951 bp, 19 predicted proteins | sample GXS110809BmetaG_FD_89591 | JGI IMG/M metagenome (GOLD analysis project Ga0105160, IMG submission 89591) | Hot spring microbial communities from Gongxiaoshe hot spring, China to study Microbial Dark Matter (Phase II) - GXS 110809B | ecosystem: Environmental > Aquatic > Thermal springs > Hot...
GTGGAGGCTGGCGAGGCAGTGAAACCGTCGAAGGTCTGCTTCTCGGCGTAGAAGCTCCAGGCGAACTCCCGCATCTCCTGGAGGCGCTCCGCGGCCTCGGCGAAGTACGCGTTGCGCCGTGCCGAGAGGTACGAAGGGAACGCCAGGGCCAGCAGGATGCCGAGGATGACCAGGACCATGATCAGCTCGACCAGGGTGAAGCCGGCCTCGAATCTGCCGCGCACGGCGACCCTCCTTCCCCCCCCGTACGTGGGTATCTACCCAAGAGGAGGAGGACTTAGACCTCCGGAAGGACGAGCCGCCTTTTATCCGTCCGGATGTACAGGCAGCCGGACGGAGCCTTGCCGCCCGGCTGCCAGTTCCCGAAGGGGGCAGTACGCGTCGAGCCAGCTCGTGACCTGTTCCCGCGCCCAGTGCGCCCACGGGCGGTCGCCGTACTCGGCCCGCCGGGCGGCGGAAAAAACCCTCAGGTCATCTCCTCCACCCCGGGCGGCAAAGGAAAGCAGGAGCCCGCACGGGTAGTGCACGCACAGGCCGCAGTGCTCCACCCGCCGGCGCTTCGCGCACAGCCGGATGGGACACGCCGCCTGGCCCAGGATCTCTTCCTGGGACGCGCACGAGAACGGGAGTGCCTCATACCAGGCACTGCCCTCCCAGTAGGCCCCGCAGACCCCCGCGTACCGCTCGGCCTCCCTGCCTCTCCAGTCACCTGCCATGGCTCACCGCCTCCTGCTACCAGTTAGCGGAGCGGCGACTGACCCGGCCATCGGCTCGACGCCCGATTCCGGACCGGTGGTATTCTGGGGACCGGAATGGTCGGCGTCCGGCTCGCTGCGGTGCTGTGGGCCGTGCTCCTGCTGGGCCCCCTGGTCGATCCCCACGCCCACGACCTGTACCACACGCACTGGGTGCTTTCCGAGGCCATCCCGAGCCCGGGATGGGACGTACCGGCCGGCCAGTCCCCGCCAAGGCCCGACCGGTCTCCCCATGCTCCTGGCGTGGTCTGGCTCCGCGGCGCGGACCCGTCTGTGCCGGCGGTGGTGCACCTGGGGGCCCTGGTGCCGGGGGCTGCGGTGCCGGTGCTGCTCGTCCCGCCCATGCTGGGTCCCCAGCTAGACGCAGGCCCCTGCGGCTCGTGGACTTCCGCGGACCTAGACCCCCAGGATCCCCCTCCCCGCCGCGCCTGACCACGCATCAGGGTTCGTGACCGAAGGGGTCCCCGACGCCCCCGTCGGGCACAGGAGGTATGCCATGATCTGGAGGGCAACTGCGGTCTTGGCGGTCCTGAGCGCGTCAGCGGTGGCCACGGTGGCCTGCTCCCGCACGGAGGCTCTCCGGGGCCAGCAGCTGGATCCCCCTCGCCCGGTCCCGGACCTAGTGGCCCGGGACCAGCGGGGCCAGGTGTTCCGGTTGGCCGACCAGCGGGGCAAGGTGGTGGTCCTGTTCTTCGGCTACACCACGTGTCCGGACGTGTGCCCGGCCACCCTGGCGCGGTGGAAGCGGGTCCGGCAGCAGCTGGGCGACGATGCGGCCCGGGTGCGGTTCGTGTTCGTCACCGTGGATCCCGAACGGGACACCGCCCAGAAGGTGAGGGAGTACCTGGAGCTGTTCAGCCAGGACTTCATCGGGCTAGTGGGCTCGGAGTCGGAACTGCGGCCCTTCTACCAGGCCTTCGGCGCCGCGTTTGAGAAGGTACCGCAGCCGGGTAGCGCCGCCGGCTACCTGGTGGCGCACACCGCCGCGGTCCCCGTGGTAGACACCCAGGGGCGCTGGCGGCTTCGGTTCACCCAGGAGACCTCCGTGGACGACTACGTCCACGACCTCCGGGTGCTGCTCCGGGACAGGAAATCTTGAGAACGGAGGGAGGGTTGAAGATGAGGACGGCAGCAATTCTCGCAGCCCTGCTACTGGCTGTGGGCCTTGCCCAGGCAGGGCAGGCGCCGGTGGAGGTGAAAAACCCGTGGGCCCGTCCCGGGAACCGCGGGGGCAATAGCGCGGTGTACATGGAGATCCACAACGCCCAGCCGCAGGCTGACCGCCTGGTGGCCGCGGGCACCGACGTGGCGGAGGCGGTGGAGCTGCACGAGACCCGCGTGGAGGGCGGGATGCACCGCATGAACAAGGTGGAGGCCATCGACGTGCCGCCCAACGGCAGGGTGGAGCTGCGGCCCGGTGGCCTCCACGTCATGCTGATCAAGTTGAACACCGCCCTGCGGGTGGGCGACCGGTTCCCCCTGATCCTGCGGTTCGAGCGGGCCGGTCGTCTCACCGTGGAGGTGGTGGTGCGCGAGCAGGCGGCAGGAGGGGAACACCGGTGAAAGCCCGCCGAGCTCCGCTGGGCTGGCCGCTGGCGGCTCTGGCGGGTGCAGGCTTCCTCCTGAGCGGGTACCTTTGGTTCGGCACCGGCGGGGCAGAGCTGCGGCTCTGCCCCGCCGGCAGCGGCTGCCAGGTCGTACAGTCCAGCCGGTACGCGTTCCTCCTGGGAGTCCCGCTTCCCGTGTACGGGCTCGTGTACTACGGAGTTCTGCTGGTGGTGTCGGGATGGGGTACGGACCCCGCACGGCGCTGGCAGCTGGCGCTGCCGGTAGCGGCCGCCGGTTCGGGGGCGTCCCTGGTGTTCCTGGGCGTGCAGCGCTTCGTCCTGCAGACCTTCTGCACCCTCTGCGTCCTGTCTGCCGTGCTGTCGTTCGCTCTGCTCGCCCTGAGCTGGACGTACACCCGCCCCAAGGTAGGGTGGCCCGTGATGGTGCTGCCGGCGCTGGCCGCCCTCGTGGCGGTTGTGGGCGGCTACACCCTGACAGAACGCCAGACGGCGGCCACCGCCTACGCGGAGGGGCTGGCCAAGCACCTCGCGGCGTCAGGCGCCAGGTTCTACGGAGCCTACTGGTGTCCACACTGTACGGAGCAGAAGCGGATGTTCGGCGACGCAGCACGGTACCTCCCGTACGTGGAGTGCGACGCCCGCGCTCCGGACGGAAGGCCCGAGGAGTGCAGGAAGGCCGGGGTCCGGGCCTACCCCACGTGGGTGATCGGAGGACGGAAGTACGAGGGGACGATCCCCCTGGAGGAACTGGCCAGGCTGTCCGGCTACCCGCCGCCATGAGACGCTTGCTGCTCGCCTGGCTGGTCTTCGCAGCCCTCGCCGTGGCCACACCCGCTGAGGCCCAGGTGCGGTGCCTGTCGTCGTTTCCTGCGCCGGGGACGCGGCTGGAGGCACCTCCCGGCAGCGTCATCTTGTGGATGAACGAGCCGGTGGACCTCCAGCTGAGTCAGTTCCGGGTCCTGGACCCCCGCGGCCGGCGGTTCGACCTGCCCGCCCGGATCTCCGCGGACGGTCTGCGGGTGGAGGTTCCGCTGTACCCCCTTCCCGACGGCGTGTACGTGGTGCACTACCGGGCGGCGTCGGTCCTGAACGGGCACGTGAGCGTGGGGCTGTACAGCTTCGGGGTCCGCACGGCCGTCGAGGTGGAGGAGAGATCCTTTGCCGGGGTGGCGGCGCTGCGCGCGGTGGGCGCCGCGGCCACCCTGGCCGCACTCGCGTCGGGCTCAGTCCTCGGCGCAGTTCTGGCCACGCTGACCGCGTTTCTGGAGTGGGCGCAGGCCTCGCTCTCCACGGTCCCGGCTCCCTGGCCGATCCTGCTGCACGGTGGGTGGGTCGGTCTGCTGCTGGCCGGGACCCAGCCGGGGTGGGCCCTGCTCCTGGCCACCGCCACTACAGCCGCGTGGGCGGTACCCGTCCGGCCTCCCCGGACGCTGCTACGTCTGGTGGCCGCGGCCTGGATCCTGCTGGTCACGCCCGTAGTGGCCGCCGCAGGCGGGCCCCTGAGCTTGCTGGCCAGCAGCCACGGCCCCGCCCTGGTCCTCATGGTGGCGGCCTACGGGACCGCGGGCGTGCTCGCTGCTCTCGCGCTGCCCGTCCTGGGCGTGCGGGTACAGGAGCCTTCCTGGACGCGGCTGCTGCTGGCCCTGCTGCTCGCCGCGGCGTGGGCGCTGCGACCTGCGAGGGACGTGGGTGAGTTCTTCGCGCTGTGGACGGCTCTGGGCGCCCTGTGCGCTGGGGCGTACCTGCTGGGCCAGGGTCGCCTGCGGTGGGGGATTCGGCGGTGACGCGGCCGACCTGGGACCTGGTCGTGCTGGGGGCTGTGGTGGCCCTTCTGGGCTTCGGCACCGTGGCCTGGGGGCTGCGTTCGCGCCGCGGCTCCTCGGTGTGGGTGGGGGTTTTCGTCCTGGCGACCGCGGGCCTGTTCTTCCACCAGGCGGTGCGGATCTCGAGGCTCCCACCCCGCAACCCCATTCCCGCCACCGAACAGTCGGTGCAGCTCGGCCACCAACTGTACCGCGCTCACTGCGCCGTTTGCCACGGATCCGAAGGACGTGGGGACGGGCCTGCGGCCGCGAGCCTAGTGCCCAGGCCCGCGGACCTACGGCGCACCGCGCGCATGGCAGACCCGTTGCTGTTCACCCGCATCACCGAAGGCCTGCCGGGAACCCCCATGCCTGCGTTCCGAGACGTCCTGACCGAGGAGGAACGCTGGCACGTGGTGAACTTCCTCCGAGCTCTGGCGGACCGGCCGTGAGGGAAGCCCTACTTCCACCGTTCCTGCACGGTGCGCTGACCGGAGGTGGGCCCGGGGTTCTGGGCTGGACCCTCCTCATAGCCGGTCTGTTGCTGGCCTTCTACGGCGTGAAGGCAAGCCTGCGGACCGCGGAGGGGCGGGCTTTCTTCCTGGCGGGTCTTGCCGCTGCAGCCGTGAGCGGGGCCGGGCTGCTGCGACCAGCCCCGCCTCCTGCGGTCGTACCCTCCCGCAACCCGGTCCCCCTCACCGCGGAGTCCGTGGAGGCCGGGCGGCGGGTGTACGAGGTGCACTGCGCCGCGTGCCACGGCCAACAGGGGGCTGGCGACGGTCCCGCAGCCGCAGGCTTAGCCAGGGGGCCGGCGGACCTGCGCCTGCACGTTCCCATGCACTCGGACGGGCAGCTGTACCTGTGGATCACAGTGGGCGTCCCGGGAAACGCCATGCCGCCCTTCGGGGATCGTTTGAGCGACGAGGACCGCTGGCATGTAGTTAACTACCTGAGGGTCCTGGCCCTGAGCGCCCGTTGATACACGGGTGTGACGGAGGACAGACAGGTTGCGGTGGAGGTGAGCGGTGAGGGCATACAGAACCCTTGTGGCCGTGCTGGCCTGCGCTGGCCTTGTGGGAGTTGCGGCCGCGCACGCGAAGCTGGTACGCGCGGAGCCGGCTCCCGGAGCGGTGCTGCGCACTGCCCCCCGCGTGGTGCGCGCGGTTTTCAATGAGGAGCTCGCAGCACGCGGCAGCTTCCTCGTGGTCGTGGACGCGCGGGGCCGGCGGGTAGACGACGGCAAGAGCGGGCTGGACCTGGACGACCTGGACCGCAGGACCCTCCTGGCGAGGCTGCGGCCATTGGGGCCCGGCCGGTACACGGTCCGCTGGCAGGCCACCTCCGCGGACGACGGCTACGTGGCGCGGGGTAGCTACGTCTTCACCGTGCGGCCGTGAAGCGGGTACGAAGACTCCTCCTCGCCTGCCTGCTGGTGGCCACGACCGCGGGTCCGGCCCTGGCCCACGCGGTGCTGCAGACCTCCACGCCGGCTCACGGTGCCAGCCTGGATACCCCACCCGCGGAGGTGGTGCTGACCTTCACGGAGCCCGTGCACCCGCAGGCCAGCTCCGCACAGGTGGTAGACGCCGCGGGCCGTGTGGTCTCGGAGGGCTTCGAGGTGGTCCCAGACGGACGGACCGTGCGGGTGAAGGTGGGGCGCCTGGATCGCGGCACGTACACCGTGCGGTGGAGAGTCCTCAGCCGCCTGGACGGACACGTGACTGAGGGCCGCGTGAGCTTCGGGGTCGGCGTGGCTCCCGCTCCAGCCCCCCTGGCCTCGCAGGGTCCGCCGTGGTGGCAGGTGTTCCTGCGCTGGCTGGGCTACCTGGCAGCCCTTTCGCTAGCGGGTGCTCTCGCTTTCCAGCACTTGGTCCTGAGCGGAGCAGCTCCGGACCGGGCGGCCGAGGTCCGTCGTGTGGTGCGGGTGTCCGCGTCAGCCCTGGCCGCCGCCGGGTTGGCGGACACCCTCGCCCGCAGCGTGTGGCTGCAGTCGCCCGGACAGGGAACGTGGGCGACCCTGTGGACGCTGGTCCGGACCTCTCAAGAGGGTCCTTCCCTGCTCCTCCGCGTGGGCGCTGCGGTCCTGGCCCTAGACGCAGCACGCACCGGTTCACCATGGACGGCCGGGCTTGCGGGTGGGGCGGCGCTGCTGGGGATCACCGTCACGTCCCACGCGTGGGCCGTCGGGCCGCTGGCGGCGGCAGTAGACTGGCTGCACCTAGCCGCGGCCTCCGTGTGGGTCGGAGGGCTAGCCTGTGTGGCGGTGCTGCTTTCAGCCGCGCGGCCCCGGGACAGCACGGCACCGATTCTGCGGGCCTTCTCCCGGTGGGCGGGGTACAGCCTGGCGGTGGTGGCGGCCACCGGCGCTTACGCCGTGGTGCTGCACGTCCCCAGCTGGGACGCCCTGGCCGCGACCGGCTACGGGCGGTGGCTGGTGGCAAAGATCCTCCTGGTAGCGGTCCTGGTGGGGTTGGGTGCTTTGAACCGCTACCGGCTCCTCCCCCGGCTTGAGGTGGCTCGGGGGACCCTCCGCCGTCTGCGGCTGTCCGTGCGGGCGGAGGTCGCTGTGGCCTCGCTCGTCCTGCTGGCTGCGGGGGCCATCGCCGTGACCCCGCCCGCGCGCACCGTGCAGGCCGCGGGGAAGCAGCCCCTGGTTCTGGCCGCCCTCGCGGACTCCACCCGTGTCCTGCTGACCGTGGACCCCGGGGAGCCCGGGTGGAACCGCTTTTTGCTGGCCGTGCGGGACGCGCGGGGGAACCCTGTGCCCGTGGACCGCGTGGTGCTGCGTCTTCGGAAGCTGGACGAGGAGGGCAGCGTGCCCGCGGTGGTTCTGGAACCCAGACCGGACGGAAGCTACATTGCGGAAGGGACGCAGCTGGGTCTCGCGGGTTTCTGGGAGCTGGAGGTGGTGCTGCGGGTCCGGGGCCGGCCGGACCGGACGGTGTGGTTCCCGTTGCGGTCGGGGTCGTTCCAGCTGCGGTCGGACCTCGAGGCGTTCCGCTTCCTGCGGCGCGCCCAGGAAGCTCTGGAACGGCTCCGGACCTGGCGCGAGACGGAGCAGATCACCGACGCCGCGGGAAACGTGGTGGTCACCCGCTACACCTACCAGCGCCCGGACCGGCTGGCGTTCGAGGTGGTGGGCGGGATGCGGGGCGTGCTGATCGGGAAGGATCGGTTCGTCCGCACGGATCGAGGCTGGCAACGGGACACACTTCCGGAGGCGTTCACCGCCCGCGGCCCGGCCCTGTACATGCAGAACCCGCTGCGGGCGGCCCTGGGAAGACAGGAGCCGTGCCCGGACGACCCCACGGAGCCCTGTCAGGCGGTGCTGTGGGACTCGCCCGACGGGCTGGCCTCCTTCGGCGCGTGGGTGGGCACGCGGACCCACCGGGTCCACCGGCTGCTCATGTGGGCGCCCGCCCACGCCATGACCAGCGTCCTGGAGGACTTCGACGCCCCCGCAAGGGTGGAGGCCCCGGGCCCCTAGACCGGGCCGCGGTGGCGACGTCCCTGAGGGTCAGCCTGGCTTGACCCCGGGGATGTACTGCGATCGGTGGCGTGAGCGTCGGTAGCGGCACCTCCCCGTGCGGGCTGCAGGTTGGGGGTGAGGGTGAAGGCGGCCGCCCTGCTCGGCCTGCTCCTCAGCCTGGTTCCTGTCTGTGACCGTCTGTCCAGCGCGCGGCCGGACGCCTCAGCGCTGGAGGTGCGCCGGGGCGAGCGCCGGTACAACCAGTACTGCCTGAGTTGCCACGCTGGGCCTACGGGTGGGTCGATGATGGACTACCCGCCCCGACACAACGCGAGGGGCCACACCTGGCACCATTCCGACTGCCAGCTCAAGGAGACCATCAAGAATGGGGGCGACGAGATGACCGCCACCAGGTGACCCAGTCCCGCTGCTAGAGGTCCGAACGCTTAGAACAGCTGACACGCCAGGTAGGAGACCCGCTCCCGGGTCTCCGGGTCGAACCAAGGAGGGTCTCCCGCCTGCGCGTTCTCCACGGCCCGCTCCGGCCGCGCGGTGGCGGGGATGACCACGGAGACCCTGGGGTCGCTGGCCACCCACTTCAAGAGGGCCTGCGCCCAGCTACGCACCCCGAAGGGCTCCAGGCGCCGGAGCTCGTGCGCGGGTGGGCTTTGCCGGACCAGCTCTCCCTCCGCCAGGGGTCGCATGACGATGACTCCGATCCCGAGCTCGTGGGCGCGGGGCAGGATGTCCTGTTCGACTTCTCGATCGACGGCGTTGTAGGGGACCTGCACGCACTGAACGCGACCGGCCTCCATCCAACGCAGGATTTCGGGGAACGCCCGGTGGCTGTAGTGGGTGACCCCCAACGCGCGCACGCGGCCCTCCGCCCGCAGCGCTTCCAGGTACGGCAGGTGTACTTCGGCGGCCAGGAGGTTGTGCACCTGGTAGACGTCCACCCAACCCCCGTACCAGGCCAGCGCCCGCTGCACCTGCCGGCGGCCTTCCGCCGCGGAGGACGTCCACACCTTCGTAGCGATCAGGACGGACGACCGGACCGGCCGCACCGCGTCAGCCAGCACGCGCTCCGCCTGGCCGTACATGGGGGAGGTGTCGAAAAAGTTGGAACCGGCCCGGATGGCGGTCCGGACCACCTCGTGCCGGAGGGCTTCCTCGGGACCCCACACGTCCAGGGTCCGCCAGGTGCCCATGCCGATCACGGGGACGGAAAGGCCGCTGCGGCCGAGGGGGCGGCGTTCCACCGCGGGCCGACCGGGTCAGCGCTTCGAGTACTGGAAGCCCCGCCGGGCCCGCTTGCGCCCGTACTTCTTTCGCTCCTTGGCCCGCGGGTCGCGGGTCAGCAGGCCGTGCTGCCGCAGCAGCGGCCGGAGGTTCGGGTCCACGTTTAGCAGGGCGCGGGCGATGCCGTGCCGCACCGCGTCCGCCTGGCCGGAGACCCCGCCCCCCTGCACGTTGGCGAAGACGTCGAACCGGCCCTCGAGGTCGGCCACCCGCAGCGGCTCCAGGATCCGGTACCGCCGGGCCACACCGGGGAAGTACTCCTCCAGCGGTCGGCCGTTCACCACCACCCGCCCCGACCCGGGCCGCAAAATCACCCGGGCACTGGCTTCCTTCCGCCGTCCGGTGGCCTGGGGCAGGGTCAGGGTGCTCATGGGGCCTCCCTCACGTTCCTACAGATCCAGCGGTTTCGGCTGCTGGGCCGCATGTGGGTGGTCGGGGCCGCGGTAGACCTTCAGCTTCTTCAGCATCCTGCGGCCGAGCGGGTTCTTGGGCAGCATCCGCTGCACCGCCTTCTGAAGCACCCACTCCGGCTTGCGCTCCAGCATCTGCCCGGCGGTGGCGGACTTGATCCCGCCGGGGTACCCCGAGTGCCAGTAGTACACCTTCTCCTCGCGCTTACGGCCCGTAAGCCGCACCTTCTCCGCGTTCACCACCACCACGAAGTCGCCCCCGTCCACGTGGGGCGTGAAGGTAGGCTTGTGCTTTCCCCGAAGAATGGCGGCGATGCGGCTCGCCAGGCGCCCGAGGATTTTCCCCCGGGCGTCCACCAGGAACCACTCCCGCTGGACCTCCGACGGCTTCTGTTGGTACGTCTTCACCGTCCGCCTCCGAACAAACCAACGGCAAGCCTACCATGCGCTCCCGGAGGTGTCAAACCCGGTCGGGCTCCGCCCGTTCGTCTCCTGGCCCGCACACCCGCTCCAGAGCCTCCAGCTGGGACGGTGTCCCCATGGCCACCACCCGATCCCCCGGCCGCAGCACCTCGTGCGGACCCGGGTTCACCACCTGCCGTCCGTCCGCGCGGCGCAGCGCCGCCAACACGCTGCCGGTACGCTCTGTGAGCCGCGCCTCCCGCAGGGACCGGCCCACCAGTCGCGGGCTCCTCACCACCACCTCCCGCGCCTCCAGTCCCTCCGGGACCCCCTCTGACCGCAGCGCCTCGGGCCAGTGGGCCCGGGCGCGCTTGAGGTACGCCCGCCCCGCCTCGTGCGGGACGCCCAGCCAGTCCAGGCTGTGGCGCACCATGGTCAGCGCCGCCTCTACCTCCGGCTGAACCACCTCGCTGGCGCCAGCTTCCAGCAGGAGTCCCCGCACGGTGGCGTGGTGCGCCCTCGCGACCACCGGGACCTGGGGGTTTGACTGCCGTACCGCCCGGACGCAGCGCGCTGCGGCGCCTGCGTCCGGCACCGCGACCACGACGATTCGGGCGTGCCGCACGCCCGCCCGCTCCAGCGCCCGGGAGCCACCCACGTCTCCGAACACTCCCACTGCCCCGCGTGCCCGCGCTGCCTGCAACGCCTCTGGGTCCAGGTCCACCACCGCGTATCGGATCCCGAAAGCGTCCAGGGCGTCCGCCAGCTCGCGGCCCACCCTCCCGAAACCGCAGATCACCGCGTGCCCTGACAGCTCCGGCGGGGCCGGGCTCGCCCTCTCCCCTTCCCCGGTGTCCCGCTCCCGCCGCAGCCAGGAGTCCAGCCAGCGGGGCCGTCCGCGGAACACGACTGCGTTGACCAGGATGGTCAGGAGGGAGGCAGCGAGGACCGACTGGTACGCCGCGTCGTCCACGATGCCGAGCCCGCGGGCGGTGCCCGCGATCAGGTACGAGAACTCGCCCATCTGCCCCAGGCCCAGGCCGAACAGTGCCGCCACCCGCCACGGGTACCCGAACGCGCGCGCCACCGAGGTCCACACGACGGTGCTGCCCACCACGACCACAGCGGCCAGACCGAGCACCTCCGGGAGCTGCGTTGCCAGTACGTCCGGGCGCAGCAGCATCCCCACGGACACGAAGAACAGGGCCACGAACACGTCCCGGAGGGGCAGGACCCGCGCCAGGGCCTCGTGGGCGAACTCCGACTCGCTGACCACTAGACCCGCCAGGAAGGCGCCGAGGGCGGGCGACAGGCCGAGGCCAGACGCCAGGGCCCCGGTCCCGATCGCCAGGGCGACCGCGGTCACGAGGAACAGCTCCATGCTGCGGGTACGCGCCACCCGCGCCAGCAACCCGGGCACGAGCCGCCGGGCCAGCCACAGAAGGGGAGCCAGCACGGCGGCCGCCTGCAAAAGCCCCCGCACCGCGGCTGCGGAAAAGGCCTGGCCCGGCCGAAGGGCGGGCAGTAGAGCGATGAGCAAGACCGCGAGCAGGTCCTGCGCGAGGCTGACGCCCACCAGGAGCCGCCCGTGGGCGGAACCCAGTTCGTGCCGGTCCTCCAGGGACTTGAACAGCACCGCGGTGCTGGCCACGCTGATGGCGGCCCCCACCGCCACCGCCTCTGGGAGGGTCCAGCCCGTCACCGTGCCAAAGCCTACTGCCAACACTGTCACCCCGGCCATCCCGAGCGGGGTCCCGTACAGGGCCAGTCTCCGCACCCGCTGCAGGTCCGACAGCGAGAACTCCACCCCGGCGGTGAAGAGGAGCAGCACCACGCCGACCTGCGCGAACAGCTCCGACCCACGGAGCCCTCCGGTGGCCGCGCCCACCGCCAGGCCGGCCAGCACGTAGCCCACCAGGGGCGGCTGGCGCAGGGTGTGGGCGGCCATGCCACCGGCCACCGCCGCCAGGAGCAACACGCCGAGTTCTGCCAGAAAAGACGGAGTGCTCACGATATGGCCCCGGACCGCTCCAGCTCCCCTGGGAACCTCACGGCCTGTGCGAACGAGATGCTACCGTTCCAGGCGTGCCCACCGGTACGTGAGGGCGCCCGTGTACGCGGGCAGCCGCAGGTCTTCCCGGCGCCGGACCCGCACGTCCACCCCCACTGCCCGGAGCCCTTCCACGAAGCCACCCCGCGCCCGCAGGCTGGCCTCCATGGCGTCTGCGGGTCCGATGGCCGCCACCACGTAAGGTGGACGTACCACTGCCCCGTCCACCACGATCCGCCGGCCCGACTGCCTGTAGGCGGACCGGCTCAGCACCCGCCGGCCGTTTACCGCCACCGCCTCGGCCCCGGCTCCCCACAGCTCGTTCACCAAGCCGGCCAAGTCCAGAGCCTGCACCTCCGCGGGTACGGGCAGCTGCGGGGCGGCGCCGGGGACGAGCACCACCTCGATCCCGGGACCCCGCACGGGCTCCAGCCCCAGAACCATCCGGTACAGGCGGATTTCCTCCAGCAGAGCCTGCGTGAGGGTCCTCCCCTGCTCGGTCAGCCGTTCGTACTCCGCCAGACGGGACCGCAGGCGGGCCAGCTCCGCCTCCAGGACGGCCCGGTTCGCTTCCGCGCGGGCCACCAGGGCCGCCAGCTCCTCGGCCCGCTGGACCGGGGGTGCAGGCGGCCGTACCTGCACGGCGCTGCGGGCGTGGACCACCACCGCGAAGCCCACCAGCGCCGCCACCGCCGCCAGGAGGCCGGGCACGGGGTCCAGGGGGTTCCGATGGCCGCCCGCAGAGTCCCTCACGGCCCCAGGCTACCACGGGCCGGGGTTAGCACTCTGCACCTGCGAGTGCTAAAATTGGGGGCGATCCAGTCCAAAACCCATGTAAGGAGGTCGAGAGCCCATGCCGGCAAAGCTGCTCCTGTACGACGAAGCGGCCCGCAGGGCCCTGGAGCGCGGGGTGGAGAAGGTGGCCTCCGCGGTCCGCGTCACCCTGGGTCCGAAGGGCCGGAACGTGGTCCTGGAGAAGAAGTGGGGCTCGCCCACCATCACCAAGGACGGCGTGACGGTGGCGAAGGAGATCGAGCTCTCGGACCCCTACGAGAACCTGGGCGCGCAGCTGGTCCGGGAGGTGGCCAGCAAGACCAACGACCTCGCGGGGGACGGTACCACCACGGCCACAGTCCTGGCGTGGGCCATGGTCCGGGAAGGACTCAAGATGGTGGCCGCGGGCAGCAACCCCATGCTGATCAAGCGGGGCATCGACCGGGCCGTGGAGGCCGTGGTGGAGGAGCTGAAGAAGCTCAGCCAGCCCGTGGAGGGCCGTGAGGACATCGCCCACGTGGCGGGGATCGCCGCCAACGACCCCGCCATCGGCGAGATCATCGCGGACGCCATGCAGAAGGTGGGCCGCGACGGCGTGATCACCATCGAGGAGAGCAAGGGGATTGAGACCACCACGGAAGTGGTGGAGGGCATGCAGTTCGACCGCGGCTACATCTCCCCGTACTTCATCACCGACCCCGACAAGATGGAGGCGGTGCTGGAGGAACCCTTCCTCCTGCTCACGGAGAAGAAGATCAGCGCCGCCCGGGACATCGTCCCCATCATGGAGAAGGTCATCCGGTTCGGGAAGCCCCTCGTGGTGATCGCGGAGGACGTGGAGGGCGAGGCCCTGGCCACCCTGGTGGTGAACAAGCTGCGGGGCGTCCTGCAGAGCGTGGCCGTGAAGGCACCGGGCTACGGCGACCGGAGGAAGGCCATGCTGCAGGACATGGCCATCCTCACCGGCGGCCGGGTGATCAGCGACGACATCGGGGTGAAGCTGGAGAGCGTCGAGGTCGACATGCTCGGCCGCGCGGAGAAGGTGCGGGTCACCAAGGAGGACACCACCATCATCGGCGGCAAGGGCAAGCCGGAGGACATCAAGGGCCGGATCGCGCAGATCAAGAAGGAGATCGAGGAGACCACCTCCGACTACGACCGGGAGAAGCTGCAGGAGCGCCTCGCGAAGCTGTCCGGTGGGGTGGCCCAGATCCGCGTGGGGGCGGCCACCGAGACGGAGATGAAGGAGCGCAAGATGCGCTTCGAGGACGCCCTCAACACCACCAAGGCAGCGGTGGAGGAGGGCATCGTGCCCGGCGGTGGGGTGGCCCTGATCCGCTGCATCCCGGCCCTGGACCGGATCCAGACCAACGGGGACGAGGCCGTGGGCGTGAACATCGTCCGGCGGGCCCTGGAGGAGCCCCTGCGCCAGCTGGCGGAGAACGCCGGCATGGAGGGCTCCCTCGTGGTGGAGCGCGTCAAGGAGGCGAAGGAGAAGAACTACGGCCTGGACGTGCTCCGGGGGGAGTTCACGGACCTCGTGAAGGCGGGCGTGGTGGACGCCACCAAGGTGGTTCGCCTCGCCCTGCAGAACGCCGCGTCTGTGGCCGGCATGCTGCTGACCACGGAAGCCCTGGTGGTGGAGAAGAAGGAGAAGAAGAAGGAGAAGGCGCCCACCACCCCGGGCATGGACGAGGAGTTCTGACCCGCACCCCGGGGATCGTCCGCGGGGTCGGAGCGGTGCTCCGGCCCCGCGGTTTTTTCACAAGAGCTTCCCCGGGTTCAGGATCCCCTTCGGGTCCAGCGCCTGCTTGATCCCCCGCAGCACGTCCAGCCCCGTCCCCAGGGCCTCGGGCACCAGGTGGCGGAGCTTGACCCCTGCGCCGTGGCAGTACTCGAGCCCGCCCCCCGCGCGTAACGCGCGGCGCAGGAGCCAGTCGCTCACCTCCGCGAGGCGGCGCCGATCAGCTTCCGCCGCGGGGTCGCCGTCCGGGTCTGCGTACGCCACACTCACCAGCTCGGGGCAACCCCACAGGCCGAACTCCGCCAGCCGGTACCCCTCCCGGGAAAGGCGTTCGAACGCCAGTCGCCGGAACTCCAGGACCCCGCTCGCGGGCAGGGACACGCACAGGTAGTCGAACAGCCGGCCCCACCGCGCCCGCACCCGGGCGTCCGGCTGGGCCCGCACGCGCCGCGCGAACTCCCGTCCAGGCTGGTGGCGCGTCCGCCAGAACCCCGCCGCGTCCTCGTCCGGCAGTCTCTGCGCGGCCTGCTTCTCCGCGATCCGCAGGCAGCGATCCACAGCCGCTTCCACTACCTCCCGGGGGCCGTCGAAGCCCACGTACGCGGTGGTCTCCGTGCGAAACCCACCGGGTGCCGCTTCTCCGGTCCCGGGTTCCTCCCCCACGTCCAGGACCGCGGGCTGTAGCCTTGCTTCTACCAGGGCGACCACCCAGGCCCACGCGTCCTCGAAGCGGCGGAAGCGCAGGGCTACCAACCGCTCCGCCTCCGGTTTCGGCCACGCCCGCAGCACCGCCGCGGTCACCACGCCCAGGGTGCCCTCCGACCCGCAGAACAGCCGGTGCAGCTCCGGCCCGGGGCCCGGTGCCGGCACCGAGGGCGTCCGCACCAGTCGGCCGCCTGCCAGCACCACTTCCAGTCCCAGCACCTGGTCCGCCATGCGGCCGTAACCGCCCACCCGGTAGCCGGCGCCGTTGGTGGAGATCGCGCCTCCTACGGTGGCCACGTGCACGCTCCACGGGTCGTGGGCGAAGAACAGCCCGTGGGGATCCAGGGCTTCGCCCAGATCCGACAGCAGCACGCCCGCCTCGGCCTCCACCGTGCGGTCTTCCCGGCTCACCCTGCGGATCCGGTTCAGCCCCCTGAGGTCCAGGGTCACCGCGCCGGCCACCGCCACCGCGCCGCCCATTACCCCGCTTCCACCGCCGAAGGGGACCACGGGGACGCCCTCCTCGTGCGCCCACTCCAGCAGCTTGCACACGTCGTCCACGGTCGTGGCGCGGACTACCGCCGCGGGGAGGGCTTCCGCCTGGAAGCCGGACCGGTACGCCCTAGCGGCCGCCAGGGCGTCCGCGGCGTAGCGGGCTAGCTCCTCGGGATCCGTGAGGACTCGGCCGGGAAGGCGCCGGGCGAGGGCCTGCTGTAGGTCCATACATGACGAGGGGTCGTTGTGGGGTCTGGACACGGTCTCACCTCCCCCAGCAATGTTACTCCCAAGCCTGCTTGCGGGACGCGCCTGTGGAGGCGCTCGCGCGAGGTCGCGGTGCCCCCGGCGCTCAGCGGACCGCTGGGCTGTCTCACCGGAAGTCCCGACTGCGGACGCGCGCGGGCCGTGTCCGGGAAGGTGACCAGAACCGCTCCGCCACCAGGTGCACCACGCCGTCCTCCACCTGCAGGCGGCCGGTGACGCCCAGGAACGAGGCGGTGGTGGCCAGCAGCCGGTACCGCTCGAACACGTCGCGCCAGGCGACCACGTTCACGAACCCCGTCTCGTCCTCCAGGGTCAAGAACCGCACTCCTCCCGCGCGCTCCGGTGCCTGCCGGCAGATCACCAGCCCCGCGTACCGCACCCGTACGCCGTCCCGCATCGTGGCTACCGTCTGCGCGTCCGGGAGGCCCTGTTCTGTGAGCCACGGACGCAGGGGCTGCAGGGGGTGGCCGCGGGCGCTGTGGTCGGTGGCCTCGTAGTCCCACCGGATGGCCTCCAGCAGCGACAGGGGCTCGAAGGCCACGGGGTCCTCCGGTACGTCGGCGGGAAGCGCGTCGCCCTTCCTCCGCAGCAGCGCCCGCACCTCCCACAGCGCTTCCCGTCGGCTGAGCCCGAAGCCCGAAAACGCGTCCGCCTCCGCGAGGCTCAGCAGCGGCCGGCGGCCAAACCCCGTACGCCGCACGAACTCCCCCAGCGACCGCCACCCGCCCTCTGCGCGCGAGTTCAGGATGCGCCGCCCGTCCTGCTCCCCGAGCCCCTTCACGTACCGCAGCCCCACCCGCACCGCGAGCCCGTCCCGGCTGTGGGCACACGGCTCGAGGGTGCAGTCCCAGTCGCTGCGCAGCACGTCCACGGGACGGACCACCACCCCGTGCCGGCGCGCGTCGTCCACGAGGGTGTGCACCGCGTAGAAGCCCATGGGCTGTGCGTTCAGCAGGGCGCAGACGAACTCCGGGAGGAAGTGGCAGCGCAGGTACGCGGTGGCGTACGCGATGAGGGCGAAGCTGGCCGCGTGGGACTCCGGGAAGCCGTACGAACCGAACCCCTGGATCTGCCGGAACACCCGCTCCGCGAACTCCGGCGGGATCCCCCGCTCCACCATCCCCGCGATCAACCGCTGCCGGTGCCGTTCCAGCCGTCCGCTGCGCTGCCAGGCACCGAGATCTCGCCGGAGCTGGTCTGCTTCTCCGGGAGTGTAGCCCGCGGCCACCACCGCCAGCCGGATCACCTGCTCCTGGAACAGGGGCACGCCCAACGTCTTCTCCAGCACGGGGACCAGACACGGGTGGGAGTACGTGACGGGTTCCAGCCCCTGGCGGCGGCGCAGGTACGCCTCCAGCATCCCGCCCTCGATGGGTCCGGGCCGGATGATGGCCACCTGGACCACCAGGTCGTAGTAGTTCCGGGGCTGCAGCCGCGGGGCGATGGCCATCTGCGCGCGGCTCTCGATCTGAAACACGCCCACGGTGTCCTGCCGGCGGATCATCTCGAAGGTGTCGGGGTCGTCGGGGGGGATCCGGTCCAACCCCACCTCCACTCCCCGGTGCTCCCGCACCAGCTTCGTGCACCGGTCCAGCAGGGTGAGCCCGCCCAGCCCCAGCAGGTCCACCTTGAACAGGCCCAGGGCTTCCAGGTCGGACTTGTCCCACTGCACCACGGTGCGGCCCGGCATGGCCGCGTTCTCCACGGGCACCAGGTCGCACACGGGCTCGCTGCCCAGCAGGAAGCCGCCGGGATGGATGGAGAGGTGGCGGGGAAACCCCACCAGCTCCGCGGTCAGGGAAGAGAGGTGACGGTACACGGGCGCTTCCGGGTCCAACCCGGCCTCCCGCAGCACCCCGGGGGACAGCTCCCCGTGCAGGTCCACCAGCTTGCTGAGCCGGTCCACCGTCACCAGCGGCACTCCCAGCACCTTGCCCACGTCGCGCAGCGCGGAGCGGATCCGGTAGCGGATCTTGTTGGCCACCATGGCCGCCCGTTCCCGCCCGTACTTGCGGTACATCCACTGGATCACTTCCTCGCGGCGGTCGTGCTGGATGTCCAGGTCGATGTCGGGAGGCTCCGCGCGCTCCCGCGACAGGAACCGCTCGAACAGCAGCTCCATGCGGACCGGGTCCACCGCGGTGATCCCCAGACAGTAGCACACCGCGGAGTTGGCGGCAGACCCCCTCCCCTGGCACAGGATCCCCTGGCTGTGGCAGAAGGCCACCAGGTCGTGCACGGTGAGGAAGTAGCCCACGTAGTCCAGCTCCTCGATGAGTGCCAGCTCCCGTTCCAGCTGCGCGACCACCTCGTGGGGGACGGACCCGCCGTAGCGCCTGCGTGCGCCTTCGAAGGTGAGCTGCCGGAGCCACTGCCCGGAGGTGTAGCCTTCCGGCAGCCACTCGGACGGGTACCGGTAACGCAGCTCCCGCAGGGAGAACGAGCACCGCTCCACGACCTCCAGGGTCTGCCGCACGGAGACGGGGTCGTCCAAAAACAGCGCGGCAAACTCCTCCCCCGACTTCAGGGCGTGCTCCGCGTTGGGCCGGATGCGCCGCCCGGCCTCCGCCAGCGTGACGCCCCACCGCACGCAGGTCAGCACGTCCTGCAGGGGCTGGCGCGCGGGGGTGTGGTACAGGACCTCGGAGCCGGCCACCGTGGGGGCCCCGTAGCGGGAAGCGAGCTGGCGGGTGCGGGCCTCCACCACCGCGTCGGAGAACCGACGGTGGCGGGCCACCAGCAGGTACAGGCGGTCTGAAAACGCGTCGCGGAGCACGCCGGCCACGGCGTGCGGGTCTTCCCCGGAAGCTAGCAGGCTCCCCTCCCCGCCCCACAGGGCTACCAGCCCTGCGGCGTGCCCGCACACCTCCTCCCACGTGACCTCGCTGCTTCCTTTTTGGGACCGCAGGCGTCCGCGCGTCAGCAACCGGCACAGGTTCCGGTACCCTTCCCGGTCCTGGGCCAGGAGGATCACGTGGGTGCCGTCGCACACCGACACCTGGGCGCCCACCACCAGGTGCAGGCCCACCTCTTCCGCGGCCAGCAACGCCTCCACCGCGCCGTACACCCCGTCGCGGTCCGTGAGGGCGAGGGCAGGGAGGCCGAGCTCGTGCGCGGTCCGTACCAGCTCCTCCGGGTGGCTGGCGCCCTCCAGGAAGGAGTGGTTGCTCTTGCACCACAGGGGTGCGTACACTTCACTCCACCCGTCCCTGCAGGAACCACCGGCGCCTGCGGTGGTCGTAGTACACCCACAGGAGCTCGCCCGCCTCGGTCTCCAGGAAGTAGTAGGACCGGTGCACGCGCCGCACCCACCACCCTCCCGCGACCTCCTCCGGGCCGAAGGCCGCCCGGTGGGCGGGCAGCGCGTCCAGGGGAACCGGTTTGCGGTACACCCGGCGGACCAGGATGGGCTCTGAAGCCACCAGGCGCCTGGGCGGCCGGACACGGTCTGTGGGAACCCATCCGTAGCGGGCTTCCGGGAGGTGCCCGTCGCGCAGCACCGCCCGGACCACAGAGCCGTCTCCGAACTCCGCCCGCAGGCGGGCCAGGGCGCGTGCGGCTTCCTCGGGGTCCCGCCGGGCCACGGGCACGGCCCGCAGCTGCTCGGGTCCGGCCCTTGTCCCCCAAACCCGCACCCGCGCTTCCACCACCCCTGCTTCCCAGGGCAGGGAGCTCAGCCGCAGCCGTACGAGGTCGGCGAGTTGCGAGGAGTCCAGGGTGGGGGTTGCAGGACGGACCTCGGTGACCATCAGCCGACCGTTCTGTTGCTGCAGGGACAGCTCTACAGCGGAGGCTGCCTCCCCACGCCGCGCCAGGGTCTGCAGCAGGGGGTCCAGGGTGTTTTTGATCGCGAATACCAGGCGCACGAGGTCGGACTCCGGCGCGTCCAGCACCATCTGACGCACCAGCTCTTCCCGCTGGACCTTCGGCCGCAGGGGGTCAAAGACGCTCGCCGTGGCCAGCCGGCGCACCTCTGCTACCGGGTGGCCGAACCGCTCCCGCAGCCCCACCTCCGGGAGGGCCCGCAGGTCCTGCACCGTACGCACCCCGAGTTTTTCCAGGGCCTCCACCCCCTCGGGGTCAAGCTCCAGCTCCCACAACCGCACCCGGCCCGCGGCCGTGTATTCCTCCTCTGGGGAAGAGAACACCTTCACCCCCCGGCACGCCCTCGCCACCGCGTACGTCCCGAACCGGGAAAACCCCACCACCAC